>Ga0299914_10000329_pt1 | contig 28184 bp, 18 predicted proteins | sample RVTome_10_FD_201361 | JGI IMG/M metagenome (GOLD analysis project Ga0299914, IMG submission 201361) | Soil microbial communities from uranium-contaminated site in the Upper Colorado River Basin, Wyoming, United States - RVT153D57 (version 2) ... | reverse complement strand
CACGTACCTGCGCGCGACGGTACTAGTACACGTGGCCGGAAGTACGGCGCATAACCCGGTGAGTCCGGGTCGTGGCGGCCGGTGCACGGCATCCGCGAGCATGCTGGTGGCACGTGACCGGGTGCCGGCAGCCGCGGGCCGGGCCCACCGGAATGCGTCGTAGTTCTGGCCGCGTGTACTAGCCCCACGACCTCCTCAGACGCGCCAGGCCGTCGGCGATCTCGGCCGGCGCGTGGGTGGTGAACGAGAACCGCAGGGCGGCGCGGTCGGGCTCGCCGGCGAAGAACGGGAAGCCGGGCACGAACGCGACGTCGTGCGCGAGCGCGCGGGCGAGCAGGCGCTCGGCGTCCCAGCCGTCCGGCAGCCGCGCCCAGACGAACATGCCGCCCTCGGGGCGGTTGTGGGTCGAGCCGGGCGGGAGCGCGCTCGCCAGGCCGCCCAGCAGAGCATCGCGCCGGCGCCCGTACTCCGCCCTCAGGGCACCGAGGTGGGCGTCGAGGTCGATGGCGGCCAGCCAGCGCGCCGCGGCGGCCTGGTCGACGGTCGACGAGTGCAGGTCGGCCGCCTGCTTGGCGACCACGAGCGCCTGCCGTAGCGCCGGCGGCGTCCGCACCCAGCCGATCCGCAGGCCGGGGGCCGCGACCTTCGACAGCGTCGAGAGCGCCAGGGTGCGGTCGGCGGCTCCCGGCAGCGTGGCGAGGCTCGGGAGGGGGTCGCCGCGGTAGCGGAGCTCGCCGTAGGGATCGTCCTCGATCAGCCACAGGCCGGCGCGCTCGGCGACCGTCGCCAGCGCGAGCCTGCGCTCGAGCGGCAGCGTGCGACCTGTCGGGTTGTGGAACGTCGGGATCGTGTAGAGCAGCCGCGCGCCGTGCGTCGCGGCCGCCGCGGCGACGGCGTCGGGATCGAGGCCTTCGTCGTCGCAGGCGACCGGCACGACCCGCGCGCCGGCGAGCCCGAACGCCTGCAGGGCGGCCAGGTACGACGGCTCCTCGACGAGCACGCACGCCCCGGGCTCGATCAGGACCGTGGCGGCGAGCGTCAGGGCCTGCTGCGAGCCGCTGGTCACGAGAAGGTCGTCGGCGCCCGTGGCGAGCCCGCGCGCGGTGAGGCGGGTGGCGATCGTCGCGCGCAGCTCGGGGTCGCCCTCGGTCGTCGAGTACTGCAGCGAGCGGCCGGCGGCGGCATCCGCCAGCGCGGCCGCGAACGCCGCCCGCAGGCCCGGCGCGTCGAACAGCTCGGGCGCCGGCAGGCCGCCGGCGAACGAGATCACGCCGGGACGGGCGGTCAGGGCCAGGATCTCCCGCACGGGGGAGCTCGCCACCCCGCGCAGGCGGGCGGCGATCGGCGGGAGGTCGGTCGGTAAGGCGAGGGCGGACACTTCGTGCTCCTTCGAGTCGGCGGGAAGCGAGGCGGGGCCACCACCGCGCCCGCGGGCGGCGGGCGATCTAGGCGACGGTGGCGCGGCCTACTCGGAGCACGCCGGGGAGGCTAGGGCACCACGGCTGCGATGTCACGCGCCGCTGAATTCGGTGGGGGAATCGACAAATTTGTCGACAGCCCTTGACTTCGGGAGAACTTGTGTCAGAGGATGCGCGCAACCCGAACGCTGGGCGACAGAACTTGGGTGGCGGACAAGTTCCGGTGAGGGCCGTTTCGTCAGGTTTCATCCCGGAGGGGAGAGTCCATGGGTCCGTCCTTGTTCGTGTCCAGTCGGTCGTGCGCCGGGCCGCGAAGGCGAAGCGTGCGCCTGGTGGCTCTGACGGCCGTGCTCGTCGCCATGCCGGCACTGGCGTCCAGTGCCGCCGCGGCGCCGCTGTCGCCGGACGAGCCGGTGCCCCTGGGCATGCGTGACATCGCGCCGGGGAAGGACAAGCATCCGGCGGGGATGGCCGAGGCGTTCCGCTACACGGCTGCGGCCGACGGGCCGGTCGACGTCATCAACGTGTACGTCGAGCGTGCCACCAGGAAGGCGAAGCTCGTGGCCGGGATCTACACGGACGAGCGGGGCCGCCCGTCACGCCTCCTCGGCACGAATGCCGACCCGGTGACCGACGTCGACGAGCGCGCCTGGAACAGCGTGCCGATCTCGGCGGTCGACCTCGAGCAGGGCGAGCGCTACTGGATCGCCGTGCTCGGCCACAACGGCACGGTCACGGTGCGCAACTTCCACGACTCCAAGGGCGGCACGAGCGACAGCGTGACGGCGAAGGGGTCGCTCAAGGCGCTGAAGCCGAAGTGGCAGACGGCCAACGTCTGGAAGAAGATCGGTCCGGCGTCGCTGTACGCGGCCGAGAGCTACGACGTGCTCGTCTTCACCAAGGGCGCGACCGGCGGCGTGACCGAGGGCGTCAAGGCCCTGCGCAGTCTGGCCGACGCCGACGAGGTCGCGTTCGACGTCACCGACGACGCATCCGAATTCACCGAGCAGAACCTCGCGAACTACCGCGTGGTCGTGTTCCTCAACAACGCGGGCGACGTGCTCGACGAGGCCCAGCAGGACGCGTTCGAGGCGTACTTCCGCGGCGGCGGCGGCTTCCTCGGCATCCACTCGGCGATCGAGGCCGAGCCGGACTGGGCGTTCATGACCGACGTGCTCGGCACGCGCGCCGAGGGCCGGACGGACCCGGTCGAGGCGACGACCAAGGTCGCCGACCGCGTCCACATCGCCAGCAAGGGCCTGCCCGAGTACTGGACGCGCACGGACCGCTGGTACAACTTCACCGACAACGTCCGCGGCTTCTCGCACGTCCTCGCGACGGTCGACGAGAACAGCTACGAGGGCGGCACGGACGGCTTCGACCATCCGATCACCTGGTGCAAGGAGTACCAGGGCGGCCGCTCCTTCTACACCGGCGTGGGCGGCACCGACTCGGCGTTCGGCGAGGCTCGCGTGCGCCGTCAGCTCGCGGGCGCGCTCGACTGGGCGGCCGGCATGGCGAACGCCACGTACAGCGACTGCGGCGCCACGGTGCTGGCCAACTACCAGCAGACGAAGATCTCGGCGCCGCCGAACATCAACGAGCCGATCGGCTTCGACCAGCTGCCCGACGGCCGGATCCTGCAGACCGTCCGCGACGGCCGGATCCGCCTGCACGACCCGGTGGCGGGCACGTCGGACGTCATCGCCACCATCCCCGTCTACACCAACAGCGAGGACGGGCTCTACGGCCCGGCCGTGGACAACGACTTCGAGTCGAACCACTGGGTGTACGTCTACTACGCGCCGGTCGAGATGGACGGCCTGTCCGAGAGCGGGTCGCCGTACCCGGCGCAGACCCCGAACGGCAACGCGCCGACGACCCCGTCGGCCGATCCCAGCGTCTGGGACGGGTGGAAGGGCTACTTCCAGCTCTCGCGCTTCAAGTTCGTGGACGGGCCGAGCCCGACGATCGACATGGCGAGCGAGCAGAAGATCATGCGCGTCGAGGTCAACCGCGGCGCCTGCTGCCACGTGGCGGGTGACATCGACTTCGACAGGCACAACAACCTCTGGCTGACGACGGGCGACGACACGCCGGCGACCGCGACCGGCGCCAACAACAACCCGCCGTTCCACGACATGAAGACGAACGAGAACCAGACGATCGCGGTGGCGGGCGCCGACGGCGGCAGCTTCACGCTGACGTTCGACGGCCAGACGACCGCGCCGATCAACTTCCCGCTCGTCAACGCCGAGATCGAGGCGGCGCTCGAGGCGCTGTCGAACGTCGACGACGTCGCCGTGACCGGCGGCGGCACGCGCACGGTCAACTTCCGCGGCGCGCAGCAGCAGACCGACGTGCCCCAGATGACGGCCGACGGCACCGGCCTGACCGGGACGGCTCCGGTGGTCACGATCGCCACCACGCTCGAGGGCGACCTGTTCCAGCCGCCGTGGATGGACGCGCGGCGCGGCTCGACCAACACCAACGACCTCCGCGGCAAGGTCCTGCGGATCGAGGTGCGGACCGACGGCAGCTACTCGATCCCGGCGGGCAACATGTTCCCGGTCGGGACCGCGGACACGCGACCGGAGATCTACGCGATGGGCTTCCGGAACCCGTTCCGGATCCAGGTCGACGAGGACGGCGTCGCCTACGTGGCGGACTACTCGCCGGACTCGAACTCGCCGACGGGCCTGCGCGCCGCCGCCGGCACGGGGCGGATCGAGATCGTCCGCAAGCCGTCCAACTACGGCTGGCCGATGTGTTACAAGACCGACCTTCCCATGTACAAGTGGGACTTCAACACCCAGACGACCATGGGTGAGACGTTCGAGTGCGACAACCCGGCCCACGCGCCCGCCAACGAGTCGCGCTGGAACACGGGCCGGCTGTTCGGCCCGCCGATCACGAACCCCGACGTCTGGTACTCGTTCCGCGACGACCTGTGGGGCACGCCATGCTTCGACAGCTACAACGTCGCGGTGCCGGTCCAGAACACGTGTCCGCGGATCTTCCCGGAGCTCGGCCAGGGCGGCGTCGGGCCGCACATCCTGCTCAAGTACGACTACGAGGAGGACAACCCCAGCGAGACGAAGTTCCCGCCGTACTACGACGACGCCGTGATCTTCGCGGAGTGGACGCGCGACTACCTGCGCGAGATCCGGACCGACGAGTCGAACGGGGTCTTCAAGATCAACAACTTCCTGAACTGCGGCGGCGTCGGCTCCGGCCAGCCGTTCGAGTGCGACAACCCGATGGACGCGCAGTTCGGGGCCGACGGCAACTTCTACCTGCTCACGTACGGGGACGGGTTCTTCACCCAGAACCCGGACGCGGGAATGTACCGCTGGTCGTACGTGAAGGGCCAGCGGGCGCCGAACGCGGTGATGACGGCGGACCGGACCGACGGGGCACTGCCCCTCACGGTGCAGTTCTCCAGCGAGGGGACGGTCGACCCGGACCCGGGTGACGCGCTGTCGCTCGAGTGGGACCTCGACGGCGACGGGACCACGGACTCCACCGACCCGAACCCGTCGTACACCTACACGGTCGCCGGCGTCTACGTGGCCAGGCTGACGGCCACCGACTCGAACGGCAAGTCGGACGTGAAGACGCTCACGATCACCGCGGGCAACACCAGCCCGACGGTCACGATCACCACTCCGGTCAACGGCGACTTCTTCGACTGGGGCGAGAGCATCCCGTACACCGTCACCGCGTCGGACCCGGAGGACGGGACGATCGACTGCGACAGGATCACCGTCGCGTTCGTGCTGGTCCACGACGAGCACGGCCACGCGGGCGAGTCGAAGACCGGGTGCTCGGGCGTGTTCGAGACCAACCCGGACGACATCAACCACGGCGGCGCGATCGCCGCGGCACTCAGCGCGTCGTACACCGACCTCGGGGCCAACGGGCAGCCCGCGCTGAGCGACACCGACCAGAGCGTCGTGCAGATGCGGCGCCAGCAGGTCGAGTTCGTGATCGAGCAGTCGGGCACGAACACGGCGAACACCAACGACCCGGACGGCGGCGGTCTGCACCGCGGCAGCCTCGGCTCGGGCGACTGGATCGCGCTCAACCGCTCGTACTACCTCGGGAACATGGACAAGTCGATCACGTTCAGGTTCGCGGGCGGCGCGGGCAACAACCCGGAGGGCGAGGATCGCGTGAACGTCGAGATCCGGTCCGGCAGCCCGACGGGCGACCTGCTGACAACGGCGACGCTGAAGTCGACCGGCAGCAACAACACCTGGAGCACGCAGACGTTCCCGCTCGACTTCGCGGGCTCGCAGCGGCTGTTCCTGGTGTTCCGGCAGATCCCGGGCGGGCCGGGCGCCGGCTTCGGCGGCTACGGCAACCTCAACTGGGTCGAGTTCACCGGCCCGGGAGCGGGCGTTCCCGCAGGGCCGTGAGCTGATCGCGTGGATGGGGCGCCGCGCGAGCGGCGCCCCACCGGGCTCAGGTCGTCATCCCGGTGAACTGCCCGCCGGTGATGTTGAGCACCTGCCCGTGGACGAAGTTCGACCACGGCGAGCAGAGGAAGAACACGCCGCCGGCGGCCTCCTCCGGCGTGCCGGTGCGGCCGAGCGGGATCAGCATCGAGGCCATCCCGCGCATCTGGTCCGGGATGCCGAGCTGGACCTTCTCGCCGCCGATCTCCATCGTGTTGTCCTCGACCTTGGAGGCGGTCAGGCGGGTCTCGATCCAGCCGAACGCGACGGCGTTGACGTTGATCTTGAACTGGCCCCACTCCTTGGCCAGCGTCTTCGTCAGGCCGACCACCGCGCTCTTGCCGGCCGAGTAGTTCGCCTGGCCCGCGTTGCCCATCGTGCCGGAGATCGAGGAGACGTTGACGATCTTGCGGAAGACCTCCTCGCCGCGCTCGCGCTCGGCCTTGGCCGGCTCGCGCAGGTGCGGCGCGGCGGCGCGGATGACGCGGAAGGGCACGACCGTGTGGATGTCGAGCATGCGCTGGAACGCGTCGTCGGACATCTTGTGGATCGGCGCGTCGATCGTGTAGCCGGCGTTGTTGACGATGATGTCGAGCCGGCCCCAGGCGTCGACGGCCGTCCGGACGAGCGCGTCGGGCGCGCCGGGCGCCGTCAGGTCGCCGCCGTGCACGACGGTCTCGCCGGCGATCTCCGAGGCGGTCTGCTCGGCGAGGTCGGCGTCGAGGTCGTTGATCAGCACCTTGGCGCCGTGCTCGCTCAGCAGCTCCGCGGTCGCGCGGCCGATGCCGCGCGCCGAGCCGGTGACGATCGCCACCTTGTCGTCGAGGACTCCCAATGTCATTGCCTCCATTCAGGGGGCCACGCGGGCCCCAACGGTTCGTGGTGGAGGCCAATACACGCCTCCAGTTCTGGGTTCGGAGGCTGGGATTCTGGCGCGGCTAGGCGGCGAGCGGCGCAGCGGGCTCGACCACGCGGCCGGCCTCGAGCGCGACGATCGTGTCGGCGACGCCGGCGGCGTCGTCGATGTCGCGCGTGAAGAGCACCACGGCGATGCCGTCCTGGTGCGCGATCTCGCGCAGGAGCAGGAGCAGCCGAGCGCCCTCCTCCGGGTCGAGGTCGCCGGCCGGCTCGTCGGCCAGCAGGACCGACGGGCCGCCCACGATCGCGCGGGCGAGCGCGGCGCGCTGGCGCTCGGCGGCCGTCAGCCGGCCGGGCCGCTCGTCGCGCCGGTCGGCGAGGCCGACGCGCTCGAGCAGCGCGTCGACGGCTTCGGGCTCGGGGGCGCGGCGGGCGATCAAGAGCGGCAGCGCGACGTTCTCGCGGACCGTGATGGTGGGAAGGACGGAGGCGGCGGGGAGGAGGAGGCCGATGCGGTCGCGCCGCAGGCGCGTGAGCTCGAGGTCGTCGAGCCCGCGCAGCGAGCGGCCGTCGAGGCAGACGGTGCCGGACGCTGGCCGGTCGAGGCCGGCGAGCACGTGGAGGAGCGTGGTCTTGCCGGAGCCGGCGGGGCCGACGACGGCCGTCACCCGGCCGGCCGCGGCTTCGAGCGATACGTCCCGGAGCGCATCCACGCGCGTGCGCGGATCACCGACCCGGTGGAAGAGATTGTGCGCAATGACTCCAGGCATGGTCGAAGACTCTCCCACCGTCCGCCGAGCCGGAATGGTCGGTTATCCGCACCTTTGGGGTGGGCGCAGCACGACAATCTCGGCGGTCACAGCCCGAGCGACCGCCCGAGTATCTCGCGCATGATCTCGTCGGTGCCGCCGCCGATCGGACCGAGGCGGGCGTCGCGCACGGCGCGCTCGAGCTCGGGGTCGGGCCCGATCAGGCGCAGGCACTCGTCCTGGAGCTCGAAGCTCAGCCGCTGCGTTGCGAGCTTGGCCATCGTGACCTCGCGCACCGCGTCGCCGCCGGCCAGGTAGCGGCGCAGGCCGTGGTACGTGAGCGCGGTCGCGGCCTCGGCGCGGGTCGCCAGGTCGGCGACCCGGTGCCGGGTGGCCTGGCCGCGGCCGGCCAGCTCCACCGTCGCGCGCTCGAGCGTGCGCCGCATGGCGCCGACGGCGCCCAGCGCCATCACCAGCCGCTCCCACTGGAAGTTGGCCATGATCAGCCGGAAGCCGCGGTCGCGCTCTCCCAGCAGGTGCTCGGCGGGGACGAAGACCTCGTCGAAGACGACCTCGGCGGTGTCCGACGCGCGCCAGCCGAGCTTGCGGAGCGCCCGCGCCTCCACGCCCTCGCCGCGCTCGACGACCAGGAACGAGATCCCGCCGTGGCCCGCGCCGCCGGTGCGCACCGCGGTCACGTAGAAGCCCGCCCGCACGCCATTCGTGATGAATGTCTTGGCGCCGGATACCAGCCAGCCGCCGTCGACGCGCTCGGCCCGGGTGCGGAGCGCCGCCACGTCGGAGCCCGCGTCGGGCTCGGTGATCGCCAGCGCGCCGATCAGCTCGCCGCGCACCGCCGGGGCGAGCCAGCGCGCCTTCTGCTCCTCGGTGCCGAACCGGAACAGCGGCGGTGTGGCGATGTGGGCGTGGGCGCCGATGCCGGCCGCCACCCCGCCCGAGCCGCAGCGGGCGAGCTCCTCGGCCAGCACCGCGTCGGCCACCCAGTCGCCGTCGTACTTGAGCGCGAGCCAGCCGCGCGCCGCGAGCATCGTGAACACCGTGTCCGGGAACCAGCCGGCCTCCTCCCACTCCGCGGCGTGCGGGCGCAGCTCCCCGAGCACGAACTCGCGCGCGCGGGCGCGGAAGGCCTCGTGCGCGCGTGTGAACGGGGGCGCCGGGGCGGATCCGGTCAATCGAACAGCCCCATCGGCCGAATATGCAACCAGTGCGCCGCTTGAACCCGTTCACCGGCCTGCGGCCCAGGATCGCCGTGCTCGTCCTGGGCGGCATCCTTCTGCTCGTGGGCGTGATGGTGCAGGTCTCGGCGCAGCTGCGCGCCGCAGCGTACGAGCGTGCCGCCCGCAGCGAGCTGGTCGCGATCGCCACGACCTGGGAGGACGGGTTCGAGCTCAGCGACCTCGCCGACCCGGAGCTGATGCGGCTGCGCGTCGCGCGCCTGAAGGAGCGCAACGGCAACCTGACCCGCATCAGCGTCTCCTGGCACGACGTCCACGGGCTGACGAAGGTCGTCGAGGCCGGCGCCGGGTCCGACCGCGACGGCTATCCGATCGACGCCGGTCCGCGCGCGTACCACGAGGTGCACGAAGGCGGCGCCCACTACGCCGAGATCCACCATCCGGTCGGCCTCGGGCCCGACGCGATGCTCGAGCTGCAGTACGACCTCGCCGACCTCGACCGCGCACAGGCGAGCGACCGCCGGACGCTCTCCCTGCTCGGCCTCGGCGCCGCCCTGGCCCTCGGGGCGCTCGTGAGCCTGCTCCTCGGCCGCACCGTGGTGCGCCGGCTCGACCGCGTCCGCTCGGTCGCCAACCGCATCCGCGAGGGCGACAGCCGTGCCCGCGCCGGCCTGCGCGGCGGTGACGAGATCGCCGCGCTCGCGCGCGACTTCGACCGCATGGCCGACGCCCTGCTGGAGGCGCTCAAGGACCCGCTCACCGGCCTGCTCAACCACCGCGCGTTCCAGGAGCGGCTGGCCGAGGAGCTGCGGCGCGCCGAGCGCGGCGGCAACGCGGTCTCGATCGTCGCGGTCGACCTCGACGACTTCAAGGCGATCAACGACGCGCACGGGCACGCCGCGGGCGACGACGCGCTGCGCACGGTGGCCGCGGCGCTGCGCGACGAGCTGCGCGCCGCCGACCTCTCCGGGCGCGTGGGCGGCGACGAGTTCACGCTCGCGTTCGTCGACGCCGACGTCGGCGAGGCCGACCGGATCGTCGAGCGCGTGCGGGCGCGGCTCACTGCCGCCCCGCGGCCGCTCACGCTCAGCGCCGGCATCGTCGCCTACCCGCGCCACGGGACGGTCCAGGACGAGCTGCTGCACCTGGCCGACGGCGCCATGTACTGGGCCAAGTCCAACGGCAAGGCCCGGACCTTCGTCTACTCGGACTCGATCGACCTCGCCCGCTCCGCGGAGGAGGCCGCCGAGCGCAACCTGCGCGCCGGCCTCGTCAACACCGTCCACGCGCTCGCCCGCGCCGTCGACGCCAAGGACGGCTACACGCACTCGCACTCGCAGCGTGTCGCCCGCTACGCGGCGGAGCTCGGGCGCGCGCTCGGCCTCCCGGAGCCGCGGCTCGAGCAGCTGCGCAGCGCCGGCGTGCTGCACGACGTCGGCAAGATCGGGATCCCGGACGCGGTGCTGCTCAAGCCCGCCCGTCTCGACGCGGCCGAGTTCGCGGTCATCCGCCGCCACTCCGAACTGGGGCGCGACATCATCGCGGGCGCCGGGCTCGGGGAGGTCGCGGAGTGGGTGCTTCACCTGCACGAGCGGTTCGACGGCCACGGCTACCCGGACGGACTGGCCGGCGAGCAGATCCCGCTCGAGAGCCGGATCCTGCACTGCGCCGACGCGCTCGAGGCGATGACCTCGTCGCGCATCTACCGGCCCGGGATGCCGGTCGAGGACGCGCTGGACGAGCTCGAGCTGGGCTTCGGCAGCCAGTTCGACCCGGAGATCGCCGCCGCGCTCATCCGTCTGGTCCGCGAGGACGATCTGCTCACAGACCGTACGATCGCCCGATCACGTCGAGCATGATCTCGTCGGTGCCGGCGCCGATGCGGTTGAGCCGCAGGTCGCGCCACACCCGCTCGATCCCGTACTCCTTCATGTAGCCGGCGCCGCCGTGGATCTGCAGGCACTCGTCGGCCACCTCGCAGGCGATCCGCGACGCGTTCAGCTTGGCCATCGAGATCTCGCGCACCGGGTACTCGCCGTTCATGTGCCTCCAGGCCGTGGTGTAGACGAGCTGCCGGGCGGCCTCGATCTTGGTCGCCATCTCGGCGAACTTGTGGCGGGTGACCTGGAACTTGCCGATCGGCCGGCCGAACGCGACCCGCTCGTTGGCGTAGGCCAGCGTGCGGTCGAACAGCGCCTGCGCGCTCGCCACCGCGCCGGCGGCGCCGATCAGGCGCTCGCCCTGGAGCTCCCACATGATGTGGTAGAAGCCCTTGCCGACCTCGCCGAGGACCGCGCCGGCCGGCACCCGCACGTCCTGGAACGCGAGCAGCGCCGTGTCGGACGCGTGCATGCCGAGCTTGCGCAGCCGCTCCTCGCGGATCACGCCGGGCGCGTCCATGTCGACGATGAACAGGGTGAAGCCGCCGTACGGCGAGCGCTCGGCATCCCGCCTCGCCGGATCGCTCGCCGTACGGTTCATCCGGCTGCCGGCGTCCGGGTCGGTCTTGGTCACGAGCACGATGAAGTCGGCCCGGTGACCGTTGGTGATGTAGGTCTTCGAGCCGTTGATCACCCACTCGTCGCCGTCGCGGTCCGCGCGCGTCTTGATCCCGGCGACGTCCGAGCCGGCGTCGGGCTCGGTGATGCCGAGGCAGGAGATCTTCTCGCCGCGGATCGAGGGGACTAGGTAGGCCTGCTTCTGCGCCTGGGTGCCGAAGGCGAGGATCGGCGGCGTCGCCATGTCGGTGTGGACGGCGATGCCCATCGCCAGGCCGCCGCAATCGGAGTGCACGATCTCCTCGGCGAGCACGAGGTTGCACGGGTAGTCGCCGCCCTGGCCCCCGTACTCCTCGGGGTAGGACAGCCCCAGCAGCCCCAGCTCGCCCATGCGCGGGAAGACCCAGTCCTCGAACGTCTCCTCCTCCCACTTCTCCGCGTGCGGCTTGAGCTCCTTGAGCACGAACGAGCGGATCGACTCGCGCAGCTGCTCGTGCTCGTCGGTGAAGATGAAGTGCCGCCGTGACGCGGCGTGGTCGGGCTTGAGGACGTCGGTGGCGGCCATGGAGCGGACAGTAGAACTTCCCACTTCTCACCGCAACCGCGGGGCGCCCCGGGAGCGGGGCGCCCCGCGCAGCGCCGTCAGCGCTCGGCGCCGACGATGATCTGGTGCTTGGCTGCCAGCGCCCGGGCCTCGACGCGCGTGACGCTCGCGAGGCCGCGGTGCGGCGGCTTGCCCTTCTTGCCCTTCTTGTGCTTTCGGCCCTTGAGCTTCTTGGCCTTGTGGTGGCCGTGCTCGCCGCACTGGTGGCGGTTGGGCACGCGGTAGGAGATCGCCTCCTGGAACGGCGACCGCGGCAGGAAGCGGTCGAACGCCGGATCGCGGTCCGGATCGTTCGCCAGGTGCGTGTCGTTGACGAACGGGATCGCGTAGCAGTCGTCGGCGATCAGGCCCTGGTAGTCGCCGATGAACTCGCCCGACCCGGAGATCGGCGGGTTGATCGACGGATCCCACATGTCGTGCGAGAGCCGGGTCTCCTTCCACGTCGCTCCCCCGTCACGCGACCGTGCGAGGAAGTTGTCGATGAAGAAATTGTCCGGATCGAACCGCCGGTCGAAGAAGAACACGTCCAGCTGCCCGCGCTTGGTGACGCGGATGTAGGGCTGGAACTGGTCCGCGTTCGTCGTGTCCTGATTGACCTTGCGCGGTGCGCTCCACGTGGCTCCGCCGTCCAGCGACCGGGTGATCTTGATGTCGGCCTGCATGTCGTCCACGTCGCCCGGCAGCGGCGCGGGGTTGTAGTCCGCGTACACGATGTACAGCTCGCTCCGCGGGCCGACGCCCATGATCGGGATCGACAGGTTGCGGAAGCTCTGCCGCGGGAACGTGTTGGGCAGCGGCACGATCGTCTGGACGGGTGTGGCCGCGGACCACGTCTGCCCGCCGTCGGTGCTCTTGGAGAAGTAGTACGTGTTCGTGCCGGCCGTCCCCGGCAGGAACTGGGACAGGTACTCGAGCCAGACGACGTAGAACGTGTTCGGGTCGCGCGTGTCGCCCATGACGTGCGGCGCGATGACCAGCCGCTGCAGGCCCGGCGAGACGCCCGTCGGCTCGTCCGGCCAGGTGCGGCCGCCGTTCGTCGAGCGCTCGCAGACCACCTGCTGCGGCCCGCGATCGGCCAGGACCGGCCCGTTCTGGCCCCAGCAGGCGACCATGATCCCGGTCCTCCCGTCGCGGTCCCGGCCCGCGTTGTTGACCGCGAACGTGTTCTTGTCGTCCAGGAACAGCTCCTGCTCCTCGGGCGTCTCGTAGGCGTTGATGATGATCCGGTCGCTCCACGTGCGCCCGATCAGGACGTCGAACAGCGACGGCGTCGTCCAGCGGTGGAACGACATGCCCCAGCCGGCGCCGGAGGGGAACGGCGGAGCGTCGAGCGCCATCAGGTAGGCAGTGCCCTCGTCGTCCCAGTCGACCCACGGGTCGGAGACGATGTACTCCTCGCCGAAGTCGCCGCCCGGCGGAACGTCCTCGGGGCCGGTGCCCTCGCGCGCCGGGTCGTCGCCCGGGTAGCACGTGTTGTCCAGCGGCCACGAGCCCGGCGGCGCCTGCCCCTGCGGGCAGACGTTGGTCTGGCCGAGGTCGAGCCAGCGCCGCCCGTAGTCGAGGCTCAGGTAGGAGCCGAGCTTGAACTCGTACTCGGGCAGCGAGTCGGGGTCGCGGTTGTAGAACTTCGAGGCGGCGATCAGCTTGCGGCGGTCGATCGGGCTCTGCGCGGCGTGCATCTCCGAGTGCGAGCGGAAGCCCTTGAACGGGTTCGACGCGAGGATGTCCTGCAGGCCCCGCGGGCGGTCGACGTCCGGCGGGAACTTCGCGCGGCGGAAGAACTCGGCGCGGCCCTCGTAGCCGGACGCGGTGACGTCCCAGTAGATGACCCGCACGAGGTAGTAGCCGCTGGCGTTGATGATCGCCGTCGACTCGACGTCCGTCGGGCCCGCAGAGGCGCCCACGAGCGCGCCGCGCGTGCCGGCGGCGTCGCTGGCGTAGACGTAGAGGTCGAAGTCGTTCGGCGGCGTGTCGGCGATCGAGAACTCGACGCCGCCGCCGCTGGTCTCGAAGAAGTCGCCGGCCTGCACGTTGACGAGGGTGACGTCGCAGTAGTCGGCCTCGGTCTTGCCGCACGGCTCTCCCGAGGCGGGGTCGTAGTCCTCGTTGTGGCCGGTCGCCACCGGCCCGGTCCAGGTGAACGGCATGACCGGCGTCACCGTTCCCTGGCGGTCGAACTGCGCCGCCGCGGGCGGCGCGAAGACGAGGACCGCCGCGGCCGCGAACACCCCCAGCACCGCGCTGCGACGGCGGGTCGAGAACCGTCCGGGATGGCCCATCGCGACCTCCTTCGTCGGTGGGCCGACGCTACTCCGACCCGCGCGCGGACGGGAACCGTGCGGACCGGGATATGACAACGGGCCGCCCGGAGGCGGCCCGTCGTCGGTCGGCTCGCGCCGGCGGCTAGGTGCCGCCGCCGAGCATGCCGAGGTGCTCGAGCACCCCGCGCATGAACTCGTTGCGCTTGGCCGCGGTGCTGATGCCCTCGAACCCGAAGCCGGAGTAGACGGTGTCGTCGGTGGCGACGACCGCGCCCTCCTGGAACTGCTCGGTCACGCGCTCCCAGCCCACGACCGGGTTCGCGCTGCCCTCGGGCGACGGGCCGAGCTGCCACTCGCCCGTGCCGGCCTCGAAGTCGTCGAACGACTCCTGTGCGCCGTCGACGGTCACTGTGGCGTCGTCGACCCAGACGCCGAGCCCGAGCGTGCCCCAGTCGGTGATCACCGAGATCGAGACTTCGATGTTCTTGCCGGCGTACTCGTTCAGGTCGGCCGTCCAGTCCTGCCAGCCCTCGGAGTTGCCCGTGAAGGCGTTCCACTCGCCGGTGGTGCCGCTGGGCGCGCACGTCCCGTCGGCGTTGACCGTCTGGTAGTGCTGGAGCTGCGGGTGCAGCGAGTTCGAGCCCGTCGACCAGCCCGACGGGCAGCTCTGGCCCGTCCCCTGGGTCGTCACGTCGGCTGCGGGCAGGGTGGTCCAGTCCTCGGTCCCGACCTCGCGGACCTCGACGGCCATGTAGTCCCAGTCCGGCTCGAGGTCGGCCGAGAACTTGAACGACAGCGAGCCGCTGCTCGCGCCGGTCAGGTCGACCTCGCGCCGCAGGCGCTTGAACGCCTGCGAGTCAGCACCGGCGGACATGTAGTACTCGCCGCTGAACGGGCTGAACGGACCCGCGCCCGGCCGCTGCCAGGCCGCGATCCGGCGCGAGTCCGCGTACCACGGGAACTGCTCCGGGTCGAGGATCGAGCTGGTCACCGCGAACGTCGCGGTGTGCACCTGGTTGGCGGCCGAGTCGGCGCCGTTGAACTCGAACAGGCTGTCGCCGAACGGATCGCCCTCGCCCATGATGGGCAGCGGGTTGCCGTCCTCGTCCTGCGCGTTGCCGCCGCCCACATAGATGTAGGCGCCGAGGTAGTACTGCTGGAAGTCGTTGTCGGGCGGGATGCACCCGTCGACGGCCTCCGGCTCCTGCCCGCCGCACCAGCGGCCCTGCGGCGACTCGTCCGGCTCCGGGAACCCGAAGTTGCGGAACTCGTAGCCCTCGGCGTCCTGCCGGCCGGCGTGCTGGCCCGTGAAGAACAGCTTGCCGCCCTCGTTGAGGAAGTCGCGGACCGCGAGCTGGGTCTCGATCGCCACGCGGGCCTGGCCGGTCTGGCCGGGCTGGCCCGGGCGGCGGGTGACCCAGTCGTCGCCCTTCTCCCACACCACCGCGTCGTAGTGGCTGAGCACGCCGAGCGGGTGCGGGGCGGTCATGTCCTCCGCGTCGACGTCGTAGACGTCGGCGCGCACGCCGTTGGCCTCGAGCGCCGACACCGCGTACTGCGCGTAGTCGGGGCCCTCGGTGTCCGTGGTCGGGTCCTGCACCGGGCCCGAGTAGTTCTCGTCGGCGATCACCAGCACGCGCCGGCGCGACTCGGACCGCGTCTCGTACGTGAAGCGCGAGGACCGCCGCTTGCCGTTGGCGTTCTCGAACCAGGCGGTGATCTCCTGGCCGGGACGCGTGCCCTCGACCACGCCGCGCAGGCGGTGGTAGTAGACGCCCCGCTCGTCGTAGTAGCGCTCGCCGCCCTTGAACTCGGACGTCTTGATGCGCTGCTCGCGGCCGCCGTCGATGCGGTAGTGCAGGAAGACCTTGCCGAGCGACCGCTTGGCGGTCACCTGCACCGGCTGCGGGTCACCGTAGGAGAGGCCGAACTCGTCGACGTAGAAGTCCTCGGTCTCGTTGCCCAGGTGCGACTCCGGGTCGGCCGGATCGGCCGCGGACTCGGCGAGGTCGAGCGAGAACTTCCGGTGCCGCTCGAACTCCTCCCGCACTTCCTGCTCGTCGTCCTCGAACTCGAAGCCGGTGACGCCCGCGATGCGCGAGTTGGTGCCCTCGGGAGTGAAGCCGAGGATGCCGTGCCGGTAGCCGTCGTCGAGCGTGTCGCCGTTGGTGATGTAGAGCTCGGAGGAGAGATCGGGGTCGAACGTCTCCTCGTCGTCCTGGATGGCCGAGTCGTGGTCGTGCCCGGCCAGCGCCTCGAAGATGGCGTTGTCGGCCGTCGGCGTGAACTTCTGGAAGCCCTGCGGCCACAGCAGCAGCTCGGCCGCCGTATGGTCGTTCTTCTGGAACGCGAAGTCGACGCGGTCCCACAGCCGCTTCATCGCCTTCGTCTCGGGCTCGGAGTCCGGGCTCGTGCCGCGGTAGGTCTCCGAGCTCGGGTCGCTCGAGGACCCCTCGTCGTCGAGGCCCCAGTTAGTGGCGAAGTTGCGGTTCGGGTCGACGCCGTCGACGGGCTCGCCGCGCACGCCGTCGCCGTCGTTGTCGGCCATGTTCTTGCGCCACAGCCGGTTGCCGGGGCTGAACGTGTACTCGTAGCCGTCCGGGTTGGCGACGCACATGAACCACAGCTCGCGCGTGTCCACGAGCCGCGTGACGCGGGCGTTGTCGCCGTAGCTCGTCACGAAGTGGTCGAGCGTGCGCCGGCAGGTCTCGCCGGCCAGCCACTCGCGCGCGTGCTGGAGCGAGTTGTAGAGCACGGCCGGTCGCTTGCCGTCCTTCGTCCGGTCCGCGTTGCGCGTGACCTTGAGGGCGATGATCCGGCGACCCTGGTGCGTGCGGCCGAGGACCAGCTTCTTGGTGATCCGCGGGTACTGCCGCAACAGCCGGTCGTACTGCTCGAGGTACTGCTCCTTGCCGTCACCGCGGACGCGGTCGTAGCGCGTCCACACCTGGTAGGCCGAGTCGTCGGCCACCGGCGCCTGCGCGGCTCGCGCGCCCATCCGCGCGCGCTGGCGCTGGGCGGCCGTGCGGCCCTTGCGGTCGCGCACGATCCTGGTCTTGATCCCCTCGCCCTTGAGCTTGGCGATCTGAGTCGAGGTGCCGAAGATCTCGATCCGCTTCCCGCGGATGCCCTCGGTCACGTCGAAGCCGGCCATCGCCAGCTTCTCGAGGTTCTGCGGCGTCGCCTTGACCCGATAGCCGTTGATCGGATCGCGGCTGTCCGCAGCCGCCGGCGCAGCAAGCGCCAGCGTCATGAGCGCCGCAAAGGCGGCGCTCGATGAGCGTCTGCCCATCCCCTGTCCCTCCTGAGTCCGGAGCGCGGCCCTCCCGGAGCCGCGACATTGGCGCGGCAGACTACACGGTCAGCGCCTGAGGGAGATGCGCCGAGTCGCCTTTGCGACGTTGCCGGCGGCGTCGGCGCCGGTCAGCCGGAGCGTCGCCCTGGCCGGCCTGAGCCGGCGCAGCTTGCGCATGAAGACGTACGTCGTCCCGCGCCCGCCGAGCGCGGCCCGGCCGGCGGCCACCTTCCGGCGCTTGACGCGCAGCTCGGCCCGGAGGGTGCACTGCTCGCTGCAGCGGACCTTGACCGCGATCGAGCGGCCGAGCTCGCGCAGGCGCAGCTTGCGCGGCATCGCAATCCGCACCGTGGGGGCGGCCAGGTCCGGTGGCGCCGAGCCCGCCGGCGGCGGCGGTGGTGGCGGGCCCGCCGGCGGCGTGTCGTCGGGATCGCAGGCGGCGCCGAGCCCGTCGCCGTCCCGGTCGACCTGGTCGTAGTTGTAGACCAGCGGGCAGTTGTCGACGGCGTCGAACTCGCCGTCGTCGTCGTCGTCGGGATCGCAGACGTCGCCCGTCCGGTCGAAGTCGTAGTCGGCCTGGTCGGGGTTGTGGATCGCCGGGCAGTTGTCGAGCGGGTCCTGGACGCCGTCGAGGTCGGTGTCGATGTCGCAGAGGTCGCCGAAGCCGTCGCCGTCCTCGTCGGCCTGGTCGGCGTTCGCCGCGAGCGGGCAGTTGTCGGGGCCGCCGAGGCGCGGGATCGAGTTCGGGACGCCGTCGCCGTCGGCGTCCTCGTCGCAGCGGTCGCCGAGGCCGTCGCCGTCGGCGTCGGTCTGATCGGCGTTCTTGACCTGAGCGCAGTTGTCGACCTCGTCGCGCACGCCGTCGCCGTCGACGTCGCCCGGCTCCGGGTGCGCGAGCGCGGCCGGCGGCGTCGGGGCGAGCGCGGCGGGCAGCCCCGCGAACGCGAAGGCCACCAGCAGCGGGATTCCCCAGCGCGTCATGGATCGAATCGTACGACCGGGTCGGGGCGCCCGGCGGCGGCCCCCCCCCCCCACGCGCCCACCCGCGGCGCGGCGCCATGAGCCTCAGCTTCAGCTCCGCGTGCCGCAGCTGGCCGTCGATGCCGCGCGTCAGCATCTCGATGCTCACGCGCTGGCCCCTGCGCCTCACGAGGCGGCGGAACTCGGACCGCTTGAGCCGCAGGCGCACCTTGCCGACGCGGTCGGCCTGCTTGACGAACCACTTCTGGGCAAGCGTCGCCCACCCGTTGCGGCGGGTGATCGTCAGCCGGCCGCGGCACTTGCCGCCGACCGTCTCGGCGCAGCTCATCGGCACGCGCACGTACCGCTTCTTGTTCACGCGCAGGTTGCCCTCCGCGATCGCCGGATCGGCCAGGCGGACCGGAGGCCTCGCCCCGGGCCGCGGCGCGGGCGGCGACGGCTTCTGGACGGCCCCCGGCCCCGTGTACCGGAACAGGAAGAGGCCGTAGTCGCGGTCCGAGCCGGCGAACAGCCGCTCACCGTCGGCCGTCGTCACGACCTCGACGCCCCAGAAGTTGCTGCCCTCGGGGTCGATGAAGCGGCCCTGCTCGACGAGCCCGCCCGGCCCGAACGTGAAGACCCGCATGCCGCCCGAGTAGTACGACGAGTACGCGACGTTCGCGTCCGGGTCGGCGGCGAACTCGTGGACCGAGAGGTCACCGAAGCCGAACGCGAGGTCGGGGTCGAGCGCCTCCGGGATCGCGTACGAGTCGACCGTGCCCATCTTGCCCTTCTTGGCCGGGTTGGTCCGCGCCGCGATCAGGTGCGTGTATCCCCACCCGTCGAACACGGAGTCGGCCTGCACCTTCTCGCCGACGTCGCCGAGCGGCGGCCCGTGGCCCGGCGGGTACGGCACCGTCGTGTCGTTGTCCTCGCCGAAGATCGCGTGCAGTGCCGCGTGCGTCGTGCACACGGTGACGATCGGCGGCGACGCCGGGAAGTCACCGGAGCCGCAGAACACACCACCGGCCTCGCCGGCGTGATGGTTGACCAGCAGCACCGCGTCGTAGCCGGCGTTGATGCCGTTCTCGGCCTTCTCACCGGGGAAGCACGCGGGCTCGGGGTTATCCGGATCGCTCGCCGGCCCGCGCTGGAGGACGATGATCGCCTCTTCGCCCTCTTCGAGGTCCGGCAGGCCCGCGCCGTCGCGCGGCGGGATCGGATCCGACGCGTCGCAGCCGTAGCCGCCGTACACCGTCGGACCGTTCATGATCCGGTCGTCCAGGAACGACGCCGCCGCGCCGCCGCCGACCGACACCGAGTCGAACGTTCCGGCGTTCGGCCCGGTCGTGATCTGGAACTCGCCGGGCCGGAACGGGCTGAAGTCCTCGTCGGCGGCGAGGATGTAGTGGTTGTCGTGCGAGAACTCGCCCTGGTGGCCGTTGCCCTCCGGCGGCGACTGGCCCGTGAGCGGGTCCGCGCCGTCGAACGTGCTGTCGCCGATGTACTGCGGGTCGGCCGGGTTGGTCACGTCGAACGTCAGGTAGCCGGCGTCCCAGTAGTCGGCCATCATGATGAAGCGGCCGTCGATCTCCTTGACCACCATGTCGTGGAGGAAGATGTCGGCCAGGCCGCCGAGCCCGCCCTGGTCGATGATGTCGAAGCCCTGGTTCGCGGCCACCTCGACGAAGTCGAACTCGCCGACCGGCCGCGGGTTGGCGGGATCGGTGATCTCGAAGACGTCGACGTCGTGGAGCTCGGTGTTGTCGACGAAGACCACGAACGCGCGCCGGTCCCGGCCCTGCCACACGAACGTGCTGTGGCTGGAGTTCGGGGTCGGCCAGTCGCCCTCGAGCTCGCCCTCGGGGCCGGTGTCGCCGACGCCCTGGACGAGGATCTGCGGGTTGCGCGGGTCGCTGACGTCATACAGGTCGAAGCCGCCGTAGCCGAACGGGTCGTTCGGGTCCGAGCAGGCGCTGACCTGCTCGTTGTTGACCGCCAGGATGTCGCCCTGGAATGCCGTCGTGTTCAGCGTCAGGGCGTGGGCGCCCTCGCCGTGGTAGCGGCCCTCGAGGGCGGGGAGGAACCCGATCTGCTGCGGGTTCGCGGGGTCGTTGATGTCGACGATGAACGTGCCGCCGCGCTGGCAGGTCGGCTCGTCCCACGAGTTCAGGTACGCGTAGCCCTTGTGGACGGCGAGGTCCGCGATCTGGCCCGGGAGCACGGCGTCGGCCGCCGTCTCGGGGGTCCGCAGCCCGTCGGGCGTGTCCATCTCGAGCTTGCCGACCACCTCGATGTTGTTCTGGGTCGGCGGCAGGTGGTTGTCGGTTCCGTCGTGCTGCACGCTGAAGTTCGACGTCGGCGAGAACGCGCTCCGCTGGCCGAGGAGGCTCCTCACCGCCGCCGGGGCGTTCGCCGAGCGGACGAGGACCGGCGCCCGGTCCTTCGCCGCCGTCCGTTGCGCGCTCGATCCCCCGTCCGCCGAGGTCGCCGGAGCTGACCACGCGAGCAGCGCGAGGCTCGCCGCCACCGGTGCGGCTCGCCGAAGCCTGGATGCAGGCACCCTTCCCCCTTGATTGTCGGACACCCACACACTCCTGGTGGGTGAGATTCGGCGGAACCCTACAACTTGTGCGCTATCGCACCAAGGGGTTCTTGGTTACCTGCGGGTAACCCCTAGCGGCGCAGACGGATCCGGATCGGCTTGGCGCGCCGGGAGTTGCCTGCAAGATCGGTTCCGACGGCGAACATCCGGACGCTGGCGCGGCGCCCGCGACGCAGCGCGCGGCGGCACAGCCGCATGTGGCGACGGGTCAGGCGGATGACAAGCCGGGCGCCGCCGCCGGCCACCCTCACCCGCTTGCGGTCGGCCTGGACCGGCAGCGAGATGCCCGCGACGTCGACCGACCCGGATGCCGCCAGCGAGCCCCGCTCGCTGGTGGTGGCGAGCAGGTGGACCTTGCCGCGGCGCAGCCGCTGCAGCCGCGGCCCGCCGGCGCGGACGACCGGCGCCCTCGTGTCGTCGGCCGCCACGTCGGGCGGCGCGGCCAGCGATCTGCGGGCGACCGTCTCGCAGTCGGCCGCCACGACATCGGCGGTGTCGGCCTCGACCCGGTCGGCTCCCGGGCCGCAGGCGATCCGGTCGGCGAGGCCGTCGGCGTCGCGGAGCAGGTCATTCCCGTCCCCGCCGGAGAGCACGTCGAAGCCGAGACCGCCGTCGATCACGTCGTTGCCGGCGCCGCCCGCCAGGTCGTCGTTGCCGTCGTCGCCGCGCACCTGGTCGGCCGCCGGCCCGGCGCGCAGGACGTCCGACCCGGGGCCGCCGATGAGGACGACCGGGAGCGGCACGTCGACCGTGGCGCGGTCCTCGCGCTCGCCGAGGTCGACGTGCAGCGTCGCGATCGGGCCGCGGGGGCAGAGCGCCTGGACGATCCACGCGTTGGCGTCGGCGCTGATCTCGCCCGGGTCGCACGGCCCCGGGTCGATGCCGCCGTCCACCGTGCGGTCCGTGAAGTCGATCCGGTCGCCGTCGAGCCGCACGGTCAGCGTGTTCAGCGAGGTCGCGTCCTCGGACGTGTAGCGGACGACGTCGCCACCGATGCGCACGATCGAGTGTGCGCCCGCTGTCGCGGGTGCGAGCGCGAGCAGCGCGATCGCGATCGCGAGCGCGAGCGGCCGTCTCACGGCCGGAAGACCTCGTTCCACGTCCTTCCACCGTCCTTCGTCTCGACCACGGTGCCATCGCTCAGGGCGAGCAGCAACTGCTCGTCGCCCAGCGCCTTGAACTTGTACGGCTCGCCCGGCACCGCGCCCGTCTCCTCCCACCGCTCACCGCCGTCGCGCGAGCGGTACACGGTGCCGTCCTGGTCGGCGCGGAAGAACGCGTCGGGCGCCGTCCACACGAGGCGGATGCGGTCGCCGATCTCGGACGGACGCCAGGACCTGCCGCCATCCTCGGACCGGTAGAGCTGGGTCTCGGTCGAGCCGAACAGCCGGTCCGGGTCGCCGGGGTCGACCTCGAGGTCGATCAGGACCTGGTCGCGCGGCGTGAAGTGCTCGGTGAACGTCTCACCGCCGTCGCTCGACACCAGCACGGCCGCGATCACGGCGTCGATCGCGTACATGCGGTCGTGCTTGAGCACGATCTTGTGCAGGTCGGCCTCGCCGAGGCGGGAGATCACGCTCCAGGTGGCGCCGCCGTCGTCGGACGAGATCAGCCCGAGGTACGGCGGCAGCGCGGCCTTGCTGTCGGGGTGGCCGGAGCCGAGCAGGGTTCCCGGCCCGGTGACCAGGATCTCGAGGAACGTGCCGACCGGGGAGGAGTCGCGGCCGGCGGTCACGGTCCCGCGGACGCGCTCGACGGCGTCGGTCGCGGGGTCGATCCGCCAGAAGCCCTTGTTGGTGGTCATCAACACGTCGCCGGTCGCCGGGTCGACGTCGAGCGCGTTGACCCAGGGCGGCTTCTTGCCGACGTCGACGAGCCGATCCGAGAGCCCCTGACGCGTCGCCGGCGAGCCGCCGCTCGACGCCGTCTCGCCGCCGCAACCCGCCAGGGCCGCCATGAGTGCGGCGAGCAGCGGGAGGAGCGAGGCTGTCGGCACCGTCAGCGCTTGATGGCGAAGTACGTCTTCTCGCGCTTCCAGCAGCGGAACCGCAGCTGCGTCCGCGAGTCGCCGTTGCGACAGGTGTAGCCGCGCGGCCGGAAGCCGTGGTTCAGGTAGCGGCGCGACCACTTCTTCGCCTTGCGGCAGCGGACCTGGTCGGCCTTCACCAGGTAGTCCCTCGACTTGACCGTGACCTCCCCGCACTTGCGGGGCTCGACCGGGGCCGGGCTCGGCGCAGGGAACGCGAGCAGCAGGAGCGCTGCCAGCAGGAACGCGACCGGAACCGCATGGTGTCCCCTCGACAGCACGGGCCCAGCGTACTGCGCACGGCTCGAAAGGGAATAGCCTGCGCCCGCATGCCCGACACGGTCCGCTACGAGGTCGCCGCGAGCGGCGTCGCCACGATCGCCCTCGATCACCCCGAGACCCGCAACGCGCTGTCCGACGACGTGCTCGACGACCTGATCGAGGCCTTCGAGATCGCGCGCGACGACGACGGCGTCCGCTGTGTCGTCCTCACCTCCACCCACGAGAAGGTCTTCTCGAGCGGCGGGAACCTCGCCGGCTTCGCGGCCGAGGCGCCGCTCGTCCACAAGCACTTCGCCACCGACCGCTTCCCGCGCCTGTTCCGCATGATCGGCGAGCTCGGCAAGCCGACGATCTGCGCGGCCAACGGGCACGTGCTGGCCGGCGCGCTGGGCCTCGCGCTGGCGTGCGACCTGATCGTGGCGCGCGACGGCGTGCGCTTCGGGACGCCGGAGATCAACGTCGGCGTGTTCCCGTTCATCATCATGGCGCTGATCTACCGCAACGTCCCGCGCAAGAAGGCGACCGAGATGCTGCTTCTGGGCGAGCAGATCTCCGCGCAGGAGGCCGAGCGGCTCGGGTTCGTCAACCGGGTCGTGCCGGCCGACGAGTTCGACGCGACGGTGCGCGACTGGGCCGAGAAGCTGGCCGCCAAGTCGCCGGTGCTGATGCGGCTCGGCAAGGACGCGCTGTTCCGCCAGCAGGACATGGCGCTCGACGACGCGCTCGAGTTCCTGCACGCGCAGCTCTCGCTCGCCTTCTCGACCGAGGACATCCAGGAGGGCGTGAAGGCGTTCTTCGAGAAGCGGGACCCGGTGTGGACCGGGAGGTGAGGGTCACGTGCCTGCGGGCGCGCACGTCGGACCGCACCGACGGCGCCGGCGCGGGCGCGCAGGCGCTGGCCGAGCGCCTCGGCGGGCGCGTGCTCGGGGAGCCGGCGCCCGGCCGCTCGCGTGACTGGTCCGAGGACCTGCCGGAGGCGCGGCCGGTGCTCGAGCTGGCCGCGGCGGCGGTCTCCGCCGCCCTCGACCAGGGCGAGCTGCCGCTGTTGACGGCGTCCGACTGCTCGATCTGCATCGCCACGCTGCCGACCGTGGCCCGCCGCGTACCGGGCGTGCGCTTCCTGTGGATCGACGCGCACGGCGACTTCAACCTGCCCGAGACGACGCCGAGCGGCTTCCTCGGCGGCATGTGCCTGGCCGCCGCCTGCGGGCGCTGGGACGCCGGCTGGCCCGACACCATCGATCCTGCCTCGGTTTCGTTCCTCGGCGTCCGCGACCTCGATCCCGACGAGCGCGTCGAGGTCGAGCAGGCCGGCGTCGGCAGCGGCGTGCCGGAGGACGGGCCGGTCTACGTGCACCTCGACGTCGACGCGCTCGACCCGTCGGTGATGCCGGTCCAGTTCCCCGTGCCGGACGGGCTGCACGCCGGCGAGGTGCAGGACGTGCTGGCCGCGCTCGTCACCGGCGGCCGGCTCGTCGGGATCGAGGTGACCGCCCTCGAGCACCCCGAGCACGTCGACCTCGTGGCGGGGATCCTCGAGCCCGTGACCGCGTGACCATCTGGATCACGGAGCTCGGCGAGGGCTCGCTCGCGGTCAAGGACCTGTTCGACACCGCGGGCGTGCGGACGACGTACGGCTCGCCGATCTTCGCCGACCACGTGCCCAGCGCCTCGGCCGAGGCGGTGGCGCGGCTCGAGGCGGCCGGCTACACGATGGCCGGCAAGGCCAACCTGCACGAGTTCGCGTGGGGGATCACCTCCGAGAACGCGACGTTCGGGACGGTGCCGAACCCGCTGGCGCCGGGGCGCGTCGCCGGCGGCTCGAGCGGCGGCTGCGGCGCGGCGCTCGCGGCCGGGCTGGTCGAGTACGCGCTCGGCACCGACTCCGGCGGCTCGATTCGCATCCCGGCCGCGTGCTGCGGCGTGGTCGGCTTCAAGCCGACGTGGGGGCTCGTCCCGCTGGACGGCTGCTTCCCGCTGACGCCGAGCTTCGACCACGCCGGGCCGATGGCGTGCGACGTGGCGGGCTGCGAGCGGATGCTCGAGGCGCTGGCGCCGGGCTTCGTGCCGGTCGACGTGTCGCTCGAGGACGTGCGGGTGGGCGTCGCGTGGACGGAGCGCGCCGACCCTGGGGTCCGGGCGCGCGTCGAGGCGGTGGCGGCGGGGTTCGAGCGCGTGGAGGTTCCGTGGCCCGACGGCGTCTACCCGGCGTTCTCGCGCGAGATCGCCGAGGTCCACGCGGAGCTGTACCCGGCGAACCGCGACCGCTACGACCCGGCGATCGCGTACAAGATGGAGATCGCGCGCGCCGTCACCGACGAGCAGGTGGCGGCGGCGCTGGCCGAGCGCGAGCGCTACCGCGAGCGGATCGCCGCGCTCGAGCTCGACCTGCTCGTCACGCCCACGGTGCCGATGGTCGCGCCGCCGGTGGGGATCGGCGACCTCGCGCTGCGCGAGCGGATGATCGAGCTGACGTTCCCGTGGAACGTCACCGGCTCGCCGGCCCTGGCGCTGCCGTGCGGGCCGGCCGAGGACGGGCTGCCGGCCTCGGTCCAGATCGTCGGCCGCCCCGGCGAGGACGCGCTGGTGCTCGCCGCCGGCCGGGCGGTCAGCGAACGACCCCGGGCAGCGGGTCGAGCGTCGCGATGACCGCGAGGTCCGCGAGGACCGCCGGCGCCTCCGGCCACGGCTCCAGCTCGTCCCAGCGGTCGAGCAGCTCGCCGGCGCGGCGATCGTCGACGCCGGCGGCCCGTGCCGCCTCGGCCACGATCTCTTCATAGGGCCGGTAGGCGCCGCTCGCGTACATCAGCTCCAGGCTCGTGCGGCGCCAGCGCGCGCCGACGTCCGCGTCGCCGGCGACGTCGCCCCACAGGCCCATGAGTCGAGCAGCGCGGTCAGCAGGTCGAAGGCGATGGGCCCATGAGTCGAGCAGCGCGGTCAGCAGGTCGAAGGCGATGGCTCGGAAGCGCGGCACGGCCGGTATGTTGCCGCCCCGATGCTCCGCCCCCTGGTCGAGGACCTGCACGAGCGCCGCGCGAAGGCGAGGCTGGGCGGCGGCGAGGCGCGGATCGCGCGCCAGCACGAGCAAGAGAAGCTCACCGCGCGCGAGCGACTCGACCGGCTGATCGATGCGGGGACGTTCACGGAGCTCGGCATCCACGCCGGTATCCACTACTCGGTCCGCGGGCTGGAGGACAAGGAGGCGCCCGCTGACGGCGTGATCACCGGCTACGGGAAGGTCGACGGCCGGCTGATCGCCGTCTGCGCGTACGACTTCACGGTCATGGCCGGGTCGATGGGCATGACCGGCGAGCTCAAGGTGGCGCGGCTGCGCGACCTCGCGCTGACCAAGCGGATCCCGTTCGTGTGGCTGCTCGACAGCGCCGGCGCGCGGATCCAGGAGGCGGTCGGCTCGCTGTTCGCGGGCTCCGGCCACCTGTTCCGCGAGGAGGTCGTGGCGAGCGGCGTGATCCCCCAGGTCGCCGCGCTGATGGGCCCGTGCGCGGCCGGCACGGCATACATCCCCGGCCTCGCCGACTTCGTGCCGATGGTCAAGGGCCGCGGCTCGATGGCGCTCGCCGGCCCGCACCTCGTTCGCGCCGCGATCGGCGAGGACGTCACCCAGGAGGAGCTCGGCGGCTCGCGCGTGCACTGCCGCAAGTCCGGCGTCGGCGACCTCGAGGTGGCCGACGACGAGGAGTGCATCGCCCGCATCAAGCAGTACCTGAGCTTCTTCCCGTCGCACTGCGAGGAGCGCCCGCCGGTGCGCGAGAGCGCCGACCCGGTCGACCGCATGGACGACGAGCTGCTCGACGTGCTGCCCGACTCGAACCGCAAGCCGTACGACATGTACGACGTCATCCGCCGGATCGTCGACGACGGCGAGTGGCTCGACGTCAAGCCCCAGTTCGCGAAGACGATCATCACCTGCCTGGCGCGGATGGGCGGGCGGCCGGTCGGCATCGTCGCCTCGCAGCCGCGCCAGCTCGGCGGGATCCTCGACAACGACTCCGCCGACAAGGCGGCCCGCTTCGTCAACCTCTGCAACGCGTTCGGGATCCCGCTCGTGTTCCTGATGGACGTGCCGGGCTTCATGGTCGGCACGAAGGTCGAGGCGGCCGGGATCATCCGCCACGGGGCGAAGATGCTCTACGCGGTCGCCAACGCGACGGTCCCGAAGGTCACGGTCGTCATCCGCAAGGCCTACGGCGCCGGCTACTACGTGATGAACGGCCGCGCCTACGAGCCCGACCTGATCGTCGCCTGGCCCTCGGCCGAGATCTCGGTCATGGGCGCCGAAGGGGCCGTCGAGATCGTCTTCCGCAAGCAGGTCGAGGAGGCCGAGGACCCGGCGGCCAGGAAGGCCGAGCTGATCGAGGCCTACCGCACGATCATCGACGTCTACATCGCGGCCCGCAACGACATGGTCGACGACGTGATCGACCCGCGCGAGACGCGCCCGACGATCATCCGCGCGCTGGAGATGGCCGAGGGCAAGCGCGTCGAGCGGCCGTGGAAGCGCCACGGCGTCGTGCCGGTCTAGGGTCGAACGTCAACTGCGCTGGTAGGGAAGCGGGGAGTGCATTTCTGCACCGGAAGCGCGTCTCAAGTCGTGAGGGTGCAGTTGCGCACCCATACGGTGCGTTTCTGCATCACCAACTTGCCGCGCGCGTTTGGTAGTGCAGGAATGCACCCTCGCCCGGGCCTTCGCTCGATGCCGATGTCCGTGGACCGCGCGCTCGGTCCCACGCCGCTTCGCGGCCTCTCCAGGATCAGGTTCTTTCCGAGGCCGGCGGTTCGTTGCGGCGCACCACCATGCGGTAGATCCCGAGCAGGATCAACACGCCGATGATGGCCCCGATGAGGCCGCCGAGGTCGAAGACCTCGTTGTCGCCGATGCCGAGCAGCTCCGTGAAGATCAGGAAGCCGACGACCGAGCCGGCGAGGCCGAGCAGGATGGTGGCGAAGAACC
>Ga0299914_10000328_pt1 | contig 28229 bp, 27 predicted proteins | sample RVTome_10_FD_201361 | JGI IMG/M metagenome (GOLD analysis project Ga0299914, IMG submission 201361) | Soil microbial communities from uranium-contaminated site in the Upper Colorado River Basin, Wyoming, United States - RVT153D57 (version 2) ... | reverse complement strand
TCGGGCCGCTCGCTATGGGCAATCTCGGCGCCGACGAAGCTCGATAAGCCCGAATCGCCGGTCCCGCCGACCGTCTCGACCTGCGCCGATCCGCCGTCGCGCGCCGCCTTTTCGAAGGCGGTGGTGCGCACCGTGATCACCTTCTTCGGGTCCGACGACTTGACCGTGGCGATCGCGTTGCCGGCATAGATCGGGCGGGTGAACGTGTCCTCGCCCTCGATGCTGAGGACATCGGAGACCTGCATGACGTCGAGCAGAGCGGCGACGCGCGGCGCGATATTCTTGCCGGTGGTGGTCGCCGGGGCGAGGAAGGCGCCATAGCCTTCCATCAGCTTCGCGACGAGCGGCGCGACATTCTCGGCCAGGCCGTTGGCATAAGCGGCGTCGTCGGCAACGAGGACCTTGGCGACGCCGGCGACCTTCGCGGCCTCCTCGGCGACCGGGCCGACGCCGGACCCGGCGACGATCAGGTCGACCTCGCCGAGCTTCGAAGCGGCCGTGACCGTGGGCAAGGTCGCGTCCCTGAGCTTGCCTTCCTCATGCTCGACCCAGACCAGAGTCTTCATCCGATCACTCCCGTTTCCCTGATCTTGTCGATGAGCTCGTCGACGCTGCCGACCTTGACGCCGGCCTGGCGCTTGGACGGCTCGGCGACCTTGAGCGTGGTCAGCCGCGGCGCAGTATCGATGCGGTAGTCGGCCGGGCTCTTCTGCGCGAGCGGCTTCGACTTGGCCTTCATGATGTTGGGCAACGACGCGTAGCGCGGCTCGTTCAGGCGCAGGTCGGTGGTGACCACCGCCGGCAGCTTGAGCTTCACGGTCTCGAGACCGCCGTCGACCTCGCGGGTGACATTGACGCTCTCGCCTCCGGCCACCTCGACCTTGGAAGCGAAGGTGCCCTGGCCCCAGCCGAGCAGGGCCGCCAGCATCTGGCCGGTCTGGTTGGAATCGTCGTCGATGGCCTGCTTGCCGAGGATGACCATCCCCGGCTGCTCCTCTTCGGCCACCTTCGCGAGCAGCTTGGCGACCGCCAGCGGCTCGACCTCGTCGTCGGTCTGGATGAGGATCGCGCGGTCCGCGCCCATCGCCAGAGCGGTGCGCAACGTTTCCTGCGCCTTGGCGGGACCGATCGAGACGGCGACGATCTCGGTCGCCACCCCCTTCTCCTTGAGCCGGATCGCCTCCTCGACGGCTATCTCGTCGAACGGATTCATGCTCATCTTGACGTTGGCGAGGTCGATTCCCGTCTGGTCCGCCTTCACCCGCGGCTTGACGTTGAAATCGATCACCCGCTTCACGGCGACTAGCAGCTTCATTCGGACATTTCCTCCAATGCGTTCCCTCCGATCGGTTCATGCGGGCTGCAGCGGGCTCGGCAACGCGCCCCTAGAAGCCGACCCGGTCGCTCCCCTTGGTTCCCATCATTTCGCGCGCTTCCGCAGGCGTGGCGATCTCTATGCCCAGCTCCTCGAGGATGAGCCGAATCTTCCGCACCTGGTCCGCGTTTGACGCCGCCAGCGCGCGCCGGCCGATGAACAGGCTGTCCTCGAGGCCGACCCGAACCGATCCGCCAAGCAGGGCCGACAGGGTCACCATGGGCATCTGGTGGCGACCGGCGGCCAGTGCGGAAAAGAGATAATCGGCGCCGAACAGCCGATCCGCCGTCGACTTCATGTGCATGAGGTTCTCGGGCTCCGCACCGATGCCGCCGAGGATGCCGAACACGCCCTGGACGAAGAAGGGCGGCTCCACGACCTTGCGGTCGGCGAAATGGGCCAGATTGTAGAGATGCCCGACATCGTAGCATTCGAACTCGAATCGCGTGCCATCGCCGCCGAGCTCGCGCATGCCCCGCTCGATCTGGGCGAAGGTGTTGGAGAGGATGAAATCGGTCGTCATCTCGAGATAGGGCTTCTCCCAGTCGTGCAGCCATTTCTCGACCTTGGCACCGGCACCCGAGATGTTGAAGTTGATCGACCCCATGTTCATCGAGGCGACCTCGGGCCTCGCCCATTTCGCGGCCGCCAACCGTTCGTCCAGGCTCATTCCGAGTCCGCCGCCTGTCGTGATATTGACAATGGCATCGGTGGATTGCTTGATCCGGGGCAGGAAAGCCGCAAACAAATGGGGCGACTGATCGGGCCGCCCCGTTTCGGGATCCCGAGCATGAAGATGAAGCATCGCCGCGCCGGCCTCGGCCGCTGCAATCGCTTCCGCGGCGATCTCATCCGCCGTGATCGGCAAGTGCGGCGACATGCTCGGCGTGTGGATCGAGCCAGTCACCGCGCAGGTGATGATTGCCTTGCTCCGCTTCATGATCTGGCTCCATTCATCCGATGAAGATCATCTTCTTGCCTACATTCTCGCCGGCATAGAGACGCCGGAGAGCTCCGGGGGCGGCCTCGATGCCGGTCTCGATATCCTCGTCATAGACCAGGCGGCCCCTCCCAATCAGCGCCTCGAGGCGAGCGATGGCCGAGGGAAAATCCGCCCGGTGATCGAAGATCACGAAGCCGTTCCAGGACAAACGGCGCGAGAGCAGCTCGCGCTCGTTCCTGAGGCCTACGGGCGGCGGATCCCAGGAAGCGATGGAGGCGGTCCCGCACTGCACGACCCGACCGGCCGTGCGCATGCGCCGCAATGCGCTGTCCAGGATCTCGCCGCCGACATTGTCGAAGAAGATGTCGATGCCATCGGGCGCGGCCGAGTCGAGCCGCTCGCGCCAGTCCGCGGTCTTGTAGTTCAAGGCGACCTCGTAGCCGAAGCGCGAGACGCAGGTTTCGGCCTTGGCGTCACTACCAGTGAGACCCAGCGGTCGGCATCCTTCGGCTTGCGCGAGCTGCCCGACGATGCTGCCGACCGCGCCGGCCGCGGTCGACACCAGCACGGTCTCGCCGGGCCGCGGCCGGCCAAGGTTGCTGAAGGCGAGCCAGGCGGTCATCCCGTTGATTCCGAGAATTCCGGCATAAGCGGAGATCGGGAGCGAGGGTTGGCGCACGCTCGACAACAAAGAGGATGCGTCGAGGCGGCTATAGTCCTGCCACCCCGTCCATCCGTAGACGACGTCGCCGGCGCGTACTCCGGGCAAGCGGCTTTCGAGGACCATCCCGACCCCGAGCGCGCGCATCACCGAGCCCAAGCCTACGGGCGCCGAATAGTTCTTCACGTCGACCGCCCAGCCGCGCTGCGCCGGATCGACGGAGAGGAAGAGGTTACGCACCCAGAGCTCGCCATCCTCCGGCGCCTCGAGTGGCGCGTCAGCCAGTCGGAAGTGCTCCGGCTGAGGGACTCCGGTCGGACGCTCGATCAGGAGGACTTGCCGGTTGCGATCGGGACAATCGTAAGCGGGGACGCTCATGCCGCAGCGGCGGCCCGGGCAATCGGCGCCTGCCTGACGGCATCCCGGTAGGGCCGCCAGGCGGTGAAGACGAGGAGCCAGCAGATTGGCATGCCGATCACGAGGACGCAGATCATCGCCGAGGCGAGCGCCCGCTCGCCCCCGAAGGCATGCTCGGCGAGGAAGGCGGTAGCCGGCGGCCCGATAGCGAGGCCGATCAGGTTCTGGCAGGCGACATTGCCGGCAAGGATCCGCGCGCTGTAGGCGGGCGGCGCCGTCATCCCGACCATTATGCTCGGCAGGCTGCTGACGCCGACCATGATGCCGAGGCCGAAGATCGCGAAGAGGATCGAGGATTGCACGCTAGGCATCATCAGCGACGCGGCGTAGAGGAGCCCGCCGATCGGAAGCGCGGCCAGCTGCGCCGGCAGCAGGATGTCCGGCCGGCCGCGGCGGCTCATCTGCCTGACCAGGACCGGGTAGGTCAACGTGATCGCGGCGCCGAGCGACAAGGCCACGCTGAACAGATATCCGCTTTCCGAGATCGGCACGCCGAAGACCCGCACCAGGTGGGTCGGAAACCAGGTTAGGGCGGAGTAAATGATCGTCTGCAGAAACGCACTGCCGACCAGGAACGGGACGTAGAATCGGAGCATCTCACTCACGGTCGAGAAGGCGCCGCCGGCGATCGAGGCATGCCGCGCGCCTTCCGGTTTCGGGGAGACCGAACGCGGCGGATCCCGGGTGGTGAGAACGAGAAGCAGGGCCAGGAACAATCCCGGGAGCCCGACGAGCACCAGGGTCGCCCGCCATACGGCAAGGTCTCCGATCACCGGCCAGTCGCTGAACACGCCACGCTCGAACAGGTCGACGATCCCGCCGCCGATCGCGTAGGCGACCGTCACGCCGGTGATTCCGGAAGCGCCGAAGATGACCATCGGCAAGGCACGGTCCTCGCGCCGGAAGTGGTCGACGACCAGTGAGACAAAAACCGGGGAGAGAGCCGCTTCGCCCAGCGCCAGGCACATCCGCAACGGCAGAAGCTGGCTATAGCTCGAGACGAATCCCGACCCGATCGTGGCGAGACTCCAAACGATGATGCCAGCCGCGGCGATGCGGGTCCGGTTGCCGCGGTCGACCAGCCACGCGATAGGCAGGCCAAGGAAGGCGTAGAGCAAGGCGAAGGCGGTGCCGATCAGCAACCCGATCTGGGTGTCGCTGATCCCGAGATCCGCTTTCAGCGGCTCGATCAACAGGGTCAGGATCAGGCGGTCGACGAACGAGACAATGTAAAGAAGAGCGAAGATCGCGACGACGAACCAGCGCACAGACCCGGCCATCTATCCGAAGCTCGATCTGGCCGGGTGGTCCACCGTGATTCCGAACGCGCTCTAGAACGCGACCTGGGCGGAGATGCCGAAGCGACGACCCCGCTCGTCGAACTCCTGGAACAGCAGGGGCGGGACGTAGACGCCATAGACCTGGTACCGCTCGTTGGTCAGGTTCTGGACATAGGCGCTCAGCGTGTACCGCGTCCGCGACCCGCCGGTGATGCTGACCTGGGCATCGAAGACGCTGTAGCCGGGCTGCATCATTTCCGGGACGTCCTGGGCGCCGGCCAGATAGCGCGACCGATATTCCCATTGCCCCTGCAGGCGAAGGGTGTCGAAAACGCCCTGGCCGATCGGGAATTCATAGGATGGCGTGAAGCTGACCGTCCATTCCGGCGCATAGCTGAAGTTCGTCGCGCTGAGATCCACGCCGCCCGACATATAATCGAGATAATCGGCGTCGAGATAAGAGAGAACGGCCTGGAGGTTGAGGCCGTCGACCGGGCGGGCGATCGCTTCCACCTCGACGCCGCGTGTCCGGGCAGTGGCGATATTGTCGGTGATGATGATGAAGCCGGTAGGGCTGGGTTTCGTTTCCGACCGCTGGAGGTCGTTGAACTCGGCCGAGTAGAGCGTCAGGTTGAACAGGAGGCGCCGCCGCAGGAACTCCGAGCGGAGTCCGATCTCGTAGGATCGCGATGTCTCGGGGCCGTAGCCGCCTTCCGCCTGCTCGACCGAGCCAGGAAAGCCGAGGAAGCCGCCACCGCGATAGCCTTCGGCATAGCGGAAGTAGATCATCTTGGTGGAATCGATCTTGTATTGCGCACCGACCTCGAGCGAGAAGTTCCGGTCCTCGCGCGTCTGGCTGTTCGGAAGCGGATCGGGGACGACCAGCCCGGGAACCCGGAACGAATAATCATGGGTGACCTCGTCCCATGACTGGCGCGCGCCGAACGAGAGGGTGATCGAATCGGTCACATCGAAATCGAGGTGGCCGAAGACCGCATAGGAGGTCCTGTCCGAGCGCTGGGCGGCGACGTTGGGCGCGCCGCCGAGCAGGATGCGCGGCTCGTACAGATAGGCGCTACTGTCATTGTAATAAGCGGCGATGAGCCAGGCGAGCCGACCGCCGAGATCGAGCCCCCGGCCCTCCACCGAGCTCAGGCGGAGCTCCTGCGAGAAGGCCTCGACCGTGGTGAGCTGATCGAAGGCATGGAGGATAGGAAAAGGGGTTCCGTCCACGTCCGAATTGTTCAGCATCTCGAGGTTGCGATAGCCGGTGAGCGAGGTGATTTGGGCCCCGCCGAGCTGAATGGCGAGATCGGACGTCAGACTGAAGTCGTCGTGCTCCGCGCCATCCGCGAAATCCAGAGCCAGTTCGTGCGACCCCGGCGGCTGGTTCACGCAGAAGCCGAAATTGGCGCAGGGCACAAACGTGGCCGGCGCCGCATTGCGCCCCGCCGCCGTGGAAACATCGCGATGCGTGTAATCCGCGCTGACGTACCAATCCACATTGTCCGACGGAGTGAGCCGCAGCGCCCCGCGCACGGTCATTACCTCGCCGCCGCCGAGATCGCGGGCGCCTGGCACCGAATTGTCGGCATAATCGTTCGAGTGGCGGTACATGGCGTAGACTTTGCCCGACAAGATTCCGTCCACGATCGGAAAGTTGACCAGGCCCTGCACCTGGATGAGATCGTCGGTGCCATATTCGATCCTGGCCCGGCCTTCGAACTCGTTGCCCGGGCGGGAGCGGCGCACGAGGATGGCGCCGGCGCTGGAATTCTTGCCGAGCAGGGTCGATTGCGGACCGCGAAGCACTTCCACCCGCTCAACGTCGAACAGGTCCGACAGGCCGCCGACGATCGTCGGTTGGTAGATGCCGTCCACATAGATGGAGATGCCGGGCTCAATCGAGATGTCGGTGGCGACGACGCTGAAGCCGCGCAGGCTGATAAGAGGCACCTGGTTGCCGGTCGGATTGCTCGAAACCACCAGGCCCGGGGAGTTGGAAGTGAGCGCCTGGATGTCGGCGGCCTGCAGGTCCGCGATCGCCTGCGTGTCGAACACGGACACTGCGACCGGAACGTCCTGCACGGACTCCTCGCGAAGGCGTGAGCCGGTGACCACGATGTCGGCTTCCGTGGACGCCGTATCAGTCTGCTCAACCAGCGATGCGCCTTCGTCGCTTGCCGACGCCGGCGGTTGTGCCGGGGACGCGTCCTGGCCATGGACTGGCGCAGCGAGAGCGAGCAGGGCGATCCCGCTAACTCTGCACATCAACTGCGTGAGCTTCGTCATCTGGGTTCCCCTCCTGGCCTGGCATCTTGCGCTTTGCGCGTTGTCGGTGAGTGCCCGGAAGCAACAATAGCGCGTCGTCCGGCCTCTGAAGACTTGGTAGTGCAAAGGACATTGACATGCAATATCGTTTTTTTGCATATGATGTGCATGTGTACTAGATAGGGTATTGGCAGGCTCGGTTTGGGCGGCCGGCAAGGCCTGGCGAGACAGGAGGATCGGCGCAGGCGTAGGGACAAGTTTCAGTAGCGCCCCCGCGACCTTAATCCCGGGCGGGATTTTGCCTTGTTGGGGAAAAAAGCCGAAAGCGTCGCTGCCACTCCGTCGGATTTTCCGGTCGGGCCGGCGATCGGAGCATTGGAGTCTCTCGAAATGAGTTCAGAGCTGAAGCCCTACAAGAAGACCGTCTATCCCGATTACGAAAACCTCGTTCTCGATTGGCCGGCCGAGCGCGTGCTGCGGATCACGATGTCCCGCGGCAAGGTGAATGCCATGAACTATCAGCTCCACCACGACATCTCGCAGATCTGGCGGCTGATCGACCGCGATCAGGACGTCAATGCGGTGATCGTCACCGGCGCAGGAAACTATTTTTCCGCGGGCGGTGACTTTGCAACCGACAGCCAAATCCGAAACGACTACAACCTGATGCTCGAGATGTTGAAGGACGCCCGCGAGATCGTCGAGAACATGATCTGCTGCAACAAGCCTATCATTTCCGCGATCAACGGGCCGGCAGCGGGCGGCGGTCTCGCGGTCGCCTTGATGGCCGACATCACCATCGCCGCGCGCAATGCCAAGCTCGTCGAAGGCCATACCCGGCTCGGCGTCGCCGCCGGCGACCATGCCGCCCTGATCTGGCCGCTGCTATGCGGGATGGCCAAGGCCAAATATTACATCATGACGGGCGAGCCGATCAGCGGCGAGGAGGCGGAGCGTATCGGCCTCGTGTCGCTTGTCGTCGACGACGACAAGCTGATGGACAAGGCGATCGAGGTAGCGACGCGGCTGGCAAGCGGCCCACCGACCGGCCTGCGCTGGACCAAGCAAACCCTGAACGGCTGGCTGCGCCAAGCCTGGCCGATCTTCGAGGCGTCGAGCGGCCTCGAGACGCTGGGCTTCTTCGGCCCCGACCTGCTCGAGGGCATGGCCGCCCACCAGGAGAAGCGCGAGCCGAAGTTCAATCCGCGCTCGCCGCTCTGACGATCGACCAGTCAGTCCTCCGCGGGCCGGTCCTCGGCAAAGACGGGCAGGAATTCGCGGACCACCGGCCCATCGATGCGCCAGCTGTAGCAGCCGTCCAGGTAGAACGGCCGGACGCCCCCCTCACCGGCTTCGTTGACGGCGTTGCGGCCTTCCGGATGCTTTCCCATTCCTACGGTCTGGTAGAACGTAGTCGTCGCCGGCACCATCAGATCCATGAGATGAGTGCACGATTCGAGGCGGCCGATCCGCTCGCGCGCGATCTTGCGCCAGCCCGCGACCAGCCGGATGCCGATCAGCGCGCGCATGCCCGGCAGGACGTCCTGGCAGGTCAGCACCGGCGTCGTCGCCATCTCCGCGTCCACGCCGACGATGGTCAGCGCGTCGTCGACGGTCAGCCTCAGCGTCATGTCGTGGACCGCCTCGCCGGGCTCGAGCGCGCCGCGCGCGAAATGCGAGTAGGCGAAGGTTTTGGTGTCGCGCAGCCGCGCCTCCACTTCCCACAGGCCGTCGCCGCGCAGGTAGCCGTCGCACACTACCGTCCGCTGATGCATCAGCCGCCGCCGGGCGGCGGGCTCCATCCCTCGCTTCTCGGTCATGGTGTGGACACTCCTAAACGTAAGCTTACGGATAATATGCTTATCGTCTATTGACAAGCTCAACAGCGGACGGCCTAATCCGGGTGACCGTCCGCACATTGCCGGGCAGCTCAAACCAGGAGGAATCGACGTGATCGACACCAAGCGCGCAGACGAGGCGCTGGCCGCCTTCGGGGTCGATGGCAAGGTGACCGCGATCACCGGCGGCGCCTCGGGGATAGGCCGGACCACCGCCAGGCTTTTCGCGGACACAGGAGCGCGGGTCGCCATTCTCGACCTCAACGAGCCGGGCGCCGAGGAGACCGCCGATGCGATCCGCGCGGCGGGGGGAGAAGCGATCGCGATCCGCTGCGACCTCGGCAGCGAAGAGGAGGTGATCGCCGCCTTCGACCGGATCGCCGCTGAGCTCGGCCCGGCAGACGTGCTCGTCAATTGCGCCGCCTATCGCGGCAAGGCCGAGTTCATGGACGTCACCCAACAGCAATGGGACGACATGTTCGCGATCACCACGCGGGGCACGTTCTATACAATGCGGGTCGCGATCCGACAGATGATCGACGCGGGTCGGGGCGGAACGATCGTGAACATCTCGTCGGTCTGCGCCCAGCATTGCTCGATCTTCGCGAACGCCCACTACGACGCCGCCAAGGCCGGCGTCGAGGCGCTGACCCGCGCCGCGGCCGTCGAGTTCGCCGAGCACAAGATCCGGGTCAATTGCATCGCTCCGGGCGGGGTGAAGACTGAAGGCTTGAGCGGCATCCAGAGCAGCATAGACTTCCGCGGGCCGGCCACCCAGCCCGGGCGAATGCTTTGGGGCTATGCCGAGCCGATCGAGCTCTCGCGCGCCATCATGTTCCTGGCGAGCCCGGCGTCGAGCTATGTCACCGGCCACGTCATGGCCGTCGACGGCGGTTTCCTGGCGGGATGAACGACATGGCCCGCATCAAAGGCGTGAACCACACCAGCTTCACCGTGTCGGACCTCGAGCGGACGATGGGCTATTTCACCGACGTGCTCGGCTTCGAGTCCCTTGACATCAGTCCGCGAGATCCCGAGCTCGTCCAGACCGTCACCGCGATTCCCGGCTCCGGGATGGTCGTCGGATATGTCCAGGGACACGGCCAGAAGGTAGAGTTGGTGCGCTATACCGGCCCCGACGATCGTGGCCAGGTCGACAGCCGGCCCTGCGACATCGGCTTCGCGCATCTTGCAATCGACGTCGACGGCATCGAGATGGTCGCCGCCGAGCTCGAGGCGCACGGCCTCCATCGTGTCGGCGGGATCGGTTCGGTCGCAGACGGCCCGAACCGCGGCACGCGGGCGATGTTCCTGCGCGACTGGGACGGCGTGTGCATCGAGCTGATCGAGGCGCCGGCCGCGCCCTGAACCCCTTGCCGATCAGGACCGGCGAACAGCCTATTGCAGGAAGTCGACGGCGAGGTCGCGATGAACGATCTCGATCTCGACCCCGTCGGGCGCCGCGATGTAGGCAGCGCGGCATCCAGGCCGGATCGTCGTCGGCGGGAACGTCACCTCGACGCCCTTCGCCTTCAGGTCGACAATGGCCGCGTCAACATCATCGACGCTGAGGCCGAAATGATCGAGGCCGAGATGGGCCTTCGTTCGGGCCGGGCCCAGTTCTCCGCCCAGCCACTTCTTCATCACTTCGCCGTCACTCAGGTAGATCTGCAGGTCCCCGATCTTCAGGTCGACGCGCGGCTGTCCGTCCGACTGGCGCGAATGAACAATGCGGGCCCCGAGCTTGTCGCGATACCATTCGGCGACAGCCATCACGTCGCTGGCGAGAAGATGGATGTGGTCTGGACGATAGTGGATCATGTCGGTACTCCGGTCAGGGGTCGAGCCAGGTGTCGCGATCGATGCCGGCATTTGCCCGTGCCGCCTTGACGATCTCGAGAATCCTCGGTCCGAGCACCGCAGGATCCTTGGCTGCATCGGTCCGGGGTCCGTGCTGCCAGCTTTCGATGACCGAATAGCCATTGCCCCAGGCCTCGAAGACGCGCCCGCTGACAGCCGCCGATTCGGCGCTTGCCAGCCAGGTCACCAGCGACGCGACCCAGTCGGGATCGCGGGTGCGAACCAGGTCGGGCGAAGGATCCTTGAGGTGCTCGTTCATCCGGGTGTTGGCGCGCGGCGCGATAGCATTGGCGGTGACGCCGTAACGCGAGAGTTCGCGCGCCGCCAACTGGGTCAGGGTCGCAACGCCTGCCTTCGCGGACGCGTAATTGGCCTGCCCCACATTGGCGAAAAGGGCGGAATGCGAGGTCGTGTTGATGATGCGGGCATCGACCTTGTCTCCGGCCTTGTGCCTCGCGCGCCAATGGTTGGCGGCGTGATGGAGGGGCGCGAACGCGCCCTTGAGATGAACGCGCGTCACCGAGTCCCACTCGTCCTCGGTCATGTTGACCAGCATCCGGTCGCGAAGGATCCCGGCATTGTTGACGAGCACGTCGAGACCGCCGAACATATCGACAGCCTGCTCGACCACGGCTTGTGCGTCCAGCCAGTCGGAGACGTCGCCGACATTGGTTGCCGCTTCGCCGCCAGCGCGCCGAATCTCGTTCACGACCTGCTGGGCGGGCAAGGCATCGGCGCCGTTTCCATCCGCCTCCGATCCCATGTCGTTGACGACGACCTTGGCGCCATGCGCGGCCAGCATCAGACAATAAGCGCGCCCCAGCCCTCGACCGCCACCTGTCACGATCGCGACGCGCCCTTCACAAAGCCTCATTTCCAACCGCCCCCTTTCACCAGCGTATGATATGCTTATGTACCATTAGCAATCAACCGGTCGGGGGTCCAGCCTCTTCCGTCGCCAACGACCCGATATTCGTCGAAACGCGGCGGCATGCCACAGACGCCGAAAGGCACCGCCCGGTGCGCGATCCGACGTTGACCCATTATGGACAGCGGCTTACTATGTAATAGCATATGATCAGAAACCGGGCACTTTCCGGGAGAAACCGACCAGTGGAAGCGAGCGCAGGGATGAACGACGTCCAGCAGAAGAGCACAGTCCCCCGCAAGCAGAAGCGGCCGGAGGCGGTCCGGTTCAGGTTCGGCTACTTGCTCCACGATGTATCGCGCACGCGGCGAACGCTGATCGACCACTGGATGAAGCCGCTGGGCATTACCCGCGCCCAATGGTCGCTGCTCTCGGCCCTGTCACGCGGCGGCAATGACGGAATGATGCAAGTCGATCTGGCGCGATTGCTTGAGGTCGGCAAGGTGACGATCGGCGGCCTGGTCGATCGGCTGGAGAGCAGCGGGCATGTGGAAAGACGAGCCGATCCACAGGACCGCCGCGCGAAACGCGTCTACATCACCGATCAGGGCTGGAAAATGATCCGCAGCATGATCTCCGTGGCCGAGAAGATGAACAAGAAGGTCATGGCGGGTGTTTCGGACAAGGACCTCGCGACGGTGGAGCGGGTGCTGCTCCTGATCAAGAACAACATCCGGGACGCGCTCAAGGAGCGCTGATCCGCCCGGCGGATCGCGAACAGCGAGGCCTCAGGCATGCCCGACGGCAAGGTTGCGGTAGTCACCGGCGCAGGGGCGGGAATTGGCCGGGCGGTTGCCCTGGCTTTCGCGGCCAGGGGCTACCGCCTCGCCTTGATCGGCCGTACGCGGGCATCGCTCGAAGAGACCGGGGTCTTGTGTCGGGAGGACGCCCTGGCGCTGAGCGCCGACGTCGGCGACGAGCTGGCGGTCGACCAGGCCTTCGCCCAGGTCCTCCGCGCTTATGGTCGGGTCGACGTCCTGTTCAACAGTGCCGGCTTGTTCGGTGCCGGCGCGCCCTTCGACCAGGTCTCTCTCGATGACTGGCGCCGGGTGATCGACACCAATCTCACCGGCTCGTTCCTTTGCGCGCGCGCGGCGTTCCGGCAGATGAAGGCCCAATCGCCCGTCGGCGGCCGGATCATCAATTGCGGCTCGATCTCGGCACATGCGCCCCGTCCGACGACAGTCGCCTACACCGCGTCCAAGCACGCCATCACGGGCCTCACCCGGTCGATCGCGCTCGAGGGACGGGCGTTCGGCGTGGCGTGCGGGCAACTCGACATCGGCAATGCCGCGACCGGCATGACCGACACCTTCTCGAAGGGGACGCTGCAGGCCGACGGCTCGCTCAAGCCGGAACCGATGATGGATGTCGCGAACGTCGCCGACGCGGCGATCTTCATGGCCGAGCTTCCGCCGGAAGCGAACGTCCTGTTCATGACCGTGATGGCGACGGCAATGCCTTTCGTCGGCCGCGGCTAGCGTCGGTGCCGCGTCTCGCCGCGAATATCTCCACGATGTTTCACGAATGGCCGTTCCTCGACCGGCTCGACGCCGCCGCGGATGCAGGCTTCGCCCTGGTCGAGTGCCAGTTCCCTTACGAGGCCCGGGCCGACGCCATCGCCTCCCGGCTCGCGCGGACCGGTCTCGCGATGACAATGTTCAACACGCCGCCCGGCAACCTCGCCGCGGGCGAGCTCGGCTTCGCCGCCCTGCCTGACCGGTTCGAGACATTGGCCGCCTCGGTGGAAACGGCCCTGGCCTATGCGGCCGCGCTCGACGTCGAGGCCCTTCACCTGCTGGCCGGCCGGACCGGCGACGACGCGTCGGCGCGGCAGGCCTTTCGGCGAAACCTCGCCTGGGCGGCGGAGCGGCTCGACCGGCAGGGAATCACGCTCCTCATCGAGCCGGTGAACGCACGCGACAATCCAGGTTATTTCCTGACCGACCTCGGCGCCGCCGAGAAGGCGATTCGCGAGCTCGCGCTGACAAACGTCCGGCTGCAATATGATACTTATCACCGGCGGACCGATGGCGGCGCCATCGCCGAGGAGATCCAGGGCCTGCTGCCGATAGTCGGCCACGTCCAGGTCTCGAGCCCGCCCGACCGCGGCGAGCCGGACGAGGAGACCGTCGCCTTCCTCCGCCTTCTCGACAGCCTCGGCTATGGCGGCGTTGTGGGTTGCGAATATATCCCTCGCACCGCCACGCTGGACACGCTGGGCTGGCGCGAACGTCTCTAGCCCCGGCCGAGCTTGCCCCTGAACAGGTCACGGGCGATGATCTGCTTCATGACTTCGTTGCTGCCGCCGGCAATGCGGGTGATCCGGGCATCCACATAGGCCTGCGACACCGGATATTCGCACATATAGCCATAACCCCCGAAGAACTGGAGGCACTCGTCGACGACCTTGCCGTTGAGATTGGTCATCAGCAGCTTCATCTTCGCGGCGTCGACCGCCGACAGGCGGCCGTCCATGAAGTGCTGGATCCCCCAATCGACCAGGATCCGCCCGGCGGAGATCTCGGCTGCGAGTTGCGCGAGCACGAACTGGGTGTTCTGGAAGTCCGCGACCGACTGGCCGAACAGCTTGCGCTCGGGCGTGTAGTCGACGGTCCAGGACAGGATCGCCTCGCAGGCGGCGATGCTCTTGATGGCGATGCACAACCTTTCCTGGGCGAGCTTGGTCATCAGCATCGAGAAGCCCTGACCTTCCGACCCCAGCAGGTTTTCGGCGGGCACGCACACGTCGTTGAAGAAGAGCTCCGACGTATCCTGCGCCTTCAGGCCGATCTTTTCGAGGTTGCGACCTCGCTCGACACCCGGCGACCGGGCATCCACCGCGATCAGGCTGACGCCTTTGGCCCCTTCGTGAGGGTCGGTCTTGCAAGCCAGGACGATGATGTCGGCATTCTGGCCGTTGGAGATGTAGGTCTTCTGGCCATTGATGACATAATCGTCGCCATCGCGAAGCGCGCGGGTCCGGATGTTCTTGGCGTCACTGCCAGCCCCGGGCTCGGTCATGCCGAGCGCGCCGATCGCCTCGCCGGCGACCATGCGCGGCAGCCATTCGCGCTTCAGCGCCTCCGATCCCCAGGCGAGGAGATAGGGCGCCACCATTTCCGAATGGACCATGAAGCCGGGGCCGGTAATGTTGCCGCGGGTAATCTCCTCGATGACGACGACGTCATAGAGCCAGTCGGCGCCCAGCCCTCCATATTCGGGCGGAATGCTGGGACAGAGCATGCCGAGCTCGGCCGCCTTCAGCCACACGTCGCGCGGGACGACGCCGTCCTTCTCCCATTGGGGATGGTGCGGCACAAGCTCCTTCTCGACGAACCGGCGGACGGTTTCTCGAAAGGCTTCGTGTTCGGCCGAGAATAGGGCGCGCTCTACCAACTCGTAGCGGTCGAAGTTCGCGCCGGGTTCAGTCATCGGAATAGGCCGCGTGCAGAGCGAGGACATGCTTCGCCTGGTTGAGGTGAGGGATGTCGTACATCTTGCCGTCCAGCCCGATCGTCCCGGCGTCCGGCTCCGCGGCGAAGGCCGCGACGAGGCGGTGGGCGTGCGCCACGTCGGCTTCGGAAGGCGAGAAGCTCTCGTTGATGATGTCAACCTGGGCCGGGTGGATGGCGATCCGTCCGGTGAAGCCCTGCCGCCGGGCGAGCTCGCAGGAGCGGCGTAGCCCCTCATCGTCGCGATAGTCGGCGAAGAGCGTGTCCATCGCCTGAACTCCGGCGGCATGGGCGGCGAACAGGAATTGCGTTCGCACGATCTGGTAAGGGAAATCCCAATCGCCGTCGGCCCCCTTGTTGCCGGCGGCGCCGATCGCGCTGCTCAGGTCCTCGGCGCCCCAATTCATCGAAACGAGCCGGGGCAGTCTGGCCTCGGCATACTCGCCGAGCGTGAACATCGCCACCGCGGTCTCTGTCGAGATGCTGTGGATCTTCACCCGGCCCGGCTCGATTCCCTCGCGAGCCTCGAGAGCGTCGAGATAGTGGCTGAGACGTTCCACGTCCTGGGGGCCGTCGGTCTTGGGCTGCATGATGCAATCGGGGCATCCGCCGATGGTGCGGACGAGATCCTGCAGGACGTCGGGATGGTCGAGCGGATTGATCCGAACCCAGAGCTGACTCTTGCGCTCGCCGGAGCGGGCGTGGAGGAACTCGCGGACCATCTCGCGCGCGACCGGCTTGCGAGCCGGGGCGACCGAATCCTCGAGATCAAGGACAATCGCATCGGCCGCGAAATCGTCCGCCTTCGCCAGCTTCTTCTCGCTATCTCCGGGAATGAACAGTACGGAGCGGACGTTCATGTGGGCTTCTTCCGCTGAAGGCCGGCACGTTTGCAATGGCCGACCAGCTCACCGCGCTGGTTGTAGGCGCGGTGCGCCCAGATGACGATGCCCTGATCGGGTCGCGACCGCGATTCGCGAAGCTCCAGCACCTCCGTCTCGATTCGCAGCGTGTCGCCATGGAAGACCGGCTTGGGAAAGCGGACTTCGTCCCATCCGAGGTTCGCGACCGACGTGCCTTGGACCGTTTCGTGCCCGGCGATGCCGACCATCAGTCCGAGCGTGAAGGCACTGTTGAGTATTCGCTGTCCAAACTCCGTTTGCGTTCGGCAATATTCCTCGTCGATGTGAAGCAAGGCGGGATTGTGTGTCATCGCCGAGAACATCACATTGTCCGCCTCGGTGATGGTGCGCGTGATCGGGTGCTTGAAGACCTGACCGACCTCGAGCTCATCGAACCATTTGCCCGGCATTGTACCTCCGCTTAGCTAAGACCCAGGATCGAAACCGCGGCGATGCCCTGATAAGGCACGCCGCCGAGATTGTGCGTCAGCCCCATCGAGGGCGTGGCGAGCTGGCGAGCCCCGGCCCGGCCGAGCAGCTGCGTGTAGACCTCGTAAGCCATCCTCAGCCCGGAAGCGCCAATGGGATGCCCGAAGCATTTGAGGCCGCCATCGACCTGGCAGGGCACACCGCCGCCCTCGCGGTCATAGAAGCCATCGAGCACGTCGCGCACCGCCTCGCCGTCGGCGGACAGGCCGAGATCCTCCATCGTCACCAGCTCGGTGATCGAGAAGCAGTCGTGCACCTCGACGAGGTCGAGCTGGGCGCGCGGATCATCGATTCCCGCTTCGGCATAAGCACGGCGCGCGGCGTTGCGGGTGTTGGGCACATAGCTGCCGTCCCAGCCAGACATCGTCGATTCCACTCCGGACGAGATGGAGAGCTGGATCGCCTTGATCGTGACGAGATCCGTCTTGCCGAGTGAGCGGGCGATTTCGGGCGTGGTGACGATCGCGGCCGCGGCGCCGTCCGAGACGCCGCAGCAATCGTAGAGCCCGAGAGGATCGGCGATCATCGGCGCGTTGAGGATGGTCTCCATCGAGACCGGCTTGCGCAGGTGCGCCTTTGGGCTCAGCACGCCATTCTGGTGGCTCTTCCAGGAGACGTGGGCGATCGCCTGCTTCAGGTCGTCCCTGGCGATGCCGTGACGCGCCCTATAGCCGTCGGCGAGCTGGGCGAAGCCGGCCGGTGCCGAGTTGATCGGCAGCCACATGTCGTTGAACGTGCCCTTGTAGGGCTGCGGCAGACCGCCATAGCCAGTATCCTTGAGCTTCTCCGCGCCGATCGCCAGCGCGATGTCGACCGCGCCGGAGGCGACCGCATAGGCCGCAGCGCGCAGCGCCTCGGTACCGGTCGCGCACATATTCTCGACCCGGGTGACCGGTATGCCGTCGAGACGCAATGCCGTTGATGCCGGAATGGCCGAATTGCCGACATTGACCGCGTCGAAGCAGGAGCCGAACCAGGCGGCCTCGATCATGCCGCGTTCGACGCCGGCGTCATGCAGCGCCTCGTCGAAGGCCTCGCGCATCAGCAGCGGCGTACCCGCGTCCCAGCGCTCCCCGAACTTCGAGCAGCCCATGCCGATGATGGCGACCTTGTCCTTGATTCCTCTAGCCATGAAGCCGTCCCGTCATGCCGCTGCCGGCGCGGATTTCCAGAAGTAGCGATTGTAGCCGCGCGGCCGATCGCGCTCCTTGATCCGCAGCACCATGTCGAGCGGGACACCCGGCTCGATCCCCTCGGGTCCGACGTCGACCACCTCCATGATCAGCCGAGCGCCGTTGTCAAACTGGACGAAGCCGACATGGAGTGGCGGTGCCGGATGGTAGGACAGCCAGTCGCTCGTATGGGTCAGCAGCCTCGCCGGCGCATCGGCCAGCGGCACGTCCTCGAATCCGTCTGCCGGCGCGCCACATTCCGGATTGACGCAATATTCGAGTCTAGGGAACTGCACCGTGCCGCAAGCGGGACAACTGCCAGCCACAAAGCCGGCATTCTGGGCCGCCGACCGGTGCTGCTCGCTCAGCGCCGTCTTGCTGCTCCGCTCCGACCGCATGCCCCATTCGACATTGATGCCGTCGTAGAAGGACAGCATGCGCAGGTAGGAATCTGTCGCCAGCCCGTTCGCCAGCGCGCCCGAGACTCCGCGCTGCCCGGCCGGCCGAGCGTTCGCCCCCGCCTCTAGGACCAGGACATCGACGCCCTGCCCGAAACCGACCAGCATCAGCCGGTCGCCGGGACTCGCCCGCTCGAGCGCATGGGCAAGCATCAGCGGGGCATGGGCGGCGCCGGCATAGCCGCAGCCGTCGTCCAGATCGGAGGCAAGCGCCGCCGAGACGCCAGCCGCCCTCGCTACCGCGGCGGCAGCGCCCTTAAGCAAGGAAGGCATGACGAACACCCCGATGTCCGCCGCCTGGAGCCCGGCATCGGCGAGCGCCGCCGCGATCGCTTCGGGCACGATCTTCAGATAGCCTTCGTCGCGGACCCAACGCTCCTCCCAGAAATAATCGTAGCGTTCTCCCGCCGCCCGAAAATGGTCGACGAAGCCGACGGTGCGCGAGGCGGAGCCCAGCAGACGCGTGGCCGAAGCGCCCTCGCCGATGGCGAAGGCGGCTGCGCCGGCACCGTAGCCGAGCTCGCGCGCGCTGCCCGGCTTGCCGACCGGCGCGTCGGATGCGACGACGAGGGCGGGTTCACCCACTCGGAACGCCTGGAGCAGGGCCGACGTCCCGCAGCGTTGGGAGCCGGAAAGATCGGCCGAGCGAACGTCTCGCGGTAGCCGCAGCGCGTCGGCGACGACGGCGCTGTTCTGCAGGTCGGCATAGGGAAAGTTGGTCGAGGCGACGTGGAGCGCGCCCAATAACTCGCGATTGGTGCCGCGCAGGCAGTCGCGCGCCGCTTCGACGGCCATGGTGATCGCGTCCTCGTCCCAGCTGCGGAAGGCGCGGCTTCCCTTTGCCGCGCCCACAAGTCCGGGCGCCATCCAACGATGCGCCGCGGCGATGATCGCGCGATCGATGCGTAACCGGGGAATATACGCGCCGGTCGACAGGATCCCGAAATCGCTCATTCGCTCCCTCGCGCGCCCAGCCCGTCCGGCGCGTCACTTTCCAGGTGGAGATAGTACGCTAATAGACTATATGCAACAGTGTTGGACGCCTTGTGCCCTCCTCGGCATACGGCCTACCTGTGGACTTAAGGGAGATGACCATGGCCCGACCGCTGCGGAGCGCTCAATGGTTTGCGCGTCAGGATAAGAACGGGTTCCTCTACCGCTCATGGCTCAAGAACCGCGGATTTCCCCAGGACATGTTCGACGGCAAGCCGGTCGTGGGCATCTGCAACACATGGTCCGAACTCACACCTTGCAACAGCCATTTCCGCACACTCGCAGACCATGTGCGATGGGGAGTGCTCGAAGCCGGCGGCTTCCCGCTCGAATTCCCGGTCATGTCCCTCGGCGAATCGATCATGCGCCCGACCGCGATGCTCTACCGCAACCTCGTCTCGATGGACGTCGAGGAATCGGTTCGCGCGAATCCGCTCGATGCCGTCGTGCTCCTCATGGGTTGCGACAAGACCACACCCGCCTTGCTGATGGGCGCGGCAAGCGTCGACCTGCCAACCATCGGCGTTTCGGGCGGGCCGATGCTGCGCGGCGTGCATCGCGGCCGCAAGATCGGCTCGGGGACGGCGATGTTCGAGATGAGCGAGGAGCTGCGCGCCGGCGAGATCACCCTCGACGAGTTCCACGAGGCCGAGGCCTGCATGCACCGCTCGCACGGTCACTGCATGGTGATGGGTACCGCCTCGACGATGGCGGCAATGGTCGAGGCGCTCGGGCTGAGCCTGCCGGGAAACGCCGCCATTCCCGCCGTCGACGCCCGACGCGCGCTGCTCGCGCGCGAATCGGGACGGCGCGCCGTCGAGATGGTTCGTGAGGAGCTCGACCTGTCCAGGATCCTGACCCGCGCCTCGTTCGAGAATGCGATCCGGGTTAATTCCGCCATCGGCGGCTCCAGCAACGCCGTCGTGCATCTCCTCGCCCTTGCCGGGCGGGCCGGGATCGACCTGACGCTCGCCGACTTCGACGCGCTCGGCTCGGACCTGCCCTGCCTGGTCAATCTCCGGCCGGCCGGCACCTATCTGATGGAGGATTTCTTCGAGGCAGGCGGGCTTCCGGCGGTGATCCGCGCCTTGAGCGAAGCGGGCCTGTTCGATCCCGACGCGCCGAGCGTGAACGGCCGCAGCGTCGCGGCCAATAGCACCAACGCCCCCAACTGGAATGCCAACGTGATTCGGCCGATCGAGCAGCCCTTCATGGCGAAGGCCGGTCTCGTCGTGCTTCGCGGCAACCTTGCCCCCGACGGAGCGATCATCAAGCCGGCCTGCGCGAGCTCGGAGCGGACGAGCCATACCGGTCCGGCCCTCGTCTTCGACACGATCGAGGACCTGAAGGAGCGGATCGACGATCCCGACCTCGCGGTGACCGCAGACAGCGTTCTCATTCTGCGCAACTGCGGCCCCAGGGGCTATCCCGGCATGGCCGAAGTCGCCAATATACCCATTCCCCGCAAGCTCCTCGACAAGGGCGTGCGCGACATGGTGCGGATCTCCGATGCGCGCATGTCCGGCACCGCATATGGCACGGTGGTCATGCACGTCGCGCCCGAGGCAGCGGCGGGTGGCCCGCTGGCGCTGGTCCGGGACGGCGATCTGATCGGCCTGGACGTCGCCGGTCGGAGCCTTCATCTCCACGTCGGCGAGGCCGAGCTGGAGGCGCGCCGCGCGGCCTGGATCCCGCCCGCGGCCGCGGCCGCGCGAGGATATGTCAAGCTCTACGTCGAGACTGTCATGCAGGCCGACAAGGGCGCCGACCTCGATTTCCTCGTCGGGCGGAGCGGATCGGCCGTCGCGCGCGACGGCCACTGATCTTCAATAGGATTTGGGCAGTCCGAGCTCCTTCTCGGCGATGAACGACAGAATGAGCTGCTCGGTGATCGGCGCAATTCGGGTGAGGATCGATTCGCGGAAGAGGCGCTCGACCTGATATTCTCGCGCATAGCCCATGCCGCCGTGAGTCAGCACCGCCTGGGTGCAGCTGTCGAAGGCGGCGCGCGCCGAGAGGAACTTGGCGACGTTCGCCGCCGTGCCGCACGGTCGACCGGAATCATATTGCCACGCGGCGAGAATGCACTGCCAGAAAGCGGCCTCGAGGTGCGAGAAATTCTCCGCCAGCGGATGCTGGATCCCCTGGTTCTGGCCGATCGGACGGCCGAAGACCTTGCGCTCGCGGGCATATTCGGCCGCGCGGCGCAAGGCGTCCTGGCCGAGGCCGACCGACTCGATGGCAACGAGGATGCGCTCGGGGTTGAGGCTGTCGAGGATATACTTGAAGCCCCTTCCCTCCTCGCCGACCAGATCCTCGTCCGGCACGAACAGGTCGTCGATGAACACGGCATTCGAATCCACGGCGTTGCGGCCAAGCTTGGCGATCCGTCGCACCTCGACCTTCGAGCGGTCCAGGTCGGTGTAGAAGATGGACATGCCGTCGGTCGGCTTGGCGCATTGGTCCTTGGGCGTAGTCCGCGCGAGCAACAGGATCTTGTCGGCCTCCTGCGCGGTGGAAGTCCACATCTTGCGCCCCTTGACGACATAGCCGCCGTCGACCTTGCGCGCGAAGGTCTTGATGCTCGTCGTGTCGAGACCAGCGTCGGGCTCGGTGACGCCGAAGCAGGCCTTCTGGTCGCCGGACACCAGGGGCTTGAGCCAGCGCTGCTTTTGCTCCGGCGTGCCGTGGACGACGATGGCATGGGGGCCGAACAGGTTGATGTGGATGGTCGAGGCCGCCGAAAAGCCGCCGCCGCTCGACGTCACCGTGTGCATCATCAGCGCGGCTTCGGTGACCCCCAGGCCGGCGCCGCCCACCTCCTCCGGCATGGTGATGCCCAGCCAGCCGCCATCGGCCATGGCGCGATGGAACTCATGCGGGAAGCGAGGACCCTGATCGCAGTTCGACCAGTAGTCGTCGTCGAAGGCAGCGCAGACCTTCCTGACCCCTTCAACGATGGCGAGATGATTTTCGCTATACTCGAAATCCACGTCGGCTCCCCTCGCACGGCCACAAGGCCAAATAGTACGGTTGCATATCTTATGCACGTGGCTCATAGCTGAATCAACCCGGAAGCGGGAAAGGGGAAAGCCTTGGACCTTGATGCGATCCGCGAATGGAAGCCGACGGTCGAGCAGAGCTATGGCGCGCGCGACAGCATGCTCTACGCCCTGGGGCTCGGCTATGGAGAGGATCCGCTTGATGCAAAGGAACTTCAGTTCGTCTACGAGCGGGATCTGAGGGCCGTTCCGACCATGGCCATGGTCCTCGCCCAGAACAGATTCTGGCTCAGCGAACCGAAATATGGCGTCGACGCCGTCCGGCTTCTCCACGCCGAGCAGTCACTCGAGATCCACCAGCCGCTGGCGAGCGAAGGCCGCGTGCAGGCGGCCTTCCAGGTCTCGGGCGTCGACGACAAAGGGGCTGACCGCGGGGCGCTGTTGCACCAGACGAAGACTCTGTCCGACGCGGAGTCCGGGGCGCCGCTCGCCTCGATCCGCTATACGCTCATGCTGCGAGGAAATGGGGGCCAGGGCGGGTTCGGGGAGACGGTCGAGCCGCCGCCCCCCCTGCCCGATCGAGCGGCCGACCGGACGGCCGAGATTCCCACCGCCCGGCGCGCCGCCCTCCTTTACCGACTGAGCGGCGATTATAATCCGCTTCATGCGGATCCCGCCGTAGCCGGCGAGGCCGGGTTCGACCGGCCAATCCTGCACGGCCTTTGCACGATGGGCATCGCCTGCCGCGCAATCCTCGCAAACTATTGCGACAACGATCCGGTGCGCCTTGCGGGGCTGTCCAATCGCTTCACCCAGCCGGTCTTTCCCGGAGAGACGCTGAAGTTCGAATTCTTCGAGGAGGCCGGTCTGGTCCGCTACCGGGGGACCGCCGTCGAGCGTGGCACGGTCGTGCTCGATCGCGGCAGCGCGAGGATCCGCTAGCCGAACCGGTCGCGCAGGTCTTTCTTGACGATCTTGCCGTTCTCGTTGCGCGGCAGCGCGTCGACGAAGCTGATTCCCCGCGGGCATTTGAATCGCGATAAGCGGGCGCGGCAGAAATCGAGGATCGCCTCCCCCTGCGTCTCCCCTGCGCCGTCGCTGACGACGACGGCGTGGACGCGCTGGCCATATTCCTTGTCCGGGAGTCCGATCACCGCGCTCTCGCGCACCGCTGGATGGGAATCGAGGATCAGCTCGATCTCCTTCGGATAGATGTTGACGCCGCCGCTGATGATCAGGTCGCTACGTCGATCGCTGATGTACAGATAGCCGTCCTTGTCGACATGGCCGAGGTCGCCATAGCCCGAATATCCGCGGCTCGTTCGAGCGTCCGCGCCCTGCCCGTCCTCGTTGAGGTAGGTGAAGGGCACACCGCCTTCGAAATAGATCAGGCCGATCTCGCCCGGCCCGAGCTCCCGCTCGCTGCCGTCCTCCGCAAGAATGTGGATCGCGCCGGAGATCGACCGGCCCACCGATCCCGGCCGAGCCAGCCATTCCTCGGCGCGGATAAAGGTCACCCCCGCATTTTCGGTGCCGCCATAATATTCGTGCAGGATCGGCCCCCACCAGTCGATCATCGCCCGCTTGACGGGCTCCGGGCACGGCGCCGCCGCGTGGAGCGCCGCCTGGTGGCTCGAAAGATCGTGGGCTGTGCGCGCTTCCCGCGGCAAGGCGAGCAGCCGCGCGAACATGGTCGGCACCCACTGGCTGTGCGTGATCCGATGCCGCTCGATTGCGGCGAGCGCTTCGGCCGGATCGAAGCTCGGCTGGATGACCACGGTCCCGCCCGTCTCGACGATCCGCATCGCGAAGCGGCCGGTGGAATGATAGAGCGGCGAGACGGATAGATAGACGGTCTCGGTGTCGAACCCGAACAAGGCGCGCATCCGCCTTTCCAGCGTAGGCAGCGCGAGCGCCTCGCTGGCCGGCGCGAGCGCGCGTTTCACGCCTCTGGGCCGGCCCGTCGTGCCGGACGAGTAGATGAGCTCGCGTCCGACCACCGGCGTCGGCAGCAACGGCGCCTTTGCGGCCTCCCGCGCCAGCCTGTCGAAGGCCTCATCGAGGACCAGCCCCCGAGCGACGGGGACCTGCGAGGCGAGGTCGGCGAGGCCGGGGCTGGCGATGAGCATCTCGGCGCCGCTGTCGCGAACGACATGAGCGAGCTCGGCGGCATGGAGCCGGCCGCTGAGCGGCGCATAATAGAGGCCGGCGCGCCGCGCGGCCCACCAGATCTCCAGCACCCGCGGCCCGTTCTCGAGCAGCAGCGCGACGACCTGGCCAGGCCTCAGCCCGAGATGCTGAAACAGCCTCGCGATCCGGTCGGCGGCGGCGTCGAGCTCGGCATAGGTGAAGACGAAGCCGCCATCGGCCGCCTTGATTGCGGCCTTGCCAGGACTCAAAGCGGCGCGAGCGCGAAGCGCGTCGAACGGGGCCATCGGGTTCAAGCTACAGCTCGGGACATCGAAGCGCCGACCCTCTAGCTGCGACGCCACGCCCCGCCACCCCAAAACGAGCCATGAGGCTAGAAGAAGGCCAGCGTTCGCGCCTCGAAGCTCATGCGGGGGCGGGGTTGGCCCATGCCCGGATCGTCGATCGCCACATGAGGACTCCACCGGACCCGGTCATGGTCGCTGTCGCACTGCTTGAAGACCAGGACCTCGTCCGGCTGCATGGCCGGATAGTAATACCAGATCTGGTCGGAACTGTAGGAGAGGGGCATGCCGACATAGGGCGTCGGCTCGCCCGGGCGCTCGAGGATCGGGGTCTCGACGAAGTCCTCCTCCTTCACGGTCCGGGCGTCGCAGACCGCGAGCGGCTTTTCCTCGACCGGACGAACCCCGCGCCAGACATTGAAGGCGACCATCCGCTGCGCCAGCCAATGGTCCGCCTCGTCGCCCAGCTTCTCCCTCGCGCGGATTCGGAACGTGTCCTCGGTATAATCGATATGCGCGAAGAAGGCCGGCTTGCGGATGTCCTTGCCCGCCGTCGGGCTGTTGTCGCGAAGCTGGTTATGGAAGACGATCACCTTCTTGGCGCCAGTCATCTCCTTGATGAGGTCGTGCACTTCCCGGTCGTAGATCGAGTCGAGCTGCGCCTGGTCGCGAAAGTCCGTGACCTTCGTGCGGTGGCGGATCAGGGTGAATCCGCGCTCGTCGAGGCTCTCTTCGGTCACGAGGCGGGCATTGCGGATCTCCAGCTCGCGCGTGTCGAGGTCGATCTCGCCGGTGTAGCGATTCTGCCCGAAGGACGTGCCGAAGTCCCGGCCGCGATGCGCGAAGCCGACCCTGGCTCGAATGGTATTCGCCTGTTCCATGTTCGTCTCCGGATCCTTGCGGGGCCTAGAAGAAAGCGATCGTGCGCACCTCGAAGCTGGCGCGCGGCTCGGGATCGGGCCTGGCGGGCACGTCGACCGCGACGTGCGGGCTCCACCGGAGCTGGCCATGGTCGCTGTCGCACTGCTTGAAGACAAGCACCTCGTCTGGTTGCATGTTCGGGAAGAAATACCAGCGCTGGTCGGGATTGTAGGCCAGCGGCATGCCGACATAGGGCGTGGGCTCGCCCGGCTTTTCGTGGATGATCGTCTTTCGGAAATCCTCTTCCCGGACGGTGCGCGCGTCGCACAAGGCGAGCGGCATCTCCTCAACCGGCCTGAGGCCGCGCCAGACGTTGATGGCGGCAAACCTTCCCGACAGCCACTGGTCCGCCGCCTCGCCCAGCTCCTCGCGAGCGCGAAGGCGGAAGGAGTCCTCGTTATAATCGACATGGGGAACCGCGGCCGGTCGTCGGATGTCGGTCGATGCCGCGGGGCTGTTGTCTCGAAGCTGCATGTGGAAGACGATCACCTTCCTCGCACCGGTAAGCCGCTGGATGAGGTCGCGCATCTCATCGCGATAGATCTCGGTCTGCGCCGGATCGGCGAAGTCCGAGACCGCGGTCCGGTGCTTGACGAGGGTAAAACCGTATTCGTCCAGTCCGGGCTGCGCGTCGATCAAGCGGGCGTCGATCACCTCGATCTCGCGCTGGTCGAACCGAAGCTCGCTCTTGAAGCTGTTCTTTCCATAATGGACCGCGGCTTCGACCGCCGGATGGGTGAAGCCGACCACAGCCCGGACGCGCTCTTCGGTCAGAAACGCCATTTCATCACCTCTCGCTGGCGGCGGCGGCGGCGGCCCCGCGCACCCCCTATGTTGTCTAGCACATCGTATGCTTGCTTCCTATTTGTTGCAAGCCCCACGGCGCGAGTCGCCCGGCCGACGTCGCAACGTGGCGGGAGGGCTATAAGGCGGCCGAGTGGGCGGCGAGCCGATCGACGATGAGCCGGCGCAACGCCTTTGCGCCGGGTTGCGCCGCCATCAGCGCGGCATAGACGCGCCGATAATCGTCGTTCAGGGCCTGGACGTCGGCGAACCGGTCCAGTCGGCAGGGCCTGGCGACGATCGCGCGCAAGGGCTCGGGATCCACGGGCCGCGACTCGCCCCGACTGGCCAGGATTTCGAGGCCGAGCGCCTGCAGCATCTCATTCTCCCGGAACAGCGCGAAGCCGGCATCGTTCCAGTCCGTCTCGCGCAGCACCGCCATGATGCGCCGAAGCGTGAAGACCGCCTGCTCGGAGGTCAATTCGGGCCCTACCGCCTCGCGCAGCAGCCGACGCACGCCCTCGATCGCGGCCTCGGGGGTCGTTCTCATGGCCGGCGGCCCTCTTCGGCCCGGACCGCCTCGAGAAGCTCGCGGAACATCGGCCCGGCCGGCACCGGGATCCGCGTGGCATCGCCCAGCGCGAACGCCTTCTGCGCGGCCAGGACCATGGAGCACAATTTGTACTGGGCGAATATCGACCACCAGCGGACCGCTTTGCGATCGACGCGCGTGCCACTAGCCCGCTCATAGGCGCCGATGAAATCCTCGTCGGCCCAGCGGCCTTCGATGAAATGCTCGCCGCGATAGCGCGGCGCCAGATACCAGCCGAGATCCTCGGCCGGATCGCCGACATGGGCAAACTCCCAGTCCAGCAGGGCGGTCACCCGGCCGTCGTCGACAAGCAGGTTGGCCGGCCGGAAGTCGCCATGGACGAGGACCAGGCGTGGCGGCGAATCGGGCAGATTGTCACGCAGCCACCAAGCCGCCGCGCGCAGCTCGATGCAGGGCACAGTCTCGTCGTCCAGCGCCTCGGCCTCCTGCTTGTCGAGCTCCACCCGCGCGGGCGGCCCGGTTTCGCGGCGGATCGACGCCGGCAGATCGAGCGCGGCGACGTCGAGGCGATGAATCGCGGCGAGGAGGTCGACCATGCCGGCCGCGATGGAGACCCGCCGGTCTTCGTCGAGTCCGGCCTTTCCCCGGGCCGACAGCAGCGCGCGATCGTCCCGGCCGGGACAACGGGCCAGCACCACCGCCGGCCGCTTCAGCCATCGGCCGTCCCGGTCGATCCAGTGGACCCGGGGTACCGGCAGACCGGTCCCGTCCAGTGCCCTGAGCAGCAGGAACTCGTCCTCGCGCCGGTTGCGTACGATCTCGTTCTCAGGCGTGCGGCGGAGCACCAGCCGGTGCCGCTCCTCGCGGCCGTCGCGGCGCCAGCGGGCCTCGAAAAACCAGTTTTCGGACGAGTTCCCGCTCCCGGCGCGCTCGAGGCCCTCGATCCGGAGGTCGGCGGCATCAGGCATTTCGTGACCAGCCAGCGCGACCAGGCCCGAGCGCAGCTCGTCGGCGTCGCTCTCCATGCTCAAGCCGGCCGCGCCGGACGCCGGTATTTCTCGAAGGCGGAGCGCACGAGATACTCCATGATGCCGTAGCCGGTCTCGCCGCGGCAGGTCGCCTCGATCATATGGTCGCTCGTGCCCTTGATATAGTCCCTGAGGCGGGCGGGATCGGACAGGTCCCAGACCTCATGCTCCTGGTGGAGCTCGCCTTTCCAGTTTCCCTGGTCGACGCCGTAGCCGCCCCCTTGCAGGTAGACACGGGGCGGCAGCGCCAGCAGGGCGATGTCCAGCGTGCGCCGGGACTGGAAATGGAGAACCAGCCGGCCGCCGGCCAAGGTGCGCACCGAGCTCGAATAGTCCCAGTCCAGCTCGTGATCGACGGCCAGGATGCGATCGTTCGACAGGTCGCCGGTCTTGTCGTGCAGCGTCGCGGTGAGGTGGGTCGGCCTGCCGGCCTGGGATTCGAAGATGTAGAGGTGAAGCGCGAGCGTC
>Ga0299914_10000327_pt1 | contig 28353 bp, 41 predicted proteins | sample RVTome_10_FD_201361 | JGI IMG/M metagenome (GOLD analysis project Ga0299914, IMG submission 201361) | Soil microbial communities from uranium-contaminated site in the Upper Colorado River Basin, Wyoming, United States - RVT153D57 (version 2) ... | reverse complement strand
TGGGTCGCTGCCTGGGACGCTGCCGGGGACGCTGCCTGGGACGCTGCCGGGGCCGCTGCCTGGGACGCTGCCTGGGACGCTGCCGGGGCCGCTGCCAGGGACGCTGCCTGGGACGCTGCCAGGGACGCTGCCTGGGACGCTGCCTGGGACGCTGCCGGGGCCGCTGCCTGGGACGCTGCCTGGGACGCTGCCTGGGACGCTGCCGGGGCCGCTGCCAGGGCCGCTGCCAGGGCCGCTGCCGGGGCCGCTGCCGGGGACGCTGCCAGGGACGCTCTGCAGCCCGCCGTTGACCTGCTCCACGACTCCGCGATCGACCTGTTCACGCGCATGGTTCACGTGGGGGAGGAGTGAGCGAGTCGGGGACGTCGTACACGTCGGAGATCACCACACCCTCCGGGCTCACGTTCCACGCCTCGATCTACGTCCCACCCGACGCCGAACACGCCGACCAACACGAGCTCGCGGAGGTCGCGCAGATGGGTGCCTCACGGATGCTCGCCACCCACGAACACAGCATCGAGTTCCGTGCCCGCATCGCGCCCGGGGCCGGCACCTACGCCGATCCGCCGCCCTGCTGATGGATCTCCTCGACCGCATCGCGAGCAAGGTCCTGGTCAGCCCCTCGGCGTGCTGGCTCTGGACCGACAAGCTCACCGACGACGGCTACGGCCGACTCCGCGTCGGCAAGCGTCGGCCGATGGCCCACCGAGCTGTCTACGAGGCACTGGTCGAGCCGATCCCCGCCGGCCTAACGATCGACCACCTGTGCCGCGTCCGGCACTGCGTCAACCCCGACCACCTCGAGCCGGTCACCCTGCTCGAGAACCTCCTGCGCGGGACCAACATCACCACGCTCAACAGGGCGAAGACGCGTTGCAAGCATGGCCACCGGTTCAGCCCGAGCAACACACGCGTGGTCAACGGCCACCGAGTCTGCATCACCTGCGCACGCCGCAACAACCGGGAGTACGCCCGGCGCCGGTACGCCCAGCAGAAGCGAGCGAGCTGATGCTCGACCGCGAGGTCTGGATCTCGATCCCTGGTAACCCGAAAACCAAGGGCTCGATGAAGTGCGTCGGCCAGAACGGCATGCACAAGCTCGTCGAGTCCCACGCCTCCGCAACCCCCTGGCTGAACCTCCTCTCCGGATGGTTCGGCCGCAAGCTGGCCAGCCGCAAAGCCGTGGCTGGCCAGCCGGTCGGGGTCGAGTGCACGTTCACGCTCGAGCGGCCGGTCGCGCACTACGGCACCGGGCGCAACCGCGGGATCTTGAAGCCCCGGTTCGTCGACGCGCAGCCGGTGGGGCACAACACCGGCGATCTGGACAAGCTGGCCCGCGTCGTGGCCGATGCGCTGCAGAAGGCCGAGATCCTCCCCGACGATTCGGCCGTGGTCGAGCTGGTGGCGCGGAAGGCCTATGTGCAGGTCCATCCCGAGAAGCACAGCGACGTGAAGCCGGTCCCGGGCGTCGTCGTCCGCATCTACCCACTCTGAGGAGCACCCATGGATGAGCACCAGGCAGTCGAGCTCGTCGACGCCGTCAAGAGGGACCGTGCCGCCTTCGCGAGCGCACTCTGCGAGAACGCCGAGACGATCGGCCGCTACGCGAAAGACGGAGAGTCCGCGGTGATGCTCGCGGCCCTGCTGATCGAGCTGGCGCCGATCACCGTTGTGCCGGCGTGAGCCGTGAACCCGACCAAGCCCCGCCGGACACGACCCCGGCCACGCGTCGGCACCCACCGCGGCAAATGCTCCACACATAAAGCCCGCTACCCCACTTTCGACGCCGCTGTAGCCGCCGCCGTACGCGTCTCCCGATGGATCGGGCCCGTCCGCTGCTACCGGTGCCCCCACTGCAAGGGCTGGCATCTCACCCGCCTCAAAATCTGGAAGGACCCCACGTGACCCGGGACCACGGGTACGCCCGCTACAAGCTCGACGGCTGCCGCTGCTACGTCTGCGGACTCGCCTGCTCCGAATACAACGACCGCCGAAACCGACTCATCGCCTACGGCCAATGGGAACCGTTCGTGCCCGTCGACGAGACACGAGAACGCGTCCTCGGCCTCTGTCAGATCGGATTCGGCGACCGCTCGATCGCCGAGCTAGCCGGCATCGGCCGCAAGGTCGTCCGAGACATCCGACTCGGCTACCGGCAGGACCGAATCCGCGGCAACCCCCCGCTGACCAAGATCCGCTCAGAGACCGCCGCCGCGATCGCCGCGATCCCCTTCGACCCGCTCGCCGCCCCACCCGGCGCGTACATCGACGCCACGCTGACGTGGGTCCGGATCCACGCCCTCATCGCCGCCGGCTACCCCCGAACATGGATCGCACGCGAACTCGGCAGCACCAGCCCACGCCCAGCGCTGCAGCTCCGTCCCGACCGGGTCACGGCGGGCAACGCGCAGGCCGTGCTCGCCCTGCTACGCCGCGTCGGCAGCCAGCCCGGGCCCTCCGCTCGAGCACGCCGAGAAGGCGAGGCCAACGGCTGGCCGCTGCCCGCCGACCTCGACGACCACCGCACCGCGACCGGGGTGCCGGAGCGGCGATCGAGGCACGTGGTCTCCGCGGCCGAGATCCTCGCCGATGTCATCGAATCCGGTGCCGCCCTATGACCGAGCCGGCACTCTTCGACCTCGAGCCCGAGGACCAGGCCGACGACGAGCTCGACCTCAAACCCGGCGACGACGCATGGACCTCCTGCCGCCACTGCCAGACCCTCACCACCGCCGCCGGCATCACCAACCGCGGCCACGGCGAAGGCTCGACCACGTGCGAGCGCTACCTCAACTGGCCGAAGGACCGCCAGTGAAGCCCTACTACGCCGACGACCTGGTCACCCTCTACCACGGACGATTCGAGGAAGTCCTTCCCGAACTCGCGATCGACGCTGACCTGATCGTCGCGGACCCGCCCTACGGCGAGACCACCCTCGCGTGGGACCGCTGGCCGGACGGCTGGCCCGCTGCCCTCACGCCCTATGCCCGCTCGATGTGGGTCTTCGGCTCCATGCGCATGTTCCTCGAACGACGAGACGAGTTCACCGACTGGCACCTCTCGCAAGACGTCGTGTGGGAGAAGCACAACGGCTCGGGCCTGCACGCGGACCGCTTCAAGCGCGTCCACGAGCATGCTCTGCACTGGTATCGCGGCGCCTGGTCGGAGATCTATCACGAGACTCCGACCACGTCCGACGTCACCGCACGAGCCGTCAGGCGGAAGGCGAAGCCGGTTCATCACCAGGGCGCCCGCGGGCCCTCGGAGTACGTCTCGGAGGACGGCGGACCTCGACTGATGCGGTCGGTCATGTTCCACCGCTCGATGCACGGCCGTGCCATCAACGAGACCGAGAAGCCGACCAGCCTCGTCGCCCCACTGGTCGAATACGGCTGCCCATCAGGCGGTCTCGTGCTCGACCCGTTCGCTGGCTCCTGCTCGACCCTGCTCGTCGCCCGCATGCTCGGCCTACGCGCGGTCGGGATCGAGCGCCGGGAGCAGCAGTGTGAGCGCGCCGCCGACCGGCTGAGCTGGCAGCAACTCGACCTGACAGGCGGCACAGCATGAGCGGCCGCATCGTCGGCGAGGTCCTCGACAACGCCCCCGCCGACCTCACCCCGCTCGAGCTGAACGTCCTCATCGCCCTCGCCGAAGCCGCACGCGACAACACCCGCATCGCCACCCACAAGACCACCCGCGAAGCCCTCGCCTACCGCTGTCGCACGACGCCGGCCACCATCAAGAACGTCCTCCGTACCCTCCGCGACCGCGGCCTCATCACCCCCACCAACGGCGTCGCACACCGAGGCAAAGCCACCCACTACGAGATCACCCGACTCACCACAGACCACCGCGACGCGACCTGGAAAAGGGGGATCGCCGAATGACCCCTAACGACACGACCACCACCACACAAAGGGGGATCACCCGATACCCCTCCGACCCTGTGGATAACCCCGATCCGACCACCGAGAAAGGGGGATCAAGACCCCTAGAAAAAGGGGGATCACCAGATCACCCCCACCCGGAACAAACCTTCACCCGTACAGACATGGCTTCAAAGAACTCAAGTACCTGTGGAACTAGCGAGCGCGCGAGCAGCTCGACCAGGAGCGACAACCGATGACCGACACCGACACCGCCGTCTGCCCCATCTGCCGAGGCACCGTCGCCACCTTCGACGACGACCGACGACTCGAGCAGGCCACGCCCACCCGCCGCCTCGTCGAGCACGTCGACACCACCGGCCTTCGCTGCGAAGGATCCTTCGCAGACGCCGACCACAGTCGCCGAGTCCCCACCTACGGCGGCGGCTTCATCGAGATCGCCCACGGCGACAACTGCCTCGTCGTCATCCAGCACATCTCCGGCATCCTCACCCCCGACGCCGCCCGCACCCTCGCCCGCATCCTCGAACGTCAGGCCGACGCCGCCGAGCAGGCCGGCTGATGCCGTGCCACGCTCGAGCTGGGGCGGACGCCGAGCAACCAACGCACTCCGCTGGGTCCTCACTCGCTACGACCGACAGTGCTGGCTCTGCCACCACGACGGAGCCAACTCACTCGACCACGTCCAACCCGCATCCGTCCGACCCGACCTCGAATGGGAACCCACCAACTGGCGACCAGCCCACTACGGCAAACACGGCCGACCCAAAGGATGCCAACACCCAGGCTGCACCTGCCCCGGCAACGCAGGCCGCAAAGCCAAACCCTGGACCACACCACCCAGCCGAGCATGGTGAACACCACGACTGCCCCGCCGTCAGAACCCTCGGCCACATCACCGCCATCGTCGACGGCTGGCACGGCACCGACACCGACCTCTGGCGCACACTCCGCCACGTACTCGACGGCGACGAGCGATGAAGGCGAGCGAGTCACTTCGCGCGAAAAATTCTCGACGCGAGATCCCGCGCGGGAAAATTCGGCGATCGACTTTCGGTTTTGGCCTCGCGATCGCGAACATCGAGGAATCACTCCGACCGGGTCTCTCTCTCCTGGGTCGGTCAGGGCGGCGTGTCGGCTTGCTTCCAACCCTCAAGCGGTACTTGAGGGTTACGATTCGGCCTGTGGGTGCGACGCAGCAGGGCGAATCGGCTCCGGAGGGGTCCGGCTCGGAGACGACTCGACGTCGGCGGCCGGGGCCGATTCGCGCGAAGCTGCGGAAGGCGCTCAAGGAGGCTCGGGACTCGGAGCGGATGACGACGGAGCACGAGGTTCGTGCTCTGGTGGCGGAGCGGTACGCGGCGGCGGCGGACGATGCGACGGCGCGCGAGGACGACCGGGCGATGATGGCTGCGGCCGACAAGCTGCTCGAGGTTTTGGACACGTTGCCGATTCGGAAGCCGAGCGGGGGTGGGCATGACGGCAGCGGCGGCGAGCGAGGAACTCTCCTCGAGCTCGTGGACGGTCCCCCCGAGATGGGTAACGCCTCGCACTCCTGAGCGTCCGACGTACGGCGGCCGGGTGGCTGCGGTGTCGCGGGCGATGGGTCGGCCGCTGATGCCGCACCAGCAGCACATCGTCGACGTGTTCCTTGAGGTCCAGTCCGAGGAGGCCGGCGACCCGGAGCCGGGGGAGTGGGCGTACGACGACGGTGCGGCGCTGCTCGAGCGGCGGGCGGGGAAGACGTCGCTGATCTCGCCGATCGTGACGCACCGGGCGCGACTCGTGCGGCGGGCGTCGATGTGGATGACGGCGCAGACGCGGGACAAGGCGCGGTCGCGGTGGATGGATGTGACCGACGACCTGCTTGCGACGCCGTTGCGGAACGACGTGCGCCGCAAGATCGGGAACATGCACGAGGAGCTGCGGTGGCTCGAGGGCGGTGCGAAGCTGCGGCCGTTCGCGCCGAACGAGGACGGGCTGCACTCGGAGACGCCGGACCTGGTGCTCGTCGACGAGCTGTGGGCGTTCGATGCTGAGCAGGCTCGGGCGATCAAGGCCGGGTATGTGCCGGCGTTCGCGACGTCGTCCGGGCAGTCGTTCAAGATGTCGACGGCCGGAACCGAGAAGTCGGCGTGGCTGAACCAGGTTCGGCGCGCTGGCCGGGCCGCGGTCGAGGCCGGTGTACGGCGGGGGATCTTCTACTACGAGCACTCGCTGCCGGACCGTGTCGGCGGGGTGCTGCTGAAGAACCTGACCGACGACCAGCTGGTGCAGGCGTGCATCGACCATCACCCGGCGGTGTGTCATGTGCCGGGGTGCCCTGGTCCGCGGCAGAAGCGGCCGTGTCCGCATGGGTTCACGGTGCGGCCGGCGGCGATCGTGTCGGCCTGGTCGGAGATGGATGACCGGTCGGAGTTCCTGCGGGCGTACGGCAACCGGTCGGCGGCCGATCTGGCGGCGAAGTGGCAGGCGGTCGACGAGGCGACGTGGCTTCGGCAGATCGACCCGGACGGGATCCCGGCCGGCGCCCGGGTCGGGTTCGGGGTGTGGATCTCCGAGGACGGCGAGGATTCGGCGGTATCGGCCGGGTTTCGTGACGATTCGGGGCAGATGCACGTCGAGATCCCGCAGACCGTGGTGGAAAAGACGATGCGGCCCGCGGTCCGGTCAGGCACCCGCTGGCTGCGGGGGTTCCTCGCTGCTCGGGTGGCGAAGAGCGAGGGTTCGTTCGTGACGATCCCGAACGTCGGTGCTGCTCGGGACGTGGCCGACGAGCTCGAGAAAGCCGGGCTGCCGGTGATCCGGGTCTCGCAGGCCGATGTGTCGGCGGCGTGTGCTCGGCACCGGTCCGAGCTGCAGACCGGCTCGTGGTGGCACGCGCACTCGAACGAGGCGACGAAGGCCGCGGAGGCTGCGGCGTGGGTGAAGGCCGGCGGGGGTTTCCGCTGGGATGAGCCGGGGGAGTCGATCGCAGCGCTCGGGGCGCAGACGATGGCCGGCTGGGGAATTGACCACGCGCCGGAGCTGGCGCCGAAGCTTGGAAGGTTCGCAATCGGATGACAGCCCTGTACCCGTCACTGCTCGACCCGAAGACACTCACCCGGCAGGTCTGGGACGTCAACACCGCTCGGCAGATCCCCGGCGTCGGCCGCGCGTTGGACCTGATCGGCGGCCTCGGCTCGCAGATGCCGCTCGACATGTTCGCCGGGATCATGCCCCTCGAGCGGCCGCGGCTCCTCGAGGACCCGGACCTCGAGTACGTGCGGCCGCTGTTCGTGTCGCTGCAACTCGAGGACTACCTCGTGCACGGCAACGCCGCGCACCTGGTGACCGCCCGCGGCCGCGACGGGTGGCCGGCCGCGTGTCGCTGGTATCCGGCGTCGTCGTGGCATGTGGCGGTCGAGTCGGGGCGCAGGCGCTGGTGGCTCAACGGCCGCGAGGTCGACACGGACGACGTCGTGCACGTGCCGAACGGCGCGGACCCGCTCGCCCCCTACCGCGGTGTCGGCCTGATCGAGCGATTCGCCCGCTCGCTGGACCGGGTCGCGCTGCAGGAGGCGCGCGAGCGGAGCGACACGATGGGCGGGAACGTGCCCTCGGTCGCGGTCACCGTGCCGCAGACGGACCCCGACGAGGACGAGCTCGACGCCGCGGCGAAGAAGTGGGAAGAGAAGTTTCAGGGGCCTGGCCGTCGACCGGTGATCCTCCCGAACGGCACCGTCGTGACGCCGCTCGGCTGGTCGCCGAACGACGCTGAGGCTACGAAGGCGCGTCAGGCGTCGCTGACCGACGTCGCGAACATGTTCAACCTCGACGGCTACTGGCTCGGCGCGCCGGCCAGCTCGCACACCTACCGCACGCCGGGGGTGCTGTTCCTGGTGATGGTGCGGACCACGCTGAACCGGATCGTCGTTCCGTTCGAGGAGACGTGGTCGAAGTACTGGCTTCCGCGTGGCCGCAAGGTCCGGTTCGACCGGTCCGCGATCGAGAGCGACGACCTGAAGACGATCGTCGACATGCTGGTGAAGGCCACCGGCGGGCCGGTGATGACCGTCAACGAGGGCCGCACAGTCCTCAAGCTGGCGCCAGTCGAGGGCGGCAACGAGCTACGGACGGCCGCTGCGGAACCGGAGCCTGACCCACCCGAGCAGGACCCGGAAGACGAGAACGATCCCGAGGAGACACGATGACCATCACCCTGACCGCGCCCGAGGGGCGCCTGTTCCCGGCTCTCGAGCTGCGCGAGATTGAGACCACGCCGGGCTTCACGATGCTCCGCGGGCTCGCGGTGCCGTACAACGAGTTCGCCTCCATCGGATGGTTCCTCGAGGCGTTCGCACCCGGGTCGCTGGCGAAGTCGATCAAGGAAGCCGCCCGCGCGCTGCCGCTGAACCTGTTCCACGACGGACGGTCGTTCCCGATCGGCGCGGCCGCGAAGTGGATCGAGGAGTCCCGCGGCCTGATCGGCGAGTGGAAGCTCGACGGCTCCGAGACCGCCCAGGAGGCGGCCCGGCACGCCAACGAGGACCGGCTCACGGGCCTGTCGATCGAGTTCGCGCCGATCCGGTCGGAGTGGGAAGAGGCCGAGATCTGGGCGCCATCGAAGGGCCCGGAGTTCATGGACAAGGTCACTCGGATCGAGGCTCGGCTCGGCGCGGTGGGCCTGGTGCAGACCCCGGCGTACGTGCAGGCCGGCGTCGAGCTGGTGCGATCGGCCGACGTGCAGCGCCGTGCTGCTGAGGCGGGCGACGCTGCGGCCGGTTCGACCCCGGTGCTCGACGCGATGCGCGCGCGCACCGAGGCACTTCGCGCGGGCTGATTCGGGCGCGTTGCTTGACAGAACGACAGCCGTGTGATTCATACTGACCCCTGAAGGCCGCGCCGCTGATCGCGCCGGAGCCCGGACCTCGCGCCGGAACCTCGAGAAGTTCGAGGGACACCACCCGAGGACCCCGGAGCCACCACCCGAGAGGCACCCGACCGGAGAACGCATCCGTCGAGTGACCCCCTTGGAGGGCTCCGTGAAGACCATTCGTAACCCGTTCGTCATTCCGGCTCACGTCGCCTCGAAGGTCGACGAGATCATGTCCGGCAGCCGTGCCCGCTTCGGTCACGGCGCCTTCCAGATGCACGGCAACGCCGTCATCAACCGGCTCGAGCAGGAGCGTCAGGCTCAGTTCGACTTCATCGACAAGCTGACCGCCGAGGTCGAGTCGGACCCCAACAAGCGCGACATGTCCAAGAGCGAGCGGGCGAATGTCGAGTCCGCGCAGGCGCGGGTCAAGGAGATCGACGAGCAGCTCAAGCCGCTCCGCGAGTTCGAGGAGCTGCGCGAGGCGGATCAGGCGACGACCAGCCGCTACACGCCGAGCAGCTCCGGTGCGGGCGACCAGAGCGGCGAGCAGCGCGGCACCCAGCTCGGCGCCCAGGTCAACGAGCGTGAGCACAAGTACCGGACCGCCGGCGAGTTCCTCGCCGACACCTACAAGGCCAGCCCTCGCGCGCAGCGCAGCGGCCAGCAGCTCGACCGCGGCGCGAAGGAAGCGGCCGAGGCGCGGCTCCGGTCGCACGGCCTGACCGTCGAGGGCGGCTCGCTGGTCCGCGCGGCCGCGCCGCACAACACCACCGACGAAGTCCCCGGCCTCCTGCCGGTCACGATCGTCGGCGAGATCATGTCCGACGTCGACGCGGCCCGGCCGTTCATCTCCTCGATCGGGGCGCGTGACCTCGGCGGGATCCCCGGCCTGACCTTCGAGCGGCCCACGATCACCCAGCACGTGGCGGTGGCCAAGCAGGCGACGCAGAAGACGGAGGTCGCGAACCGGCAGTTCGAGGTCGAGGGCATCCCCTTCGCGAAGGACACCTACGGCGGCTGGGCCAACGTCTCTCGGCAGTCGATCGACTGGACCTCGCCGGGCGTGTGGGACGCGCTGCTGACCGACTTCATCGAGCAGTACGGCCTCGAGACGGAGAACGCCGCCGCAGACGCGTTCGCGACCGCGGTCACCCAGGAGGTCGAGCTCGAGACGGCACTCGCCGGCGACCCGACGCTGCAGGAGATCCTCACGGCGCTGTACGCGGCCGCCGGCCTGGCGTACGCCGGCTCCGGTCGGCTCCCGGACCACATCTGGGCCTCGCTCGACTGGTGGGCGACCCTCGGCGTGATCATCGACCACCTGAAGGCGACCACGGCCGGAGACGGTGGCGGCGACTCGAACGCGACCTCGTTCGCCGGGAACCTGCTCCGCACGCCGCGGACGATCGTCCCGTCGTTCCCGGCCGGCACGCTGATCGTGGGCGTGAAGTCGCGGACCGAGGTCTACGAGGACCGGTTCGGGTTCCTCTCCGTGGTCGAGCCGAAGGTGTTCGGTGTCGAGCTGGCGTACGGCGGCTACATGGCCTCCGGCACGGTCAAGCCGGCGGCCTTCGCGAAGATCGTCAACGAGGCCTGATCGCGATGACGACTCGACACACGCTCTACGACCAGGCCGACGCGCTGATCGACTCGGTCGACGCCGAGGACATGTCTCCGGACCTCCGCTCGCTCGTCGGGGCCTACCAGCCGCGGCGCGACGAGGAGGACCCGCGGGCGCTGCCGTTCGCGAAGGCGATCGTTCGCCGGGCCGAGCGGGAGGGGCTGACCGCCGCGCCCGAACGGTCGATGGACGAGCTGCGGGCGGAGATCGCGTCTCGCAACGAGGGCCGCGACGAGGCGGACCAGGTCAAGCCCGAGGGTCGCAAGAAGGCGGACCTCGAGGCTGCGCTCGCGGCCGACGACGCTCGCACGGAGTAGCGCGTGACCTGGCTCGACTCCGAGACCGTGAAGGCGGTGCTCGGGGCAGACATCAGCGGAGATATCGACGATGCCTCTCTGCAGCAGATGTGTGACGGGACCAGGTCGTACGTCGAAGACAAGCGCAAGGACCTGTTCGTGGCCGCGCCGGTCGAGACCGATCCGCCGGTGTTCACCCCGACGCCTTCGGTGACCCTCGGTGCCGCGCTGCTCGCGTACCGGTTCTACAGCCGGCGCACGAGCCCGCTCGGGGTGATCGGGTTCACCGAGGACGGCGCGCAAGGGCTGCTCCGTGAGGATCCGGACATCGCGAAGCTGCTCGGCATCGGGCGGTTCGGCCGGTTCGTGTTCGGCGCAGTCGGCACTCCGGTCGTCGAGGAGTCGGCATGAGCCTCTCGTTCGAGGAGGTCAGGCCGGAGGTCGTCGCATCGATCACGGCGGCCGGGCTGCGGTCGGTGCCGTATGTCGGGGAGACGATCACGCCGCCGTGCGCGGTCGTCATCCCGGGGCAGCCCTACCTCGAGTGGCGGCCGGGCAACGACGAGATCCCGTTCGCGCACTTCGTTACCCGCATCGACGTCCTCCTGGTCTCGCACCGGGAGGCGGCAAAGAAATCCGCCGAGCTCATCGACTCGATGATCCTCGACGCCGTCAAGGCCCTGAGCGATCGGTACGACGTTCGTCGTGTGTCGCAGCCGGGGGTCGTGCAACTGCAGGGCGCGAAGTTCATCGGCGCCGTGCTGACCATCGAAGAAACCGTGAAGGAGCCTGACTGATGTCGACCAAGATCAATGGCAAGAACCTCTCACTTCTCGTCAATGGTGACGAGTTCAAGGCACAGGGCACGTCGGTGCTGCTCGACAACGAGGACGCCGACGACACCGATGTGACGTTCGCGGATCTCGACTTCGGTGACCCGAAGCAGTGGTTCATGCAGCTCGCCGCGCTGGCCGACTACTCGGCCGCTGGGTTCTGGCGGATGCTGTGGGACAACGCCGGCGACGTCGTTGCCTACGTGCTGAAGCCGCATGGCAACGCGGTGGCGACGGCCGATGAGCCGCACTTCACCGGGACCGTGAAGATCCTGAGCAAGCCCCCGGTCGGCGGTGGCGCGGGTCAGACGTGGAACTACGAGGCGCGTCTCGACTGTCAGGAAGATCCGACCCTGGTCGAAGCCTGACCATGATCGCGGTCGAGGTCGTCGACGCCGGCGTAGCGCGTGCGTTCGGCGCCCTCCGCCGCGGTCTCGTGGCCGCGCAGCGTGCCGCGTGGGCGACGGTCGGGGCCGAGGCGCTCGAGGACACGATCCCGCTGGTGCCGGTCGAGTCGGCGCGCCTTGCCGGGTCACTGGTCTCCGCGCCGGGCGCTACCGGGGTCGAGATCTCGAGCGACGTCGTCTACGCCGGAGTGCAGAACTTCGGATGGCCGGCCCGGAACATCGCCGGCCACCACTTCATGGACCGGGCTGAGGGCGTCATCGAGGACCAGGCGCCGGTCGAGCTCGAGAACGAACTTCAATCCCTGATCCGCCGGGTCGGGCTCAACTGAGAGAGAAGCACCCACATGAGCAAGATCGACGAGCTGACTGCCTTCGAGCTGAACATGGCCGAGAAGGCCTGCGACACCCCGTACGAGAAGCTCACCGAGAAGGACGCGCCCAAGTCCGGGCTGTGGGCCGCGTTGGCGTGGGTGCACCGCAAGCGAGACGAGCCGACCCTGACCTACGACGCCTACATGAAGTCGGTCAAGCCGCACGAGGTCATGGACTACCTGTTCCCCGACGACGAAGAGGCGGGGGAGGTCGACGAGGACGGGTTTCCCGATCCTGACGACGGACCTGCTCTCGGCGGCGACGAGGGAGAGTCTTCCGGTGCAGCAGGCGCAGCGGAAGGCGGCGTTCTGCCTGGCGACGGGCGTCCAGCCGAGTGAGTACGACGCCATGACGGTGCTCGAGATCGGTGCCTTCACCGAGGAACACAACCGGCGCATCGGATGACCTAGACGCCCAGAGGAGGAGCGATGGCAGACCCTGAGATCGTCGTACGCGGTCGCTCTGATTTCCGCAAGCTCGAGTCGGACCTGGCCAGGTCGCAGGCGCGCGTTTCCTCGTGGGGTCGGAACGCGAAGCGGGCGGCCGCCGGCGGCCTGCTCGTTGCCGCGGCGGCCGCGGTGAAGTTCGGCATCGACAGCGTCCGGTCGGCCTCCAACGCACAGCAGTCGATCGGCGCGACCCAGACGGTGTTCGAGAAGTACGCCGGCACGGTCATCAAGCAGAGCAACCGGGCGGCCAACGCAATCGGCCTGTCGGCCAACGAGTACCGCGAACTCTCGAACGCTACCGGCGCGATGCTCGCCTCGAGCGGCATGGACCTCGAGAAGGTCACCGACCTCACGACCAAACTGAACAAGCGCGGGGCCGACGTCGCCGCGACCTTCGGCGGGACCACCCGGGAGGCTGTCGAGGCGTTCGGGTCGGCGCTCCGCGGGGAGACCGACCCGATCGAGCGGTATGGCGTCTCGATCAAGGCGACCGACGTCTCTGCCCGGCTGGCCGCGAAGGGGCAGGACAAGCTCACCGGGTCGGCGCTGAAGCAGGCCGAGCAGATGGCTCGGCTCGATCTGATCTTTGAGCAGACCGCGAAGTCTCAGGGCCAGTTCGCGCGAGAGAGCGATACGCACGCGGGAGCGCAGCAGCGGCTCGCGGCGAAGGTCGAGAACCTGCAGGCCAAGGTCGGCAAGCTGCTGCTGCCCGTGCTGACGGAGTTGACGAACTTCGCGAGCAACAGCCTCGTGCCGGCGCTCGCGAATGCGGCGGAGTGGGTGGAGCAGAACGAGGACGAGATCGGCCGGTTCGCCGGGACCGTGAAGGACACTGTTCTGCCTCCGCTCGAGGCGCTGTTCGATCTGGTCGGCAGGGCCGCCGGGGTGCTCGCCGATCTGCCGGGCCCGGTGCAGACCTTCGCCGCGCAGGCCGCGCTTGCCGCGCTGGTCGTGCCGCGGCTGACGGGTGCGATCGGTGCCGGGTCGACGGTGATGGGTGGCTACGTCACGAAGCTGAAGGACGCGGAGCAGCGGACCAAGCTGCTCGGGACTGCCGCCCGGAGCGCGGCCGGCATCGGCGGCATCCTTGCGTTGTCGGCGGCTGCTCAGACCTCTAACCAGTCGCTGGGCTTCCTAGGGAAGACTGCCTCCGGCGCGCTGCTGGGCTTCTCCGTAGGCGGCCCGTGGGGTGCGGCGATCGGCACCGGCGCCGGCGCCCTCTATGGCTTGGCTTCCGCGACCTCGGAATCCGCGGTCGAGATGGTCACCGCCAAGGACAACACCAAGGCGTACATCGACACCCTCAACCAGCTCACGGGCGCCGCGTCGGCGGCCACCCGGCAGCGGGTGAAGGATCGGCTACTGGCGGACGAGAACAGTGCCGGGCTGATCCGGGAGGCGGCCTCCTACGGCGTCTCCACGCGAGACATCATCTCGGCGACGATGGGGCAGGAAGGCGCGCTCCGGAGGCTGCAGGGCGCGCAGCAGGCGGCACTCGCGGAGTACCAGCGGCTCAAGGGGCTGCACGGTTTCGGGGCGCCGCAGGCCGAGGAGGCCCGGCTGCTCGAGGGTGTTCTGTTCCAACTGCTGCCGAGGCTCCGCGACGAGGGCGACATCCTCGAACGCAATGCCCGGCGGGCACGTCAGAACGCACTCGAGACAGAGCGGCTCTCGACCGTCTACAAGGGGATCCCGCAGAGGGTCCTCACCGAGATCCGCACCCTCGGCGGCGACGTCACGCTGCGCGAGGCCAAGAGCCTGATTCGTCAGTACGAGTTGACCCCGAAGCAAGTTCAAACCATCTTCCGGGCGAACAACATTGAGATGACTGACTCGCAGGTCCGCAGGCTGGTCACGAGCCTGAAGGACACCGAGGACGCGGGTCGCCGTGCGAACCGGAATCTCGGCGAGGTCGGGAACGCGAAGCCGTCGTCGAAGTGGATCGAGCTCTTCCGTGGCGACATTCGCCGCGGCGAGGACCAGTCGCAGGAGGGCGCGGCCGCGATGCGCCGGTTCCTGAAGGCGGCGGGCGAGCAGGCGCCGAACGGGCAGCCGTTCCTCACGGGTCTCTCGGGCATCATCAGCCGCGGCCGGAGCAGCGCCTCATCGGGCGGACGCGAGATCGGCGCTGCGATGAAGACCGGGCTCGAGGGCGGGTTCTCCGGTGCTATCACGAATCTCTCCAACATGGCCCGCAGTGCGGTCGCTGGCGCGATCGCTGCCGGGCACGCCGCGGCCGAGTCAAACTCGCCGTCGCGGAAGACGATGCGACTCGGCAAGGACCTGGGCGACGGGCTCGTGATCGGCCTGGACCGCACCAGGCCCGCCGCGAGCAAGGCAGGCCGCGACCTGGTCGAGTCGATTCTCGGTGGTCTCACCAGCGGCTCGGACGGCGTCGAGAAGGCGCTGAGCCGGATCCAGACGCTCATCGAGCGCACGGTGAAGCTGAAGGACTCGAAGGCCGAGGCGGCGCGCGAGCGGGAGATCCTGAAGTCGCTGAAGGACCGCTACGGGGCGATCAGGGAGGCCGGCAAGGCACAGGACCGGCTCAACGAGCGGATCGACCGCGAACGCGAAACGCTGCGCGGCCTGATCAACGAGCGCCGGGAGTACGCGCAGACGGTCGCGGACGGGATCCGCAACTACTCGGCACTGACCGGGCTGCTCTCGACCGAGGAGGGCGCCCTCAACGATGCGCCGGCGCTCCTCGAGCGGCTCAGGCAGCGGCTTGCCAACACTCAGGTTTTCTCCGGTCTGCTGACCTCGTTGCGCAAGGGCGGTCTGACGGAGTCCCTCGTTCAGCAGATCGAGAAGGCCGGTGTCGAGGGTGGGCTCGCGATCGCGGAGGCGATCTCTGCTGGCGGGCCTGCGGCTATCAGGGAGTTCTCGACGATTCAAGCTCAGATCGACGCGATCTCGACCAAGATCGGCACGGACTCCGCCGCGAGCCTGTACGACGCTGGGATCGCGTCGGCGCAGGGGCTCGTAAAGGGGCTCGAAGCGCAGTCGGCGAACGTCGAGAAGTGGGCCCGGAAGTTGGCCCGGACGTTGGTCAGGGCCCTGAAGGACGAGCTCGGTATCAGGTCGCCGTCCAAGGTGACCGAGTTGATCGGCGTGGACATGATGCGGGGCCTCGAGCTGGGGCTCGCGGACACGCGGGCTAAGAGCCTCGGGTCGGTGACGGCTGAGGCGCTGGTGAAGGGGTTCGGGACGCCGTCGCTGTCGGCTCGGGCGATGGTGCTGCCGGCGGTGAACGGCGGCCGCGGTGCTGGCGGGAACACGTACCGGATCACGGTCGTCGCGCCGGTCGGGTCGTCGAAGGCTGAGATCGGCGGCGAGGTCGTGTCGCTGATCAAGGCGTACGAGAAGGCCGGCGGCCGGGAGCTGGCGACCGGATGACGCTCCTCGAGGATCTCTCGATCGGCGTGTTCGCGCAGAACACGGGCAACGTGACTGAGATCAGCAACCCGTCGGGCGAGAACGGCACCACCTCAGGGTGGGAAGGCTCGCAGTACCTGGATCTGTCGGCGTCGTCGACCGACGACCAGCCGAGCGACCACGGGATCGCGGGGGCGAAGTTCGTCGCGACCGCGACCGTGGGTGATGGCAGCGGCGGCATCGGGGCAGCGAAGGCCACCAGCTACGAAGCAGTTGCCGGCGAATGGGTTGCCGTGAAGTACGAAGTGCCCTACGTCGACGGCTTCTATCGCGTCGGCTTCGAGGGCCTCGCGTTGAACGGGGCTGTCGAGATGACGAGCCGGTCCGGCTACCTGACCGCTGGCGCCGCGACGTCCTTCGCCGTCCAGGTGACGAACGGCATCCAGGCCGTCAAGTCAGTACGTGTCGTGTTCTGGCACTACTCCACCAACACCGGCGTCGCGGCCACGCCGGGCCAAGATCTGATCTTCCGGAACGTGCAGGCCGGCATCGGCGCGACACAAGCGGAAGCGCTGGACATCGTCGACCGCGGCGAGTGGCACGACGACATCAAGGGTCCGCACACATCGCTGTCGATCACACGGCGTCCGATGGAGTTCGGCGCGGTCGGCGGGGTTCTCGATTCGTCGAGGCTGCCCGCGGACCGTGACGCGCAGGTCAAGCCCGGCAACGCCTACCGGATCCGGCTCGGCTCGGAGCACCTTGTCTCGTCCGTGCTGACAGACCGGCGGCCGGAGGAGTCGACGCGCCCGCAGCCGTTGACGGTGCTAGAGGCGGCCGACAGTGGTCGCCTGCTCGCGAAACGACTCGAGAACCGGGTCACCGAGAGCACGACGGGGTCACCCCCCCTCGAACCACTGTGGGAGGTCTTCTCTGAGGCCGAGGTTCCGTGGAAGATCAACGGTTTGTCGTCGACTGGCCCCGGCATGGAGGGCGAGAGCAGTAGCAACCCGAACATGACGGCGATCGACCAGGTCGTGCTGGCCCGCGATCTCAACGCGCCAGCGTATGCGTGGTTCGACCGCCAGGGCATCGGCATCGTCAACACCCTCGCCAACATGCCGACCACGCCGGTGGCCACCATCGACGAAAGCGCCTACTCCCAGTTCGTGACCGGCTTCAACATGGACGCCTGCTTCAACCAGGTCACCGTCAAGCGGATCACTGGGGACGAGTTCGGCCCCTACGTCGATGCCGACTCGGTCCAGGCGTGGGGCGAACGTCCGGTGACGGTAAGGGTCACTCACAACGCCCACGAAGCCCCAGTCGTGCAGGCGCTCGCACAGACGTTCCTCGACCTGAACAAAGACCCCGTGTTTCAGGTGCTGTCGGTGCGGATTCCGCTGCATCGGATTAACAGCACCGCGATCGCGCTGCTCGACCTCTACGACACGGTCACCGTGAAGAACGCCGAGCAGGAGATCGACGAGGACTACTGGATCACCTCGATCCACCACGAGATCACGCCGAAGCGCTGGATCCTCACCCTCGGCTTCACCGTCCCCGGCATCGCCGCCATCCCGCAAGTCCTCCCGGATGCCTCATGAGGAGCCGTCGATGATCGGGACACCCGGCACCATCGCCACCGCCACCGTCCGCGGCCGGCCCAGCGTGCGAGTCATGGCCACCAGCGACGGCGACACCGGGACAGCGTGGATGAGCGCGACCCCCGTGAAGTCGTTCACCTGGCACCCTGACGAGCTCGTCACGGACGTCGTGGTCCTGACCGCGGCCGAGGTCACGGCCGCTGACCTGGCCGCCCTGACCAACACTGGCGGCGCGACGCTGCTCGCGCTCCGCGACAAGCTCGCCGCCGCGCAACTGCCGCCCCCGAAGCCCGCCGAGCCGCTCGAGCGCGGGTCGGTGGTCCTCGACGTCGACGGGCGTCGGTGGGTCCGGGTCGCCGGGCCGGCTGTGGGCCGCGCGTGGGTGCAGTTCGAGACCCGGCAGGTCGGCATTGCGTACGACGAGATCAACGCTGTCCAGATCGTCCAGCCGTGATGGAGGTCAACCTCGACAGCACCAACGCGCTACTCGCTGCGTTGCTCACCGGCGCAACCCTGATCGGAGTCATCGTCGGATGGGTTCGGTGGATCCAACCCCGCATCGAGCTCCGCATCCGCACCCGGGAAGGCATCCGAGAAACCATCCTCGGCCGCCCCGCAGTCGTCGCCAAAGCCACCGGCCGAGTGCTCGCCGACGCCCAGCCCGGCCTTGCCACCCGCCTCGACACGCTCGAGGGCCTAGTCGCCCAGATCGCCGACCAGCAGAAGACGCTCGCCGCCCACGAGCACAGGATCACCGAGCTCGAGAACGCCCGCGTCGAACGCGTCGCCACCCAGCTCGAATCAACCGCCATGTGGGAAGGGATCGGCCGTCTCCACGACGGACCCGACCGCGACGACCCACCCGACTCCGACAACCCAGCAACCAAGGAGGCCTGATGGCCACCATCACCACCCGCGTCGTACGCCGAGCTCAGCAGCGCGGCGTCACCATCCTGAGCCGCAAGCAGTGGGGCTCGCGCTACGCCGCGGTCTACGCCTGGCGCCGGATCTGGAAGCGCGCCACGCAGCCAGCAGACACCGTCGTCCAGCACATCACCGTGACGCTCGACCACGGACCGCTCACCGGCGACTTCAAGGCCGACGTCCGCACCGTCGAGCGCATCGGATACGAGCGCTTCAAGTCCGGGATCTCCTACAACTTCGTCGTCGACATGGAAACCGGGATGGTCGCGGTCGGGCAGCCGCTCGACGCGAAGGGCACGCACACCGTCAACGACAAGGGCGTGCACGGCTACAGCTACGACCAGAACCTCGTTGCGCGCGCGATCGCCGTGCTCGGCATGCCCGACAGCCGCCTGTCGTACAGGGCTGAGAACGCGATCGCGCAGCTGCTCGCCGCGATGGTCGAGCAGGGAGCCATCACCGAGGGCTTCGACTACGTCCCGCACTCCCTGTTCGCGGCGAAGGACTGCCCGTGCGACGCAACCCGCAACCGCATGGCCGAGATCCGCCGCGGCGTACGCCGACTGATCTCCGCCCGCGCTCGCGACGAAGAGAGGAAGAACCGCCGATGACGACCACCCTCAACCTGCCCAGGTGGGCCCGCGCCGCGATCTACGTCCTCAACGTGCTCGGCACCCCGGTCGTGATCTACGCCCGCGCGAAGGACTGGATCGGCGACCTCGAGCTGACGCTGTGGGGCGCGGAGGTCGCGGCCGGGTTCACCCTCGCTGGACTCAGCCTCCCGGCCGGCGACGTCGAGCTCCGCGGCGAGATCGTGCAGACCGAGATAGACAACGAAAAGGAGGACTGACCAATGGGCGTACTCGCTCCGATCCTGGCTCAGTGCCAGCCCGCCGCGTGGGACGACGGGCTCGAAGGTGGTGGCACAGAGGGCGCCACCTGGGAACACCCCTTCGAAGAGATCGAAGACCAGGCGCACGTCCCCATCGACCTCACCGGCATCGGCGGGGAGTGCAACGTGTGGGAGTCCCTCGGCGGGGTCCTGGTCGCCACGTTCGTGATCACCGGGCAGACGTTGGGCCGGTTCACGTTGCGGCTCGAGGAAGCCGACACGGCAGGGCTCGCGGGGTCGGCTGGGGCCTCTGGTCGCCGGTGTGTGTGGGGCTGCTTCCTCGACGACGGCGACGACATCGCACAGCTATGGATGCCCTCGAACTCGGTGTTCACGATCTGGCAGGAGGCCTGAGATGAAGGCGACGCTACTCAAGGGCGCGAAGTACCGGATCTCCACGCCTGCAGGGCGTGCCGTTTCGATGCGGCCGGCGCTGCGGACTGGTCGGAAGGGCGACCCGGGCACGCCGGGTGTGCCCGGCGCGGCGGTCGGTCTCTACGGCGCCTGGGACGTGGGCACCGACTACCCGATCGATGCGCTCGTCGAGCACAACGGGTCCGCGTGGCGCTCAGTCACGAACCCTGCGATCGGTGACGAGCCGGGCGTGGCGGCCGCGTGGGAGCTGCTCGTCGCCAAGGGTGACACTGGCGCCCCGGGCGGCTCGGACGCGGCCTTCGAGGGCTGGATCAACGACACCACTCCGTCACTGACCCGCGCGGCGCTATCGGCCACGATTGCGCTCTCCGCACCGGTCACCGTCAACGTGCGCAAGTACGGCGTTCTGGTCGCCAACACGGCCGCACAGAACGACGCCGGGATGACGGCACTGTTCGCCGCCCACACGGCCGGCGTCCTCCTCGCATTCCCGGAGGAGGGCACCTACCAGTTCGACACGACCTGGCCCATTCGCAACGACCTCGGTATCAGAGGCACCGGCTGGACTACCCGCCTGAAGTGGCTCACGGTTCCGGCGCTGAACCTGACCACCTGGATTGAGCGGTTCAGCCTCGAGAACGCTCTCATGGAGAACGCGGCTGGCGGCGACCACCTCATCAAGATGAGCGGCGGCGGCGGGTTCGTGTACGGCAAGTTCCGCGACTGCGCCCTGTTCACCAACGACGCAGGCAAGTCGATCCTCTACATGCTCTCGGTAGGCACCCCCAACTTTTTCGGCACCAAGTTCGCCAACGTCCACATGGAGCGCCTGGCGACAGCTACTGTCCCGGCGATCGATCTCGTCTGTGCGAGTGCCGCCGGGATGAACACCGTCGACTTCGACGGCGGCCTGTGGCACTCCCACCTGGCGAACACGACGCCGTTCTTCCGGGCCGAGGTCACCGCAGCGTCCACGTACTTCACCAAGTGGTCATTCAAGCGGGTTATCGGTGAGCAGAACCTCGGCGGCATGATCCACATGTACTCCGCGAGCATCCCGACGCTCGAGCAGGTCGTCGACCACGACGCTGCCGGGAACACCTACACCGACCATCTGTTCAAGTTCTCCAAGACCACGGGATCGTTCTCGCGGGCGATCAAGTTCGACCAGTCCGGTTCTGCCGGTGTCGCCGTGTTCGCCAGCGGCAAGGGCCACCTGTCCATCGACGCCGGGTACAGCGGCCACGACGTCGGGAAGATCGTCAACGCTGGTGTCTACGGGGTGGCCGTGATCCCCAACAATGCGGGAACCATCCGTAAGCACGGCGGCGGATTCGCCAACGCGGTCACCACGACGGCCACCAACCTGACCCTCGACCCGAGTCACGGCACCATCCTCGTCAACTCGGCCATCCCGCGCACTATCACCCTCCCTGACCCCACCGCGTTGCTGTTCAGCGGAGACATGCCGATCGGCCGCGAGTTCACCATCTACAACATCGGAGCCGCAGCCGCGAGCGTGGTATCCGCTGGGACCGCGACCCTGGATGGCGACACGTCGGCCTCCCTGGTGCAGCGGGAGGGCGCGCTGTTCAAGAGCGACGGCACCAACTGGTTCCGGGTCAACCATGCCCCCGCCGAGCGCCGCCTGGCGACCGTCACGGGCATCAACGCCAAGACGGTCGCGGCCACGACCCTCTACACGGTGCCGTCGGGGAAGACGGCTGTCATCACCCGCGCCGTCATCCGCTGCACGGCAGCGACGGCCATCACGGTCGCGCCGACTGTTGGGATTGGGGTGGCGGCCGGTGAGGACGACAACTTCGCCTCGACCGCACTAACCGGCCTCACCACAGATACTGCCGAATGGCACTTCACGCGATCCGGGCTGGCCGTGAAGAACGCTGCCGCCGCTGTGGTCAAGCTCGGCGTCGACACGGGCGCCACAGGCACGAGTCAGACGATCGCCGTCGACCTCATCGGCTACCTGATCTAGACATCTCTGCCCCGGCCTGATCCTGCGGCGGACTGGTTTTCCGACTGGCCGCCTCGGCTCGCCGCCTCCAAGCGAACAGGACCAGGACCGCCACGAGCACCCCGACCTTGGGGCCAGCCCTCGCGGAGTAGGTGAACGACCCGTTCCACGGCAGCACGGCTGCCTCCGCAGCCATGAACGTCACGATCGTCAGCAGCAACAGGTCGCGGCGGTCGCGGATCGGGTGCTCGGTCAGCCGACGCAAACACGCGTCCAGGACACGACTTCCAATCCCGAGGACCGGGACCAGGGCGATCACGCCGAACCAGCCCCACGAGTAGAACCATTCCCCAGATGCCTGGGCTGCCATCGAGTGCCCCGTAGACAGGAGATGGGGTTCGAGGTCGGCGGTAAGAATGGTCCCGAACCCTTGGGGTTTCTCGTCCCAGATCGAGCGCGGAATCCAGAACAGGAACGAGGCGAGGAACGGTTCGCCGTTGGCGTCGGAGTTGTCGGTCGCGATGAGCTGCGCGAACGTGGTCAGTGGCGAGGTCAGGGAGCCGAACCCGTCCACGTCCTCGCTGCTGTAGCCGATGTCGCGCTGCTCGTCCTCGCGGAATCGGACCAGCGCCAGCAGGGCGAGCGGGATCGTGGCCAAGGTGGCGAGCACCCTCGGCGTCGGTGATCGTCTTCTGTGACACGCCGATCTGAGCGGCGAACTCTCGCGTCGTCATGCCCGTGAGCTGACGCGCCTTCCGAAGGCGGTCGCCACGTGTCCACTCCGGGATGTGTCCCGTCTCGGGGCTAGTCGTCATGTGACGAAACTACGACAACTTCTCGATATTCGCAACGACACGCCCGGTTCGGGTTGACGTCGTAGTTGTGTCATGACGTAGTTTCCCGTCATGACCACCAACGATCTGATGACGGTCGCCCAGGCCGCTGAGGCGCTGAACCTCTCGCCGCGTGCTGTGCAGCACCGCATCACCACCGGCACGCTCGCCGCTCAGAAGCTCGGCAGCGGGAAGACCTCGGCGTACGTCATCACCCGCGCTGAGGTCGAGCGAGCCAAGGCCGAAGCGCAGACCGCCTCCGCCGCTTCCTGACTCCCGCGGGCGGCGGTCTGTCCAGCGACCCCATGCGCCACCGCCGTCCGCGGGTCCGCCTCCACCCACACCCCGAGGAGACCCCGTGTCCCAGCAGAACCTCCGCATGCCAGACGGCAACCGGACGTCCAAGCGGCCGAGCTGTGCGCACCCGCGGTGCCGTGGCCGTCACTGCGCTGGCGGTGAGCACCGTCCGCACGACATGACGGTGCACGACGCCGACCGGATGCAGACCACCGAAGCCCGTCTGCACACCCGATGAGCACGAAGGCGAAGGTCGCGACCGGCCGCCTGGTGCGCCGCAATTACGGCCGTGGCCATGGCTACAAGCTGGACGGCGAGAAGCTCGTTGGCGTCACGACCGCGATCGACGTGCTGTCGAAGCCGGCGCTGATGAATTGGTATGCCGAGGAGGCTGCGAAGCGCGCGATCGACGAGTGGGACGAGCTCGCCGAGCTGCCGATCTCGAAGCGGCTCGAGCGGATCCGGTACGGCGCCCGCGACAAGGTGAAGGCGGCGGCGCTCCGCGGCAACGAGATCCACGCTCTCGGCCAGCAGGTGGCGGACTCGGGGAGCGCCGAGCATGTGCCTGATGAGCACCGCGGCCCGGTCGAGGCCTATGCGCGGTGGCTCGACAAGTGGCAGGTCGAGACGTTGGCGACGGAGACGCCGCTGGCTCACACGAAGCACAAGTACGGCGGGACCGCCGACCTGTGGGCCACGGTCGGGAAGCTCGGCGGCGCGCTGTGCCTGCTCGATATCAAGACGGGCAAGGGCGTCTATGACGAGACCGGGCTGCAGCTCGCGGCGTACCGGTACTCCGACCTGATCCACCTGGGCGACGGCAACGAGGTCGCGACGCCGGAGGTCGAGCACGTGTTCGTCGCGCACGTCCTGCCTGACGACGTGCGGATGGTTCAGGTCACCGCGGACGAGCGCGTGTTCCGCGACTTTCTGTACGTGCTGCAGGTCTACCGCTCTCGGGAGTCGTGGAAGGAGTGGCCGCTCGTCGGCTCCGCGGTCCAGCCGGGCGAGGTCGAGCTCTGATGGCCACCTGGCCCGAGGCGATGGCCGCGAAGGACGCCCGCCAGCGTCGGCAACGCCGCCACTACACCGCCGACCAGCTCGGGAGGCCGTGCTCTGAGGGCTGCGGGATCGCGATGCCGCGCGCGCTCCTCAAGCTCGGGATCACCGCGCACCCGACCTGTGGACCGCAGGCCCGTCACGAGATGGGAGCGGCGTCGTGACGCTGCTCGCCGTTCTCTGCTTCATCGTCGCCCCGCTGCTCGCGTGGGGACTCACCGCACTCACCCTCCCGAAGGACAACCGATGAACACGAAGACCTGCACGCAGTGCTCCACCGCACAGCCGCTTGACGCCTTCAGCAAGTTCCGGCACTCGCGTGACGGGCTATCCCCTTGGTGCAAGGCGTGCCACCGGGCCTACAACGCCGAGTACCGCGCTCGACCGGAGAACCGCGAGAAGGCACGTGAGGCGGCCGCGGCATGGCGGGCAGCCGATCCCGAGCGCGCCCGGGCGAGCGAGGTGGCGTACAGGGCCCGCAACCCCCATGTCAGGTGGGAGTCCGGGTATCGCGTGCGCGCCCGCCAATACGGCGTGCCGGTCGTGGTCGAGCACTTCACCAAGAGCGACGTCATCGAGCGCCACGGCGACGCCTGCGCCCACTGCGGCGGCCCGTTCGAAGAGCTCGACCACCAGCCGCCAGTAGCACTCGGCGGAACTCACACCCTCGACACCGTCCGCCCCTCCTGCCGTCCGTGCAACCGCGCCGACACCGGTGTCCGAACGAAGGCAGCCTCATGACCGACGCCAACCTGCCCGCTGTCCCAACCGAGCGAGAGATCGCGCGCGCTGACACTGACTCTTGGGTTGCTGTCATCGCTGAAGTCGCGAAGTTCGCGGCATACGTCGCCGACACAGAGTTCGTGCCCAAGTCCCTCCGCGGGAACCCCGCCGCCGTTACCGCCGCGATCGTCTACGGCAGGGAAACCGGGCTCGGCCCTATGGCCTCTCTGACGCAGACGTATGTCGTCAACGGGACGCCGTCCCTATCTGCGAAGGGCAAGCGCGGACTGGTCCTCGCGGCCGGCCACGAGATCGAGACGCTCGAGTCGACCGGTGCGATCTGCCGGATGCGCTCGCGCCGGCGGGGGTCCGAGCGGTGGTCTTCCGAGGTTGTGTGGACCATCGACATGGCCCGCGCTGCCGGGCTGCTCGGTAAGGACAACTGGAAGGCACACCCGCGGCAGATGCTGACGGCGCGCTGCTCGGGCGAGTTGTGCGATCGGGACTTTCCCGACGTTGTACTCGGCTTCGCAACGGCAGAGGACATGATCGACGAGGACGGGGCCGCTACGTTCCCGCAGGCTGCACAGGGCAGTACGAAGGTCACCCGGAAGCGGGCCGCGGCCAAGCAGGCGTTGCCGGCCGCTCCGCCGCCCGCCGAGCAGCCGCAGGCGCCCGCTGGGCCGCCGTTGCCGGGTGAGGACGGGTTCGAGGACCTGGCGCCCACCGGTGCCCCTGAGACGTCGGCGGGGGAGTCCGTTGGGGAAGCTCCGGACTCTCCCGCTGACCCTGAGACGGAGGGAGCGGGGGAGGGCCAGCCGGACGCGGCTGAGGCTCCGGTCACCGGGAGTGCCGAGAGCGCGCCTGAGGATCCCGCTCCCTCTGACGACCCGCCCGCCGAGGAAGAGGCCCGTGTCGTCGAGCTCGCACCGGGCTCCGGCCGGAAGCCGTCGCGGCCGCAGATGCGGATGCTCATGGCGTCGCTCAACGAACGCGGCATCGACCCAGAGGACCGCGAGGAGCGGCTCCTCGTCGCATCGAAGATCGTCGGCCGCGCGATCTCCTCGTTCGACGAGCTGGACGGCCGCGACGCCTCACGCCTGATCGACACCCTCGCGCGGACCAAGAACCGCGACGAGCTGTGGGAACTGCTCGACGCGATCGACGAAGCCGCCGCACAGGACGGCGCCGACCAGTGAGCCCCCTCGCCCCGCTCATCGTGCTCGCCGCGGGCTGCGCCTTCGCCGCCCTCGCATGGGCCCGCGGCTACGCCGACGCCGGCGCGCTGCTCGGGCTCCTCCTCGCCCTCCTACTCATCGCCGCCGGCTCCTACGGCCTGACGAACGGACTCCCCGCATGAAGAACACCCAGACCCGCCTCATGACCGCCAACCTCAAGGGCGGGAAGAGCCCGACCGGCATGCACGCCGGCGGCCGGAAGGCCGGCCTCGCGCCCGCCGCGACCCGCATGACGTGGGCCATCCGCCGAGCCAACGCCCAGAACATCAGCATGATCGGCGGGGAAGAGGTCTCCGGCGTGCAGGTCCGCCGGGTGATCGAGCGTCACGAGCTCTGGCTCCCGGTCGTGGCCACCCCGAACGACGAGTTCCCCAGCGGCGCCACCATCGGGAACGTCCTGTTCCTGAAGCGCACCGAGTGGGAGCTCGACGAGCAGGCCGAGATCGACTCTGTGACCAGGTCGGCCGGGACGCTGCACTTCGTCGACGCATGGGTGACCCACAAGCCGACCAGGCGGCAGGTCCGGGTGGTCGTCGCGCACTTCCCGGCCGGGAAGAGGACGGTGCCGCAGCGGGACCGCGCGGCGTGCGAGGCGGATATCCGGGTCGCGATCAAGGGCGAGCGGTGCCCGGTCGTGCTGCTCGCCGACTTCAACACCCCGGGCGCGTTCCGTGGGTGGAACGGTGCACGGCACAAGGTCGACGGGGCCCTGGTGCGTGGTCTGCCGGCGTCGCGGCCGCGGGTGCATTACGGGTTCATCGGTGAGATCAGCGACGTGCACGCCGGGGTGTCGACCCTGGTCGACCTGGCCCGGCCGTGGTGACCGCGCCCCTGCCCGCCGTCACCATCTCGGGCACCGTCCGGTGTGCGCTCTGCGGTCAGGTCTCGGTCAAGGCCGAGGACATGCCGATCCGCGACGTCGTGTCGCTCGTACGCGCGCACCAGCGGAGCGAGATCTGCGGATGAGCGCCGAACTGCCAAGGCTGAGCGAATGCCGGGCATGTGCCGACCCGATCCGGTTCGTCCGCCTGGACTCCGGCTCCCTGATGCCCGTGAACCCCAAGCCCGGCGCCACCGGCACCGTCTGCGCCCGCCTGGTGATGTCGCTGAGCAGCGCGGTCGGCGGGAAGGAGCTCCGCGGCTATGTCATCAGCCGTGAGCGGCCCGCGGACCCGTCGTGGCCCTACCGCTTCGTCGTGCATCACGCGACCTGCAGCGAGCGCACGCCGGCCGCTGCACCCAAGCCCGCGCCAGCACCCGACCCGGCCTTGTTCTGACTTCCCAGCAGCACCCACCCACAACAGAGAGAAGAGATAGATGAGCGCGAAGGTCAAGCTCAGCAGCAAGCTCGAAGGCAACCCCGAGACGAACGGGATAGACGCTCGGGCCGAGTGGCTCGAGGAACACCCCGACGAGTTCCTAGTCGCGGTCGTCTGGATCGACTGCCCGAAGATCGAGATCGACACCGAGTCGGGCTCCCACGTACCCACGGCACGGATCCGCCGCATCGAGCCGATCGGCGAGTTCAGTGAGGTCCCACAGTCGGTCCGTGACGCCGTCGACGCCGCGGTCCAGGAGCGCACCGGCCGTACGCCGATCCCTTTCGAGATGGTCGAGGCCGGCGAGCAGGCGTACTCCGAGCCGCTCGAGGGCGAGGACGACTGATGACGGTCATCGACGAGCGCGCCGAACTCCTCGACCTGACCTACCTCAAGGTCGGCAACCACAGCTCGCCCGACAAGGGGGTCTGTCTGCTCGAGGCGGTGGCATACGTCGCCGGTGAACCCCACACCGATACGCCGGCGTGCGCGTGCCCGATCCTGGGGTCGTTCGGCCGAGCGCTGAACGACGTCCTCCCCGACGACAAGCGCCAGCGGCTCGTGCCGCTGGTACCGCGGATCGTCGGCACCGCCGGCGACGGACACCAGCAGGCCCGCGGGCTGATGGCAGCGGACTGGCTGATCCGGACCTACACGCCGACGTGGCTGCGGCTCGCGGGGCTCGAGGCTCAGGCGGTCGAGCTTGAGGCGTTGTCTCGGCGCGCCAGCTGGGACGACGTAGAGGCCGCGGTGCCGGTGGTCCGAGCGGCACGTGAGGCCGCGAGGAAGCGGCGGGACGCTGCCTGGGACGCTGCCTGGGACGCTGCCGGGGACGCTGCCTGGGACGCTGCCGGGGCCGCTGCCTGGGACGCTGCCTGGGACGCTGCCGGGGCCGCTGCCAGGGACGCTGCCGGGGACGCTGCCTGGGACGCTGCCGGGGCCGCTGCCTGGGACGCTGCCTGGGACGCTGCCGGGGCCGCTGCCAGGGACGCTGCCTGGGACGCTGCCAG
>Ga0299914_10000326_pt1 | contig 28412 bp, 28 predicted proteins | sample RVTome_10_FD_201361 | JGI IMG/M metagenome (GOLD analysis project Ga0299914, IMG submission 201361) | Soil microbial communities from uranium-contaminated site in the Upper Colorado River Basin, Wyoming, United States - RVT153D57 (version 2) ... | reverse complement strand
CTCCCGGCCCCGATACTTCATCACCGAGGCAGGGATGGGGTACCGCTTCGAACCGGCGTCGGGAGCACTTGGTCAGGTCTGACCCGCCCCTTCGAGATTCTCGCGCTGCTCGCTCTCCGGAAGTAGGTGGAATGGCACGCTGGTCACCGCGATACCGGGTTCTGCCGCCAGCACAGCTTTGATCGCCAGTCCGGTCTGGTTGTGGAGAAGCTGCGTGACCCGCCCAGGCACCACGAACTCGGGGATCACGGCAGAGATGAGAGTGCCAGGTGTCGCGGCACGGCGCCTCTCCCTCAGGTAGGTGACAAGCGGGTCGACGATGCTTCGGAAAGGACTGGCGATCACCTCGAGTTCGAACTCATACCCTGCCTCCTGCCACTGCTGCTCCACTCTCTCCCTTTGGGCGGTGTCCACGTCGATGTGGACTGCAGTCACCATCGGACGGAGAGATTGCGCATAGGTCAACGCTTCGCGGATGGGCCGGGTCATGTCCGAGATGAGGACCACCTGCTCGATCCGACCCACCGGGACTGCTTGGAGGCGACTTCGTCTCGACCGACGGAGGAAGTTCAGGTCGGTCACCACAACGCCCGGCTCGAACAGCAATCGTGACTTGATGGCGAGACTGTGTCGGTGGGCGAATGGAGCCAAGATCGATCGGATCCGCACGCGGTCGGCCAGGATGACGGTGATCCTCGAATCGGGGTAGGTCTCACGTTCCCGGCGTACCCGGTTTACGACACGTCGCGAGATTGACTCCTTCTCGCCCGGGAGAACCTCCAGAGCACGCCCGGGGTGACCGGCGTCCCAGGTGTAGATCAGGTCGTCCGATCGAGGCTCTTCGGCGTGAACGCAGGTGATGGCCTCGGCACCGAGCAACTCCGCGTATCGGAGGGCCCTATCGGTTCCTTCGTCGTGGTGTGCCACCAACACGAGGATCCGCATCGGCTGAGGCACCGCCTCGACAGGGACTCGCTTCAGCTGGGCAGCGACACTCAGGTAGTGACGTCGGATGCTCAACATCAGGGCGACGAGAAGAGGAACCGCCACAATCACCAACCACGCGCCGTGTACGAACTTCACGGTGGCGATGACCACCAGCACGATCCCGGTCGTCGTCGCTCCGATGAAGTTGATCACAACCGAACGCTGCCATCGCGGTTCCTTGGTTCGGAGCCAGTGGCGAACCATGCCTGCCTGACTCAATGTGAAGGCCGTGAAGACCCCGACCACGTAGAGCTGGATCAGCCTGCTCACCTCAGCTTCGAAGATCATGAGGAGGGCGGCAGCGGCAAGGGCGAGAGTGATGATCCCGTTGGAGAAGACAAGCCGGTCGCCCCGGTTGAGAAACTGGCGGGGTGTCAGCTTGTGTCTGGCGAGAATGGCGGACAACCGCGGGAAATCCTGGTACGCGGTGTTGGCGGCCAGAATCAGAATTGCGGCGGTGAACACCTGAAGGGCGTAGAAGCCGAAGCCACCGTCGAACACAGCCCGTCCGATCTGGGAGATCACCGTCCCGAATTCGTTGATCGTCTCCTCGGAGATACGCACGTCGAACCAGCGAGCGAGAGTGGAGATCCCGAGGAACATCGAGATCGAGATCCCTCCCATGATGCCCAGAGTGGTGGCTGCGTTGTGGGACTTGGGCTCCCGGAAAGCTTGGACACCGTTGGCGATCGCCTCAACACCGGTCAACGCAGTTGACCCAGAGGCGAACGCCCGAAGCACCAGGAACAATCCGATGGCCCCGACCTCGGTCTCGATACTGAGGCCCGACGAGACCGCCTGCGGGCACTGACCGTCGAAGCACTGGATAAACCCGGTGATCAACATGATCCCCACCGTGGCGACGAACAAATAGGTGGGCGCGGCGAAGAGTGTCGACGCCTCCTTCACGCCACGGAGGTTGGCGAGGGTGAGAAGGGCGACGAAGCCGAGGGCGATTTCCACCCTCCAAGGGATGAGATCGGGAGCGGCGGAAGTGATGGCGGCTACACCTGCAGCCACCGACACTGACACGGTCAGCACGTAGTCGGTCAACAGTGCCGAGGCGGCCACAGCGCCAGTTCGGATCCCGAGGTTGTCGTTTGCCACGATGAACGCGCCGCCCCCGTCGGGGTAGGCCTTGATGGTCTGGCGGTACGACACGATGACGATCAGCAGCAACGTGGCGATGGCCAGGGAGATGGGGGTCAGCAGGTTGAATGCGGTCGCCCCGGCCAGGGCCAGAACCAACATCGCCTCTTCGGTGGCGTAGGCAACGGACGACAACGGGTCGGACGCGAATACCGGGAGGGCAAGGCGCTTGGGCAGGAGCTGATTCTCCTCCTCGTGTGTTGCGAAAGGCCGCCCGAAGAGCCTTCGCTTGATGTTCAGATCCGACTGGCCTCTCACATTCCACCTGATGGCGCGCAACAAAGAGCGCGGTCGTCACGAGACCGCGCTCAGTGCGTTCTTTGATAGCCTTGGACGAGACAAGACCCGGCCTTCTTTACGCGATTTCTACGCGCAGCCACCGCATTTCGACGCGATCAAGGCGACTCCGGAATGGCGGCAGCCATAACACCGACCCCGACCAGTCCCACGACGATCACCACGACCAGGAGCACGTTCCAGACCAGTTCCCTACCAGGGTCGGTCTCGACGGCCAACCGCCGGGTGAGAGGACGACCAGATAGGAACGAGACGAAGATGATCACTCCACCCCCCAGCACTTCGGCGATGGCGGTGTGGCCGAGTACCGCAGCGAGAATGGCGACCAGTCCAGTCGAGATGGACGTGACCCAGGCCGGACTGAGTCCCGCCGTACGCGTCGATCGGCTCATGTGCCAGATGTACCGCGCAGCAAGCGGCTTGCCTGGAGGATCTACGAAATACCAACGCCTATGCGTCGAGAAACTGCGCGATCAATACGTCAGTGACCGCACTGGCTCAATCAGCGACCTCAAAGCGGTATCCCATACCGGGTTCGGTGACGAAGTAGCGGGGGCCGGTTGGGTCGGGTTCGAGCTTTCGGCGGATCTGGGCCATGAACACTCGGAGGTAGTTGGTCTCCTCGCCGTAGGTGGGCCCCCAGACATCTCTAAGAAGTTTGACCTGGGTGATGAGCTTGCCTGGATTGGACGCAAGCACTTCAACAATGCCCCATTCGGTTGGGGTGAGTCGGATCTCTTCTCCGTCAGGTCTGGTGACGCGTTTGGCGGCCAGGTCGATGATGAAGTCAGGGGTTTCGACCACGGGTGCGGAACGATCGGTGTCGGTTGAGCGACGTAGGGCGGCTCGGAGCCGGGCAACGAGCTCGCCCATGCCAAATGGCTTGGTCACATAGTCGTCGGCGCCGGCATCGAGGGCGGCGATCTTCTCACGTTCCTCCTCTCTGACGGAGAGCACGATGATCGGGATCTTGGTCCACCCTCGCAGTCCTCGGATCACCTCCACTCCGTCGATGCCAGGGAGCCCCAGGTCGAGGATGACCGCGTCTGGCTTGTGGTCGGCCGCCTTCTTGAGGGCGTCTTCTCCCGTGGCGGCGGCGTCGACCTGATAGCCGAGTGCTTGGAGATTGACGGTGAGGGCGCGGATGATCTGTGCCTCGTCGTCTACGACCAGGACCCGCGCATCCTCATTCATCGGCGGCGATATCTGGGAGGGCTCCGACTGAGGCCCCCATGAGCGGTGCCGGTCTGAAGCCAATGACCATGGTGGTCCCTCCACCTGGCGTGTCTTCGATGAGCAACTCGTTGTCCATAGCCTCCAGCAGGCCGCGGGCTACAGCCAGGCCGAGCCCGACGCCACTTCCTTTTGGCGAGTCGCCCAGCCTCTGAAAGGGTTGATAGATGGTTTCTCTCTGGTCGGCCTGGATGCCCGGACCACGGTCGATGATCCTCAGGTCGACGCGTCCTGAGACTTCGCCGGCGGTGACCCGCACATCGTGGTCTGGGGGTGACCACGTGATGGCGTTCTCGATGAGGTTGGCGACGACACGTTCGAGAAGTGCGGGGTCGGTCTGCACCGGAGGTAGGTCGTCGGGCACGTCCACCACGACTCGGTTGTCTCCGGTGCCGAGGCCAGACAATGCCGAGGAGATGACCTCGTCCAACCCAACGGAGGCGAAGAAGACGTGCACGGCCCCGACTTGGATGCGGCTGGCGTCGAGGAGTCTCCCGACTAGTCGATTCAGATGTTCGGTCTCTTCGAGGATGACTTGCAGAAACGACTGGGTCTGCTCAGGTGACCAGGCGACTTCGGTTTCGAGGAGACTGGTCACGGATGCCTTGATGGTCGCTAGTGGGGTTCGGAGGTCGTGGGATACCGCATTCAGGAGCGCGGTTCGCAAGCGGTCGGTCTCGGCCATTGCCTCGACGGCAGAAGCCTCGTTCTCGAGTTTCTCGCGTTCCAGTGCCTGGGCCATCTGGGCGGCGAATGCTCTGAGCACCCGTCGGTCGTCGCCGGTGAGACTGCCACCGCTGAGGGCGAGAATCGTGTCGTCGGTCAGCGGGATGACCTCGCTGGCATCGTCGGGGTGCCTCAGCTCGGTGGCGCCGACGGCGGCGAGTGGCTCCCAGCCGTCCTCGGATCGGCGTAGAACGGCGGCGGCGTTCATTGCGAAGACATCCCTGATGCGGCCCGTCAACCCGGAGGCCTGTGCGCTGAACTGTGGATGAATCGAGGTAGTGGTTGCTGCCAAGGCTTCAGCATGAGCACGCGCCCTGCGGGCTTCTGCGCTTCGTCGTGTGGCGTTGCCCACCAGGAGACCCACTGCTGAGGTGACGAGGAGGAAGGCGAAAAGGGAGAACAGGTGGCCCGCGTCTGCGATCTTCCATGTCAGGAAGGGCGGGGTGAAATACCAGTTGGCGAAGAGAAAACCGGCGACTCCGCTGACGACCGCGGGCAGGGCCCCCCCGATCACTCCTATCGCTACGGCGGCCAGCAGATAGACGAGGAGAACGTTTTCGAGAGCGATCTGGCCGCGCAGGGACAGAAGCAGCAGAGTCAGTAGTGGCAGTCCGACTGCGGCTGAGATCCAGGCGAGCAAGCGACGGGGCAGGATGAGTGCGCTACCTCGTGACGGCCTCGGGCGACGGGTCGGCCGGCCTGCCTCATAGGAAATCACGTGAACTTCGATCGTTCCTGAGTCTCTGATGACCCGCCGTGCTGTCGAGCGCCCGAGCCACTCGCTCAGCCGAGAGGAACGAGGAGCTCCCAAGACGATTTGGGTGGCGTTCTCGGCTCTGGCGAATGCAACCAGGGCGTCGGCAATGTTGTCGCCGACTACCTCGTGGTAGGACCCTCCCAATCGCTCGAGCAGGCCTCTCAGGTCTTCGAGGCGGCGGGTTTCGTCGTCGTCGAGGCCGGCGGTGGGTCGCACGAAGACTCCGATCAGCTCGGCGCGTGAGCGCAACGCGGTTCGCGCCGCCCGCCGGACCATCACATCGGCACCCTCGGCAGTCAAGAGCCCAACGACAATGCGCTCTTTGGTCTCCCAGGGCTGATCTATCCCATGCATCAGCCGGTACTCGGTCAGGGTTTCGTCTACCCGATCCGCGGTCCACGACAGGGCGAGCTCACGCAGCGCCGAGAGGTTGCCGGGGCGGAAGTAGTTGGCGAGGGCGGCGTCGATCTCCTCGACCGGATAGATCTTCCCTGCGGTCAGCCTCTCCTGAATCCCTTCCTGGGTGAGATCGACCAGCTCGACCTCGGCTTGCTGACGGACGAGGTCATCGGCGATCGTGTCGGTTTCCCTGACACCGGTGATCTCGTATATGACGTCATTCAGCGATTCCAGGTTCTGCACGTTGAGAGTGGTCAGGACGTCGACTCCGGCATCGAGAAGGGCTTCGACGTCGTTCCAGCGAGTCTCATTCAACGAGTTTGGAGGGTTGGTCCGCGCCAGCTCATCGACCAGCACAACCTCAGGCATCCGGGCGAGAACTGCGTTGAGATCCATGGCCTCACCTGCGTCACCACCGCCCCCGGAGGACAGCTGGGGGATCAACTCGAGGCCCTGGAGGAGATCGGACACCTCGTCCCGATCGTGGGTGTTGACAACCCCCACGACAACATCACGCCTCTCCCGTTGGAGGCGATGGCCTTCTGCGAGCAAAGCGAAGGTCTTGCCGACGCCCGGGGCAGCCCCGAGAAACACACGCAGCCTGCCTCGCCTCATACTCGAGACGCTAACCCCGCCAAGGGGTTTGCGGACCATCCGGTTGTTCAACCTGTCATGGGCCCATCAAGATTCGGTGCATTCGCGTTAGGGGAACGTCAAGACGGCTGTGGAATGTCCGACTGCGACCTAGACAGATGCACATGGATGCACCATGCCTCCAGATGCCGGGCGCATAGCGGTCAGGACCCAGGTGAAGCTGTTCATCGGTCTCCGCTACCGGGTCGAGGGGATCCTCCACGAGTACCTGGGCCCCGCCCGACTGCCCGGTGGGTCAGAGATCGCTCATGTGTTCCTGCGGAACGAATGGCGACCCGACACGCCAGGTCAGCTCCCTCTCACGCTTGTGGAGGAGTCGACGGTCGACGAGCTAGTCACGAAGACACGAATCAGAGAGAGAGGCCGATGAGGATCGTTATTGCCGGCTGCGGCCGGGTGGGAAGCGACCTGGCCCTGACGCTATCTGAGGAAGGCAACGACGTCTCGGTGATCGACAGTCGGGCTGGAGTTTTCGATCGTCTCGGTTCGACGTTCAATGGAACGACTCACGAGGGGCTCGGATACGACGTCCGCGTGCTTCGGGAGGCAGGGATCGAATTCGCCGATGCCTTCGTGGCCGCCACCGACTCGGATAACGCCAACGCCATGGCGGTCCAGGTGGCCAAGCGAGTTTTCGGTGTGCCAAAGACCATCGCCCGTCTCGACGATCCCGCCCGCGAAGACGCTTACCGGGCGCTCGATGTCCAGTTCGTTCCCGGAGCGAAGCTCACGTCGAAAGTCATCCACGAGCAGATCGTCAGGGAGGAGTTCAGCTACCACGTGACGTTCTCGGGAGGCGATGTCGAGATAGTGGAGATGATCATCGGGCGGGAGGGCGCAGGGCTACCTGTCGCTGACCTCGAGTTCCCTGACGTCTTGCGCGTGGCGGCCGTATATCGGGGACGGCGAACCTTGATACCCGACGATGAATTTGCTCTCGCCGAAGGCGACATGGTGGTGGCGGCAGCTCGCAGCGGGGCTCGCAAGAAGGTCCGCCGGTATCTCGCTGTGAAGGAGGACCGCTAGTGAGAGTCGTCTTGATTGGAGGAGGCAAGGTCGGGTCCTACCTCGCACGCGAGCTCCACAAGGGCGGACATGTCGTGACCGTCATCGAGGAAGCCCACGGTCATGCAGAGACGCTCACAGACGAGTCCAAGGTGTTGGTCCTCGAGGGTGACGGCACCGACATCAGGTTGCTCAAGGCGGCCGACACCGGACGGGCGGACTGGGTGCTGGCCGTCACCGGGCTCGACGAGGTCAACCTCGTTGCTTGCCAGTTGGCTTCCACACTGGGGGCACGCCATGTCCTGGCCCGACTCAACAGTCCTCTGAACCGGCCCACTTTTGAGGCTCTCGACATACCGGTAGTGGCAGTTACAGATGTCATGGCCACCCTCATCTCACGAGAAGTGGAAGTGCCCGAGTTCCGGCACGTGACCCTTCTTGGAAGAGGCGAGATCTCTGTCTATGAGATCGACATCTCTCCGGACTTCGAAGCTCGGCCTGTTGCCGAACTCCGGCTGCCGAAAGGAGCACTCCTGGTTGCGAATGTCAGAGGTGACGAAGTGAGGGTTCCCACGGCCACGACCATTCTCCATCCGGGTGACCAGGTGACCGTCGTCAGCACCGTCGAGCTCGAAGACCGGGTTCGCATTGCCCTCGGGTACAGGAACGGTCGTCAAGAATGACGGGGCCACGGGACCGCAGGTGGCTGAGTTTCCAGGGGTTGGCGGGAGGGTTGACGTTGTTCACTGTCGAGGCTCTGATCGTTCTCGGGCTGGCCGCTGTGGCGTGGCTCCTCTCCGTGCTGATCCTGGCCATACTCTGAGATGCTGATCCGGCCGGTCGCGGAAGACTTCAAAGTCATCGGCTTCTACATGGGGCGGATCTCTCTCGTGGTAGCCGCTGCCAGCCTTCTCCCGTTGACCTGGGCGGGGCTCGCCCGCGAGTGGAACCCGTTCGGGTCATTCCTCCTCATGACCGGAGTCTTCGCCTTGCTGGGCGTGATCGGGGTGGGGCTCGCCCCCAGGAAGTCGGAGCTCGACTGGAGTCACGGGATGGTTGTCGTGGCTTTGACCTGGCTGCTCGTGCCGATGATCGGAGCAATACCACTCGTCCTCTCCGGGCATTTCGGGCGACCGCTAGACGCCCTTTTCGATGCCATGTCCGGTTTGACCACAACCGGGCTCTCTCTGCTCGGCGACGTGGACCATCTCGCTTCGTCGCTCAACTTCTGGCGGCATTTCCTCCAGTTCCTCGGTGGTCAGGGGATCATTCTCGCCGCCCTCACCATCTTCGCCGGGACCGGAGGAATCACCCTGTACATCGGTGAAGCCCGAGACGAGCGGATCCTTCCATCGGTCACCTCGACGGCACGATTCATCTGGGCGGTGTCGGTGGTCCACCTCATCTTCGGTGTCACCTCCCTCGGTCTCGTCGGCTGGCTGGTCCTGGGGTTCGACCTCGACCGCTCGATCTTCCACGGGCTGATGATCTTCTTCGCGGGATTCGACACCGGCGGCTTCGCTCCTCAGTCGACCAGCATCGGGTACTACCACTCGGCGATCTTCGAAACCGTGACCGCGCTGCTCATGGTCGCCGGGGCGATGTCCTTCGGTCTCCACTATGCGCTGTGGCGGGGCCCTCGCCGCAGCGTGTTCGCCAACCTGGAGACTCGCACCATCCTCTCCACCTTTGGGTTCACCATGGTGCTGACCCTCCTTGGACTGGCCGCGACGGGTCTGTTCGTCAATGTGGCCGGTCTGACCCGTCAGGGCTTGTTCCAGGTTCTCTCAGCGCACACCGGCACGGGTTTCTCCACCGTTCCTTCGGCCGAGTTGGCAAAGTGGGGCGGACTCGCTTTCGGAGGCATAGCGATCGCGATGGCACTCGGCGGCATGGGCTCGTCAACCGCTGGAGGGGTCAAGTCGCTGAGGATCGGCCTCACCATCAAGGCCGTGATCAATCAGATCAAACAGGTCCTCCTCCCCGAGCACGCCCTCGTCGGCACCGCCTACCACCAGTCCGGGCGCAAGCACCTCACACCGTCGCTCATCCAATCGGTGATGGTCATCTCTCTTCTCTATGTGGCTCTCTATCTCCTGGGAGCGGGCATCGGCATGGCCTACGGGATTCCCCTCCAGCAGTCTCTGTTTGAGTCGGTCAGCGCCTCCGCCAATGTCGGGCTGTCCGTCGGTGTGACCGACCCGTCGATGCCGATCCTTCTCGAACTGGTCTACATGCTTCAGATGTGGGCCGGCAGGCTCGAGTTCGTCGCCGTCTTCTCACTGCTGGGGTTCGTCTATGCATGGGTGCGGGGCAAATGAGAAGATTGGTCCCAGTCAGCCTCCTGGCCACTCTCTTCCTGTTGATACCCGACCCGGCCTACGCGGCATTGGAGGTGTCGGTGCTCGAGCTCCTCGAGCTGGGAGCCGAACTCGCCGGGGAGGAAGTCACCGTTGAAGGAGAGCTGGTAGGGGACTATGGATTCCGCGACAACGGCTGGATGTGGACCCAACTCAACGGTGACGCCTATGTGCGCCGGCCGCTCAGAGAAGGGAGCGAGGCCGTTGGGGCCAACCTCGGGATCGCTATCAGGGTGCCCGTCGAGCTGACCGAAGTCCTCGATCCTCCCGGTAGATACCGGAATCGCGGACCAGTCGTCCGTGTCACGGGGATTTGGAAGTACCACGACACAGCACGGCCGGGAGAGTCGTACCTCGAGGTTCAATCCCTGAGCGTGACCGAACCGGGACGGCAACTCAACGAGGAGGTCAACTGGATCGCCGTCCTACTCGGAGCCCTCCTCCTCGTCGGTGCGGGTGTCATCGCCTTGCTCACGCGACCGAAGGAATGACAGCGGCGAACCTTGGGGTGCTGACCGCCGGCCGGGCTATTCGCCACTAAGAATGACGTATGCCGTAGTGGTGTTCATTGTCTTGTCTTCGGCTGAGTACTCGTCGATTGCAAGGACGTCTCCGCCGTCGGTGGTCGCGAGCAGCGGCTTGCCGAGTTCTGGGCTATTGGTGAGTTCTCGCCATGTCAGGCCGTCGTCGGAGTAGTAGAGCTTGTTCGCGACTGCGGAGGCGGCTTCGGTTGTGACCCCATCTACCTCGATGGTCTGGGTATCCGAGTCGGGGGGGAGAGCCGCGGCTGCGAGGAGTCCGTCACCAAACGGCACCATCTGGTAAATGGCGAAGTCGGTGAGCACATGGGCGGTCCACTGGTTTCCGTCGTTGGAACGGAGAACCAGGCTTGCCCAGGCTTCTCGTGGTTGCAACGTGAGGCCCTCGAATCCGCCCCACACCTGTAGATATCCGGTGTAGGCGACGAATCCTTGTTCGCCGTGTACGACATCTTCGAGTCCGTCCGGGATACGGAAGCCCCCGATTGAATAGCCGAATCCGAGGGATCCAAGATCGGGGAGCGCGGCAGCGCTGGTCGATCCTTTGCTGTCGTCCAGCCAGATGGAGGCGTCACGGCGTTCGATCAATGGAAGGGAGCCGTCCTGGTATCCAACCGCAACTCCGACCTTGCCGTCGGATGTCCCCGAGCCGACGTAGGCCGAATCGGACTGTTCGACTTCGGCAGATGTCCAGGAGGTCCCGTCCACGGATTTCCACGCTCGAAGAGTCTCATAGTCTTCCTCGTGGCCGAAAGCCACTAGCTGTCCGCCGACATTGATGAGAGCGGCGATGTTCCCTCCGGTGACGGTGAACACGGTCTCCCAATCTTCGGACTCTGGATCCAATCGCAAGATCACTGCGGTGTCCTCGGCCTCTCCAGCGTGCAGTCTGCCCGCCACATATCGGATACCGTCAACCGTCTCACCCGCCGTCACCAATGAGGCGTCAACACCGAGATTGGTCCATCCGGCATCGGTCAGTTGCCATTGTTCCGACGCATCGTCCGGTGTTGCGGTGTGGGCGAAGATGCCGTTGTCGTTGACGCTCAGGTCTCTCAGAGCCTCCGCGGGCCATGGCTTCGAGTTGTGAATTGTTTCAATCTGAAGCTGGATCGGCGGCTCCGCAACAGCGGGTCCAGCTGCGAGCGCTCGTCTCGCGGCGAAAACCCCGACCGTCTCGTTGCCAGCGAAGAGCACAAGAGCGACAACAGCCAGGAGGGCTACCGCTTTCCGAGCAGGACGAATGCGCCTCGTCGTCACAGGCTGGCCGACTGGTGAGGTGATGTCTGTCCACTCGACCGTAGGGGCGTTTGATTCGATCACATTCCAGACCTTTCTCAGGTCGGGATGGCCAAGAAGGTCTGTCTCAGGCATCACTCAATAGCTCCTTCAGTCGATTGCGGGCGAGAAACAAGTAGCGCTTGACCGTTCCGGGACGACATCCGAGCAGCTCGGATGTTTCGCTGATGGGAAGATCTCTCCAATAGGTCAGATACACGGCTGCGCGCTGCTGAGGAGGAAGACCCATCACTGCATGCAGCACCTCTGGGCGCAGCTCCACCGAGTACTGATCCTCTGTCATCAGTGGGGCGCGGCGCGATCGTCTCCGAAAGTTCTTGGCCTCGTTCACCACGGCCCGGAACAGGTACGGACGTGGATCGTCCAAGCTCTCTAGCGAACCTCTCGAGCTCAGTATTCGGACCACAACCGAGGACAGGAGATCTTCGGCGTCGCCGGGTCCGACGAGCACGGACGCAAAGCGCACAAGCTCCCCGCTGTGCTTTCGCCAGATCGCTTCGTCATTCACACCCATATCACACACGACACCTGGCTCTGGTTGCACTCCAAGTCATGAAATGCCGTGCGACGCTGTTTCCCCGACAAAGGCAGGCGCGGAAGCTACTTGACCACCCTCTACCGAGTATGTATATTGCATATGCATACTCAGTATGTGATTAGGCGGCCGCTGGTGAAAGGGCGTTCCAGATGGGATTGAGAGAGGGTCTGCTGTGCATCCTCGTTAGAGGCGATGCGCACGGGTATCGCCTGAAGTCGGAGCTCGAGTCGGCGACGGGTGACACGTGGCAGGTCAACATCGGCCAGGTCTACACGACGCTGCAGCGCCTGGAGCGGGATGGTTTTGTCGAGAGCGCCGAATCGAACACTGATGGTCGGATCGTCTACACGGTCACCGATCTTGGACGCGAGGAAGTGAGACAGTGGCTGGTTACACCGGTTGACCTGGCAGCATCGGGACGGGACGAGATATCACTCAAAGTACTGATGGCCATGGTCTCGGGTGTGAGCGATCCGAGGCGTGTCGTGGAGAAACAGAGGGGCTCCACGATGACCCTCCTTCAGGACTACACGACTCTGAAGGCCGACGCATCAGATGAGGACTTCGCCTGGCAGCTCTACCTTGACCGCCTGATCTTCTCCGCGGAGGCGGAGCTGCGGTGGTTGGAGAGGGTGGAGGCGCGCCTTGACGCCAAGCCTCATTCTGAAGCGACCGAATCGAGCGAATCCGAAGCCACCGAACCAGTGGAGGTGAACCGATGACCGAGCCGATCCTGTCCATGCGGCGTGTGGGAAAGACCCACGGGTCCGGCGCACAACGAGTCGACGCGTTGGTGAATATCGACCTGGACCTGATGCCCGGAGAGCTGGTGGCTGTGACAGGTCGATCCGGCTCTGGGAAGACGACCCTTCTAAACATGGCAGGGGCCCTCGACGAACCGACCACCGGTGAGGTGATCGTCGCGGGCGAGAGCCTCGCGACCTTGTCCAAGATCGAGCTAGCTCGAATCAGGAGAGTCGCTGTCGGCTACGTCTTCCAGCAGTTCAACCTGCTGCCTTCGCTGACGGCGGCAGAGAACATCTCTCTGCCGCTGGAGCTGGATGGCATGAAGCCGGATGGAGCGAGAAAGCTCGCTGAGAGGTCGCTCGAGGAGGTGGAGATGGGCGGCATGGCTGATCGTTATCCCGACCAGCTCTCCGGTGGCGAGCAGCAGCGGGTGGCCATCGCACGCGGCCTGGTAGGCCCGCGCTCGGTTCTCCTCGCAGATGAGCCGACCGGAGCACTCGACGAGGCGACCAGCGAGTCGATCCTCAAGCTTCTCCGGAGCCGATGTGACGCCGGGGCTGCCGCCTTGCTGGTCACTCACGAGCCTGCATACGCAGCTTGGGCCGATCGGGTCGTTCGTCTTCGCGACGGGCGCATCGAGGGGATCTCGGAACGGACCAAGACGCCGTTGACCACAGCCGACCTGTCATGAGTGGACGCCGCGCCGCCTACAAGGTGGCGATCAGGAACGCACGACGCAATCGAAAGAGAACGATCTTCCTCGTTCTACTGGTCGCCGTCCCGGTGGCCTTCGGGATCGTGGCCGCCGGGATCGTCCGGGCGAGCAGCCTCACTCGGGAGGAGCAGGCGCAGAGCTACTTCGGGGCTGCGGACGCCCGCGTCCAGATAACGGCTACCGACCCTGGTGTCGTTGCATGGGTCACCGACACGGTCGAGGAGATCTCTGCCGACACCACGGTCACCCAGATACGCAACACCGGAATCCGGGTCGAGGGCGTAGGTTATGCCCAGGTCTGGGATCTCGACATGTCCGATCCGTCGACAGAGGGCTTCCTCGTCCAGGTCGGCGGAGATGCGCCCCAAGCTGGCGGTGAGGTCGCCATATCCCCCGCTCTGGCCGACGAGATGGAGGTGGAGATCGGGGATTCGGTCGAGTTCGAGTACTTGCCGGTTGGCGAGCTGAACTTGGTTGGGCTCATCAGCGAGCCCTTCTTCTCCGAGAGCACAGTCGTTCTCCTCAGCCCGGGGGCGCTGGCGCCGTTGCAGAAGGACATAAGCCTGGGATCCGGGCCGGCTCTGCTTTTGAGTGGCCCCGACGCCGAGAACGCCGCCCTTGAGGTCAACGATCTCTGGTACCAAGAGGGCCAGCAGGTCTTCTGGCCCGAGCCGGCTGTCGACCCGATTCCGGTGGAGCTCGAGTTTCTCGAACCACAAATCTATCTCCTTCTCAATGAGTCGGAAATAGAAGAGCTGGTCGAGCTGGTGCGGGCCTCCGAAGGAACCGGGCAGGAGGTTTTCGACGAGGTCTGGATCCGGTCGACCGAGATGGTCTACGGGAACGGCGAGTACCGGGCGCTGCCGGACATCTATGTAGAGACACGAACGCAGTGGCTCAGCTACGGCGGTTTCGAGAACACCCCCGGTGTGATGTCGACCGCAGCGTCGGCAATTCTGCTCATCGAGGTGGCGTTCATCACGGGCGCGGCCTTCGCCGCAGGGACGCGGCGTCGGCTCCGTGAAATCGGGCTCATGGCCGCTAACGGTGCATCGCAGAAGCACGTCCGCTCGACGGTTGTTGGTGAAGGGCTGACGATCGGCGCCATAGGTGCTGGCGTTGGAGTGGTTCTCGGGCTGGCGGTGTTGGTTCTGGGCCGGCCGATCATCCAGCGTTTTGTCAGCCGTGTGATAACCGGTCTTGGTGTCGGTTGGCTCGATCTGTTGGGCCCGGTACTCGTCGCTCTGATCTCGGTTGTCCTTGCGGTGCTGATCCCGGCTCGGACGGCGTCGAAGGTGCCGACCACGACGGCACTCCAAGGACGGATGCCCGCCCTCTCACCTCGTAGGTGGGTGGTGCCGGTGGGAATCGTCATCGTGGTATCAGGCCTCCTTCTCATCTCGGTCTCGTTGGTTTCCCAGAGCAACTTTTCCGGGTTCCTCGTCGGTGTCGGCGCCACTGCCGTGGTCGGCGGGGTGGCCATGCTCTCGAGTCCGATACTCGCCGGTGTCGCCAGCCTCTCCGACAAGGTCCCAGCGACAAGCCGTCTCGTGCTACGCGACTCGGGACGGAACCGGACGCGGTCGGCCGTAGCCGTGGCGGCGATCATGGTGATACTCCTCGCCCCGGTGACGGCGATGATCGTGGCGGCCTCGACCACCGAGAAGGACCTCGTGTACGGCCTTCCGGATCCCGGCGATCATCTCGTCCTCAGCGGGACATACGAAAACATCAACCTCGGCTCCCTCAATCCGATCACCGAGTCAGACGTGGCCGCCCTCGCCGCGATCGTTCCCGAAAAGGACGTCGCCACCTTCGACACCCTCAACCTCAGAGTCCTCACAGACCAGCTGATGAGAGCCCGTGACAACGGTGAGGGCGAATACTTCGGAGAGGACTACATCGACGGTAACCCCGTGGCGGTGGCGAACCCCGACCTGATCCGGGTGCTCGACGCTCCCGGGTTGGCCGGCACCATTGAGGACGGCGAAATCGCAGTGCTCGGCATCGAAGACCGGGCGACGACAGTCGAAATCGACGGTGTGGTGTACCCGGCGCGCGAGCTCCCAGTGCCGGTTGTGCAGTGGAGGATGCCCCGGGTTCTGATCCCAGAGGTGATGGCAGTTGAGTTTTCCGACGCCGAGACCAGGCCTTTGGCTCTCTTCACCTTGGAGAGGCAGATGACCGACGACGAGAGCCAGAAAATGTGGGACGGGTCGCTCGAGGTCAGTGGCGGCCACGGGCGCCTCGCCCCGTCGACCATCTATCTGCTAGCCGGTGGTGCGACGCTGATCGTCGTTCTCATCGTGGTCGCCTTGGTCACGGCCGTATCGGCGGCAGAAGTCGACGAGGAGGTTAGAACCATCGTCGCGATCGGAGCGCCGGGATCGATCCGGCGACGATTCCTCGGCCTGCTCACCGGCTATCAGACCCTCGTCGCAATGGTGCTGGCGGTACCCTTGGGCCTGGGTCTGGTCTGGGTCTTCAGCTCGGCAGCGAACTTCTCATATGCAGGCCCCTTCGGCGTGGTAAACGCCTCAGCGGTCACCGTGCCGTGGGCGTGGATCGTGCCCTTTGCCCTGATCCTCCCCATCGTCATCGGATTCTTGACCCTGTTGTCGGTCCGATCGGCCCCGGTGACACCGCCACGCCGGGCCACTTAAGCGAGTGGGTTTAGTTAGTGGGATTCGCCACCGGACGTAGCCTTCAAACACGAGAGTGTGCAGAGTGCGTGTTTCCAGTGCGACGCCCGTCAATGACCTGACCCATCGCTACCGGTGTCAGCTAGCGCTGGTGACGCTGATACTCGGAGGGGATTCTCTTGTCCGAGGCAGGAATCGCGGGGGCGGTCAGGCGACCAGTGGTGAAAATAGCGAGTCGGTTCACCCCGTTTTCTCATACACGTAGCTGAGGCTGGCCCCCTTGTATGTGGCCTCGACCTCCCAACACCCCGGCTCGTCGGGATCGATGCCGGCGATCATGAACCAGCCCTCTTCTGGGGTGTAGGCGTTGGTTGCTTGGCCGCCATTGTCGATCACGACGGGCTTGTCGGTGTCGAGACGGGTCCAGGTCACAGACACGTCAGGCTGCTCTTCGACGACTCCACCGGGAAAGTTGACGCTCCACCACACGCTCTTTCGTTCCCCGTGGTCACCGTCGATCGCCAGAGCCGCCCACAGATCTTCGGACCCGTACCAGACCAGGCCCTTGTGGGGGTACTCACTTGGCCACGGGTCGGGAGGCGGGAAGTTCTTGGAGTAAGTGACCTTCTCTGACTTGGTGGCGACGAACCCGGGTTGGGATGGGATGGTCACCGGGCACTCGAAGTCGGTCTTCCCCTCAACCTTGCTGGATCCATTCTTGGTGTCGTCGGTCTTCTTGAGTTCGACCTTGGTGGTATTCGCGGTTGCCCTGGTGGTCTTGACAGTGGCGACGGTCGTTGGTTCCTCGAAGGCAACGTCGTCGGGCGGAGCCGTGACGGGCACCCCACACGCCGCTATGACCATCATCAGAGCGATGAGTGCCACTGGACTGTGCCTTCGCGAACCCACGGAACTCCTACACCATCTCGACCTGTGTTCTCTCATCACCTCCTCTACACCTCAGAAGGGCCCGAGGTTCCTGCCTTCTTGCCCGAGCCTTCGAGCAGCCCGTACGCATAGATCAGGGGAACGCCTTGCGGCTCACCCATCGTCAAGCTCCTCACTGACCGGGTGGCCATGACAACTGTCATCTCAGAGTGATGACTGGGGGCACTACCGCCCCAACCTCCCTTCCGACACGCTGGCGTCGAGAAAGGAGAGAGCATTGACAGCTTTACTCGAGGTGAAAGACCTCAAACACACATACGACGACAACAATGCCCTCGCCGGGGTCAGCCTGACGGTCGATGAGGGCGAGTTCGTCGCCCTGCTCGGCCCCAATGGCGCCGGCAAGACAACCCTGGTCCGCTCGATCACTTCGTTGATCAAGCCAACCTCCGGCACGGTCTCCGTGGCCGGTGGCGATCCGGCGCATGCAGCGGTCCGTCGACGGATCGGCGTGGTACAACAGGATGTCGGTTTCCCCCGCACCCTCACCGTGGGTGAGGTGGTCGAAGGCGCCGCGGCAAGAGCCGGGGTCGAATCGGCCGCGGCGGAGAGAGCGATCGACGAGATGGGTCTGGATGGGGTGCGCAAGCGCCGCGCGTCCGATCTGTCGGGAGGCCAGCAGCAGCGACTGCAACTGGCCATGGGCCTGGTGGCCGACCCTGTCCTCCTGGTGCTCGACGAGCCCACCGTCGGTCTCGACGTGTCGGCTCGCCGCGCCTTCTGGGAGACTCTGGCGGAGCGACGTCGACACGGGGCCGGCATCCTCCTCACCACTCATATCGTGGAGGAGGCGGCAGCAGTAGCCGACCGTGTAGTGGTGCTCGACGAAGGAGTGGTCGTCGTCCAGGGCACCCCCGACGAGCTGAAGCGGATCCTACCAGGGCGCCACATCACCGCCCGCACCGGCATCCCCGTGGAGACGATCCGCACCGCCGAGGGGGTGGTCAGCACCACTCGTCGGGGTGACCAGGTCGTCATCACGGCCATCGAGGCGGAGCCCGTCGTGCGTCTCCTCCTCGAACTCGACAAAGACCTGACCGATTTGGTGGTGGCCACGCCCTCCTTGGACGAGGTGCTGTTCGAGCTCACCGCCCCTAGAAAGAAGGTGGCCGCATGAACGCACGAATGTTGCGACTGGAAATCAGAGACGAGCTGCTGGCGATCCTCCGGGAGCCGACCGCCCTGTTCTTCTCGGTGCTGATGCCGGTCTTGTTCTACGCCATGTTCACTGCCATGTTCGGCGGTGAAGGATCAGCCAACACCGCCATCATCGCTCCCTTTGGGACGTTCGCCGTCCTCGCCGTGGTGATGATGAGCCCGGGGATAGGTCTCGCCGACGCCCGGGAGCGAGGCTGGCTGCGAGTCAAGCGGGTGTCGGGGACACCTCTCTGGGTCACGCTGCTGGCCAAGGTGCTGGCCGCCCTCCCCTACGCGGTGGCCGTGCTGATGGCGATGACCACGGTCGCGGTGCTGGTTGCATCGATGACCATCGACATCGCAGTGCTGGCCCGGGTCTTCCTCGTGCTGGTGCTGGGTGCCCTGCCGTTCGCGCTGTTCAGTCTGGCGGTCGGGGCACGGGCGGGGACCAACGCCTCGGCCGCCATCCTCAACGGGGTGCTGATGCCGATGGTCATCGCCTCGGGGTTGTGGTTCCCCCATGAGATCATGCCCGGCTGGGCGGTCGCCATCGGCGAACTGCTACCCACTTACCACCTCGCCCAACTGGCGATGGTCCAAATCGAAGGCGGGCCTTGGGTGGGGCACCTCGTGGTGCTTGGCCTGACCGCGGTAGTCGGTGCGGCGGCGGCGGCGTTTGCCTACCGTTCAGCCCGACCGTGAACCAGGAAACAGCCACGTCGGGGAAGGGGGAGCGTCGCTCCCATTTCCCCGACTGGCTGTACCTGGTTTTTCTGGCGTTCGTCTTCCTGGGTCCGGTGTTCGACCCCACGACGACAACCGCCGACTGGGTATTGGCCACGGTCACCGTGGTCGTTAGCGCCGTCGTCTACCTGATCGGCGTGAGGTACCGCCGGCTTCGCACCGGAGCCGCGGTGGCACTGCTCGCAGTGGGTGTCGTCACGACGTGGCTGGGTACCTCTGCCATGGGAGTGATCCCGATCTACGCCGGTGCCCTTGTTGCTGGTTTCGTGCCCCGGCGTGTTCTGATCTGGCGTTTGGCCGCCATCACCGTGATCACCCTGCTGACCGTTCCGCTCGCCTCGATTCCACCGCCCTATTTGTTTCTCGTTTTCGCCCCGGCCCTACCGATGATCTGGCTGATCGGCTTTTCGGTCCAGGGGGACGTCGTCCTGAGCACGGAGGCGCACTCGCTGAGAGCCGAAAATGCGCGAATCCAATATCTCGCAACCATCACCGAGCGGGAGCGGATCGCCCGTGACCTCCACGACCTGGCCGGCCAGGCGCTCACCGCGGTCACCTTGCGCAGCCAACTGGTGCAACGTCTGGCCTCCACCGACCCGGAGCGGGCGAGGGACGAGGCCGCCGCCATCGAGGCAACCGCTCGGGAAACCTTGGCCAGTATGCGTGAGACGGTTGGCGGATGGCAACAGGTCGACTTGAGCGACGAGCTCGAAAAGGCATCCAAGACTCTGGACGCCGCCGGCGTCGAGACCCACATCGATGAGGAGAAGCGCAGGGATCTCGCTCCTTCGATCGAGACCGTGCTCGCTCTGGCGCTACGGGAGGCGGTCACGAACGTGGTGCGTCATGCCCACGCGCGGTCCTGTCATATCAGCCTCGACGGCCGACCCGGCGAGGTCTCTCTCCTCATCACCGACGACGGTGTCGGGATCAGGGCATCGGAGGGGTCAGGTCTGCGCGGGATGCGTGAGCGGGTGCTCGCGGCCGGGGGCTCCATGGACTTGACGACAGGTCGTGGGACCAGACTCCGCGTCTCCATCCCGGTGGGTGGCCAGTGATCCGTGTGGTTCTCGCTGAAGACCAGGCGATGGTGCTCAGCGCCTTCGCCTCGCTCCTCGAGTTGGAGGACGACATCGATGTGGTGGCCACTGCCGCCAACGGGGAGGAAGCCCTGGCAGCGGTGAGCGAGCACCGGCCCGACGTCTTGCTCACCGATATCGAGATGCCGCTCGTCAGTGGTCTCGACGTGGCTCAGAGGGTGGCCGACGAGAGTCTGGCAGTCCGGGTGGTGATCTTCACCACGTTTGCCCGCTCGGGGTATCTGCGGCGCGCCCTGGATGCAGGAGTTGCCGGCTATGTGCTCAAGGATGCGCCCATCACCGACCTAGTGGACGCCCTGCGCCGTGTCCACAGCGGAGAGCGAGTGGTAGCTCCAGAGCTGGCGGTGGCGGCCTGGGGTGACGCCGACCCGCTGACCGATCGAGAGAGAGACGTGCTGCGTCTCGTAGGTGAGGGTCTGCCCAACTCCGAGATCTCCGAGCGTCTCCACTTGTCCGAAGGTACCGTGCGAAACTACTTGTCGTCAGCCATCGTCAAGCTGAGCGCTCGAAACCGCACCGAGGCTTTCGCCTTCGCCAGGGACAAGGGATACTTGTAACGCTCGACATCTCCCCGATCAAGTGCTCGCAGTGAATTCGTTCACCTGAGGAGCGAGGTCCGTGCCAATCCCGGGACGTCTCAGATACGGGCGGTTTTGCCCGGGATCAGCTGATCTGGGCCGGGGTCTCCGGTATCCCGGCGCAATAGAGGCTGTCCCGTGCAACCCATTCGTGATCGATGTCCCGCATCAGGAGGGCGTTGTCGAATTCGACAGATCCAGGTGGGAAGCGGCTGAGGTCTTCGAAGAAGCTCGACAGGACGTGTTCGACCACCAGCGGTGTGACATGCCAGGTGCGAGTCCTCAATTCGAGAGCATCGAATTCGCTCGGATCTCGTGTGTCCGAATACCCCAAGGAACCTCGTTCAAAGAACCTGGAAGCTGTATCCGTGTCGGGGAACACCGAGCCGGCCTGGAGGGCGGTGGAGGGACGCCCGACGACCTCGACCCGGGTCTCGTCGTCGTCACTCCGCATTCGAACCTCGATCCGATCGTCGCTCTCGTGGGTGGTGAACTCGGCGTGATGATGAACCCCCGGGAAGAGACGGCCCCCCAGCAGGGTGTTCAATCGGGAACCGGTGTCCCGCCTGGGGATGTACACGGCTTCCCCTCCGTCGGGAAGTCTCACCGCGATCCGATGAGCACCGTTCTCCGAACTGAACCCCCAAGCTCCCGGCAGAGCTGCGGGCTTTATCTGCGCCAGCCGAATCAAACAGATCCCCGCCACCCCATGGCCGTCGACAAGCAACGGCTCGAACGGCCCCGGTAGCACCCGGATCAGGGCATCTGGATCGATCCGATAGTTGACGAGCAGCCGACGAGCAATGATCCCCTGTATTGCCGGGATCCTCATCGGTCCCGGCCCGTGGTCGAGGCTGTGCGAGTCAAGGTCACCGAGACATTCTCGCTTCGTTGCGCAGTCGTGTCACCCCCTTGAGCGCATGACGGTGCGCTTAAGGAAGGCCGTCCAGATGTCGACGTGCGTGACAGGTAGGGTCGGAGGTGGTGGTCCTTCAACTGTCACGTCAGCAAATCCTCGCCCACCGGAGGAAGGTGTCGGCCCTGGGTGAGAGGCTTGCCCGCTCACCGCGTTCCCTGGAAAGGGCAGCAACCGTCGGACTTCAGGACAGCATGCCGAGGGCGGCTCTGCTGTCGATCCATGCCCGTGTTTCGGGGACCCGCCCCAGGACATGGGAGGAACCGCCTCTGGTTCAGGTCTGGGGGCCCCGCTACAGCGCCTTCGTCATCCCCGAGCGTGATCTGGCCGTGTTCACACTTGGTCGTCTGCCCGAGGAGCCGAAGGCGCGACGGCGAGCCGAAGACGTCGCCGACCGGTTGGAGGCAGCGCTTGGAGAGGAGCGCATGGACAGTCGGGATGCTGCTCGCATCGTCGGTCTGCACCCCAGCGCACTGCGATATGCGGCGCCCACCGGCAGGTTCCTCATCTACTGGGATGGCGCAAGACAGCCGCTTGTTTGGACCGTACCCGCACCGGCAGTCGACCCCTTCGAGGCCCGGCTCGAGCTGGCGCGCCGCTTTCTGCATGTCTTCGGTCCCGCCGAGCCCGCCTCGTTTGCTTCCTGGGCCGGGGTCCGCCCGAAGGTGGCAGTCGCCACATTCGACGCCCTCCGCAGCGAACTGATCGCAGTGGGGACACCCATCGGCGAAGCGTGGATCCTCGCCCCCGACGAGTCGGCCTTCCTTTCAGCAGAAGGAGGCGCCTCAACCCGCCTGCTCCCCAGTGGTGACCCCTACTTTCTGCTTCAAGGTGAGAGCCGCGGACTGCTGGTCACCGATCCGGCTCACCGGAGCCAGCTGTGGACCTCGCGTGTCTGGCCAGGTGCTGTCCTCCTCGACGGCGAGGTCGTCGGGACCTGGCGCCGCTCGGAACACAAGGTGACCGTCGTTCCCTGGGGGTCCCTCACCCGTAAGGGTCGAGAGGCGGTGGAGGGTGAGGCCGCCTCACTTCCTTTGCCGGGGATCACACGCCCTATCACGGTCACTTGGGCGACTGAGAGCGCCTAGGCGGTCCGATATACGAGGGGGTGGTTGCGTTTCCAGAAGCCCCCTCCCCCTTCGGGGTCCTCCCCCCAAGACCCCCTCCCGGCTCCGCCGGACTCCCCCCAACGCTCACTTCGTTCGCTGGGGGGAGAAACGGCTCACTTCGTTCTCTGGGGGGAGAAACGGTGGCCGCGTTTCCTCCCCCAGGACCTTCAGCCGCCGGCACAGGGTCTGAGGTCAAGGTTCGGTCGAAGGGAGGCTTCGCCGGTCAGGCAAGGGCGTCGAGAGCCGTCCGGAGGTCATGGGCGTCGAAGGGCTTGATCAACCAGGCGTCGGCCCCGGCGCGTTTGGCGAGAAAGGTGTCCGCCGATCGGTCGAGGAGCAGCACCAGGCGAGGAGTGCGCTCACCCTCGAACACCTCCCGAATATGCCTGATCACTGCCATCCCGCCCATCTGACGGATCTGCATGTCCAAGATGACCGCGTCGGGCACCAGGGTGGAAACCATGGTCGCCGCCTGGGTCGGATCGGTGAGCGTCTCGATCTGCCAATCGCCCAAGCCGAGGGCGGCATTGACATCGTTGATCACCCATTCGGTGTCGGTGACGACGAGAACCCTTGGCATCGGTGTGGCACGTTAGCCGGGCCGGTCCTGGCCGATTTCGAGGTCTACGTCGTGACCTAACCTGATCTTCCCGTGCGTCGCCTCATCCTGGCAGTGGTCTTTCTCCTGATCCCGATGGCGGGTCTCGCTCAGGTCGACAAGCCAGGTATCGACGTGATCGATGTCAGCGGGCCGCTCGACCGCTCGGCCCTAGAGTTCATGCGCGATTCCATCCAGGCGTCGGCCGACCGCGGTCAGGAACTGGCGGTGCTCCAGATCAACTCGCGGGCGGTGCTCGACCAAGAAGCGCTGGGCGACCTGTTGGCGACGATCGAGTCCCCGCCCCTTCCGCTCGCATTGTGGGTCGGCCCGGCACCCGCCGTCGCGTTTGGAGGGGCCGCCGTCATCGTGTCAGAAGCCGAGCATGTCGCCATCGCCCCCGGCTCCGAGGTGGGGCTGTTGCTCCCCGTTGTCGCCGGGGAGGAGAATCTCGCCTCCTGGCTCGTCGACGATCCGCGATGGCTGGATGAGCCGGTTCCCGCCGAGGAGAGCGGCCTCGACCTGCAGCCGACCATCCGCCAGTACCTTCAGGACCTCGACGGCGAGACCTTCGACACTGCTGCCAGGCCCGTCGTGGTGGAAACGATCGTTCCCTTCGATGAAGGAGTGACTTTGAAGAGGGTGACCTTCCGTCAGCCAGGTCTCGGGACGATGTTCTTCAGGCTGGCGGCGACCCCGGAGGCTGCATTTTTCTTCCTCGTCGTCGGTCTCACCATCGTTTCCTTCGAGTTCTATGCAATAGGGCCCGGCGTTGCAGCCGGTGTCGCTGCCGTCTCCCTGCTCCTCGCCGGTTGGGGGTGGCTCAATCTCCCGGTCCGGCCGTGGGCGCTTGGGCTCGCCGTCCTCGGCTGGGCGATCCTGACTGCCGCGTACCAGAAAGGTGGAGTCCTCTCCTTGACCGTCCTCGGAGCGGCGATGCTTCAATTGTCGGGGATCTTCTATGTCGCGGGCTCGGGTCAGATCGACGCCAGGTGGTATCTGGTACTTCCGTCGGTGCTGGGAGTTCTCTTCTTCTTTCTCCTTGCCATGCCCACCGTTCAGCGCGCTCGCTTCTCGACCCAGACCATCGGTCGTGAAAGTCTCATTGGAGAGCGGGGGATGACCGTGGTCGGCTTCGATCCGGACGGCGTGGTCGAGGTCAGGGGGGCTCGGTGGAGGGCGACCGCCCATCGTGAGGCAGGGCTTGCCCCTGGCTCGGAGGTGTTGGTGTCGGGAGTCGACGGATTGTTCCTCGAGGTGGAGCCGACCGGGGTCGATCGCGAAAACTGATTCCGTCGATTCCCAGTTTCTTCCTTGTCGCCGCCCTCCGACATGATTAGGTTCCTTTGCGGTTGTCGCTAGACAGGGAGGAGTCAGATTGTCCACCATGGACGATTGGCAGATCGACGCGCTGTGCCGGGGTAATCACGCGTACCTCTTCTTTCCGCCTTCGACGTTCGAGCGCAAGGACGAGCGGGAGCGCAGAGAGATGAAGGCAAAGGCAATCTGCGGGGTCTGCCCCGTACGAGTGCCGTGCACTACCCACGCCGTGCAGATCCGGGAACCGTTCGGGATATGGGGAGGCATGACCGAGACCGAGAGGAGAAGCTTGTCTCTGGTCGTCTGAACCGACATCGATGAGGAGGGCTCACCGAAGGTGGCGTTGATCGCCTCGCCGGAAGGTGAGCCCTTTCTTGTCTGACCACTCGAGCAGGGGTATCGCATACTTTCTCGACAGCCCGGTGTGGTCGCGGAATTCGGCCACGGTAAACCCGCTGCCCAAATCTTGCAGATGGCGCTCGATGTCATCGACCTGTTCGGGCAGGAAAACGAGATCATCTGATACCCGCACCAGCTTCCCCATCCTCACCAGAAGGTGAAGTAGTTCCGGCCCCAGCCCGAGGTCGTCGGCGTTGGGAACGGCGAGATCGGCGCGGAGCCGGATCTCGGCGGCTTCCCAGCGCTCCTTCATGCCCTCATCGAGCTCTTGTCGGTGTTCACTCCTTGCCACGTCGGGGCCGATCCGGCTCAGGACCCGACTCTCTTCGACCAACCGGTCGACCAGCTCCGGGCTGATGTCGAGGAGTGTGGTCAGCGTGGCCGACGGGACCCCCGGGCGTAGGGGATGGTTGGTGTGGTACTCGGTCACTGTCGTCTCGACCTGCTCCCGCAGGTCGTCGAACCGCTCCCGTGTGATCGTTATCGCGCCCACCTGGATCGCATCCAACGGTTGGCCTCCACCGCTATGAGCCGCGAGCCGGGCTAGCTGATCGGAACCTCGAACCGAGAGCAGGTCGGTGGCCACCCGATCCCTGTCGGCTGTGGGGTCGATGCGTAGGGCATCCCCCAAAGCCCGTGCCGGCGCTCCCGGCGAGGGGTCGACGACGATGCCACCGGCCACCACCAGTTTTCGACCCGCTTCCCGGAGGATGAATCGGTCGCCCGAGTGCATCGCCAGACGAGTCGGCAACTGCAGCAAGACATGCTCGCCTTCTCGCCGCTTGATCGTCACCGGGTAGGCGCCGCTTCCGAAGTGGAGGTGAAAGGCTCCCCGAGCCGGCAACTCATCCAGGTAGCGGGCGACTCGCAGTCGTGCCGTGAATCTGTCGGTCGGGTGCCAGTGCCCGGGCAGGCCGAGCATCGAACCACGTGGCACATCGGAGCGATCTATCCCGCTCAGATTGAGAGCGATCCGACGGCCGGGACGGGCAGCATCGATCTCCGTTTCGTGGCTCTGCAATGCCCGAACTCGGGTAGTGGTACCGGCGGGAAGGATTTCGACCGTGTCTCCGACACTGATTGGGCCCTCGACCAACGTCCCGGTCACGACAGTGCCGACTCCAGACACCGAGAATGCCCGGTCGATCCATAGTCGCGGGCGATCGCCTTCCACCACCACTCCCGTCACCAGGTGAGACAAAGCGCGCTTCAGGTGGTCGATCCCGAGCCCGGTCCGTGCCGACACCGGGACGATCTCGGCTGAGGCCAACCCGGTATTGGCGATGCGCTCGGAGACTTCGATGGTGGCCAGCTCGACGGTTTCCTCGTCCACCGCGTCCACCTTGGTGAGGGCGACGACGCCGGTTTCGATCCCGAGCAGGTCGAGAACGGCGAGATGCTCCTCGGATTGGGGCATCCACCCCTCGTCTGCCGCCACCACGAACAGCGCGATATCGATGGGCTCGATTCCGGCCAGCATGTTCTTCAGGTACCGCTCGTGCCCGGGTACGTCAACGAATGACACTTCGTCAACGCCGAGCGTCGTCCAGGCAAACCCGAGGTCGATGGTGAGACCCCGCCGCTTCTCCTCCTCCCAACGATCGGGATCCCTCCCGGTGAGGGCCTCGATGAGCGTCGACTTCCCGTGGTCGACGTGACCCGCAGTCCCGATCAGCGGCACCTGGCCACCATCTCGGCAACCAGCTCGTCGTCATCGGGAGCGACCGCCCGGAGATCGATGAGGAGATCCTGGCCCTGGCGTCTGGTGAGGATCGGGTGATCCGTTGCCAGGAGCGGTCCAAAGAGGTGATCCTCATCTTCGAGTGCGACCTGTGGGGTGGGGATGCCAACACCGGGAAGGCTCCCGGCCCCGATGACCGACTCGCCGGCGATGACCCGGTTCCCGATTCGGGCAGCCAGTCGCTCGACTCTCGGCCCGAGCTCGGCGTCGGTGAGAGTGGCCATGCGCCAGAAAGGGATGTCCTCGGCGTTGCCGTCCGCCATTGACTCGAGCGTGGCGGCAAGGGCGGCGTCGGTCATGGCGTCGACCCGCAGCGCCCTGGCCAAAGCGTGACGACGCACTCGCTCCACCATCCTGCCCGTGCCGACGATGATCCCTGCCTGCGGGCCTCCGATCAGCTTGTCACCACTGAAGGTGACCAGGTCGGCGCCGGCGTCGATCGATTGACGGACGCCCGGCTCATCGGCGAGCCACCGCGGGAGCCGGGCACCGAGCCAGGGTGCTGTGGCGTCGATGAGACCGGACCCGACGTCATGGATCAGCGGGACCTCGTGTTGGTGCGCCAGGACAACCAGGTCTTCCAGCGCCGCCTCCTCGACGAAACCTTCCATGCGATAGTTGGAGGGGTGCACCCGCAGCACCGCTCCGCAGTCGTGGATCTGCAGAGCTGTGGTGAAGTCGCCCAGCCTGGTGCGGTTGGTGGTTCCGACCTCCACCAGCCTCGCTCCACCCGCCTCCATCACCAGAGGAAGCCGATAGGAGCCCCCAATCTCTATCAGCTCACCCCGGGAAACCGGGACGGCCTTGCCCGTCGCGTTTGCGGCCAAGGCAAGCAGGACGGCTGCGGCATTGTTGTTGACCACCAGCGCGTCCTCGGCGCCGGTCAGGGCGCGGAGCAGCTCTCGCACGTATCCGCCCCTTCCACCGCGGTCCCCGGTCCCCAGGTCGAGTTCCACATTGGTGTAGGAGGCCGCCGCGGTGTGAGCGGCGTCCGCGGCTCGAGACGAGAGGGGGGCGCGCCCCAGATTGGTGTGGAGGAGGACGCCGCTCGCGTTCACCACCGGGTGGGTGGCCGCGCGACGCAGGCCAGTCACCAGGTCCGTGGCCAGGCCAATGACGTCGGGCTCGCCACCACTCGCGATCTCCACCCGCGCCTGCTCCAACGCAGACCGCGCGCTCTGCACCAGCAGCGGGCGGGGCAGACCGAGACCATCGAGAGCGTTCAACACTTCGTCCACAGGCGGGAGGTCTCGGTACGGGTTGGAGGTCTCGGGCACCGGCCAAGTGTGCCAGGTTGATCGACCTGGGTTCATAGGATGCCCCGGTGACCGTACCAACCGTCGAAGCACGTCCTGCGGCGACTTCGATGCTCGTGAGAGACACCGATCGAGGAATTGAAGTTCTCATGGTCCGTCGCCCAGTGGGTGGCTTCTTTGGCGGGTTGACCGTCTTCCCCGGCGGTGCCGTCGACGCCGATGATGATTCGGAGCTGGCATCAAAGATCGTGAGGAGCGACGATCCAGATCGAGTCTTTCGGGTCGCCGCGCTCCGGGAGCTGGCCGAGGAGACGGGGATCGCTCTCACCGACCGCGGTCCGCTTCCTGCTCCCGAGGGGCGGGGGATCGCCCTGCTCCAGGCGATAGGTGATGCCGGGCTCAGACTCGACGGCTCGGCGCTCATCCTGGTTTCGCGATGGGTTACTCCCACGCATGCCCCTGCTCGATTCGACACTCGTTTCTTCCTCGCCCGAGCGGAGGGCGCTCCCGATATTCGCC
>Ga0299914_10000325_pt1 | contig 28449 bp, 28 predicted proteins | sample RVTome_10_FD_201361 | JGI IMG/M metagenome (GOLD analysis project Ga0299914, IMG submission 201361) | Soil microbial communities from uranium-contaminated site in the Upper Colorado River Basin, Wyoming, United States - RVT153D57 (version 2) ... | reverse complement strand
AACACCAAGGTCCACTACGCTGATCTGCCCCCAGAAGCCACGGACGGACGTACCACGCGTCCGCTCCAAACCGTTCTCGACTGCGCACGCACTTGCCGGTTCGACGAAGCACTGGCCATCGCCGACACCGCCGTCCGCGTGCGTATGGTCACCAAGCCAATCCTCATCAAGGCCGCGGCCGGATTGCGCGGCGCCGGATCCCGACAAGCCCGCCGCATCGCATCGCTCTGCGATGAGCGCTCTCATTCACCGCTCGAATCAGCGCTGCGAGCCTTGCTCATCGAGCAGGGTCTCACCTTCTTCGAGCCGCAGTACAGGGCGCGGTCCGCGACTGGTGACGTTCTTGCGAAGGTGGATCTCGGGGATCCGGTCACGGGTGTGCTGTTGGAGGCTGACAGCTTCCTCTTCCATGGCCACCGAGGCCAACTGGAATGGGACGCACGACGGTACAACGTCCTTGTCGCGCATGGATACCTCGTCCTGCGCTTCGCCTACGAGCACGTCCTCGGTGACGAGGACTGGGTCGTTGACACCGTCAAACGCACCCTTGCCCTGCGGGGACGGCTGATCCCGCAGCCGTGAAGAACTGCAGCACGATCTTGGAAATCCGCCGAATTTAACCGACAAAGCATGATCCTGATCAAGATCGTGCTGCAGTTCTTCACGGCTGCGAGCGAACGGCCAAGCCCCCGTCCGACCCGAGTCATCTGATCACCGCGGCTCGGGGCCGAGCGTCGCGTCCCTAGCCGCCGGCTACGGCAGGGATGATCGACACCTTTGTGCCACCGGGAGTGGGGGTCTCGAGGCCGGAGGCGAACCGGACGTCGTCGTCGTTCACGTACACGTTGACGAACCGCCTGATCCGCCCCGAGTCGTCGAGCACCCGGCCCGCAATGCCCGGGTAGCCGGCGTCCAGGGCCTGCACCACGTCGGACAGGGTCGCCCCCTCGCTCACCACAACCGCCACGTCAGACTCGCCGGCGGTGTACGTCCGCAAGATCGTCGGGACGCGGACGGTGACTGTGCTGCTCATCGGGGCGCTACCTCCAGGGCGTGGAATGCTTCGGTCGTCGGTGGGATGGTCGCCGTTGGTCCGACGGCGGAGCTGACGGCGCCCAGCGTCTTGAGCCCCTGCCCGGTGTTGAAGACGACGGTCTCAGCGTCCGGATCGAGCTGACCGTCGCGCAACAGCTTGGCTAGCACGGCGATCGTCACCCCACCGGCGGTCTCGGCGAAGATGCCCTCGGTGCGGGCCAGCAGCCGGATTCCCGCCACGATTTCGTCGTCGGTCACGTCCTCGACCGCGCCACCCGTCCGGCGGGTGACGTCGAGGACGTACGGCCCGTCGGCCGGGTTGCCGATGGCCAGCGACTTGGCGATAGTGTCCGGCCGGACGGGCTGCACGACGTCATGACCTGCCTTGAACGCCGCTGCCACTGGGTTACAGCCCGCCGCCTGCGCGCCGTAGATCCGCGGCGGTTCGCCGTCCACCAGTCCGAGCGCAAGCAGCTCACCGAACGCCTTGTCGACCTTGACCAGCTGGGCGCCGCTGGCCACTGGGATCACCACCTGCGACGGCAAGCGCCAGCCGAGCTGTTCGGCGACCTCGTAGCCGAGCGTCTTGGAGCCCTCGGCGTAGTACGGGCGGACGTTGACGTTCACGAACGCCCAGTCCTCGTGCTCGCCGGCCAATTCGGACGCCAGCCGGTTGACGTCGTCATAGTTGCCCTCGACCGCCACGAGCGTCGGCCCATAGACAGCCGACGTTACGACCTTGGGAAGCTCCAAGTCCGAAGGTATGAAGACGTAGCTGCGAATCCCCGCCCGGGCCGCGGCGGCGGCGACCGCGTTGGCCAAATTGCCGGTGGACGGGCACGCCAGCACGGTGAAACCCAGCTCACGGGCGGCTGCCAGCGCGACGGCGACGACGCGGTCCTTGAACGAGTGCGTGGGGTTACCCGAGTCATCCTTGATCCACAGTGCCTTGACGCCCAGCTCGCGGGCCAAATTGTCAGCGCGGACGAGCCGGGTGAAACCGGGATCGGTGTTGGGGATCTCCGCTACGCCGGACGGCACCGGCAGCAGGTCACGGTACCGCCAGATGGACTTCGGGCCGGCTTCGATCTGCTCTCTCGTCACTTGGCCGTAGTCGTACGCGACCTCGAGCGGTCCGAAGCACTCGGTGCAGGCGTAGAAGGGGCCGAGCGGCGATATTGCTTCGCACTCCCGACATGACAGGCCGGTGGCCGGTCCGAGATCGGGGTTGCGTCCCGAACTCGCCGGCGTGGCGGAGTCGACGGTGACAGTCAACGCGAGATACCTCCCTCATCTCTCCCGCGTCATCGCGGGCCGGAATTGGCACCTTCCACAGCGCGGTGGTTGCCGGGGCTTCGCCGGGCCGGATCCCTCTGCCCCTCTGGATGAAGTTGCTCACGACTCTACGCAACAGAGTCCGCGCTCCGGCTGCGCGCTCCGCATTCTGAGACGACCGTCCTATTATTCGAGACGTCGAGCAGTTGCCTGATCCCAAGCGTGCGAAGCGCCACTTCCGAGCGGTGCGGCCCGTCCCCAGCCCGAGCGGTGCGGCGCGTAACGGGTCCGAACGCCGCGACCTGTCGCTGCTGCCGTTCGACGCGTGATCTCGCATGCGAAGATTGCGGGCGTGAAGGCCGCTCACCGGGTCCGGTTGTTGATCAACGTGATCAACCTGTCGACACCGCTCGGACTTGTCCTGGCAGTGGTCGGAAGGGCTCGGCTCAAGATCGGCCCGGATGGACTCTTGCTCGGCTACAACTACCGGATGCCCGTACCACCGGCGCCGGCATTCACAGTCGGCAATGTCGTGCTGTTCAAGCGTGGCCAGGAGTATCTCGTGCGCAGGCCACGCCTGCTCGTCCACGAATCCCGGCACGCGACCCAATACGCCTTCTGCCTCGGCCTGGTCATGCTCGTGCTTTACGCTCTCGCCGCCGGGTGGTCCTGGGTACGCACCGGCGATCCGGCGTCCCGCAATGTGTTCGAGATCCGGGCCGGCCTGCTGGACGGCGGGTACCAAGAGCGTCCACTCCGGCCAGTGTTCCGACGGGGAGTCGGTGGGGAGTTCTGAAGATGGATCGTGAGTTAACGCTGCGCAGCGGCGACGCCGTCCTGCACCTCGACCTTGACGCCGGCGGCCGGGTCACCCACTTCTCCGTCGGCGATGTCGAGCTACTTGCTCAAATCGACCTCGGGAGCCCGTATCACTGGGGCAGCTTCGTGATGGCGCCGTGGGCGGGACGAATCCGCAACGGGCGGTTCGACTTCAACGGCCTGGTACACCACCTACCGGTCAACTGGGGTCCGCACGCGATCCACGGCACGGTGGCCGACCGACCCTGGTGGGTAGCCGATGCCGATGCCGACTCGGCGGTCATCGACTGCCCGTTGGACAACCGCTGGCCCTGGCGCGGTTTCGTCCGGCAGGTCATCCGCCTCGACGAGCGCGTCGCCGACTTCCAGGTCGAGGTGCACGCCGACGACGAGGCCTTCCCGGCCGCCGCCGGCTGGCATCCGTGGTTCCGGCGGCGCCTGACGCCCGACGGCGAACCAGTCGAGCTGAGCTTCGACGCCGAGGCGATGCTCGTGCGGGACGCGGGTGGAATCCCCACCGGGGAGCGCGGGCCGATCGCCGACGGGCCATGGGACGACTGCTTCGAAGGAGTGCGCTGGCCGGCCACACTCACCTGGCCGGGCGCTCTGTCACTGGCGATCTCCAGCGACACGAGGTACGGCGTCGTCTACACCGAACCGCAGGACGCGCTATGTGTCGAGCCACAGACCGGACCGCCGGACGCACTCAACCTGGAGCCGTTCCTGGTCACGCCAGGCCGGCCGCTCGCCGCCTCTATGACCTGGACGTGGCGATCCGCCTAGGCGGCGATCAGGCCATCGACCGCAGCAACTCGATCACACCCGCTGGGCCGTCGACCACGATGTCGGCAGCTTGCCGCAGCTCATCGGGCGTCTCGAGCGAGTCGCTGCAGACGACCACACCGGCGACGTCGAGCTCACGCAAGGCCCGCACCGCGGGCAGGTCGCCCAGATCGTCTCCGGCGAACACGACGACCTGGACGCCCGACTCCGCGACGAGACGTCGCAGCGCTCCGCCCTTGTCCATGCCCGGCGGGCGCAATTCCAGGACGAACCGGCCGGGTACGACTTCGAGGTCGTTGTCCGCTCCGATCTGCCGGGCCCGTGGCCGCAGATCCGCGAAAACGGCCCCCGGATCCGGCGCGTTACGGGTGTGAAGGGCCACCGAGTGGCCCTTGTCTTCCACGTCAACGCCCTCATGGGCACGGGCCAATTCCCCGGCTGCGGCCTTGGCCGGCGCGACACCCGGATGGACCTGGGGGGCGGTCAACTCCCCGTCCGCCCACTGCTCCAGACCGTAGTGGCCGTAGATCACCAAGCCGGGCACGTCGGCGAAGCCGCGACCAAGCCGCAGGACGTCGGCCACCGGCCGACCGGTGATCACAGCGAGCCGGAAGCCGGCGGCGGCCAGTCCGGCGAGCGCATCGGCCGCGCCGGGGCTGGCGACCGCATCCTCGGGCCGGGACACGATGGGAGCCAGCGTGCCGTCGAAATCCAGGGCTACGAGCGTACGGCTGGGTTCGGCCACCGCAGCCGCAAACGCCGAGCGCGCCTCAGGAGTCGCGGGCGTGGGCAACTCACTCATCAGCTCTCGCCTATGGCCTCGGCGTAGTCGTGTCCTAAGATCACTACCAGCCGGTCCTGAGCCAGCCCGGGTTCGGTGGGTGCGGTGCGGACGATCTCAGGAAACTGGGCCTGGAGGGCTTCGGCAGATTCTTCCAGCTCAGGCGGGTAGTACACAGTCGTGGCTTCGATCTCCCGACTTGTGGTGTCGATGGCGGGCACCGACCACCCGCCGTCTTCGAGCCGCTCCTGCGCCCGACCGGCAAGGCCGGTGACGGACGTGCCGTTCAATATGCCGACGGGAGTACGCAGCTCGGGAGGGGCGGTCACCGGATCGGCCGGCGGCTCGGACTCCTCGTCCGGTGACTCGGACTCGGTTTGCTCGCCCGCCTCACCCTCCGCCTCGCCCTCCACGCCGTCGCCGTCGTCAGGAAACTCGCCGTCCTCGGCCACCGGATCGTCGTCAGTGCGGCTGGGGTCGATGTCGCTGCCGAACGCCCAGAGCAGCGCCAGCACGACCGCCACCGTCCCGACCAACGCCAGCAACGATGGCCAGGCCCGGTCGAAGCGCGAACGTTCGGTCACAGCGTCAGGAGGGTACGCCACCCGTTGCGGGCCAGGCAGGTCCGGACAGTCGTTCTGCGCTACGTGCGCCGTGGCGGGCAGACCTGAGCCGACGCAGCCGCTTGACGAGCATCGGATCGTGGGCCAGCGCTGCCGGGCGATCGATCAGGGCATTGAGAACCTGGTAGTAGCGCGTGGCAGGCATGCCGAGCGAGTCGCGAATGGCCTGCTCTTTGGCGCCTGCGTATTTCCACCACTGCCGCTCGAAGTCGAGGATTGCGCGATCGCGTTCACTCAGTACATCATGATCAAAAGCTCGGGCGGCGGGGCCATCGTCCATGGGCGCAATGTTATGAGGGGGGACGTTCACACGTCGTACGACAGGCCGAGTAACTACCAAGCCACGTCGGCAAGTGAGACGATGGACGTGCCTTCGTCACCGCTGAACGTTGCTAACGTTACGGAGACGAGGAGGACGAACAGGTGCAGACCGGCACGAGTAGCTTCATCGTTGTCGCCAACCGGCTTCCGGTCGATCGGGTGACCGACCCTGATGGGCAGGTCCGCTGGCGACGAAGTCCGGGTGGTCTGGTCACCGCACTGGCTCCCGTGATGCGTGCCTACCAGGGTGCCTGGGTGGGTTGGACCGGCAGTGCCGACGATGCCCCGCCCCCCTTCTCGTCCGAGGACATGGACCTGGTTTCAGTCCCGTTGTCCGGTCCCGACATCCGCTTGTACTACGAAGGCTTCTCGAACGCGACGCTGTGGCCGCTGTACCACGATGTGATCGTCCCGGCCGAGTACCACCGTGAGTGGTGGGATGCCTACGTGCGCGTGAACCGGCGCTTCGCGGAGGCCGCGGCCGAGGTCGCCGACGACGCCGCGACGGTGTTCATCCAGGACTACCAACTCCAGCTCGTGCCGCGGATGCTGCGCGACCTGCGGCCAGACCTGAAAATCGGCTTCTTCCTGCACATCCCGTTTCCGCCGGTGGAGCTCTTCGCCCAGTTGCCGTGGCGGCGGCAGATCCTGGAAGGACTCCTCGGGGCGGACCTGGTCGGTTTCCAGCGCGCGGGTGCTGCGGACAATTTCGTGGCGCTCTGCACCCGCTTCACCGATGCCACCGCCGCGGACGACCGGGTCGTGCAGCACGAGGGACGCAAGGTCCTGGCCCGCGCCTTCCCAATCTCGATCGAGGTGAAAGAGGTCGAGCGACTCGCTCGAGACCCTGGTGTACGGGCGCGCAGCGCAGAGATCCACGAAGAGATCGGCTCACCCGAGCACGTGCTGCTCGGCGTGGATCGGCTCGACTACACCAAGGGCATCCGGCACCGGCTGCAAGCGTGGGGGGAGTTGCTGGCGGACGGCGACGTCACGCCGGATGAGGCGGTCTTCGTCCAGGTGGCCACTCCCAGTCGGGAGCGGGTAGAGGCGTACCAGAACCTGCGCGACGAAATAGAACTACAAGTTGGACGGATGAACGGTGACTACGGCCGGATCGGCGTACCGGCCGTCCACTATCTCCACTCGTCGTACGAACGGGCCGAGCTGGTGGCGCTGCTCCGGGCGGCGGACGTCATGGTGGTCACGCCGTTACGGGACGGGATGAACCTGGTCGCCAAGGAGTATGTGGTAGCCCGGACCGACCTGCGCGGTGCGCTGGTGCTGTCCGAATTCGCCGGAGCCGCCGACGAGTTGGACGGCGCGTTCCTGGTGAACCCGCACGACATCGACGGGCTCAAGCGGACGATGCTCACTGCGATGCGCATCGATCCCGCCGAGGCCGAGGAACGCATGCGCCGGCTGCGCCAGCACGTCGTCGAGCACGACGTCAACCGGTGGGCACGGGAGTATCTCGAGACGTTGCGAGCGGCCTAGAGACTCCCGCTTCGATGCGGTGTAGGACGCCGGCTCAGCGGCGGTCGAAGTCTTCCCCGGTGAACGCCATCCAGGCCTGGGTATCGGCCATGTCGGTGGTGTCCTGAGCGGCGGCGCCATCGACAGCCTGCTCGGCTCGGCGCAGTTCTGTCGTCGCCAGGGCGACCAGGTCTCGCAGGCCCGCAGCACCGAAGCGGTCACGGATGTTGCGTACTGCGTCGGCAACCATGCGATCGACGTCGTTGTTGGCGTCCATGCAGCTCTCCTCGGTCGGCTCGTATCCGGTTCTAGTACATCTGACCCGGGACAGGCCCGTTCGGTCGGGCCGTGTTTTCGGTTCGTGACCAACTCGGGACTCAGGTGTGCCGAAGGGGCGAAGCACGCTAAGTTGAAGTCAACTAGAGGTTTGAGGAGCGGCATTGGTACTACTGACGATCGGCGAACTCGCGGCTCGCAGCGGCGCAGCCTCGTCCGCCCTTCGTTTCTACGAGTCGAAGGGCTTGATCAACTCTGAGCGCACCTCCGGTGGTCACCGAATGTATGAGCGCTCCGTACTCCGCCGGGTGGCGTTCATCAGAGCAGCCCAGCGGGTGGGCCTCAGCCTCGATGAAATCCGCGCCGCGCTGGAGACCTTGCCCAGCAAGCGGACGCCGACCGCCGGCGACTGGGCACGACTCTCCTCGAACTGGCGATCCGTGCTTGACGAGCGAATCGCCGAACTCCGGCGACTCCGCGATGAGTTGGACAACTGCATCGGCTGCGGCTGCCTGTCGCTGACCAAGTGCAATCTTTACAATCCCGGCGATCGGGCCGCCGCGATGGGGCCGGGCCCGCGATATCTGTGGGGAGACCGCCGACCCGCGACCGCCGGCGAGCCGGGCTGATCCGGGCGAGAGGCGTCTGCCTACCATTCGCCATGGCGGTCACTCTTGTCGGTACCGCCGGCCCGCGGTAGTGACAACATGCCGCCCGATGCACAAGGATGGATCAGTGGTTCGGGAGAGGTTCAGGCTCGGGGGGCGCACGCACCAGCGCCGGATCGGCGCCAGGTGACCATTCGTGCTGCCGCGACGGTTCGCTCTGATCCGCCATGTCGACTACACAGGAGTGTCCGGCATCGGCGTGGTGGCGTACGGCGTCACGTTCGCCGACGGTCAGGTTGTGCTGCGCTGGTGCTCGAACCATCCCGCTACGAGCATGTGGAACTCGATGGAAGACATGCTGGCCGTTCACGGGCATGGCGAAGCCACGAGCGTCGAATGGATCGACGCTCCCCACGGCGACGTCGAGGGATTCCCGGGCGTCCCCGCCGGCGGGCGCCGCGGCCGTCGGCGGGCGAACCGCAGGCCGTTTATCGGCACGAGCCCCGCTGATGACGAGAAGCCTTCGAGTCCTCCGGAGCTGCCTCGAAGGCCCGTCGACAGCGACACGACGCCCGCTTCGGTACCGGCCGGGGACGACGCGGAGCCCGACGCCGATGCCGGACGCAGGCCGGCATCCGCGCTCGCGGACGGACCGGCCGAGGGCTTCGTGGACGGACCGGCCGACGGCACACAGGACGGCTCGCCCGACAGTCCGGTGGACGGGCCAGTCAACAGTCCGGCTGACGGACCGGTGGACGGCCCGGACGACGCCCCAGTGGACGGCCCGAAGGACCAGCGGGCCGACAGCCCAGGACCTCATCCTGATGACCCTGCATCCGATGCCGCTCCGTCATCTCACGAGCCGCCCACACCGACCGCTCCAGCCAGCGACTCACCGGTCCAACGACGCGAGCGAACCTTCCTGAGGTCAGTTCGCGCTGACCCGGGACCTCCTTCCACGGCACCCCTGCTCACGAGCACCGACGCCGACAAGCGCAACGGACACCTCTACATCGACACCGCACCGCTGCTGCTGAGCTTCCAAGACGCCGAAGATGAACCCGCCCGGGAGCGTTCCCAACCTCGCCGCGCCGGCCGTCACCGTAGGGTCGATCCCGACGCGGCCGGCTGACCACGGTTCGCAACACGCCGGCAACATGGTGGCAACGCTGCCCAGGCACCGTTGGTCGTACCACGAACGGACGAGACGGGGAGCCGCGGTGTTACGAGTGCGAATCGAGCTACCGGATCAGCCGGGTTCGCTGGCCCGGGTGACGTGGACCCTCGGCGTCCTTGGCGCCGACATCGCCCAGATCGCGGTGCTCGAGCGAGGTGGTGGACGGGCGCTCGATGACATCACGCTCGAGTGGCGAGGCCAGCCGAGGGATCGACTGCTGTCCGCCTTGCGATCGACGCCCGGGGTCAAGGTGCTCGGCGTGTGGACCGAACGAAACACCACGGAGGCCCTGCCCGAGATCGACATCGTGACGCAGATGGTCACCAACCCGCGGCGGGCCACCGTCACCCTCACCGACGCCGCCCCCCTGATGCTCGCCGCCGACTGGGCATGCGTCACCGACACCTCGGGCGCCATCTCGCAGGCCAGCGTCGGCGCCCCGCCCAGCGTGCCGCTGCCTGCTCGGCGGCCACCACGGGTTGTCGCCGAGACCGACGACGCCCGGTTGGCCCGCGCGCCGCTGCCTGCCGACAAGGTGCTGACGGTAGCCCGAGTGGAGGGGCCGGCGTTTCACCGCACCGAGCTGGAGCGTTTGCAGAGGATGATCGAAGTCCTGGCCCGCCTCCAGGAATCCGTCTTCACCCAATCCCTGACCGGTTGATCACGTTCAGCATGCTTGTGGGTGCCGTACCACCCGCACGCGCCCGGTACGGCACCGAATGATCACGTTCAGCAGGCCTGTCGGCACTACACCAGGCGCACGTACCTGGTGCGGCACCTACAAGCATGCTGAACGTGATCAACCGGCGGCGGCTTGGCGGACGTGGCCGTCCGCTGCGGCAAGTCGAGTGCGCGCGACGGCGGCGTCCACCCCCGCCAGGAGCATGACGAGTGCCACCTTGGCCTCGCCGCCGGCCGCTTCGAGAGCCGCGGCGACCTCGGCCTCCGAAGCGCCAGTCGCCTCCATCACGATCCGCTGCGCCCGGCGGCGTAGTTTGGCGTTCGACGCCCGGACGTCGACCATCAGGTCACCGTACGTGCGGCCGAGCCGGACCATGACCAGCGTCGAGATCGTATTGAGCACGAGCTTTTGCGCAGTGCCGGCCTTCAGCCGGGTAGACCCGGAGATGATCTCCGGCCCGGTCAGTGCCTCGACGGCGACGTCGCAGATCGAGGCCAGCGCCGAACCCGGGTTGTTGACCACGGCGATGGTCAGTGCGCCCTTCGCGCGGGCCACCTCGACGGCCCCGAGCACGTAGGGAGTCCGACCCGACGCACTGACCGCGACCAGCACGTCGTCGGGCCCCATATCCAGGTTGCGCACATCGGTGACACCCAGGTCGAAGTCGTCCTCGCTGCGCTCGATGGCGTTGCGGACCGCGTCCGAGCCTCCGGCCATGACCGCGATCACCCGCTCGTCCACGCCGAAGGTCGGCCCACACTCGGCGGCGTCCAGTACGGCCAGCCGCCCCGGCGTTCCGGCGCCGAGCTCGACGAGCCGCCCGCCCAGCCGCAGCCGCTCAGCCGCCAGGTCGACGGCCCGCGCGAGCTGGTTCCTCGCCACCGCTACCGCTTCGACGGCCAGACGGTCCTGCCGGCCCATCAGCTCGAGTTGTTCCAGGGTGCTCATCCGGTCCAGATCGGCGGCTTCGGGGAGCCGCCCTTCGGTGTCGAGGCGGTCCAGCTCGTCCGCCATCAAGCCCGCCTCCCCGTCAGGGCGTCTACGAGCTCACGCCACACCGTCTCGGGCTCCCGGGTATCGAGGTAGCTCATATGCCCGCATGCCTCGAACCCCCATGTCCATAAGTCGTCCACCCCGGCAGCGCGCGCGGCGTCCACGGCATCGCCTATCTCGCCGGCCTGCTCTGGGCCGAGGCGGAAACCCTGGATCCAAATCTGCGAGCGCAACCCGTGCGTATCGGCCGTCTCGCGCAGCCGCACTGACTGCCCGCCGACGAACTCCGTGACGTCCAGATCGAAGAACGACCAGTACGGGTCGGTGGCGAGAGTGTCCAGACCCCTGATCGCGGCGACCTGCTCCCAATCGTCGATGCCGACGTGGTGGCCCGGTACCGGCGGCAGCAGGCAGATGGTCGACCGCCCGCCAAGCGACCGGACGTGTGCCACGAGCTCGGTAAGCAGCTCCACCAGCACGCCCTCTCGGAAGGCGCAGACCTCGGCGGTGAGTTCGCGCGGCATCGGCTCGTCGAACCGGTCGGCGTAGGACCGCTGGCACGAATCACATACGCAGGTCCAGTTCCCGGGCGCCTCGCCGAACCGTTGCGGGTGCGACCAGTGCGGCTCGTCCCAGAAGATCCGGTCGGCGCCGGACTCAACGGCGGCCGTCGCCCACTCGCGGACGTACGCCACGAACTCCGGCCGCGTCGGGCAGGGTGAGCCCACTCGGCGCCCGTCCGCGAATACCTGCCCCAGCTCGGGGTGCCGGACCGCGAAGATCGACTCCGCCTCGCCGCCGAACACGCCGCCCAGCCCCCACGGCCCGACCTGCACCTCGAGTCCGGCAGCGCGCGACGCGGCCACGATGCGGGTCATCTGGTCGCGGTAGTAGGCCAGGTCATTCTCCGAGTACGTATGCAGCACCCCGGTGAAGCCCTGCTCGGCGAGCCCGTCCATGTCGGCGGCCACATGCCGGAGGATCCGATTGCCGAAGTAGCTGGTTCCTATTGCTATGACGAACTCACCCCTTGACGGCGCCGGCGACCATCCCGGTCGTCAGCCTCTTGTGCACGAACAGGAAGAAGATCACTACCGGGACGGTGAACATCGTGCTCGCCGCCATGATCGCGCCGTGGTCCGTCTCTGCCGCCGGCCCGGCGGAGTCGCGCTCATTCCCGAATCTCCGCCAAGGTGCGGGCCGAGCCTCCGGCGTGAGCGGTTGCAGGGGTTGCTCTCATCAGCCGATTGCGCCGGCGATACCCGCGTCGATGTTCGCGGCGGCCTCTTGGACCGTCACCTCACCGAGCATCAGCCGCTGGAGCTCGGTGGGAATGGTCGCGTTGCCTTCGACCTTGCTCCACCAGCCGGCGACCGGGTAGGCCCGCGAGTGGTTCACGAACTGGTCGCCGAACACGCCGAACAGCTCGTCGCCACCGACGGTCTCCTCGACACCGCCGACAGTGCCGGGCAGGAACCCGATCTGGTCGGCGAGTTCCTTGGCGTTCTCCGGCTCGATCATGAACTCGGCGAACGCCATGGCCAGCTCCTGCTGCTGCGACTCCTGGAAGACCACGAGGTTGCTGCCACCGGCGAAACTGTCCTGGTTGCCGGCCGGGCCGGCGGGCGTCAGCGCGGTGCCGACCCTTCCTTCCAGCTCAGGGTTGGCGCCCAGGATTGCGCGCAGGTCCCAGCCGCCGCCGATCATCATGGCCGCCCCTTCGTTGGCGAAGTCGTCGCGGACGTCGACCGAGTTCCACTGGACGGCGCCCTCCGGTGACCAGCCCTTCTTCCACAGCGTCTCGAAGAAGCTCAGGGCCTCGTGACCGGCCTCGGTGTCGAAGCCCGGCGTCCAGCTGTCGCCGTCCTGGGTGGCTATGTCGCCACCGGCATTCCAGATGAGTGGCTGGAACATGTGCTGGTAACCGCCGGCCGGCCGGATCGGCGCGACGTCGGTCTCCGCGGCGATGGTGTCACCCACCTCGAGCAGTTCGTCCCAGGTGGTCGGGACGTCCACCCCGGCCTCCTCGAAGACGTCCGTGCGGTAGATCAGCGCCCGGGCACCGGCGTACCAGGGGTAGCCGTAGGTCGTGCCGTCCAGCGTCGCGGACTGGGCCAGCCCCTCGACGAACTCGACGCCCGCTGGCGGCTGGACCGGCGCGAACGCGCCGATCTCGGCGAACTCCGGCGTCCAGGTGTTGCCCATCTCGGCCAGGTCGGGCACCTGACCACCGGCGATGCCGGTGGTGAACTGGTCGTGAGCGTTCGCCCATGGGACGTAGTCGATGTTGATCGTGACGCCTTCGTGCATCTGCTCGAACGCCGCACCGAACTCGTCGATGGTGGCCTGCACGTCGGGGTTGCCGGGCTCCATGATCCACACGGTCAGCTCGCCGGACAGGTCGGCTTGCTGTTCTTCCTCCTGGGGTGGCGCGGTCTCGTCCGGCGGGGTGGCGTCACTGTCGTCGTTGTCGTCACCTCCGCAGGCGGTCAGCACCAGCGCCAATGCAGCGCCACCACCTAGCAGGGAGAGTGTCTTACGCATGGCAGGACTCATTACCATGCCTTTCCCTTCCGTGGATTCTCAGATGCATGCTGCTCAGGCGGGGCGGCCGTCACGACTCGACGAACGGCGGAACAGCAGGTGCTCGTAGACACCGGCCGGCCCGGTGGCCAGCCGTGCGGCGCCCACGACGGCGTCACCCGTGGCCCGGCGTACGACGACGCCAGGTAGCCGAGCCGCCATGGTGACCGAAAACGGATCGGTCACGAGATCAGTGAGATCGAACAGGCTCCCGGTGACAGCGACCCTGCGATCTCGCTCGTCAAGTGCTTGGCAGGCCGCCGTCGCCGTTTCGGCCAGCTGGGCAACAGCGTCGCGCCAGATCGCGGCGGCGGTGGGATCGCCGTCCTGGGCGGCCTTCGCGACGGCGGGCGTGAAGGACGCCACCGCGCGGGCGGGAGCCGGGTCGCTGTGCAACCGACCGGGTAGCTTGGCCAGCGGGCCATACTGGTCGACCGCGAGCCGGGCCAGGCGCTCGGAGCCGCCGCGGCGACCGTCGTGATGCCGCATCGCTGCGGCCAAACCGGCCCTGCCGACCGCGAAGCCGCCGCCGGCGTCGCCGATGAGGTAACCGGCGCCGTCCACCAGCGTCGTCTTGCCCGATCCGCTGACGCCGAACGCCACCGCGCCGGTTCCCGCGGCGAGCACGACGCCCGATTGACCGTCGAGAGCTCCTGCGTGGGCGGCCACGATGTCTGTTGTGACGACGACCTCTTGGCCGGCGTAGCCACCCGCGGCCAGCGCGTCCGCGAACGATTCGGCCAGCGTGGGCCGGAACAACGCACCGGCGGCGGCCACCACCACGTGCTCGAGTTCGCCGATGGCCGCGTCCCCGAGCGCGCGCATCGCCGTCTCCAGCAGCCGCAGCAGGCGCGGGACGCCGTCGTCGTCGGCCAGCGTGGCGCCGCTGTCGAGTTGGACCGATGCCCGTCGTGCGCCGTCGCCGAATACCGCGGCCCGGAACGACGTCCGTCCCACGTCGGCTGCCAGAACCGTCACCGTCTACTCGGACCTCGTCACGGGAGCGCTGTGCGGATGCAACTCGACCCGGAACTTGTACCTGTCGCCCCGGTACACGGAGCGGACGAACTCCACGACGCGACCGTCGACCGCCCGGGACGTCCGCTCGAACAGAAAGGCCGGCGAGTGAACCGGTACCTCGAGGATCTCCGATTCGGTCTCGTCCGTGACCGTCGCTTCGATCGTCTGAACGCCACCGTCGAGCACCAGGCCGTACCGTTCGGCGAGCAGTTCGTAGAACGACCGCTCGGCCAGGGCGTCGCCGTCCAGGTCGGGGGCGACCGATCGAGGGACGTGCAACGTCTCGAGAGCCATCGGCGCGCCGTCCGCCAAGCGCAGGCGGACAATCCGCACGACCTTCTCCCCGGGCGAGATCTCCAGCAGCCGGCCCAGCTGAGCGCCGGCGTGTATCTCGTCCACCCCGAGCGTGCGGCTGGACGGCACGGCCCCGCGCTGCCGCATGTCCTCGGAGAACGAGGTGACCGCCATGCCTTGGGCGATCTTCGGCTCGGCGACGAACGTTCCGGCGCCGTGCCGTCGGACGAGGCGGCCTTCTCGGACAAGCTCCTCTACGGCTCGGCGCAGCGTCATCCGCGACACACCGAACTGTGGCGCGAGTGTTCGCTCAGGCGGCAGTGCATCGCCGACGTTGAGTTCCGCGATGAGATCGAGGATCTCGTCGCGGATCGAGTGGTACTTAGCGGTACGCACTGCCCCCACTTCCAGCCAGGCCTCGGTGGCCGAGTCCGGTGGCTCCGAAACCGGAACGTCGCTTCCATCCCGTCCCGGTAGCCACGGTCACCAGTGGTCTAGGACTCTACGCCACTCGATCGGCCATTTACCAGTGCTGTGGTCTAGACGTTTCTATAGCGGTGCCCTATGTTCACGGTGTTGGTCTAGTCCATTCGTGTGTTTGCGAACCACCGGAGGCTCACCATGAACCGAGCACTGACCACCACCCTCGCGTTAGGCGGCCTGGTAGCCGCCACTTTCAGCGCTGCCGCACCGGCCGGCGCCGACGGCGATCCCCCCGAACAGTGGCGCAGCTACTGGGTGGACGCCTTCAACCAAGGCATCTACAACCAGGATCAGGTCGACCAGCTGGTCGAGGATGCACTCGCCATCAACGCCAACGCGCTGATCGTACAGACTGCGCGCCGCTACGACTGCTTCTGCAACCGCGCCCTGTACCCGCGGACCGACGCCGCGGTCGCACCCGAGCCGTACGACCCGCTCGACGCGATAATCGAGGCGGCCCACGAGGCCGGCATCGAGGTCCACGCGTGGGTCAATGTCAACACCATGTGGAACTCCGCCATCCCGCACAGTTCGCCGGAGCACGTATCCAACCAGCACGGCCTTACCGCAGAGGGTCGCGACCGCTGGCTGAACAAGCGCGTGGACGGAACCGAGCGGATCGGCAACAACGTCTACGTCGACCCGGGCCACCCCGACGCCCGCGACTACATCGTCGAGGCGATCCAGAGCATCGTCCGCGAGTACGACGTCGATGGCATCAACCTCGATTACGTGCGCTACCCGGACTTCAACTCCACGACGACACATAGCGACTGGGGTTACAACGACACGTCCGTCGCCCGCTTCCAGGCGGCGACCGGCCGGACCGACGTCCCGGCCGCCAACGACCCGCAGTGGCTGGACTGGCGCCGCGACCAGGTGACCGCCCTGGTTCGCAAGATCTACCTGGGCATCTGGGAGGTCGACCCGCAGGCCCGGCTCTCGATGGACGGGATCACCTACGGCTTCGGCCCGCAGTCGGTGGGCGGCTGGGAGAAGACCCGTACCTACGCCGAGGTGTTGCAGGACTGGAAGGGCTGGCTCGAAGAAGGGATCATGGACACGGTCGTGGCCATGAACTACAAGCGCAACTGGCTGCCGCCGCAGGACCAGATGTTCTCCGAATGGACCGAAGTCCTCGCTGACTGGCAGGCCGACCGGCAGGCGGTCAACGGCCCGGCGCTCTACCTGAACTCGGTCGAGGACAGCGTCGAGCAGGTCGAAGAGATCCTGCAGCCCACCACGGCCGGCAACGTCGCGGCCGGGTGGAGCGGATACTCGTACGCCAACCCGAGCAACGCCTTCGTCGACGGGCCGTGGGCCGACCGCTCCGCTGAACGCGATGCACTTGCCGCCGCTCTCACCGCGCCCGGCGCACCCTTCGAGCACCCGGCGTCGGTGCCCGAGATGACCTGGAAGTCCCAGCCCACCGACGGCCACGTCACCGGCACGCTCGTGCTCACGGACGGCACCCCGCTGGACAACGTGACGGTCACGCTGACGCCGGTCGGAGGGGGCGAGACGATCACGCAGAAGTCGGACGGCTCGGGCTGGTTCGGCTTCGTGCACATCGACCCCGGCCCGTACCTGGCGCGGATCGACCGGCCGGCCGGAGTCGACGGTCAGCCGACCGCTTACGTAGTGGTCGATGCGGGCGAGATCTCCGCGACGACGTTCCGTAATCTGGAAGCCGCCGACTAGCTCGGTTGTCACACCACCGCAGGGCGCCGACCGGTCCATCGCCGGGCGGCGCCCTGTTCGTTGCGCGCGGCGAGCCGACCATCCAAGATCAAGTGAGCTCATTTGGAGCCGACACGCCGAGCGGATCGGCGTGTCGCGCCCACTTGATCTTCGTGTGCCCCTGATCCACCTGGTTCGATGCCCTCGCAGGGACGTAAGGTATGGCGAGTTCGGCGCGGAGAGGAGGTCGGCGCACATGGAACAGGCAACAGCGCGGTCTCGCCTGTCGATGCTCGGCGCCGTCTTCGCCTTCCTCACGGCCGTCGTGGTGACGGTGTTCGGTGCGGTGCCGTCGACCGCCGTGCCCACCCGCCAGCCGGCCGGAAGCGGAGAATCAGCGGCCGCGGAGGCGGGAGACACCAATGCCGGCGCCTCGGTGTCGATCGCCGCGCCCGACGAGACGGACGACGACCTTCAGGTGCCGGGCCCGGTGGCGGCTGCCGCGGCCACCTCGGCAGAGGCGCCGGCGCCCCGCTTCACGAGCCCGGCGGCGTTTGCCGGCCGTACCGGCACCAACAGACCGCAGGCCACCCGAGGGCGCGCACCGCCCCGTTGAGTGATCAGCTCGCCGTCCCGATCACTCGCTCCAGGAAGAAGCGTCCCTGTGAATCGTTCGTCCCTCGTGCGCGCGCTGCTGGCGCTCGTCGTCCTGTCCTTGTCCGGCTTCTTTGTATTGACCTCCTCGCCCACGCTGGGCCTGGACCTGCGCGGAGGTGCGCAGATCGTCCTGGAAGCCCAGGACACCGATACCGTCACCGCCGACGCCGAGGCGACCGACCGTGCGATCGAGGTCCTGCGGCGCCGGGTCGACGCGCTCGGCGTGTCCGAGCCGACCTTGACCAGGTCGGGTGACAGGAGAGTCATCGTCGAACTGCCCGGCATCTCCGACCCCGAGGAGGCCTCGGAGGCCATCGGGCGGACGGCTCAGCTGACTTTCCACGAAGTGCTCGGTGTCGAGCAGACCCCACCGGCCGAGGGCGACGAGCCCGATCCAGAGACCGGTGAGCAGGTCATCCTCGACGAGCAGGGCGGGCCCATCCGAGTAGGGCCGGTCGTCATGACCGGTGAGTCGGTCGGCGACGCCGAGGGCGTACTCGACCCGCAGACCGCGCGGTGGTCCGTCACGATCGACTTCGTCGCGGACGGTCCGGACACCTGGCAGCAGATGACGGCCGACGCCGCCTGCTTCCCTTCTGGCGACCCGCAGCGCCGGATCGCGATCGTGCTGGACGGCGAAACCATCTCCTCGCCGCAGGTCAACGAAACAGTGCCGTGTGGGGTCGGGATCCCCGGTGGCACCACAGAGATCACTGGAAACTTCGACTCGGAGTCCGCCAAAGAACTGGCCGCGCTGGTCAAGGGCGGCGCGCTGCCCGTTCCCGTCGAAGTCATCGAGCAGCGCGTGGTCGGCCCGACGCTCGGCCAGGCCGCCATCGAAGCCAGCTTCCTGGCCACGATCATCGGTCTCGCAGTCACCGCAGTCTTCATCCTGTACATCTACCGGCTGCTCGGGTTGATCGCGGCGATCGCCTTGGCCTGTTACGCGTTGATCGCCTTTGGCACGCTGACCGCGCTCGGTGCCACCCTTACTCTCCCGGGCCTGGCCGGCTTCGTGCTCGCGATCGGTATGGCCGTCGATGCGAACGTGCTCGTCTTCGAGCGGGCCAGGGAGGACTACGTCGACGGTTCGGTCAAGAGCGGGCGCAAGGCCGTTCAGAGCGGGTTCAGGAACGCGCTGTCCGCCATCGCCGACTCCAACATCACGACTCTCATCGCCGCCGCGCTGCTGTTCTTCCTCGCGGCCGGGCCGGTTCGCGGTTTCGGTGTGACGCTGACGATCGGTGTGCTCGCGTCGATGTTCTCGGCTCTGGTCATCACTCGAGTCCTCGCCGAGTGGGCGATCGACCGAGGCTGGATGATCAGGCATCCGATGGCTACCGGCATCGGGCGACACACCCGGTTCCGGCTGTGGCTGCGCAAGGTGCAGCCGAACCTGATGCGCCACAGCCGGAAGTTCCTCGCGGTCTCCGCGCTCGTAGTCCTCGTGGCCATCGCCGGCATCGCCCTTCGCGGCCTCAACCTGGGTATCGAGTTCACCGGGGGCCGCCAGCTGGCCATCGACACCACCAATCCGGTCGACATCGACGACGCTCGGTCGGCCATCGCCGACGCGGGATTCCCGACCGCGATCGTCCAGGAGTCAGATGACGCCGACGTCAGCGTCCGCACCATCCCGATCAGCGACGCCGAGGCGAACACCATCGAGGCCGCGGTCGGCGACGTCGCCGGCGGTGCGGTAACCGTGCGCGACGAGCTGATCGGCCCGAGCATGGGCGATGAGCTGCGGCGAAACGCGCTCATCGCACTCGCCGTCGCGCTCGCTGCCCAGCTGGCCTACCTCGCGATCCGATTCCGCTGGACGTTCAGCACCGGAGCGGTGGTGGCCCTGTTCCAGAACGTGGTCGTGGTCGTCGGCCTGTTCACCTGGCTGGGCAAGCCCATCGACGGCATCTTCCTCGCGGCACTGCTGACCATCATCGGCTACACCGTCAACGACTCGGTCGTGGTCTTCGACCGGATCCGCGAGGAGTGGCGGGCCACGCCGACGGGCGATTTCCGCGCGGTTTCCAACAGCGCCGTGCTCAACACCCTGCCGCGATCGGTCAACACCGGCCTCTCGACGCTGTTCATCCTGATGGCGCTGCTGTTCCTCGGGGGGGAGTCGCTGTCCGACTTCGCCCTGGCGCTCGTCATCGGCATCGCGGTCGGCACGTACTCGTCCAACTTCACCGCGACACCTATCGCCGTGGAACTCGAGGGACGTTATCCGACGCCGCCGCCAGAGCCGAAGGAGAGCAAGCGCGACGCCCGCACCCGGGAGGACCCCAACTACGGCGCCGTCGTATGACATTCGATCACGTTCAGCAGGCTCGTCGGCACTACACCAGGCGCACGCACCTGGTACGGCACCTACAAGCATGCTGAACGTGATCGAACGACGTCGGCGCGGTGCATTGCCGCGAGGTAGATCGGTCCGGGCTTGAGCGGCGCGGCACGAAACGCCAGGCGGCCTACTCGAGCGGCTACGGTGGCGGCGACTTCCGTGGTGGGCAGCCCGGGCATCCGGTAGAGCCGCCGGGCCCACCTGGGCAATAGCCCGAACCCGACGGCCGCCACCCCCATCCACGCGGGACGGACCGGCGTCCAACCGAGCCCATGTGGCATCGGCGGCGCGACGAGGAAACGGGCCACCTCGACGGCGGGCGGGGTGAGCGCAAGGGACGGGCGCATCAACGAGTAGTAGTCGTCGACGGCGGCTGCCGACGACGGCACGCTGTGCGGGTCGAGGCCCAACAGCTCGGCCGCGCGCACCTGCTCAGTCAGATACTGATCTACCTCGCGATCGGTGAGCGCCAGTCCGGCCCGGCGGGCGGTCGTCACGAAGGACTCGACTTCGGTCACATGTACCCACATCAGCAACTCGGGTTCGTCGATCCGGAACTGCTCGCCGGTCACCGGGTCGACCGCGCGCAACCGGGCATGCAACCCGCGAACGCGGGCCCCCGCCCGGCGGGCCTGCTCGGTCGTGCCGTACACGACCGTCCCGACGTACTCGGCGGTACGCATCAGCCGGCCCCAGGAGTCGTTTCGGTAGTCGGAGTTCTGCACCACTCCTGCGACCGCCCGCGGGTGGAGGGCTTGCAGGTAGAGCGCACGCAGCCCAGCCACCCAGAGGATCGGCTCGGCGTGGACCCGCCAGCTCACACTGTCCGGCCCGAACAGCCCCAGGTCGACGTCCCCATCCATCATTCGATGGTGCCACGCGGCGATGCCGTGCGTGGGCTGGGCCTCACGCCACGTTGCGCGGCCGGAACTGGATGCTGATCCGCGGGCCGACCGGGCGAGCGGTCTTCAGCACGGCGTGCTCCCACGTCCGCTGGCACGAGCCACCCATGACCAGTAGGTCGCCGTGTCCGAGCGGAAAGCGCAGCGACTCGCCGCCACCTCGCGGCCGCAGCGCCAGCGTGCGCGGCACTCCGACCGAGACGATGGCGACCATCGTGTCCTCTTGCTTGCCACGCCCGGTGGTGTCGCCGTGCCACGCGACGCTGTCGCGGCCGTCGCGGTAGAAGCAGAGGCCGGCGGAGACGAACGGCTCACCCAGCTCCGCCGAGTAGTGACCGTTGAGGGCGTGCTTGGCCTGGTCCAGGACGGGATCCGGCAGCGCGTCGTCGGGCCCGTACCAGCACAGCAAGCGCGGGACGTCGACCTCGCGGTCGTACATCTGCCTCCGCTCGGCCCGCCAGGGAACACGGTGGACCAGGCGGTCGAACACCTCGTCGGACCCATTCAGCCAGCCCGGCCGAAAATCGACCCAGGCACCGAGGCTGAGCACCGTGCGCCGGACCGTCGACCCGAGCTCGCCCACGCCAGAGCCGCCACCGGAGCGATCCAGCAGCGATCCCTGCAATGCGATGCTCACAGCGGCTATGATACTCCTGCTTCGAACTGATGTACAGATTCGGTCATCGTCCCGCTCTTATGTAGCCTTTGCCAGCAGGTCTTCGCGGGACCTGCCTGCCTGATGCGACCATTCTTGGAGCTGAGCTTGCTGACTGAGCGGGTACCCGCATCGGCCGGCGCGGACGAGTTGTACGAAGCGTTCACCGACTGGGCAATCGAGCAGGGATTCGCGCTGTACACCGCCCAGGACGAAGCGGTCATCGAACTCGTCTCCGGCTCGCACGTCATCCTGAACACGCCTACCGGGTCCGGCAAGAGCCTTGTCGCGGTAGCGGCCCACTTCACCGCACTGGCCGGGCAGCAGCGCACGTTCTACACCGCACCGCTCAAGGCGCTGGTGTCGGAAAAGTTCTTCAACCTCGTCGACGTCTTCGGCGCCGAGAACGTCGGCATGATGACCGGCGACTCCAGCGTCAACTCCTCGGCTCCGATCATCTGTTGCACCGCGGAGGTGCTCGCCAACATCGCATTGCGCGAAGGGTCCGTCGCGGATATCGGCCAAGTGGTCATGGACGAGTTCCATTTCTATGCCGACCCGCAGCGCGGCTGGGCCTGGCAGGTGCCGCTGCTGGAGCTTCCTGCGGCCCAGTTCCTGCTCATGTCCGCCACGCTCGGCGACGTCTCGTTCTTCGAGAAGGACCTGCACCGCCGCACCGGTCGGCAGGTCGCCGTCGTCACGTCCGCGGAACGCCCGGTGCCGCTCACCTTCTCCTACTCCACCGAGCCGATGCACGAGCTGCTGGACGAGCTGCTGAGCACTCACCGGGCGCCCGTCTACGTGGTGCACTTCACCCAGGCGGCCGCCATCGAGCGCGCTCAGGCGCTTACGAGCGTCAACGTGGCATCCCGGGCCGAGCGCGACAAGATCGCGGCAGAGATCGGCGGGTTCCGGTTCAGCGCCGGGTTCGGCAAGACGCTGTCCCGGCTGGTCCGCCACGGCATCGGCGTCCACCACGCCGGAATGCTGCCGAAGTACCGGCGGCTGGTCGAGCGGCTCACCCAGACCGGACTGCTCAAAGTCATCTGCGGGACGGATACGCTCGGTGTCGGGATCAACGTACCCATCCGCACCGTCGTGCTGTCCGGGCTTAGCAAGTTCGACGGCACGCGCACCCGCCACCTCACGGCACGCGAGTTTCACCAGATCGCCGGCCGCGCCGGGCGGGCCGGGTACGACACCCTCGGCGAGGTCGTCGTCCAGGCGCCCGAGCACGTCATCGATAACGAGCGTGCGCTGGCCAAGGCGGGCGACGACCCGAAGAGGCGCCGGAAGATCGTCCGGAAGAAGCCACCGGAGGGTTTCGTCTCGTGGGGGCAGGCGACCTTCGACCGGCTGGTCGCCGCCCCGCCCGAGCCGCTGACGTCGAGCTTCGAGGTCAGCCACGCCATGGTAATCGGCGTGATCAGCCGGCCGGGTGACGCGTTCGCGGCCATGCGCCGGCTGCTCACGGACAATCACGAACCACTGACCCGGCGTGTCCACCACATCCGCAGGGCCATCGCGATCTATCGCGCGCTGCGTGCGGCCGGCGTCGTGGAGCAACTCGATACTCCCGACGAGGATGGCCGGACGATCCGGCTGACGGTAGACCTGCCGCCGGACTTCGCGCTGAACCAGCCATTGTCGCCACTGGCACTAGCTGCACTCGAGTTGCTCGATCCCGCCTCGCCGACGTACGCGTTGGATGCAGTGTCGGTGATCGAGGCGACGCTGGACAATCCTCGCGCAGTGCTGTCGGCGCAGCAGTTTCAGGCCCGGGGCGAGGCAATCCTGGCGATGAAGGCGGACGGGATCGAGTACGACGAGCGGATGGACCTGCTCGAGGAGGTCACTCACCCGCAGCCGCTGGCCGACCTGCTGGCGCACGCCTACGAGGTCTACCGCCTGTCCCACCCATGGGTGGACGATTTCGAACTTTCGCCGAAGTCAGTGGTTCGTGACCTGTACGAGCGGGCGATGACCTTCGGCGAGTTCGTCTCGTTCTACGGGCTCGCCCGCTCCGAAGGACTGGTGCTCCGATACCTTGCCGACGCCTACCGGGCGCTCCGGCAGACGGTGCCCGACTCCGCTCGAACCGAAGAGCTCTCCGATCTGATCGAGTGGCTCGGAGAGTTGGTGCGGCAGGTCGACTCCAGCCTGCTCGACGAGTGGGAGCGGTTGGTCAATCCGGAATATGACAGCGGCGCGCCGGAAGTCCGCCCGCGCGGCGAGGACCAGGTGCGCGGCGTGACCGCGAACCCCCGGGCGTTCCGGGTCATGGTGCGCAACCAGTTGTTCCGGCGGGTTGAACTGGCCGCCCGCCGGCAGTGGGAGGCGCTCGGTGCGCTGGATGCCGCGTCCGGCTGGGACGCCTCCGCCTGGGAGGCGGCGCTCGAGCCGTACTTCGACGAGCATGCGGACATCGGCATCGACGCCAATGCCCGCGGGCCGGCGATGCTGATGATCGACGAGGGGGACGGTCACTGGCAAGTGCGGCAGATCTTGGCCGACCCTGCCGGTCATCACGACTGGGCGATCAGCGCCTCGATCGATCTCGCCGCGTCGGACGAGGCAGGTGAGCCCGCAATGACGATCACCAGCGTATGCTCGATTTAGGTACAGACGTTTCTTAATCGATCTACCGGGTACAGATCACTCGACCGAACACTGCAAGCTCTCCCGCAAAGCAGCGTCACATGGCCAACGGATCCGGACCAGCAATTGCCGGCATAATCATCGGCATCGTCGTCGCCACCCAGGTCAGCGACTTCGAGAGCGCCGACCTCGACCTGCCCGACGATGTCGAGAGCGACGAGGACTTCGATTCCTCGTCGGACGACGACGCAGATGCCGGGCCGGACGACGACTCCACGCCGCAAGGGGTACCGACCCAAGTCGATGCCGGAGTTTCAGGCGTGGAGCTGACCCGATCGGCGACTTCGGTCGACATCAGTACCGTGGTTGCGCACATTACCTTTGGCCGGGACCCCGCCTACATTTCACCGGTTCTCGACCGGCCGGGCGTCCCGGCAACGTTCTGCGCTAGCCCGGCGCAATCGTCGTGCTGCCCGGCGTCGGCCACGTATTCGGCACCGTGGCTGCGCTGGACGTGCTGATCCCACCGCCCGTCGATCATGCAAAGCGGGTCGACACGCCGTCGAGCACGGCGTGTCGACCCACTTTTGCATGATCGACGGGGTTGTTTCGGGTCAGTGGGCGATCACCGGAGCGGCTTCGCCCTCGCCGGCAAGTTCTTCCCTGTCATCGAACTCCGGCGCCTGGCTCTGAGATCCGGCATTGACCAAGGCAAATGCCAGCGCCGCGGCACCGACCAGGATTGCGACGGCCCACCAGATGGCGGACGTGAACCCTTCCACCATTGCCTCCAACTGCAGCAGCTCGGGCGAGGCGGCCGTGGCGGCATTCGCCGCCAGGTAGGTCGTGGTCGCGCTCGCCGCGATGGTGTTGAGAAGAGCCACTCCGATAGCGCCACCAACCTGCTGGGAGGTGTTGATCATCGCGGACGCGATGCCCGCGTCGCGTGGCTCGACTCCGTACGTAGCCAGGCTCATCGCCGGCATGAAGGTCGTGCCCATACCGAGGCCGAGCAGCACGATGGCGGGCAGGATCAACCCAACGTACGAGCTGTCGGTTCCCAGCTGGGTCAGAATGAGCATTCCGGCCGCTGCAACAAGCAGACCGGGAGTCATCAAGTACCTCGCCGGTACCCGCGTCATCAGGCGAGCACCGATCTGGGTCGATCCAGTGACCATCGCGGCCACCATGGGCAGAAACGCCACGCCGGCACGGATCGGGCTGTACCCCTTGACGATCTGCAGGTAGTACGTGAGGAACAAGAACAGCCCGAACATCGCGATGATCGCCAGTCCGAGCGCTGCGTAGACCCCCCCGCGGTTACGGTCCAGGACGACCCGCAACGGCAGTAATGGCGCCGAAACCCTCCGCTCGACGAGGACGAAGGCGACCAGCAGGACGGCCGATGCGACGAACATCGTCACGGTGAGGCTCTCGGTCCAGCCGTGTGACTCGGCCCGGGTGAAGCCGTACACCAGGGCGACCAGACCGAGCGTGCCGAGCAGAACACCCGGAATGTCGAGTGGCGACCGGTTGCGACCGTCCGGCTCGCGGATCTCGATCATTCCGCCGAGAACGGCGACTGCGGCGATGGGTATGTTCACGTAGAAGACCCACCGCCAGTCGAGGTACTCGGTCAGCAGGCCGCCGAGGGTGAGCCCGACGGCCGCACCACCACCAGCGATGGCACCGAAGATGCCGAACGCCTTGGCGCGTTCCTTCGGTTCGGTGAACATCACTGCGAGCAGCGAGAGCGCGGCCGGTGCCAGCAGAGCGCCGAACGCACCTTGCAGTGCCCGGGACAAGAACAGCATCAGCTCGTTCACCGCCGCACCGCCGATCGCGGATGCGAGCGCGAAACCGACAAGCCCCGTCATGAAGGTGTTCTTGCGGCCCCACATGTCGGCGATCCGGCCGCCAAGCAGCAGCAGCCCACCGAATGCGAGCGCATAGGCAGTGATGACCCACTGCCGGTTTCCGTCGGAGATTCCGAGGTCTACCTGAGCGGACGGCAGGGCGATGTTGACGATCGTCGCGTCCAGGATCACCATCAGCTGGGCGATCGCTATGAAGGCCAGCGCTCGCCAGCGCCTTGGGTTAATTTGTGACTTTTGGGATATTTCACTTGCTTGAGACATGCGTGTGCTTACCAATCGTTAGTCGGACTGACTGGTCAGGCTCCGCGGCTAAGACATGCGCTGCCGCAAGCCCTCCAGAGTGACGGCCGCCCCGGGCAACGTTGACCTGGCTGGGGCTCGAAGGCCATCAAGGAAGATATGGAGGTGGCGGTGGACGAACGGGCCGAACTGCCCGCACGTCGTTCCAGGCACCGGCCTGGTCAGCTGAGTGATCGCGGCGAGAAGGTCACCACGCTCGACGTCCGGCCGGAGCTCGCCGGCCCGCCGCGCCCGATCCATCACCCGGTCGACCGCGGCCTCGAACCGTACCCGGGCGTCGACTACCCGGGGGTCGGACGGTTCGATGACGCCACAGAACACCGCGGACAGCGAGCCGATCCGCTCGTCGGCCGCCTTGATCGTGAACCGGCGCAACGCCTCGAACGCGTCGGCTTCCTCGCTCAGAACATGATCGGCGTGAGCGATGATGCGGTCGATGGCTGACACCGCCACGGCCAGAACGAGCTCGCCGCGGTCGGCGAAGTGCCGGTACAGGGTCGCGTTGCCCACCCCCGCCCGGTGGGCGATGGCGTCGAGCGCTACATCGGGTCCGACCTCCAGGAACGCGTCGCGAGCGGCCGCGATGATGCGCTCGCGGTTGCGCATCGCGTCCGCGCGGAGCCGGTGAACCGGCTCGACCGTCGCAGCGGTGACACCCATGGACTTCCCCTCAGTGCTTCACTCTAACCGGGGACCTTCTCCCCGGTTAGGCTCGAACACTGAGCTAAACGGGGAGCGGATCCCCGGTAATCCCACTTCCACATGTGAACTGCGTCACATTCGACCTCCGCCCGGCCTCCGACAATCCGCTGACAACCTGGCCGGCGCCGCCCGGGATGTGGCCGTCCCCGACCGGAAGCTGCCGCAGCTGTCAAGACAGCTTTCCAGTCTCACCACGCTGACTTCCACTGCTTTTCGTGGCGTGGACCGGCCGTTGTCACTCCGACGCCAGCGCTGCGGCAACCGCCTCCGGCATCGACGTCGTCGGCCGGCCGGCGAGCCGGCTCAAATCCCCCGTCTCGACGAGCAGTTCGCCACGCGCGAGGCCGCGATCCGATTCGGCGAGCGCCGCGGCATACGACGCCGGCAGGCCGGCGGCGGTCAGGGCCGCCGCGTACTCCTGCTCCGCGAGATCGCGGTACCCGACCTCGCGACCCGACAACTTCGTCACCGTCGCCGCGAGCTCGGCCATGCTGAACGCGCTGTCGCCACCGAGCTCGTAGGTGCGGCCCACGTGCCCGTCGGACGTCAAGACTGCGGCGGCTGCGGCGGCATAGTCGGCTCGAGTCGCCGCGCTCACCCGCCCCTCACCGGCACTGCCGAGGATGGCGCCGTGTTCGAGGAACACCGGAAGCTGCCCGGTGTAGTTCTCCAGGTACCAGCTGTGCCGCAGGATGGTCACCGGCAGGCCGGCCGAGGCGAGCGCCGCCTCGGTGGCACGGTGATCGTCTCCCATCCGCATGGTGCCTCTGTCCGCGTTGGCGATACTCGTGTAGACAAGCAGGCCGACACCCGCCTCGGCGGCTGCCGCGATCGAGTTCTTGTGCTGGGTTACCCGCTTGCCGACTTCGGTTCCGGAGATCAGCAGTACCTTGTCCACGCCGGCGAACGCCCGCCGAAGCGTGTCGGGCTCGTCGTAGTCGATCGCCTCGATTCGCACCCCACGATCCGCCAGATCCTTGATCTTGTCGATGGCCCGCCCGGCGGCGACCACCTCGTTTGCGGGCACGCCTCTGGCGAGTAGCTCCTCCACAACGAAGCGGCCCAGGTGGCCGGTTGCTCCGGTAACGACGATCGGCATTGTTCTCCTGCTCCTATCGGGATCGAGCGCTGTCGCCATACCCAACCTCAGGCGAGCCACGTCACTTCCCGGTTGGCCCAATGAGCCCGTCATACCCCTACAGGCGCTGCTAGTTGGTCACCTGCTCGGACGGCCTGCGTATCCGCGGAGCGAAGGCGGCGCGGGACCCACAGCATCGCAATGGCGGCCACGACAAGGCTGGCCACGCCGAGCCACAGCGCGGGTACCAACCCGTCGGTGAACATCTGGGGCGTCTCGTATCCGCCGCGGGCGGCGAACACCGATGCGAGCACCGCGACACCTAGCGCTCCACCGACCTCACGCACCGAGTTGTTGACGCCGGAGGCGATGCCCTGCTCGGCCGGCTGAACCGAAGCCATCAGGATGGCCCCGGACGGTGCGA
>Ga0299914_10000324_pt1 | contig 28481 bp, 18 predicted proteins | sample RVTome_10_FD_201361 | JGI IMG/M metagenome (GOLD analysis project Ga0299914, IMG submission 201361) | Soil microbial communities from uranium-contaminated site in the Upper Colorado River Basin, Wyoming, United States - RVT153D57 (version 2) ... | reverse complement strand
CCGCCCCCCGCGGCCGTGTGCGCCGGAAGGCGCGTGCTAGGATCCCTCCCTGGTGCACGCGACGCCTCCCGGGCGGTGGTCCCGCTCGCGCGCGTCCTCACGCCTCCCGTTCCCTTCATGTCCCGTTCCGCAGACACGGTTCAGCACGCGCCGGACGATCCGGCGACGCTCGCCGGCGCCGGGGGCGTCCGGATCTCCGGGTGGCAGGCCGCCTGCCTGTTCGGCCTGCTGACAGTGGTCCTGACCTGGCCGCAGGCCTGGAAGCCGCTGCACGTCCCCGATCACTTCGACACCTACTTCAGCATGTGGCGCCTCGCCTGGATCGCGCATCAGCTGCCGCGCGATCCGGCGCACCTGTTCGACGCCAATGTCTTCCACCCGCTGCGGCACACCCTGGCGTTCTCCGACGCCGTGCTGCTCCAGGGACTCGCGGGCGCGCCGCTCATCGGGGCCGGCGTGCCGGTCGTCCTCGTCTACAACCTGCAGATTCTGGGCACGTTCGTCCTGGTCGGCCTCGGCATGTTCCTGCTGGTCCGCGATCTGACGCGGTCGGCGCCGGCCGGACTCATCGCCGGGACGATCGTCGCCTTCGCCCCCTTCCGGTTCGATCACTACGTCCATCTCGAGCTGCTGTCGGCCCAGTGGATGCCGTTCGCCTTGTGGAAGATCCATGCGACGCTCCGCACGGGCCGCCTGCGGGACGGCGCATGGGCGGGAGTCTTCGGCGCGCTGCAGGGGCTCTCGAGCGTCTACTTCACCGTATTCTTCGCCACGATCCTCGCGGCCCTCGTGCCGCTGCTGTGGCTCGGCAGCGATCCGGCGCGCCGCCGCCGGGCTGCGATCGCGCTGGGCATCGGCGGGGCGCTCGCCGCCCTCGTCGTTCTGCCCTACACGCTGCCGTACCGCGCGGCGCGGGAGATCGTGGGGGAGCGCGCCGGCGAGAGCGCGCTCGTCGCGTATGCCGCCGGGCCGAAGCACTATCTCGCGGCGATGCCCGGGAGCGTGCTGTACGGGCGCCTGACATCGGACCTGGGCGTCCACGAGAAGCGCCTCTTCCCCGGTTTCGCCGCCATGCTGCTCGTGCTGGTCGGCGTCTGGCCGCCGATCGACCGTACGCGCGCCGCCTACGCGTTGGCGGCCGCCATGGCCGTGGACATCTCGTTCGGGCATCGCGGCGTTCTGCTCGAGCCCCTCCACGCCAACCTGGAGGTGTACCGCGGGCTGCGGGTGGTTGCGAGGATGGGGGGCCTCGCCCTGCTGTTCGGGGCCGTTCTGGCCGGTTTCGGCGCCGCGAGGCTGGCGGCCCGCCTGCCCCGGCTCGGGCCGCGGACCGCGCTCCCGGGCGCGATCGGCCTCGTGATGCTCGTCGAGTACCTCACGTATCCGATGGCGCTCGTGCCCGTGGAGACGCGTCCTGCCGATGTCTATCGATGGCTCGCGACGCAGCCCCCGGGCGTGGTCGCCGAATTTCCGATGCCGGTCCGCGAGCCGGTGGACCTGGTGCGCTTCGAAAGCCGGTTCTCCTACAACTCCACGTTTCACTGGCGGCCCCTTCTGAACGGGTACAGCGGCTTCTGGCCCGCCTCGTACATCGAGACGGTGCGGGCGGTCGGCGGCTTCCCGGATGAGGCGTCGGTGGCCGCGCTGCGGGCGCGGGGAGTCGCATACGCGATCGTCCACGAACGGTTCTACGGCCGCGAACCCTACCGGCGGATCACCGGAGCGCTCGACGCGCGCGGCGATCTGATCGCCTACGGTCCGTTCGCCGACGGTCCGTTCCGCGTCAGGGCCTACCGGCTGCTCCGCGCGGATCGCCCCCCGGATCCGGCGGCGCGCGATCGTCCTGGCGCAGAGCTCGTGGCAGCCTGGACGCCTTCGCCGCGGACGAAGTAGGATCGGGCACTCGACCACGCTCGCTTCCAGCTCCGCGTCCTTCTGTGCACCGCATGCATCCCGGCTCGTGATGATCCGTTCCGTCACGCGCATCGTCATCGCGATGCTGCTCGGCGCGCTCGCCGGCGCGGCGGGCGCCATCACGGCCGTCACGGTGCAGCCGGAGTTCGTGGTCGAGATGGACCGGCATCTGCCCGCGCCGGCTGTTTCGGGCTTTTATCCTCCCGAGCGGGCGGGGGACCTCACGTTCGCGTGGACATCGCGCCGGGCCGAGATCGCGCTCGCGGGGCTCGATCGGCGCCGGCCCTGGATCTGCGTGCTTCGCTTCCGCGGTGACGGTCCGGCGCTGCAACGGACGGCCGCGATCGTGGACGCCGACGGGGTGACCCTCGAACGCGCCGCGGCAAGCCTGGCGTTCCAGGAGCTGCGTGTCACGATTCCCGCGAGGCCCGAGCGGCCGGGGCTGACGCTCGGGATCACCAGCTCCGCCACCTTCGTGCCGGGACCTTCGGATCGCCGCGAGCTGGGCCTGCTCGTGGACAGTCTGGTCTGCCGTCCCGACGGCGGAGGCCTGAGCCTGCCGCCGCGGCGCGCGACCGGCGCCGCCGCCGCCGCCGCCGCAGTGTCCGGCGCCGCGCTGGGCGCGGCGGGTGTGGCGCTGGGCACCGTCGCCCTGGCGATGCTCCTGCTCGCGATTGCGCAGGGCGTGCTGCTGTCGTCCGGACTGGCGGCGTACGGCGACTTTCCGGCGACGCTGCTGTGGTCCGCGGGATGGATCGCCGCGATCGCAATCGTGCTCGCGAAGGGGCTCGAGACCTGGACGGGCCGGGGGCTGTCGCCCCCCGCCGGTTTCGCCCTGTTCTTTTCGGCGGCCGCGCTCCACCTGAAGCTGCTCGGGCTGTTCCATCCCTCGAAGCTCCTGATCGACGCCCTGTTCCACGCGCACCGCCTCGAGTGGGTGCTCGCCGGCCGGTACTACTTCACGCAACCGCTGCCGAGCGGCGTCACTTTTCCCTACGCGATCGGTTTGTACGTGTTCGCGGCGCCCTGGACGCTGGTGGTGAGCGACTACGTGTCGCTGCTGAGGGCTGTCGTCATCGCCGCGGAAGTCATGGGCGGCCTGCTGCTCTACCCGCTGATTGTGAAGACCTGGGGGCACAGGCTGACCGCCGCCGCGGCGGTCGCGCTGTTCCACGCGATCCCGCTTCCGTACGGCCTCATCGGCAACGCCAACCTGACGAACGCCTTCGGGCAATCGGTGGCCCTCATGGCGCTCGTGGCGGCGGCGCTGGGCGCCTGCGCCCGTCGCCGCTACGTGTACGCGGTCGGGCTCTGGCTGCTGACGTCGCTGGCGTTCCTGTCGCACATCAGCACGTTCGCGCAGCTCTTCGCCATCCTGATCGCCGCCGCGGCCATGTACCGCTGGAAGGGCGGGGCGGAGCTGCGCCCGGCCGCGACCGTGATCCTGGTCGTGGCGCTGCTGGCCGGCGCGTTTGCCACCGTGGCGTACTATGGGCACTTCGGCGAGGTGTACAGGACCGCGCTCCGCGTCCGGGCACAGGCCGCCGCGGCCCCCGCGCAGGGGATCGGCGCGCCCGCCGAAGCAATCTCCCCGCAGCCCGCCGCGTCAGCGATGTCGAGCCGCTTCGCAGACGCCGCAGGGCTGACGGCCACGATGATGAGCCTGCCGGTTCTGATCCTCGCGGTGGTCGGGGCGTGGAGTCTGTGGACCGCCGGCGCGCGGGACGCCCTGACCCTCCTGCTCGCCGCGTGGGGGACGGCGTATCTGGCGTTCTTCGCCGTTGGCGTGGTCCCGGCGGTCGATGCCCCGTTCCAGCGGTATGCCGCCGAGTTCGTGGGACGCGTCAACTTCGCCGCCTATCCCGCCGCGGCGGTGCTCGCCTCTCGCGGCGCCATCCGGCTGTGGCAAGGCCCTCGGATAGCGGGCATCGCCGCCGTGGTCCTGGTGCTCTCCGCCCTCGTCTCGGGCGCGAGGCACTGGGCCGGCTGGTTCTTGTGAGGGCCGATCACTCCAGCGCTCCGGCCTGCGCGTCCCCCGGCCTCCGGACCCATATCTCGTAGTCCTCCAGGGGTTCGACCCGCTGATAGCGGGCGCGCAGCCAGGGGCCCAGCCGGGGGTGGCTGGCGAAGAAGGTCGCCGAATCGGCCGGCGGCGCCGCCCAGTCGTGAATCTGGAGGACGACATACTTCGGAGGGCGGTTCTCCAGGTCTTGAAGGACTCCATCGGCGCCGTATCCGGGGACCGTTTCGTTGAACCCGACAAGGACCGGCCGGCTCCAGAAGAAGCGGGACGAGCTCACGCGCCCGGCCGCGAGGTATGCGCCCGGCGAGAACCCGAAGACGTAGACCGCATCGGACGGCCCGGTCCGGGCCTTCAGGTACGCCCCAAGCCGGCGGACGGAGAGCGCGGCGTATTTCGCGCCGGGTTCTCCGCCGTATCGCTCCAGGTGCGCGTCGCGCGTGATCCGGCCGGCCAGGAAGGCCAGATCGTGCGACAGGTTCCGGGGGATTTTGTCGAAATCGGCCACGCGCCACGCGCCGTACGCGACGAGCAGAATGCCCGCCGCTCGCGCGAGGGGCCGCAGGCGCACCCCAACCGATCCGGCGGGCCAGAGGATCGCGGCCGCCGCGCCCGCCGACAACGCGAGCGCGGGAGCCGCCTGGACGAAGTACTGCGGGAGGCCCCGGCTGCCGTTGATGGCGATCGAGAGGCAGGCGGCCGCCACCCACACCACCGGAAGCAGCAGATCGCGGCGCTCCGGCCTGCGCAGCCACGCGCCGAGCAGGACGATGCACCCGAGCCCGCCCGTCGCCCACAGCGCGTCCACGCGCGCATGCTGCACCGGAAAGGACAGCAGGTAGGTCACGAACGACAGCGGGCCCGCGTACGTCTCGCCCGAGTATTCCAGGTTGTAGAGGATCGTGGCGTAGTAGAGGTCCGTCAGCGTCCCGCCGGCGGCGAAGATGGCGACGACAGCCAGGACCGGCACCAGCGCTCCCAGGCCGACGAGCGTCAGGCGCCGCAGCGTCGCCCGAAGAGTCCCGACAGGCATCATCGCGCTCAGGGCGATGGGCGCGGCGTAGACGATCGCGTTGTACTTGAACGTGAAGGCCAGGCCGATCAGGGCGCCGACGAGCAGCGGCGCCAGCCGCTCCAACCTCGTCGCGATCCCATTCGATCCGGAGGCGCCGACCTCGTCGCGTCGCCAGGCGCCGGCGGCGAGCAGCATCGCGGCGGTCACCGCCAGGGCGATGAACGTTTCGCACTGGGCGCGGATCCGCACGCCCGCCAGCCGGTTGAACGTGGGATCGCCGAGGAGGAGGAACAGGGCAGCCGCCGTCAGGCCGGCCGCGGAGGAGCCGAAGAGACGGCGGCCCAGCGGCAGGAGCAGCAGCGCGACCGCGGCGGACACGAGCAGGTCCGCCGCGGGCACCATCGATTCGTGCGGCCACAGCGCGTGGAGACCCGCGTAGGCGAAGTGCACGCCGGGCGGTTTCTGATCCCACGCGTCCCTGTATGGCAGGCCGCCAGCGAGAATCCGGCTTCCGGCATAGGCGTACAGCGCCTGATCGGGCCCCGCCGGCTGTACCAGCGACGGCACGCGCGGCAGCAGCAGCAGGGCCAGGAGCGCGTAGCTCCACGCTTTCCTCCAGCGCAGCACGTGGATCATTCTAGCGGCCTGGGTGGCCTCGCGGTCCGAGCCTGGAATCGAACGCGGGAACGGCGGGGTCGAGCGGGCGGCCCGTAATGCGCCCGAGCCCGGCGCGCTCGTCGGTCCCGTCCGGCAGGTAGAAGCGATGGCCACCGGCACTCGCGCGGTACTCGTAGTGCCGCAGAATCGTCTCGATCACCGGCGCGCCGAGATGCACGTTGCGGTACCAGGCAGCCCCGCGCGGGGCGGCCGGATCGTGATCGATCACGATGCACGTGAACCGCCGGGCTTCGATGCGCGCGGTCAGATCGTCGGCGAGCGCAGGCGTTCGGAGCGCGACGACGCGGAAGGCGAAGGGGTCGAGCAGGACGGGAGACTCGCCGGCCAGGATCGGCACGAGCGGCGATTCGGCGAGGACGGGTCTTCCGCACTGGCGCACCGCCTCGCGCACGGCGGCCCGCCGGCTCCCGAGGTCGGCGTCCGCGGTCGCACGACGAATCTCGATGATGCGCGCGGCGTTCTGGACGGACGTCCAGAACAGCAGGATTGCGAGCGCCACCGTGCCGGGCCGCGCAACCCGCGGGCGCGTGGCCGCAACCCACGCGAGGAAGACGACGAGGACGGCGTAGAGCTCGACGACCTGATTGGCCAGGATGGTTCCCGGCGTGCCGAGGGCCAGAGCCGTCGTGGCGGCGGCGGCCGGGAGCGCGAGCACGGGCAGCTGACGCCACCGCGCCGCGTTGCTGACGAGCGCGGCCGCGGCGAGCAGCACCATCACGGTGAGGACGCGAGACGACGCGATGAGCGCGAGCGGCCGTACGAGCGTCTCGGACGCCAGCAGTCCGGCGGGCGTCTCCCCGGCGAGCGCCGTGGCCCGGACCGAGGCGAGGAACCGTCCAGCGCTGAGCCACTCCACGACGGAGACGAGCAGCAGGACGCCCAGCGCCGTGGCTCCGCCGAGACGCAGCGCGTCTGACCGACGCCCGGCGAACACGAGCGCGAGCAGCGCGGCGGCGGGCGCGTAAACGCTCGTCGGCTTGGCCGCGATCGCCAGCGTGAAGCAGACGGCGGCGCCGGTCGCGCCGCGCCACGAGCCGCGCGCCTGCCCCGCCGCGCCCGACGCGGCCGCGAGCCCCAGAAGCGCCAACCCGGCCGCGAACGGTTCGACCCGGATCGACAAGGCGGACTGCTGGACGAAGTACGGCGCCGTGGCGAGGACGGCCGCGAGGATCGTGGCTTTCCGGGGAAGGCCGAGCGCCGTGAGCAGCGCGGACGCGCCGGCGGCGAGGACTCCGAGGCCGGCGAGGCTGACGGCGTGCCCGGCGGCGATCGGATCCACCCCGAGACGCGACAGGCCGGCAATCAGCGCGAAGAACAGCGGGAAGTACCGCGTGCCACCGTAGCCGGCGGGGCCGAGGAGATCACGGTACAATAGCCCCTCGCGAAGATCGCGCGCGAGGGCCAGCCAGACGCCGCTGACCAGATTGAGGTCATGTCCGCTCGTGAGGCTGATCCACGCGTGCGCGGCCAGCACGCCGAGCGACAGGGTGGCGCCCGCGGCCGCGAGGCCGCCGAGCGGTGTCATCGGATAGGGCCTTCCTGCAACGTATGGTGCTGACCAGGAGAATCGGCCGGGCTCTCTCGGCGAAGCTCACGCGCCTCACGCTCGACCGGTTCATTCTCGCATACGCGAGCAGCGGACGGACGCTGGACCTGGGCTCGCAGCAGGGCCCCTACGCCGCGCAGTTCCCGCGCCGCGTCGCCGTGGACATCAAGCCCGGACGGGGCGTCCATGTGGTCGGCGACGCCATGGCTCTCGCCTTCGCGGACGACAGCTTCGATGTCGTCCTCTGCACCGAAATGCTGGAGCACGTGCCCGAACCGCAGCGCGCCGTCGACGAGATGCGGCGCGTACTGCGGCCCGGCGGGCTGCTGCTGCTGACGACGCGCTTTCTCTTTCCGATACACGACGCGCCGCACGACTACTTCCGGTACACGAAGTACGGCCTGCGCCACCTGCTCCGGCGGTTCGACATCGTGGAGCTGCGGGAAGAGACGACGGCGGTCGGATCGCTGGCCGTGCTGCTGCAGCGCCTCGGGATGCAGGCGGAGACGCTGGGCTGGATGCCGCTGCGTGCGATCTGGCTCCTCGGTGCGCGCCTCGTGCATCCGCTGTCGTTCCTGATCACCCGCGAGTACGGCGACAGCCGGCGCCTGACCGTGGAGCAGGGGATCATGACGAGCGGGTATCACGTGGCCTGCCGGAAGCCCTCCGCATGACGGCCGGCGCCGCGCCGCCCGCGCGCACCCGGCCGCCTTTCGCCGCCGCTTCCGCGGCCGTCGTCGTCCTCATCGCCCTCGCGCTCTACTGGCCGGCGCTCGGCGCCGGCTTCGTCGGCGACGACTTCATGATCCTGCACCGCCTCGGCCGCGTGGAGGAGTTCGCCGAGGCGCTGCGCTTCTTCCGCGGAGAGTTCTTCGAGTATTACCGGCCGCTGGGGTTCCTCTCGCACGCGATCGACTGGACGATCGCCGGCGCCGACGCACGGCAGTTCCATCGCACGAACCTGCTGCTGCACGCCATCAACGGCCTCCTCGTGTTCGGCATCGCTCATGCGCTGGCCGCGCGTGCGGGCGTGCAGACAGCGGACGGCCGTGCGGCCGGGACAACGGTCCGCGAGCAGCGCCCGTCGATCGCGGGGCGACCGCAGTCATGGGCGATCGCCGGTCCGATTGCCGCGCTGCTGTTCGTGCTGCACGCGTCCAGTCACGAAGCCGTCGTCTGGATCTCGGCGCGATTCGATCTGCTGGCGACGGCGTGGGCGCTGGCGGCGGTGTGGTGGATGGTGTCGGGCGCGCCGGGGAGTCGATGGGGCCCGCCGCTGCTGTTCCTGCCCGCGGTGCTCTCGAAGGAATCGACGGTCGCGCTGCCGATCGCGGCGGCGGCGTGGGCCGTCTTCGGCCGCCGCGCGACGACCCGCGACACGATCGCGCGGCTCGCGCCGTGGATTGTCGTGCTGGTCGTGTACGCCCTGCTGCGGCAGGCCGCCGGCGGAGTGCCCGCCACCGGCGGCGCCGCGCGAGCGCCGAAGCTGATCGCGCTGGCCGCCGTGATCGGCCTGCTGATCGGGTGCGCGAGCGGGCGCTGGCTCCGCCTGCGGAACTGGATGCTGGCGCGCCAGGGATTCCTGGCCGTGTGCGGCATCGTCGCCGCCGCTGCCGCCGGTCTGGCCTGGAGCCTGCCCCTCGGCTCGATCAGCGCGCTCGTGCGGGAGAAGCTCACGGTCGCCGGATTCGTAATCTACTACCTGTTCACACCGTGGACCGAGGCCGGCACCGGCGCGGGATACCTCGAGCCGCTCGGGCGGATCTACGCGGGCGCAGCGCTCGCCGGCGTGCCTCTCCTGGGCCTCGTCGTCTGGAGTCTGAGGCGCCGGCTGCTGAATGCCGATGCCGCGTGGTTCCTCGCCGCGCTGCTGGTCGCGACGCTGCTGCCGATCTCGGCGCTGACCGAAGGCAGGAGGTACCTGTATCTGCCTTCCGCGGTGGTGTCGATCGCCGCCGGTGCGGCGGTGGCGGCACTCGGCGGCCGCGCGCGCGCGATGGCCGTCGCGGCCGTGGCCGTCTTCCTGGCCGTTTCGTCCGCCCGGATTGCCGGAAAGATCGACGACTGGATCTGGGCTGGTGCGATGACCGCCGACGGCGCACGTCTCGCCGACGAGGCACTGGCGCCGGCCTGCGATGCCGGGCATGTCGTGTTCCTCACGAGCCCGGTGGGTGTGCGCGGTGTGTACACCCACTTCTATTACGAGACGTTCGAGCTCCCGCGTGGCTGCACGCCGGAGACCTTCCAGATCGTCGCGCGCGTGGTGCGGGTGGATACGCGCGTGGAGGCACGGTGGATCGATCGGCACACGATCGTCCTCACGATTCCGCAGTACCGGGGGAACGTGGTGCTCTCGGAGGATTTGCGCCGGTTCGACCTGCCGCTCGCCGATGTCCGGTCCCGCGCGATCGTCACGCCACTCGGGGAGCTTCGGGCCGAGCCGGCGGGTGCGAGTCAGCAGCTGATCCTGCGGCTCGACCCCGGCCAGGGTGCGTCCCTCCTCTTCTTCTACTTCAGCGATGGACGCATCCGCCGGCTCCCTGCGTTTCCAGGGTGATCCAGGGGCTGCCGGATCGGGAGGGCCGGACGGGAGTGGTCCGCTTCAGGGCCCGCACGGCGGCAGGCAGGCGGTCCTGTTCTTGCTAAGCTGCGGAACGCTTTGACAGCGGCAGCCATCTCGGATACGTTATCCGCGCCTTGAAAGCGCAGCAGACCGGCGGTTTATCGGTCGCCTGGTATTCTGGTGCGCCACTTCGCGTCGGGTAACTCTTACATACTCGTCAGACCTAATCCGTTTGTCGTTCGAAGCACGGACGTTGCCGGTTGTGGTGCCTGCGGATTCGAAGGCCGCGAGGATTTGCCCGTGGCGCGCCCCGGTGCGATGCGCCCTTGCCCTCGTGCTGGGGATCCTGGCCGTTCCACTGTCCGCCGCGCCGGCATCGACCCAGTCCGGCCGCGACGCGCCGAAAGCCGCGGGGCCCGAGCGACTGCTGGCTCAGGGATGGGCGGCGCTGGCGGAAGGTGAGGCCGCGGCCGCATCGGCTCTCGCCGCGAAAGCGCTGGCCCTCGCGCCGGCGAGCGTGGCGGCGGCGGGGCTCGCCGTGGAGGCGGAGATCGCGCGCGGCGGACCGGAAGCCGGACTGGCGGTGTACGAGCGCTGGCTGGGCGGCCGCAGAGTGGACGCCGCGTACCTGCTCCGGCGGGTGGCGACCGCATACCTGGCGAGCGCCGTACGGCAGCGCGACGGCGCCCTCGCGCGAGTGGAGGCCCTGAAGGCGCTCGTGGCCGATGGCGATCCGGACGCCCGTGCCAGTCTCGCCGCGGCGGGGCCGACCGGCGTGCTCGAGGCGCGGCTCCTGGCGTCGCTCGGCGACGAAACGGCGGTGCGGACGCTCATCGCGCAGCTGCAGTCGATTCCCGACAAGCGCGGGACGATCGACGCGCTCGTCGAGAGCGGCAGTCCGCTGGCGCGCGGGCCGCTGATGGAAATGCTGGGGGACATCCGAGACGAGCATCGCGCGGCGGCGGCCGACGCGCTCGGACGCCTGGGCGCTCGCGAGGCCATCGATCGGATCAAGCCCATGCTGGAGGACGGGAGCTTTCCCGTGCGCATGACGGCGGCCAGAGCGCTCTACCAGCTCGGAGACGACAGCGGGGCGACGCTCCTCGACCAGCTGCTCCTCTCGGAGCACGCCGCGGTGCGGATGGGCGCGGCCGAAGCGCTCTCTGTCCGCCCTGGCGGCGCGTGGCTGAGCGTGGCCCGCGCGCTCGCCGACGATCCCGATCAGAGCGTTCAGCTCCAGGCCGCCCGGCTGCTGGCTCCCTACGACCGGGAGCTGGCTGAACGCGTCCTGACGCGCCTCCGGCAGTCCGAGAACCCCGCCGTGCGCGAAGAGGCCGGCAAGGTGCTGGCCGAGCGGGTGGCGAACGACTTCGCGACCCTCAGGCGGCTGCTTCGGAGCGGCGAGCCGGTGACGGCCGTGCGCGCGGCGGCACGGATTCTCGAATTGACACGTTGATGAGCTGTATGCCCGATTCCCGGACGCTAATGGCCGGATCTGCTCCGGCCGATACTCGATCCGTATTGTCCTGCCGACAGGACCCCTGCAGGATGGGTGCCTCGATGACCACGCCGATGTCCGCTCGCCTCACCAGCCGTGCCGCCGCCTGCCGTTCCTGGCGCGTCGGCCTGGGTCTTCTCGCCGCCCTGCTCCTGTGGGCGCCTCCGCTCGCGGCGCAGATCAGTTCCGTGGGCGTGAACCCGGCGCTCATCGGGTTCCCGGTGCGGGGCAGCGACGCGGCCTACGATCCCGTCAACAACGTCTACCTGGTGGTCGGCGCCCATGGGGTCGTCCGGGGAGTGTTCGTCAATTCCGCCGGCTCGCCGGTGAGCGCCCCGTTCCAGATCAGCGGCGGCGCCGGGTTTGCCCAGTTTCCGCGCGCGCTCTACAGCCCCCACGTCAACAACGGCGCCGGCGGGTTCCTCGTCACCTGGCATCAGGGTGACGGCGCGAACCTCGTGAACACGAGGATCGTGGCCTATCCGAATCACGTGGTGACCGCCCAGTACCCGATTCCCAGCGCTCCGACCTGGTGGGAGTCCGGAGCGGCCATCGCCTATTCCCCCTCGAGCCGGGTGTTCCTCGTCGTGTGGCGCGACGCCGCCTACGTGGTGACGGGCGTCCGGATCGGCCTCAACGGCCAGGCGATCGGTGCCCCGTTCGCGATCTCCGCTCAAGTGCCAGGCGACGGAGCGCGGGATCCCAACGTCGCCTGGAACCCCCACACGAACGAGTTCGGCGTGGTCTACACCGGCTGGAACGCGAGCGGCGCGACGACCGCCTTCGCCCGCGTGGGCGCCGGCGGCGGGGTGCTGTCGCGCAACGTCTTCAATGTCGGCCCGGCGACCTACATCACCGATATCGCGTTCAACACGACGACGGGCCGCTATCTCGCGGCGTGGTCGCAGTTCGGCACTTACGGCGCCGAGATCGATGCGAGCGGCAATGTCGTGACCAAGGGCCTGCTCTCGTCGACGACCGGCACCTATGACGGGCTGGGCGTGGCGTACAACGCCACGAGCGGCACGTTCCTGCTCGTGGGGCACGGCCCGAGCTTCGACGTGTGGGCGGCCGAGCTGAACAGCCGCGGCGCACGCACATCGGCCGACGTCAGCGTGACTTCCGCGGGCGGCCCCATCGGGTCTTTCTACCCGAGGGCCGCGGCCCGCTCGAACGCGCGCGAGTGGGCCATTCCTTTCTCGCACAATTTCTCGATGCTCCGCGACCAGGTCGTGTCCACGTCCTCGACGGGCGGCGGGCCGGCCGGCAGCCTCGGTGCCGCGAGCGGCGGCGGAACGACAACCCCGCCGCCACCGCCGCCGCCCAGCGGCGGCTGCACGACGCCCGATCCCTTCGCGTCGATCGGCGGCGGCACGTGCGTGAACGGGGGGTGGGTGCCCAGTGGCACGTCGGGCGGCTCGACCGGCGGCTGCACGACGCCCTCCCCGGGCACGGGGTGGACGTGCGTGAACGGCGGCTGGGTCCCGCCGACGTCCAGCGGATCCTCGGGCGGCTGCACCACGCCCGATCCGTTCACGGCCATGGGCGGCGGCACCTGCGTCAACGGCGGCTGGATCCCCGGCGGCTCCGGCTCCGGCGGCTCGACCGGCGGCTGCACGACGCCATCGCCGGGCACGGGGTGGACCTGCGTGAACGGCGGCTGGCTGCCGCCCTCCGGCGGTTCAGGCGGCTCGACCGGCGGCTGCACGACGCCCGATCCCTTCACGGCGATCGGCGGCGGGACGTGCGTGAACGGCGGCTGGATCCCCGGCAGTTCCGGAGGCTGCACGACGCCCCCACCGGGAACGGGCTGGACGTGTGTCAACGGCGGCTGGTTGCCGCCATCCACCGGCGGTTCCGGCGGCGGCTCGACGGGAGGGTGCACGACGCCCGACCCGTTCGCCGCGATGGGCGGCGGCACGTGCGTGAACGGCGGCTGGATCCCGGGCACCACGACGTCGGGCAGCGGCATCCTCGGCGGCTGCACCACGCCGGATCCGTTTGCCTCCATGGGCGGCGGCACGTGCGTGAACGGCGGCTGGACCTTCGGCGGATCAGGCACGTCGTCGTCTGGCGGCTGCACGACCCCCGATCCGTTCACCGCGATCGGCGGCGGCGTCTGCATCAACGGCGGCTGGGTGCCGAAGTCCTCCTGATACGGCGCACGTGAGAACGCGCACACGGATCCCCGGGCGCCGCGGACTCGGGCGCCCGGGAGCCGGCTGCGGCGCAGTATCGGCGTAACGCCTCTGTCCGCGGCCGGCGCCGCGGGCCCGGAGACGCAGGATGCTGTCGCTCGTCATTCCCATCTACAACAACGAGGACAACCTGCCGCGCCTGTTCCGCGAGCTGGAGCAGTTCGCCGAACGGCTCGGCGATCGGCTGGAGATCGTCTTTGTCGTCGACGGCGCCCCTGACAACTCGCTCCAGATTCTGGCGGCGCGGCTGCCGGGCTGGCGGCTGCGAACTCAGCTCGTCGAGCTGAGCCGGAACTTCGGCTCGTTTGCGGCCATCGCGGCTGGCCTGCGCGCGGCGGCCGGCGACTGCATCGCCGTCATCGCCGCCGACCTGCAGGAACCTCCCGAACTCGTCCTCGAGTTCCACCGGCTGCTCCGATCGGACGAAGCCGATGTGGTGTTCGGCTGCCGGACCGGCCGCGCCGATCCGTGGCCCTCGCGGCTGCTGTCCGTGGCGTTCTGGAGTGTGTACCGGCGACTCGTGACCAGGGAGATGCCGAAGGGCGGGATCGACGTGTTCGGGTGTACGCGGCAGGTCCGCGATCGGCTCCTGGAGCTCCACGAGGTCCACACCAACCTCGTCGCGCTGGTGCTCTGGCTGGGTTTTCGCCGAGCGTTCGTGCCCTACGAGCGACGGCCCCGGGTGGAGGGACGCAGCGGATGGACGGCCGCGGGGAAGCTGCGCTACGCGCTCGACAGCGTCTTCAGCTTCACCGATCTGCCGATCAGGGCGCTGCTGATCCTCGGCGCCCTCGGCACGGCCTCGGCGCTCGTGGCGAGCGCGACCGTCTTCGTCGCGTGGTGGATGGGCGCCGTCCCGGTGCTCGGCTACACGCCGCTCATGCTGGTCATCTCGTTCTTCGGCGGACTCACCGCGCTCGGGCTCGGGATCGTCGGCCAGTATGCGTGGCTGGCGCTCCAGAACGCGCGCAACCGGCCGGCCTACGTCGTCAAGACCGCGCGGACGTTCGAGGGCGCACCCGACCGGCAGCCGGACGCGGCGGCCGCCGGACGCGGCGCGCTGGCCGTTCACGCGCGGACGGCCGACAGGAATTCGTCGTAGTCCCTGATGTAGTCGTCGGGATCGTAGCGGTCGGAGGCGAACACCAGGAGCAGCGCGTCGGCCGAGTACTTGTACTGCACGGCCCAGATCATGGGCGGCAGGTACAGCCCGAGATTGGGCCGATCGAGGACGATCTCCTCGCTGGTCCGCCCGTCGTCGACCACCACGGCGACCGATCCCCGCGCGCACACCAGGAACTGATGGCAGCGGCGGTGCGCGTGCTCTCCACGCACGTTCCGTCCGGGCACGTCGAAGACGACGAAGTAGCGCTGGACTGCGAACGGAATGTCGGCGCCGAACTCGCCCGCCGACAGGCTGCCGCGCAGATCGTCTGCGCGCACCAGGTGATGGAGGGTCACCGCGCCGACCGAGCTCCTGACGACCGTGCCCGGTTCCGACGGCCCGCCGGACGCCGGGTGGGAGACAGGATGGTGTGACGTATCCGCGTAGCCGACGATCCGGGCGGGGTTGCCGGAGACGATCGCCTTGGCCGGCACGTCGCGGGTGACCACCGCCCCGGCCCCGATCATCGCCCGCACGCCGATGTGGAGCCCCGGAAGAATCGTGGCGCCGCCGCCGATGGACGCGCCGCGCGCGATGTGCGTTTCGAGGACGGTTCGCTCATAATGCTTGCTTCTCGGGTACTTGTCGTTCGAGAAGGTCGCATTCGGCCCGATGAATACGTCGTCGCCGACGCGGAGTCCGTTCCAGAGCTGCACGCCGGACTTGACCGTGACGCGGTCCCCGAGAATCACGTCGTCCTCGATGAACACATGGTCGCAGATGTTGCAGTCGCGCCCGATGCGGGCCCCGGGCAGGACATGCGAAAAGGCCCAGATCCGGGTCTGTTCGCCGACTGTCCGGCTCTCACACAGGGCCCGCGGGTGCACGAAGACGCTGGTCGGGGGAACGGGGTGGTCTGCCATGTGGCGCTCAAATCCTAACGTTCCCGGGCGGTCAGCGGCAACAGCCGGCAGGCGGACGCCCGCGTCGCGCGTCATCCGGCGATGCGCACACCGCTCATGATCGGGCGGGCCGCGGTCGCCTCACCGATCGCCCCCGCGCCGCGGCACGTCTTCTCGATCGTCCTCCTGGCCGCCGCCGCGGCGGCGCTCGCCGTCCGGTGCGTGTCGATTGCCGAACCCCTCGGCATCGATCAGAGCCTGTGGGCATCGGCGGTCAGGGGCCTCTCGCGCGGGCAGCTGCTGTATCGGGACGTCTGGGAGCAGAGGCCGCCGGGAATCTACTGGACCTATCTCGCCGCGTTCCAGGTGTTCGGCTGGACACCGGCCGCCGTGGCCTGGCTCGACATCGCCGCATCGGCGGCCACGACGATCCTGCTGTTCCTCATCGGCCGGTCGCTGGGCGGCACGAATGCGGGCGCCTGGTCCGCGGCGCTCTACGCCCTGCTGACGGTGCCCGCGTGGCTCTATCGTCACAGCGGCTTCCTCGAGCGCGCCGTCTGCGAGACGTTCATCGTCGTGTGCGTCGGCGCGAGCTTCCTGTTCGCAGTGAGATTTCGCGAGCGGGGCTCATCCGCGGACATGCTGGCCGCAGGCTTCCTCGCGGGCGCGGCCGTCGTGTTCAAGCCGAACGCGGGGCTCTACCTGCCAGCCGTGCTGACGTGGGTCGTCCTCTACGGCCGCAACGCGCTGCCTCGCGGCGCGCTCGTCCGCTCCCTGGCGCTGGCGGTGGCGGCAAGCGCCATCATGCCTCTTGCCGCGATGGCGTGGCTCTGGCGGCTCGGGCTGCTCGACGACGCCCGGGTGGCCGTGGTGGAGTTCAACCGCTACTACGTGGGGGAGGGATTCACGGCCGGCGGCTACGCGCTCGACTTCTCGCGGGCCGTCTGGCTGCGGATGAAGACGGATCCCGTCTGGCTCGCGGGCGGTGTCGGATCCGTGGTCGCCCTCTGGGACCTGGCGCGGACGCGGCGCCTGCCGCCGATGGCCGGGCTCGCGGTGGTCTGGGGCGGCGCCTCGGCGCTCGTCATCGCGGTCAACGGCGCGCGGCTGTTCAACAGCTATTTCATCCAGGCGTTCGCGCCGCTGACGCTCCTGGCGGTCTGGCTTCTCATGCAGTCGCGGGCTGGCAGGCCGGCCCGGCGTCTCGTGGCCGTCACGACCGCCGTGCTGATGGCCATGCTGATCGTCCAGCGGCACTATCCGGCCAAGGTGATCGGATCGGCCGCGGCGGATCTGGCGGTCCTGCGCGGCCGTATGGATCGCACGACCTACCTGGATCAGTACGGCGGATTCGGAAACCACCGCGGGTACTCCGCCCGCGCGAACGAGGAGCTGGCCGCATACGTGCGGGAGCGCACCCATCCCGACGATCGGATCTTCCTCTTCGGTATCAACGGAGCCGGCGTCTACTTCGCGGCCGATCGCCTGGCGGCGCACCGCTTTCTCCGCGTGAACTTCTTCGTGGAAACCGACTTTCCGGATTCGCGCTTCCGGCTGTCCTCGGTGGTCGACGATCTCAGCGCGGCGCGCCCGCGTTACCTGATCTTCGAGCGGCTGCACTCGGCCTCGGCGATGGGGAGGGCGGCCGACGCCCTGCCGGAGCGCCCGGAGGTCGTGGAACTGCTCGGCGCTTACGAGCTCGAGACCCGGATCGAGGACTTCACCCTGTATCGGCTGATGGACGAGGCGAGCCGCTGAGGCGGGGCCGGCTCAGCGGCCGGCATCCCACGCGGCCGGAGATCGAGCCTCGAGCGAACGGCCCGGCGCCGCCGCATCGGGCACACGCGCGCCGAACAGCGTGCGCGACAACACGTGCCAGACGATCCGCTGTTTGGTGAGCGCCAGTTTCGCGATGTCCCCGAAGTGGCGGGCCACGTAGGCGGGGCGCAGGAAGAAGCGCCGTTTGGCGCGGTTGATGGCGTCCATCACCAGCCGCTCGTCCAGCCCGTTGCCGCGAAGCAGGTAGTACGAGTACTCCATCTTCGACCAGTCGGCCTCCTCGGGCCGCAGCAGGTTCTCGCGAACTGCCTTGTCGTAGAGGTCCGTGCCGGGATAGGGCACGGCGGGGTAGAAGTTCGCGAAGTCCGGGTCGAGCTCGATCGCGTATTCGGTGGTCAGCTCCATGGTCCGTGCGGTCTCGCCCGGGTAGCCGTAGATGAAGAACGCGAACGACTTGATCCCGGCGCCACGCATGTTGCGGAACGCCGTCTGGATCTTCTGGCGCTCCAGCCGCTTCACCATGTTCTTCCGCACGTCGTCGGATTCCGACTCGATGCCGAGGGCGAGCATCCAGCATCCGGCGCGGCGCAGCCGGTGCACGAAGGCCGGATCGGTCAGGTTGTCGGCGCGGGCGTTGCCGAACCACTGGATCGGGAGCGCGCGCGCGATCAGCTCGTCGCAGAACGCCGTGAACGACTTGACGTTCAGCGTGACGGTGTCGCCCCACAGGTAGTAGAACTCCACGCCGCGCTCACGGTAGGTGCGCTCGATCTCGTCCACGAGCGACTTCGCGCTGCGCTCGCGGAACTTGTGCCCCTGGTGGATGGGCGCGACGCAGAAGTCGCACGAGTACGGGCACCCCCGGCTGGTTTCCACCAGCACGTACGGCTTGTCCACCAGCGGGAGCGAGTACTTCGAGAGGTCCAGGAGATCCCAGGCGGGAGACGGGGCCTGAAGGAAGCCGGTGAAACTGCCGTGCGCGCGATGCGGCGCGACGACGCCGTCGCGGCGCCAGGTCAGGCTCGGGATGTCGCCGAGCTCGTCGAGCGAGGAGAGGCGCGCGAGCTGCAGCACGCCGTCCTCGGGCTCGCCGACGAACATGCCGTCCACCTCGGGCGCGCGGTGCATCGACTCGACCGGCACGGTGGAGGCGTGCGGGCCGAAGCAGAAGATCGGCGCGCCGAACCGCTCCTTGAGCGCCGCCATCGCGCGGACGTCGGCGTCGAGCGTCGGCGTGGTGCTCGGAAACAGGATGAGCGTGGGCCGGAAGCCGGCGCGCTCCAGCGCGGCGATGACGTCCTGTGTGGATGCGCGCGTCGCGGTCGCATCCACGAGCCGCACTTCGCAGCCGGCGTCCCTGAGCATGGCCGCCAGCAGCGCGAGGGTGTAGGGCGGCTTGGTCGTGCCGAGCACCTCCTCGCGTTCCTGGCAGCGGCCCTGCCGGGTGAAGGCGATGCCGTTGATGAGCGGCGGATTGACGAGGAGCGTGCGGCGTCCGAGCATGCGTGCGGTATCAGCGGACAACGGTCAACGGAATCGCGCGGCGCGGCGTCGCGCCCGCGGGAAACGGCTCCGCCACCGGTTCGGGCGACAGCTCCACCTTGCAGCAGCGCCGGCAGACGGGGAACAGCTGGTGTTCCACGAGCCTGCGCCGGAGCTCCACATACCGTTCGCTGTTCCAGATCTCCTCGAGCGACGATGTCGCGAGATCGCCCACCTCGACGCGGATGAACGGACAGAAGTAGACCTTGCCGGAGAACGAGATCCGGGCGTGCAGGAAGGGATAGAGGCACCGGCCCTCGAGCTTCGCCCCGGGCGTGTAGTAGTTCCGAATCAGCGGCCGGTGCACTTTCGGCCGGTAGTCGAACAGCACGTTCTTCTGGCGGCACCGGGCCTCGAGGCTCGCCACCTTGCGCTCCACCTCGGCGGCGTCCAGACCCGGGTCCGGCGTGACGAACGTCGAGATCACGGACGCGTCGGGCGCGCCGATGATGCGGACCGTCTCGGCCACCTCCTCCGGCGTGCTGTACATCAGGTGATTGAGGCCAATCGCATCGACGCCGAGCTCCTCGGCCACGTCCACCATCTGGTCGAGCGCATCCAGGCTCTCGTGCGCCACCGTCGTGTTGATGCTGATCCGGAGCGGCGCCCGCCTGCGGCCGGCGGCCTCCCGCAGCCGCCGGAGCCCGGCGCAGGTCCGTTCGAACGTGCCCTTGAGGCCCCGCGCCGCGTCGTGGAGTTCCCCGGGCCCGTCGATCGAGACGCTGATGTGCTTGAGGAACCCGGCGGCCGAGAGATCGGCCAGCGCTTCGGCGCGCTCCTCGCTGATAATGGTGCCGTTGGTCGTCAGGTACCCGCAGGCATAGCCCTTGGACTGGAAGAGACCCAGCACGGACATGATGTCCTTGCGCATGAAGATCTCTCCCCCCGTGAGGCTGATCTGGAAGCCGGTCGCGTCGGGAAACGCGCGGGCGAGCGCGTCGACCGTCATCTCCTGCCGCCACTCGCCCTCGAGGTTCAGGAGGTCGCCGACGTAACAGAACTCGCAGTGCAGGTTGCACCGCATCGTCGCCTCGTAGACCGCGCCGATCGGCAGACGGTCGGCGCGCCCGGTCTTCTCCGTCACGAAGCCATGAATGCGCCGCTCGTACAGCCGACGGCGGTAGCGCGCCCAGGCGTGCCGCGCGACCGGCAGCGCGCGGGCCCGGGACGCCAGTCTGTGGCGGAGCCGCGCGACCGAGGCGGCCAGTCCACGGCGGACGGGATCCTGAGGTGGCGCCTCCTGCTGGATGCTGGCCCTCTCCATTCAGTTCTCGGATTTCGCCCGCGGCGCTCCGGACGCCTCGTCAGTTTGGAGCATCAGGCAATGGTGAAGGAAACGGACTGGTACGGCGACCGCGAGCGGGCCGGATCCGAAGTATTGTACCGCCAGCCGCGCTCGAAAGCCACGCCCGCCTCATCCCCGCTCGTCCCGCCCGCGGCGCAGCGGGTCCGAGGCCAGATCGGCGGCCACGATCTCGCCGCCGAGCTCCACCACTTCCGGTCCGGCGCCGGGCTTGGGCCCGGGCTTCGGCCGCCGGCGCAGGAGACGCGACAGTGCCCGCAGCTCCTCCGGCTCGAAGAAGCCCGAGAGCGCCAGGAGACCCGCATAGACCATCACCACGGTCGAGCCCCGAAGGAGGACGCCCGGCAGCGGCTGGAGATCCGGCAGCGCGTGGCCGCAGAACGACGCGATCACCGCAGCCACGGCGATGGTCGCCAGCCGCCGGGTCTGGTACTGCACGGGATACACGCGCGTCGAGAACCGCCAGGCGAGCAGGGCCTGAAGGGCGTACGACGCGGCGTTGGCCCACGCGGCCCCGTTCATCCCGAACCGGGGCACCAGCAGCAGGTTGAGCCCGACGTTGCACGCGGCGGCGGCCGATGTGGCGACGGGGTAGTAGTGGGTGTTCTTCGTGAGATTGAGCCCGATGGACGTCAGGAGGTACACGCCCTGGAAGAACACGCCGACGGCAATCCACGTGACGACGCCGGCAGCCGGCACGTAGTGGGCCGCCTCGGTCTGGGTCGCCAGGGCCAGGAGGTCAGCCGCCGCCGCCGACAGGCCGGCCGTGATGAGCGCCAGCACCGCCACCCCGTACGTCGTCATCGAGCTGTAGAGACGTCTGGCGTCGGGGGCCCGCGCGTGCTCGTAGTAGAAGGGCGCCCACGCGTACTCGAACGCGCTCAGAAAGAGCTTCTGCGTCAGGCCGAAGCTCACGCCGATGGAGTAGACGCCGACCTCCTGGAGCGGCCGGTAGGCCGCGAGCACGAACTTGTCGGCGACGGCCATCACTTGCTGGGCGCCGGCATGCGGCACGCGAGGCAAACCGAACCTCAGGGCGTCACGCAGCACGCCCGTCGCGAAGGCCGGCCGGATGAGCGGCCTGAACCAGCGGATCAGGAGCAGCATCAGCGCCACCGTGACGGCAGTGTCCGCGACGACGACGCCGAGCACGCCGTAGCCGAACCCTACGACGAGCACGATCCGCAGGATCACCGTGGCCACCGACCGCGTCAGGGTGAGCGCGCTGAACTGCACGGCGCGCTTCTCCATGCGCATGAGGTGGAAGGGCAGGAACGTGAATCCGATGAGGAACGTGTTGACGAGCGTCAACTGGAGGGCACGCAGGTGCGGAGCGCCTTCGAAGAGCGCCGTGGACAGCGTGCCGGAGAACAACAGCGCGACGGCCAGCAGCAGACCGTTGGCCGCGAGCAGGAAGAAGAAGAGAGTGCTGGCCAGGCGCTGGCGCGCCGCACGATCCGGGCAGTCGTAGAAGAACCGCATGAACGCGCCGTCCAGCCCCATCCGGAAGACGATCTTCGCGATGACTTCCACCGTGCCGAGCAGGGCGAGGGCGCCGTAATCGGCCGGGCTCAGGTACCGGACGTACACCGGCAGCAGCAGCAGGTTGACGACGGAAACCGCGACGTCGCCGAGCCCGTAGATGGCCAGGTTCTTCGCGAGTTCGCGGATCTTCTGGAACAAGGCGGGTCAGGCCTTCCGGAACGTGAGGAGGTTCAGGAAGCACCAGCCGGGGATCGGGAGCGCCCGCGTCAGCAAGCGGTGGAGCGGCAGCAGGCGGCGGGGGTTTCTGCGAATCAGGTGCGTGATCACGGGAACGGTCGGGAAGATGCCGTGCCTGCCGACGAGCGTCAGGCCAGCCGACCGTGCGAGCCGGATGTAGTCGGCGGCGGGCCGATCGCCCGGATGCTTGAACTCGGAGGCGGTTCGAATGAGCCGCCCGCGCAGGAGGAAGTGCACGCGCGACTGGAGGTGGGCGAGGTTGGGCACCGAGACGAGCAGGTCGCCGCCCGGCCGCAGCACGCGATGCAGTTCGGCGAGGGCGCGCGGCTGCTCGTCGAACGTCAGGTGCTCGAGGACGTCCAGGCAGAGGGCGCGATCGAAGATGCCGTCGGCGTACGGCAGCGCCGTCAGCGATCCGCTGCGCACGCGGTCCGACGAGTAGTTCGGGTCGATCCCCTCGATGGCCAGCCGGGAGGCGAACTCGTCGACGAGCACGCCCTCGCCACAGCCCGCGTCGAGCACTCGTGTCGCCTCCGGCAGCGCCGAGAGCCACTGCCGGACGAAGGCGAGCTTCGCGATGTAGGTGGGGTAGTACTCCCAGGACGGATCCGGCTCGCGATGGTAGTCGCCGCGAAGCGCATACTCACCGCGGCGCACCACCGACGGGCTGTCGCTCATCGACTGATTCTACAGCCGTCGTTTGTGATCCGTGGCCCGCGGCGCGTGGGGACGTGCCGCGGCGAACGCATCCGGCATGGAGGGTCACATGGAAGACGGGGCGTGTCCATCTTCCATGTGCCATCGGGCCGCTGTGCTTCAGTGACCCGTCCCGCCGCCCGGCCGGTTCGGGGCTGGCGGTCCGCCGGGAGTCCCGGGCGGCCTCACGCCGGGCTGGCCGGGCACCGGCTGCGGCAGGGGGCCCGGCCGCGGCGCGGTGAGCGTCCCGGTCGGCGGCTGCTGGCCGGGCTGCAGGCCGGGCTGGGTCTGACCCGGCACGATCTGCGGCTCGCCGCTCTCGTTCACGATGTCGGGATCGTCACCGGTGTTGTTGACGGGCGGCACCATCTGCTGAGGCACGGGCCGCGGCCGCGGCCCGAACGACGGCGGCGCGATGGCGGACACCGGCGGCGGCGTGCTCGTCGCGAGGATCACGACCCGTTCGTACGCCGAGGGCCCGCGGCGGTCCGTCAGACGCGGCGCCACGACGTAGCCCGCCGCGGACCGGAGGACGATCTCGAGCGCCTTGGCTTCGGGGACGTCCCGCAGTTCGAGCGTGATCGGTCCGCCAGGCATCTTGTCGCCGTTGACGATCTGGGTCTCACCGACGCGGGCCCACTCGGCGAGGATCTGACGCACCGTCACGTCCTCGGCGATGAGGGTGACGCGCCCGTTGGCGATCGTGAGGCTGATGCCGCCGGCCGGGGCGGCCGCCACGCCCGGCCCCGCCAGCATCGCCGCCAAAGCACCGCACCAGAAGAGCTTGTTCATGAGGTACTCCCCGCAGGACAAGGACAGTATACGCCTCGTTCGACGGGGAATCGAGCGGGGCCGGTTGGGAAAGAAGCTGCCAGTCTCCAGCTCCCGGTTTCCAGCTTCCAGTTCGCAGCTCGCGGCGTCCTGCGATTCGGGTTCAGCCGGCCAGGTTCGGACGCTGGAAACTGGAAACTGGAAACTGGAAACTGGAAACCGAGACTCACATTAGCTTCGTCACCCAGAGCGGGGAATCCTTGCGGGGGAGGTCGCACGAGCGGCAGATCTCGGGGCCACCGCTCTCGAGGTGCATCTGCCGGGCCTGCTGGTAGGGCTCGGCGTTCCAGACATCCTCGATCGAAGACGAGTTCAGGTCGCCGAGGACGGTCCGGCCATCGAAGTCCGCGCAGCAGAGCGACACGCGGCCGTCCCAGAGCACGGTGAACGTGAGCCAGGGGCGGTAGCACGGATAGTTGACGTCCGACTCGCGGTGGAGCGTGCCCGCCCAGTTGTGCAGGTCGGTGATGTGGATCTTGTCGGCAATCGCCTTCCAGTGCTCGATGAAGGCCTGTTCGTCCGCCGAATTGTTCTGCCGCACGAACGACAGGATCAGCTTCGGGCGGGCGCGGCCCAGTTCCCCGCGCACGCGGACGATCCGCTCGATGTTGGCGATGACCTTGTCGTAGTTGAGACCGACGCGCGTGGACTCGAAGACCTCCCTTCCCGAGGCATCCACGCTGATGTTGATGGCGTCGAGGCCCGCCTCGACGACGGCGCGCGCCACCGGCTCGGTGAGGAGCGAGCCGTTGCTGATCAGCCCGACCTCCTGGATGCCCCTCTCCTTGGCGTAGCGAATCTTCTCGACGAGACGCCGGTCCATGAACGCCTCGCCGTAATTGTGCAGCCGGATGTGCGTGATGCCGAGCGCCGCGCACTCGTCCACGACCTTGCGGAACAGCTCCACGGACATGACGCCCTGCCGGCGGTGCATCTCGTCGCGCGGGCAGAACACGCACTTCGCGTTGCACATGTTCGTGCTCTCGATCTGCACGATCTCGGGCAGGCGCGGCGCGCGCTGGCGTCCCGTGGCCAGCAGCAGCCGGCGCAGGGGCTTCGCCTGCCGGCGGAGGAGCCCTTCCACCGTCTTCCGGGTGCGCGCCCCGATTTTCAGGCTCGACGGCATGTGCTCACCCCAGGATGCTGAAGAACGCATCCTGGATGGAAAATGGTAAATGGAAGATGGCCAAGCATGCCAGCTCGCGGGCTCTTTTCCGTTTCCCAGGCTCCATTTCCCATCTTCCATTTCCCATCCAGGCCGGCATCCTTGCAGCGGCCTGGTCACTGCTGGCGGAAGTATTCGATGACGCGCGTCAGGATCTCGTCGAGGTGCACGGTCGGCTCGAACCCGACGAGGCCGCGGACCTTCGAGATATCCGGCACCCGGCGGGGCATGTCCTCGAAGCCCGCCTCGTAGGCCTGGTCGTAGGGAATCGTCACGACGTCCGACCGGCTCCCGGCCAGCGCCTTCACCTTCGCGGCGAGGTCGCCGATCGAGATCTCCTGGCCGTTGCCGATATTGAAGACCTGGCCGACGGCGCGCGGCTCGTCCATCAAGGCTAGCATGGCCCGGACGACGTCGCCGACGTAGGTGAAGCTCCGGGACTGGGTGCCGTCGCCGAAGACGGTGATCGGCTGCCCGGCGAGCGCCTGCCGGACGAAGTTCGGGATCACCATCCCGTACTGGCCCGTCTGCCGCGGCCCGACGGTGTTGAACAGGCGGATGATGATCACCGGGAGCTTGCGCTCCTTCCAGTAGGCCAGCGCCAGGAACTCGTCGATCAGCTTGCTGCAGGCGTACGCCCACCGGTGCTTCTCCGATGGGCCCAGCACCAGATCTGCGTCCTCCCGGAACGGCACCGCCGCGCTCTTCCCGTACACCTCCGACGTGGACGCGATCACGACGAGCTTCTTCTTCTTGTTGGCGTGCTTCAGCACGACCTCCGTGCCGTGCACGTTGGTCTCGATCGTGTACACGGGCGCCTCGACGATCAGCTTGACGCCGACGGCCGCGGCCAGGTGCACGACCACGTCGCACTGATCGATGAGTTCGGCGAGCAGCGGCTCGTTGGTGACGCTGTCGATCGTGTACTGGAACCCGGGGCGCCCCTTCAGGTGCGCGATGTTGTGGATCGAACCGGTCGAGAGATCGTCGAGCACGTGGACCCGATCGCCGCGCGCCAGCAGCCCGTCGCAGAGATGGGAGCCCACGAAGCCGGCCCCCCCGGTAATCAGCACTCGCATGATCGTCGTTCTGCTCCTGACAAGTCACACCTGGCGCCGTGCGAGATCGAGCACGGCCCCTGCGGATCGGCCGGCGGCCCGGCCGTCCGAGCCGATGGTGAAGCGGGACAGGAAGGCCGCTCGCTGATGTTCGAGCTGCAGGCGGAAGTCCTGATCATACAGGATTTGCCGCAGCGCCGGTGCGATCGCGTCGCCGTCGGCGCCGGCCATCGCGCCCGCGTCCACGAAGGGTGAGAGATTGTTCGGCAGTCCGATGACGAGCGCCGGGATGCCGAGGACGGCAGCGTCGAGCGCGACGGTGGAGTTCACGGTCACCACCGCAGCGCTCGCGCGCAGCAGCGGCGCGAGCGGCGCGCGGGCGGGGAGCACGGTCACGCGCGGCCGCGCCGCCACGAGCGCCGCGTACGCGGCCGTCGTCTCCGCCGGGTGGGTCTTGATCGCGACGCAGACGTCGGGCAGGCCTGCCGCCGCGTCCAGGAACGCCGGGAGCGCGCGTCCCGCTTCGCGCGCCTTGGTCACCACGACCACGAGCGGTCCGGATCCCGCGCCTGCCTCCCGCCGCGCGGCCTGGAGTCGCGCCGGCGTGAGCGCGCGGTCGGCCGCGACGAGCGCATCCAGACGCGGGCTCCCCGTCACGACCAGCGATGCTTCAGGGAAGCGGCCGGCCCGGGCCAGATGCTGCCGCGCGTAGGCGTCGAACAGCAGCATCGCGTCCGGCCGCGGGAACCCGCGATCGGCGGGGCGTTCCGGATCCGCGGCCATTTCGTCGGGCTCGTGGAGGTAGTTGAGCCAGTGCCGGTAGATGAAGCCGTGCTGCAGCCCGGCCGCCGGGATGCCGCGCCGGCGGCACTCGAGCACGAGCGCGCGGCCCCAGCCGCCGGCCTCCGCATAGGTCAGGGCCGACGCCGGCCGGAGCGCGTCGAGCGCCGCGCCCGCTTCGTCCATCGCGCGCGCCGACCACGGCCACTGGAGCAGCGCCACGCCGGCCAGCTCCTCGCGAATCACGGGCCAGCAGTCGCACCCGCGCAGCACGGCGGCCTCGCGCAGCGCCGCGCTCGACCCCAACGCGCGGAGATCGCCGCGGCGCCGGGCCCAGACGTCGCGGTTTCCCTCGAGCGCCTCCACCGGCGCGAACCGTTCGATCGACGGCATGGCCCCCGGCCCGGTCGTGAGCGCGTGCCACCAGCGGCGCGCGCCGAAGTTTTCGGCGGGGCCCAGCGTGACGTACGTCAGCTCGTCGGGGTTCAGCCGCCGCTCGAGCGCGTCGAGCACGGGACCGATGTACGCTTCGGCGCTTCCTTCGGGCGATCCGTGGGCGGATGCCGCGGGAGGCGGAGCGGCAGCGGACGTGCCGCCGGGAGTCGCCGCCCGCGTCGCCTGAGCCGGCGGCGGCTGCCCGTGGCGCCAGAACGCGCGATGCACGAACGCGGCGACCGCCGGGCCGCGGCGTGCCGGCACGGGCCGTTCACGCGGCCGCGCGCGCGACGCGAGTGCGGACGCCTGCAGCCACCGCGCGCGCGCGCGCAGCGCCGCCAGCCGCAGGTCCGCGGGCAGTCGCGGACGAAGGCTCCCGGTCAGCGCGATCCCCTGCGCCGCGGCTCGGGCCGGCGCCACGCACGCCGTCAGACGGTCGCACGCCTCGATGCGGACCGACGACGGGGATTCGCGCGCGATGAGCGCGTCGAGCGCCGCGATCGTTCGAAGCAGCCCGAGGATCGCCTGGTGCTTGTGGAGATAGAGTTCCGTGAACCACCAGAGCGAGTCGCCGCGGCAGGTGAAGCGGCGGCGCATCGGCACGCCGTCGACGAGGGCATGGCGCAGCCCCTTGATCCAGGCGATCGCGTCGGCCTGCGCGCGCTCTTCCCCGGCCGCATCGAGATAGCCGGAGAGGTCGACGGTCTTCCGGCCGTTTCCCGCGGTGAGGGTCAGCACCACCCCGGTCATGCCGTGGCGTGCGTGGGTGGCCGGCCGGCCGACGCCTGGAGGGAGGAAAGGGCGGCGTCGTAGACGCTGGCGGCCGGCACGCCGGTCAGGCACTCGGGAATGTGGCCCACGCAGTGGGCCGGCGGCCGGCGGATGCGGTTGCACGGGCTGCACGGCAGGCCCGCCCGGACGACCCGGTCCGCCGGACCGTCGGGAGCATAGCGGACGGGATCCGACGGCCCGAACACGGCCACGACGGGCGTGCCCACCGCCGACGCGAGGTGCATCGGTCCGGTGTCGCCCGTGATCAGGAGATCGAGGCGTTCCAGGACCGCCGTGAGCGTCAGCAGGTCCAGATCGCCGGCGACGTCCACCACGCGATCCGCCGGGAGCGACGTCTTCACTTCGTCCACCATCGCGCGATCGGAGACGCTGCCCGTGAGCACGATCGTGGCGTTCCGGCTCTCGATGAGGCGCCGCGCCGCGTCGGCGAACCGCGCCGGCGGCCACTGCTTCACGAGGCGGCCGCCGCTGACGTGCACGCCGATGGCCGGTCCCTCCGGGCGGCGCCCCATCCGCGCGGCCGCTGCACGCCGCGCCTCCTCCGGAATCGCGATGAGCGGAGGCGCCGGGCCGTCGGGTGCGTCGCCGAACACCCGCGAGGCGAGCCGCCGCGCGTTGGCGGTGGTATGGACGCGCGTGTCGTACTCGAGGCCGAGGTCGAGCAGCGCGCCGCCGCCGCCGCTCGTCCAGCCCGCCGTCCACCCCGCGCCGGACGCCGCGAGCAGCAGGTTGCTGCGAATGTCGGGCTCGAAATTGATCGCCACGTCGTAGGCCCGCCTCCGCCAGCATCGGACGATCCGTCCGGTGCGTGTGGCGCCGGCGCCGCCGGTCCCTCGAGCCAGCCAGGCCGCGTCGAGCGTGTCCACTGAATCCACGTAGGGCAGCGCGCGGGCGATCGGCAGGTTCCAGCGGCCCACGACGAGGTCGATGGCCGCCTCC
>Ga0299914_10000323_pt1 | contig 28533 bp, 25 predicted proteins | sample RVTome_10_FD_201361 | JGI IMG/M metagenome (GOLD analysis project Ga0299914, IMG submission 201361) | Soil microbial communities from uranium-contaminated site in the Upper Colorado River Basin, Wyoming, United States - RVT153D57 (version 2) ... | reverse complement strand
GCTCCGCCCCACACCCCGGCTCGGTCGCTCGCGGGGACCCCTGCGCCCCGCGCCGCTCCCGCGCCGGCGCGCCGTGCGCGCCTTGGCTGTCTGGAGGCTCCGCCCCACACCCCGGCTCGGTCGCTCGCGGGGACCCCTTCGCCCCGCTTCGCTCCCTCGCAGGCGCGCCGTGCGCGCCTTGCCTGTCATGCTCGCGCGCATCGCTCCGACCCATAACAGGCTAGGCCTTCACCGCTTGCGCTTTTTCCCAATCCTTCAGGAACCGCTCGAGCCCGATGTCGGTGAGCGGATGCCTGAACATCGACTCGATGACCGGCGCCGGACACGTGCAGATGTCGGCGCCCATCCGCGCCGCCTCCACGATGTGGAGCGGGTGGCGCACCGACGCGACGAGCACCTCGGTCGTGAACTCGTAGTTGTCGAAAATCTCGAGGATCTCGCCGATCAGGCCCATGCCCGACGTCGCGATGTCGTCGAGCCGGCCGACGAACGGGCTCACGAACGTCGCGCCCACCTTCGCCGCGATGAGCGCCTGCGTCGGCGAGAACACGAGCGTGACGTTCACGCGGATGCCCTCGGAGGACAGCGCCTTGCACGCCCGGACGCCATCCTTCGTGAACGGCACCTTGACGACGATGTGGTCGTCGATCGTCGCCAGGTCGCGCCCCTCGCGCAGCATGCCGTCGAAGTCGGTGGCCACGACCTCGGCGCTCGTCGGCCCCTTCACCGTCTGACAGATGCGCTTGAGGATCTCGCGGTAGTCGCCGGGCTCCTTCGCGAGGAGCGACGGGTTGGTCGTGATGCCGTCGATGATGCCGAGCGGCACCAGCGATTCGATGTCCTTCAGGTTGCCGGAGTCGATGAACAGTTTCATGGGATGCCTCTTCTGTCGCTGGAGCCTCTGGGTCCCTGGTCACGCGTCCCTCGGTCCCAGGTCTCTCGTCACGCGCCCAGGAGCCCTGGCCGAACGGGCTTTGTCGCGCGAGCCGACGGCTGGACCACGATGACACGATGACACGATGGCCTTTCTTGAATGGCATTCATCGTGCTCATCGTGCCATCGTGTTCATCGTGATGACCGTCGGCTCGTCGCTGTCTCGCTGCGTACGGTGCTCATTCCGGCCTCAGCCGGCCCGCCCCACCGGGTTCGACAGCTCGCCGACGCCCGCCACCTTGATCGTGACACGATCGCCCTCGGCGAGCGGCCCGATCCCCGACGGCGTCCCCGTCGAGATGATATCCCCGGGCAGGAGCGTCATCACGGCCGAGATGAACGCGACCAGCCGGTCGATCGGGAAGATCAGCTCCCGCGTGGACGAGCCCTGCCGGCGCGCGCCGTTCACCCAGCCCTCCACCGCGATCCCCTCCGGCGCGCGGTAGTCCAGGCCCGCCGCGATGCACGGGCCGATCGGCGCGAACGTGTCGAATCCCTTGGCGCGCGTGTACTGGACGTCCCTCGCCTGGAGCTCGCGCGCGGTGACGTCGTTCACGCAGATGAGCCCGAGGACGTACCGGCCGGCCTCCTCGATCGGCACGCGCGACGCGCGCCTGCCGATCACCACGCCGACCTCCGCCTCGTGATCGACGCGCCCGGCGCCCTCGGGCAGCACGATCGTGTCGCCCGGACCGATCACCGCCGTCGAAGGCTTGAGGAAGATCATCGGCTCGGCCGGCAGCGGCTTGCCGGTCTCCTCGGCGTGGTCCTTGTAGTTCAGGCCCACGGCGACGATCTTCGACGGCTCGACCGGCGCCAGCACCCGCTGGCCGGCCAGCGAGACCGGCTCGCCCGCCGTGTGGTCGCCGAACACGTCTCCCTCGAGGAGCCGCGCCCGGCCCCCTTCCTCCACGACGTACTGTGGACGTCCGCCGCGCTCGATCCTGTAGAACCGTTTCATCTCGCGGTCACTTCCCGCCGTCCGGACCGTGCGCTCGCGTTGGCCGGCGTGGACGTGTCCACCGCCACGATCGCGTACACGTACCGCACCCCCGGCTGCGCCGTCGTGTCGCGGTAGCTCGTCTCGCTGATGGGTTCGGGAGTGAGCGGCTGAAGTGTCTCATCCGGCGCCTCGCCGCGCAAGACCAGATAGCCGGCGAGATCCGCTTCGGTGTTCGCGTTCCAGCTCAGGCTGATCCCGTCGGGCGCCGCGACGGCCTGGAGCCCCTGCGGAGCCGCGGGCGGGAACGTGTCGGCCGGCACCACGCACTCGGGTGGCGACGCGCCGCTCTCGATCGCGACGTTCTGCACGTTCCGCACGGCGCGCACCGCGAAGCACTGCTCGTCGCCGAACCGCACGGGCCCGACCTCGAACGAGAACGCCGCGAGCGGCGCCGTGTTGAGCGGCACCCCGCCCTCCGCGCTCCCGTAGACGTTGAAGGCCAGCGCGCCCTCCCCCTCCACGACCGGAGGCACCCACGTCACCGTGAACACGCGCTCGGTGTACGTCACGCCGACACGCCCCGGCGCGGGCGGCGGCTCGACGAGCGGCACGACGACGCGCGCCGCCGGCGGGCCGTAGCGTCCGCCGCGCGACACGCCGCGGATCGCGTAGATGCGCGTCGGGTACTGCGGCGCGGGCGCCGCGGCCGGCTTCGCCCCGGCCTCGCCGGCCACGCCCGAGTCGGCCGGCTTCGCCGGCGTCTGGCCGGCTGTCGCCGCCCCGCCTGCCGGCGCCGCAGGGGCGCCGGGCTCCTCCGCGGGCCCGGGGGGCTTCGGGATCGCCACCGGCGTGAGCTTGTCGCCCGTCAGGTCCTCGACGAAGACCGCGCGCGCCCCCGGCTCCGGACGATCGTCCTTCGGATCGGCCGGCGCGTCCTCCTCCGGCGCGGGACGCACGCGCACGGCGCCCACGAGCCGATCCTTCGTCAGCAGATCCCGGTTGGGAGGCGCCGGCGCGCCAGGCGGCATCGTGATCGCGTAGATCTCGACCCGCTCGAGATCGATCGGGCCCGGCCCGTTCTCGTTTCGGGTGGGGAGCGTGAATCGCAGCTCCACCCGGGCGATCGTGCGGCGCGCATCCACGTCCGTCACGGCCGCCGGCACGAGCCGCAGGGGCGGCAGCGGCGGCCCCTTCTTGCCGCAGCCGGCGAGCGCCAGCGCGGTGCACACGACGGCCAACACCGGCCGCCCGAACGTACCGGCCGGATGGAACATGGAAAATGGAAAATGGAAAAGGGCCTCGATCGCGGCGGCGCCGCGGAGCGCGGATGCCGCGCCCGCGAGGCTCACGCGAGAGGGGCCGCGTGGAGCGCGCGCGATGGTCACAGGACGTAGCGTGAGAGATCGTCGTTTCCGACGATATCGGCGAGCATCTGCTGGACGTAGGCCTCGTCGATGGTGACGCTCTTGTCGTGGAGGTCGGGCGCCTCGAACGACACGTCGTCGAGGAGCCGCTCGAGCACCGTGTGCAGCCGCCGCGCGCCGATGTTCTCCGTCCGCTCGTTGACGGTCGTCGCGAAGTCGGCGATCCGATCGATGGCGCCCTCGGTGAAGCGGATGTCCACGCCCTCCGTGGACAGGAGCGCCGTGTACTGCTTGATGAGCGCGTTCTTCGGCTCGGTCAGGATCCGGATGAAGTCCTCGCGGCTGAGCGCCTCCAGCTCGACGCGGATCGGGAAGCGCCCCTGCAGCTCCGGAATGAGATCGGACGGCTTCGAGACGTGGAACGCGCCGGCCGCGATGAAGAGGATGTGATCGGTCTTCACCATCCCGTATTTCGTGTTGACCGTGGTGCCCTCGACGATCGGCAGGATGTCGCGCTGCACGCCCTCGCGGCTGACGTCGGGGCCGTGCCCGCCTTCGCGGCCGGCGACCTTGTCGATCTCGTCGATGAAGATGATGCCCGCCTGCTGCACGCGATCGACGGCGGCGCGCGCGACCGTCTCCATGTCGATCAGCTTGTGCTCCTCTTCCTGCGTCAGGGCGTCGAGCGCCTCGGGCACGCGCAGCTTCCGCTTCTTCGTCCGGCCCTGGAAGAGCCCTGGCAGCATGTCCTTGACGTTGATGTCGATCTCCTCCACCGACGACCCGCTGATGATCTCGAAGGAGGGGAACGACTTCTCGCGCACCTCGATCTCCACCTGCTTGGCGTCGAGCCGGCCGTCGCGCAGCTGCTCGCGCAGCTTCTCGCGCGTGCGCTGCGCCTGCTCGCGCATCGACGCGGCCTGCTCGTCGTAGTCGGCCGAGGGGGGCAGCGGCGGCAGCAGCAGATCGAGGATGCGCTCCTCGGCCGCCGCGCGCGCCTTCTCGCGGACCTCGGCGATCCGCTCCTCGCGGATCATGTCCACGCCGAGCTCCACGAGATCGCGCACCATCGACTCGACGTCGCGCCCGACGTAGCCGACCTCGGTGAACTTCGAGGCCTCCACCTTGATGAACGGCGACTGCGCGAGCCGCGCGAGCCGCCGCGCGATCTCGGTCTTGCCCACGCCCGTCGGGCCGATCATCAGGATGTTCTTCGGCGCGATCTCCTCGGCGAGATCCGGCGCGAGCCGCTGGCGGCGCATGCGGTTCCGGAGCGCGATCGCGACCGCGCGCTTGGCCTTCCCCTGCCCGACGACGTACTTGTCCAGCTCGCCAACGATCTGCCGGGGCGTGAGCGCTTCGATGCGGCTGGCGGTGGTTTCCGGAAGGTAGATCGGCATGTCCCGCTAACAGGCCGCTGAACGACTCCGGCCCGATGGTAGATGGAAGATGAAAAATGGAAAAACGCCCGGACTGCCGCACCGTCCATCTGGCCAGGTTACTTCCAAGACAGGCACTTCAGCATCCTCCTCGAAACTCTAGAGCGTTTCGATCGTGATCGAGGAATTGGTGTAGATACAGATGGCGGCGGCAATCGACATCGCCTCTTCGGCGATCCGCCGTGCGTCGAGGTCCGAGTGGCGCGCCAGCGCCTTCGCCGCGGCCGCCGCGTACCCGCCCCCGGACCCGATCGCTATGATGCCATCGTCCGGCTCGATGAGATCGCCGTTTCCCGAGAGCAGGTACGTGGCTTTCGGATCCATGACGACGAGCATGGCCTCGAGCCGGCGGAGGATGCGGTCGGTGCGCCAGTCCTTGGCCAGCTCCACCGCGGCGCGATCCAGGTTGCCGCGATACTGCTCGAGCTTGGTCTCGAACCGCGCGAAGAGCGCGAAGGAGTCGGCAGCCGACCCCGCGAACCCCGCGAGGATCCGATCGTTGTAGAGCCGCCGGATCTTCCGGGCGTTCTGCTTGACGACGGTGTCGCCGAAGGTCACCTGGCCGTCGCTGGCCATGACGGCCTGATCGCGATGGCGGACCGCAAGGACGGTGGTCGCGTGCACTCTCCGGAGTCTACCAAATAGTCCCTGGGGCCCTGGGCCCTGGGTCCCGGGTCCCTCGGTCCGGGTCCCTGGTCTTCAGTCCCCACGGTGGGGCCCGGCTCGCTTGTACCGGCGCAGGGACGTCGGGACAGCGAAGACGGCCGGGACCCAGTGTCCATCTCTCGTGACGTGTGCCCTCGGAAGTGGACGAGACAAGCGGGAACGAGAGGCGTAAAATGGAGAAACGGACCCGAAACGCGTGCAGCGGAGCTGGCAGGCTCATTGCGTGACCGTGGTTAGAGATCTGTGGAAACCCGCAGGCTCGAGGAGCTTCCCATGATGCGACACAAGTTCACGATCGGCGCGGTTGCGCTGGCGTTCGCCGTGAGCGCGGCGCCGGTGCTGGGGCAGCAGAACCCGCGGTCGGGCGGATCCGGGTCGCGGTCCTCGGGCGGCGGCGAACGGTCTGGAGCAGCCGTCCCGCGCGGCGGTTCGTCGGGCGGCGGGGTGAGTGGCGGCGGCTCGGTGGGCTCCTCCTCCAGCCCATCGGCCCCGTCCTCATCCGGAAGCACGATGCGCTCGCCGGCCCGGATGGGGTCCTCGTCGGGTGATCGGGCCGGAGCCGCGATGCGCGCGCCACGCCGGAGCGACGACGCGCAGGCGACCGGCCGGCGCGCGGTTCCGCGCGGCGGAACGGCGTCGGCGCCCGCGGCGCCGGCGACGCGAACCGGCCGCAGCACCACCCGGACGACGGGCGAGGGCGGCGGGTCGGTCGATCGCGCCACCGGGCGCCGTGCCGTGCCGGTGAACAACCGCCCGCGCGGCGAGCGTCCGGTGACCGGCCAGGCCGTCGAGCGCAGCCGCGTGCCCCTGCCGGGCACCGACACCATTTTCATCTACCGGCCGTACTACAATCCGTGGGGCTTCTACGGTCCGGGCCTCGGCTACGGGCTCGGGTACCTGTATTACGACCCGTTCTGGTACGGCGGCTACGGGTACGGCAGCGGCTATGGCTACTATGGCGGCGGCTACGGAAGCGGCTACTACTCCGGGAGCGGCGGCTACAGCCAGACCTACCGCGACGCCGGCGCCCTCCGGCTGAAGCTGAAGCCGCGCGAGGCCGAGGTCTACGTCGACGGCTACTACGTCGGCGTGGTGGACAGCTTCGACGGCATGTTCCAGAAGCTGCGCCTCGACGGCGGCGGCCACCGCGTGGAGGTCAGGGCCGACGGCTACGATCCGCTCCAGTTCGACGTGCTGATCACGCCGGGCGAGACGGTCACCTACAAGGGTGAGATGCAGCCGGCGATCAAGTAAGGCCGGGGGCGGGGGACGTTACAAATGTCCCCGGCTCGATGCTCTCGTTCATTGCCGCAATTTCGGGCCTCTACGATTGCCTCGTAGGGGCCTTTCTTCTGCTGGCGGCCGATTCCCTCGCGGCCGCCCTCGGCGTCCCGCCCGTCTCGCCTCCCATCTTCTCGGACCTCAACGCGCTGTTCCTGATTGCCGTCGGAATCTTCCCCTGACGCGAGCCGCACCCCTCCGTTACTCCGTTCGAGGTAGCGGAGTTCGAGGAGGCGAGGCCCCCCGCTCTTGACGCCGTGGGCGCTCCTCACGTCGGCGCGCGCGAGGGATGGTCAATGGTAGATGGTCAATGGTAAAGCGCCCGGTTCTTCGGCGGGACAAGTTCAACCTGGCCCACCGTGACCGCGGTCTTTACCATTTACCATCTACCATTGACCATCCAGGCCGCCTGGGTTCAGCGGCCTGGGTCCAGCGGCCTGGGTTCAGGCGGCCTGGGAACGTCGCGTTGCGAAGAAGTAGTAGAGAGGCAGGCCGAGCCCGATGATGATGAGGCCGGCGGCCGCGGGACCCCATGGGGTGCCGGCCGTGATTGGGACGGCCAGATCGGACCAGAGCGCGTTGACGACGATCAGGAGGCTGGCGGTGGCGAAAACCGCCGGGGCGAGGGGATAGCCCCACGCCTTGAACGGGCGCGGCGCGTCCGGCTCGCGCTGGCGGAGGACGAAGAGCGACACGACGGCGATGCCCGCGAAGAGGACCACCGAGAAGCCGGTGTAGGTCGTCAGCGCCTCGGCGCCGCCCGACAGCACGAGCAGGCCGCTCCAGATCGCCTGCGCGACGATCGACGTCGCGGGCGTCTGATACCGGGGATGCACGCGCGCGGCGCCGCGGAAGAAGAGCCCGTCGCGCGCCATCGCGTAGTAGACGCGCGGGCCGGCGAAGACCATCGCGCTGATGCTGGCGGCGATGCTGACGATCGAGACGATCCCCATCACGTCGCCGGCCCGCGGGCCGAGCAGCCGGTCGGCGATGACGTCGAGCACGCTGCCCTCCACGTTCGCCAGCTCGGCGGCCGGCAGCACGTAGAGGAACAGCAGGTTGAGCAGGACGTAGATGGCGATAACGGCCAGCGTGCCGAGCCCCAGCGCGAGCGGAACGTTGCGCCCCGGGTTGCGGACCTCCTCGGCGACGTACGCGGCCGCGTTCCACCCCGAATAGGTGAACATCACCGGGATGAGCGCGAGCAGCCACGCGCCGCCCGAGACCGGACCGCCGACCTCCGTGAGGTTCCCCGTGGAGCCGACGCCGATCGCCAGGCCGAGCGCGATGAAGATGAGCAGCGCCGAGACCTTCAGGCCGGCCAGCACGTTGGTGACCAGCCGCCCGGGCCCGACGCCGCGCATGTGGATCCACGACATCATCGCGATGGCCGTGAGGGCCACGATCGCCTTCGGCGAGATGGTCAGCGGCACGTATGGCAGCGGAATCGTGACCAGCGCCGTCTCGTCGTTGGCGATCGGCACGAAGCGGCCGACGTAGGCCGCGAGCACGACGGCGCTCGCGGCGATGGCGCCGGAGAAGCCCGCGACGAACGACGTCCACCCGGTGAGGAAGGCAGCCAGGTTGCCGTAGGCGGCGCGCAGGTAGACGTATTCGCCGCCCGCCCGCGGGCGCAGCGCGGCCAGCTCGGCATAGGCCATCGCGCCGGCGAACGCCAGCATCCCGCCCGCAACCCACGTGGCGAGGAAGAGCCAGGGGTGCGGCACGCTCGCCGCCACGATGGGCGGCGTGAAGAGAATGCCGCCGCCGATCACATTCGAGACGATGATGGCCGCGGCGTCGCCGGGGCCGAGGCGGCGCGCGAGCGACGGCGGGCTCGAATCGGCCCTGACGGTCGGCGCTTCCTGCTGTGGCGGGCTCAAAACGTCGTGGACGCTGCCAGGCCGCTGAACACGGCCGGCCGGGATGGGAAATGGACGAGGGTCATTGGAAGAGGGCCCGTGAATCGGGGCGCTGTACCATCTCCCATTCACCAGTGTCCATGCAGGATGCGTCCTTCAGCATCCTGCTATTGCTGGGTGATGAGCGTGCGCGGCAGGTCGAGACGGCCCATCTCGATCCACGTGGAGCCCTGCCGGGCGAGGATGATGGCGCGCACGTCCACGAACTGGCTGTGCTGCAGCATGTCGGCGCGCGACTGCGGCGGATCGGCGGTGTACCCGTTGGCCGGCCGCACGGTCAGCAGGCGCGAGCGGTTGCCCTCGGTGAATTCCACGCGCTGGAGGTAAACGTCCTCCCACTCCTGCTCCTCGCCGTTGACGAGGCGCTTGAAGAGCACGTTGAGCGCCAGCGGCCCGAGCTCCTCACTGGTGCGCTTCTCGAGCCGGAAGGACACGCTCGGCAGGAGCCGGTTCTTGCCCTCGACCACCCCGTCGTCGTACCAGCCGCCGCTGAGGTCGGTGGCGGTGACCACCTCGCCGACGTTCACGTCGCGGCAGGCCCCGAGCGCGGCGAGCAGCAGCACCAGGGCGGCCGGGCGGCGCCAGCCCGGCGCGCGCCGCGGGGGGACGTGAGCTGGGGGGAACATCCCGCGATTGTAGATCAGAAGACCCGCACCTCCACCTTGCCCCGGATCTCGTCCCGCCGCGCCTTGTCGGCGGCGAAAATGGCCAGGTCGCTGCCCTTGACGCGCAGCATCAGGATGTTGCCGCGCTGGCCCGCCTCGGTCACGCGGGCGGCGACGGCGAGCCACTCGTCGGGGGCGATGTCCATCGGGATGCTGTAGTCGAGCATCACGTCGATGAGTTCACGCTGGACGGTGTCGCGGTATTCCTTGCGGGGATCGCGAATGACGGCCATCAGCGCGGCCTGCGGCGGCGGATCGGATGCCTCCGGAGCCGGGACCGGCTCCGTCGTGGTCACGCTCTCGTTGACCCTCATGGCCGGATCCTGGGCCGCACCGAAGGGCTGGGCCCCGGGCGGCGGCTGGAGCGGGCCCGCCTGGAGGTCGAGGACGCGAACCGCCTGCATGGCCTGCTGGCGGCTCGGCCCTTCGGGCATGCTCTCCAGCGCGCCCTTCAGCCGCGCCAGGGCGTTGCCGATCTCCACGTCGCGCTGGAGCGTCATCTGCTGCAGCACGATGTAGCTCCGCAGCTCCGGCACCTCCACGTCAAAGAAGACGCCGTAACCCTCGAGGACGAAGCCGCGGGCGCGCGACTGTCCGATGAACCAGTTCATGGCCGGATCGATCTGGTGCAGCTTCACCGCGAAGGCTTCGGCCGCAATCGATCCCGCGCGCGCGAGGAGACCCTCCATCAGATGGATCTGGTTGCGGCGCTTCTGCGCGTCGGGCGCGGCGTCCTGCGCGTGCGCCGCCGGCGCCGCGAGCACGAGCCCGAGCCCGAGCGCGACGAATCCTCCCACGAACTCCTTCTTCACGGTCTCACCTCTTCGAATGCGCATTATCGGTTTCCGGCGCTTCTCCGGATCGCTTTCCGATTTCTCCGATTCGACCTGCGGCCTGCGACCTCCGGACCGACGGACCACCCGCCTTCGCGCGTCCCGCGCTTCGGCGGCGCGGGCCACCTCACCGCTGGTTCACCAGCCGGTAGAACTGCTTCATCTCCTCGCGCTGCCGGAACAGCTCGTCGCTCCAGGCGCCCTGGTGCTGGTTCAGGGCCTGCTCGAGGCGGATGAGATCGAGGCTGTGCTCCGCCTGCATCTGCCGGACGACCTGCACGAGCCGGCCGGCGAACTGCTGGTGCTGCCGGTTCTCGCTCTCGTCGATGAGCTGACGCACGCGGCGCAGCAGCTCGGCTTCGCGGATGGCGGCCGCGCCGGACGCGCCGGACGCGGGGGCGAGGGCGGCCGGGGGCGCCGCCTCGGGCTCGGCCGCGCGTGCGGACGCCAGCGCTCCCTCGAGATCGCGCAGCCGCTGCTGCAGGACGGCCAGCGCTTCGCGCGTCCCGTCGTCGGCCGGCTGGACCATGCGCGCCCCGGCGGTACGGATCGTCACGCCGCCGTGCGCCGTCGTGATCTCGACGGGCGCCATGGTCGCGGCCGCGGCGAGCACGAGGGCGGCCGCGGCGGGCAGGCCCCAGCCGGCGGACATCCACACGCGGCGCGCGCGTGACGGGGCCGCGCCAGAGATTCGGAGATCGAGCGCGGCGTCGGGCGGCGACCAGGCCACGAGGTGCCCGCGCGTGGCGCGCAGGCCCTGGACCTCCTCGCGGCACGCGAGGCACGACGCGAGGTGGTGCTGGAACGCCTTGCGTTCGCCGCCCTCCAGTTCGTCGTACACGTACGAAACCAGCAGTTCCTTGTCGCACATGGTCGCTGTCCTCAACCTCAATCCCCGTGCGCCGAGCGAAGGGGGCGCACCACGGCGCGCGGCCGCCCGGCCGCTCCAGCGCCTTCCACCCCTGCCTGTTCGAGTTGTCGCCGGAGGACGCTCAGCCCCTGATAGAGGCGCGTCTTGACGGTGCTCAGCGGGCATTCCAGCAGATCGGCGATCTCCTGGAACGTGAGCCCCTGGTATTCCTTGAGAATGATCGCGGTGCGCTGCTCGTCGGGCAGGTTCGACATCGCCTTCGCCACCGCTCGCCCCAGTTCCTTCCGCGAAACCAGATCCTCGATCGACTCGGACGGCGCCGCCTCGCTCGCCATCTCCAGCAGGTCCACGCCCTCGGGGGCCTGCGCGACGGGCGTGCGGCGCTCGCGGCGCATCCAGTCGCGACAGAGGTTCAAGGTGATTCGATAGAGCCAGGACGAGAACTTCGCCTGGCCCTTGAACCCCGGCAGCGCCCGGTAGGCGCGCAGGAACGCTTCCTGCGCGACATCGCGCGCGTCTTCATCCCGCCCGATGACCCGGTACGCCAGGGCGTGGATCCGCCGCTCCCAGCGCCGGACGAGCTGGTTGAAGCTGTCGAGATCGCCGCCGCGCGCGCGGGCGACCAGCTCTTCGTCTGTTGTCATCGGGGCGTTCTGTCTGGGCGCCCCCGCGTCCGCGGCCGCGGGGCGCCCGGGATCCCTGGTCGCCCGCCGTCAGGAATTTAGACGCCGGGCGGCCGCCTGCAGTCGGAAGCTCCATTTTACCTTTTGGCATCAATGTCTTAGATGGGGTTTCGAACACGTCGCACCGGGTCCGTGGTCCGTGGTCCGGGGTCCGTGCTCCGGGGTCCGGGGCCTCCGAGCCGCAACGGGAACCACGACGGGCAGAGGACAGCCTGTCGATCAGCGCAAGGCGGCATCGACGCCCACCGTCGGCCTGGGTGTCCACAGGACGTGGAAGTCCGATGTCGGAGTTAGAATGGCGCCGCACTCCCCCTGCATGTCGCCGACCACTCCCTTCTCGACGCTCGCCCGGGCCCTGGCGCGCGGGACCCGGCCGGGAGATCTGCTGCCCGAACTCCATCGGGAGCTGCTCGCCGCCACCGGGGGCCGCCGATCGGTGGTGCTCGAAACAGCCGGTCCGACGGGCGAGTACATCGCTACGTCCGGACGCGGCTTCGTCGCGCTCGACGCGCTGTGCATCCGGGACGCCGCCGCGGGCGCGCTGCGGGCGCTCGCCGCGGCGGGCGCGCGGCTGGTCAGCCTGGCCGCCGTGCCGCCGCTCGCCGGGCGGTTCGCCGCCGACTGCGCGCTCGTCGTGCCGGTGCCGCTGGCCAAGCGCGACACGATCGTGCTCGTGGCGGGCCCCGATCTCCCGGAGCCGGACGCCATCGAGGTCGCCGCGCGCGCCGCGGTCGAGTTCGGCATCGTGCTCGAGTGGTCGCGCCTGGCGCGGGAAGGATCGTTCCACCGCCGCATGCGCGAGCTGTCGCTGGTCTTCGCGCGCGGCGTGCGCACGACGGCGTCGATGGGGCCGGCGCTCGAGATTGTCGCGCACGAGGCCAACGCGCTGTTCGGGACGCGCCGGACGTCCGTCTGGCTGCACGACCGGCGCGCGCGCGAGCTGGTGCTCACCGCCTCGTCCGATCCGGCGGTCGAGGCCGGCGAGCGGCTCGACGCGGACGCCGCCGGGCCGCCCGCGCGCGGGCTGCTGATCGACCGCCCCGAAGTGGTGTCGACCGGCAGCGGCCGATTGCTGATCGCGCCGCTCAGGGGATGGCGCCGCGCGCTCGGCGCCCTGATCGTCGAGGGCGCCGCGGCGGTGGACGACGAGCAGCTGATCGAGCTGGGGCACGAGCTGGGACGTCAGCTCGCCGCCGGCATCGAGAACGTGCAGCTGCTCGACGAAGTCCTCCGCGGGCGCCGCCTCCTGGAGGACACGTTCAACTCGTTGACCGATCTGGTGATCGTCACCGACGCCGCGCTGCGCATCGTCCAGGTCAACGACGCCTGCGTCGCGAGCCTCTCCAGCACGCGGGAGGATCTGATCGGCCGCGATCTGGACGAGGTCCTCGGCCGCGAGATCGCCGGGTGGGCGGCGGCGGAAGACGCCCCGAGCGGCGGCCGGGCGCTGCGCGCGCGCACGTTCCGCGGGCCGGCGCTCCCCGGCATTCTCGCCATGACGGCGGCGCCGCTCGTCACGCAGGACGAGGAGACGGCCGGACGGGTCATCGTGGCGCGCGACATCACCGTCCAGAGCCGGCTGGAGGCCGATCGCGAAGCGCTCGGCCAGCGGCTCGCGCAGTCGGAGAAGCTGGCAGCGCTCGGCCAGTTCGTCGCGGGCATCGCGCACGAGATGAACAATCCGCTCCAGGGAATCCTGGGCCATCTCGAGCTGCTCATCGACCACTCCGAACCGGCGCGGCCGGTGCGGCGCGATCTCCGGCGGGTGTACCGCGAGGCCGAACGCGCGAGCCGGACGGTCCACAACCTCCTCGTCTTCACCGGATCGCGGCGCATGAAGCGCCGCCGCCTCCGGGTGGAGCGCGTGGTCGCGCGCGCCCTCGCCAGCCGGCGCGCCGCCCTCGAACGCGCCGGCATCGACGTCCTGCGCCGGTTTCCACCCGACCTGCCGACCGTGACCGGCGATCCGCTCCTCCTCCAGCAGGCCTTCCTCAACGTCGTGATCAACGCGGAGCACGCCGTGGAAGGCGCCGGATCGGGCGGGCGGATCGAGATCGCCGGCGCACGGGAGCACGATCACGTGCTCGTGACCGTCCGCGACAACGGCCCCGGCCTGGCGGAGGACCTCCTGCCCCGGATCTTCGAGCCGTTCTTCACCACGAAGGACGTCGGCAAGGGCACGGGGCTGGGGCTCGCCATCACGTACGGCATCGTGCAGGAGCACGGCGGCGCCATCCAGGCGGCCAACGCCCCGGGCGGCGGCGCGATGTTCACATTGGCGCTCCCCGTGAGCGCCGATGTCAGGTAGCAGGATGCTGAATAGCGCATCCTGCATGGAACATGGTAAATGGAAGATGGCAAAACGCTCCAAATCACCGGTCGTTTCCATTTTCCATTTCCCATCCCGGCCGGCATTTGTCAGCGGCCTGGTAGAGTGCTTCCGGAATGAACGACGACAGCTTCCTGACGACGGAAGAGGTCCTGGAGTACCTCCAGGTGAACCTGCGGACGGTCTACCGTCTGATCAAGGCGGGCAAGCTGCCGGCGGTCCGCGTCGGGCGGCAGTGGCGCTTCCGGAAGCGGGACATCGACACCTGGCTGGAGACGCAGCGGCCGCGCGGCGCGCGAGCCGGCAGCGCTCCCGCGCCGCGCGTCAACCTTCCTCCGGCAGGCCGGCCGCGCGTCCTGGTGGTCGATGACGAGGCGAGCATCCGGGACCTGCTGTCCAAGACGCTGGCGCTCGCCGAGTACGACGTGGACCTCGCGCCGGACGGCCGGACCGCTCTCGACCGGCTGCGCGTCGTGCCCTACGACCTGCTCATCACCGACCTGAAGATGCCGGGGATCGACGGCATCACCGTCATCCGCGAAGGCCGCCGCCTGCGGCCGGATATCCCGGTGATCATCATCACCGGCTACTCCACGGAGGCGAGCGCCATCGAGGCGATCAACCTGGGCGTCTCCGGATATCTCACCAAGCCGTTCCGCGTCCCGCGCGTGCTCGCGGCGGCGGCCAGGGCCCTCGGCGAATAGCCCCCTTCACACCCGTGCGCGGCGCTGCCGCGGCCTTCCCTGAATCCGGGCGCCGGCGGCCGTGCGGGCCGTGGATCGCCCTTGACCGGGAGGTATGGACGAGCTAGTCTATTGCACGTTGTTGTCATAAAGAGTCATGTTCAATGATGACTCTATGGCGCCAACGAGGGGCTGTCGCCGTCGGCCGGCACGCCGGCGGATCCCGGAGGGGGTCATCAACGCGTGCCCGAACTGGAGTGGTAGGGAAATGAAGAAAGCAGTCTGGAGTGCACTCGCGGCGGCGGCGCTCGTGGCGATCGCCACGCCCGCGAACGCGCAGCTCGCGACCCATCAGATCAACGCGACCGTCAACATCAACAACCTGGCGCGCCTGGACGTCTCGGGCGATGTCAACTTCCCCGACACGGACCCGGATCTCGTCCCGATCATGACCGCGGCGGCCGTGACCGTCTCGGCCCGCGCCCGCGTGGCGCCCAGCCAGGATCTGATCGTGACGGTGGAGGCGGCCAACGACTTCTTCGACCCGGCGACGATGACCATCCCGGTGAACACGTTGAACTGGACCGTCGGCGCCGCGCCGTTCGTGGACGGCACGATGAGCACGTCGCCCGTGACGCTCGCGAACTGGACCGGGCCGTCGAACCAGAGCACGTCGCAGACCTACAGCCTGCCGAACCTCTGGTCGTACGCGCCGGGCGTCCACACCGTCGTGCTGACCTACACGCTCGCGACGCCGTAGCCGATACAGGGGAGTGCCGCGCGCCGGCGTCCGGCTCGATTTCGGCCGGCGCCGGCGGTTTCTTTCATGCGCTGCGAAGCCATCCTGCTGGCACTGCTCCTCGGGCAGCCGCCCGTGTCCGGCCCGGCGAGCGCGACCGCGGCGCTCAGCGTCAGCGTCGGCAGCCACGGACGCGTATCGTTCACGTCGCTCACGCTGGTGTTCCCGAACGCGAATCCCGATCAGGTCCCCGTCGTGCCCGCCGCGCCCGCCGCGATCGCGGTTGCCGCCAGGGCGCGCACGCCGCCCAACGCGCAGGTGACGCTCACGGTGCAGGCCGCCGACGATCTGCGGTCGGGCACCACCACGCTGCCGGCGTCGCTCATCGCGTGGGAGGCGACCGGTCCGGGATTCGTGCCCGGCACGCTGAGCCGCGACGAGGCGTCGCTCGTCGCGACGTGGACCGGATCGGGCGTGCACGCGGGATCGCAGCAGTACGGGTTTCAGAACAGCTGGTCCCATCCGCCGGGCACCTACAGCGTGACGATCGTCTACACGATGAGCATGCCGTGAGCGCCTGGAGGATCGCATCGGGGATGGTCGTGCTGGCGGTCGCCGTGCCCGGCAGCGCCGCGACGGCCCGCGCGCAGCGGCTCGATCTCTCGATCAGCCCCGGCGTCATCGCGATCCCGACCGCCGATCCCGACGTGATGCCGGCCGTCAGCTCGGCGCCCGTGGCCGTGAACTACCGGATCAGGCAGAACAACCGTCAGGCGTGGCTGCTGACGGTGCAGGCGAACGGCGATCTGGAGTCGGGCGCGTCGACCATCGACATCGCGGCGGTGAGCTGGACGGCCACGCCGTCGCCGCCCTTTCAGAACGGCACGCTGAGCAAGTCGATGGCGCAGACGGTCGCCTCGGGCACGGGCAACGTCGCGGCGCCCTCGACCGGGGCGATCACCTTCACGCTGGCGAACTCATGGACGTACGACGCAGGCCTCTACTCGCAGACACTCGTGTTCACGCTCAGCACGCCGTGAGTCGCGCGTGGTTCGGCGGCATCGCGCTCCTGGCGCTGATCGGTGCCGCCCTCGCGCCGGGCGCGGCATCGGCGCAGCGGTCGATTGAAGCGTCGCCGCTGCGCGTCGAAATGCAGATCGACCCGGGCGGCTCGCGTACCCAGGCCGTGACGATCACCAATCCCGGCGCCGATCCCGTGCGCGTCCGGGCGACGATTGCCGACTGGCATCTGGCCCGGGACGGCGCGCCGCAGTTCCAGGCGCCGCTCGCCGGGCGCCCCTACGCGGCCGCGTCGTGGGTGAGGTTCGCGCCGCCCGAGTTCACGCTGGACGCCGGCGCGCAGGGCACCGTCCGCTTCACGGTCGCGGTGCCGCGCGACGCGCAGGCCGGCGGATACCGGACGGGCCTGCTCTTCGAGTTCCTGCCCGGGACGCCGGAGCGCGAGGCGCAGGGACGCCAGGTCGTGCTCCGGAGCCGCATCGCCACGATGATCTACGTCAACGTGGGCGGGCCGGCGGCGGCGGTGGAACTCACCGGCCTCTCCGTGCGCGGATCGGCGGACGCGCGCCAGATCGTCGCGGATCTCAGGAACAGCAGCCGGCGCACCGTGCGGACGCGCGGCACGCTCGTGCTGTACGATTCGACGGGCCTGCCCGTGGCGAGCCTGATCGTCCCCGACGTTCCGGTCCTGCCGGAGAGCGAGCGCGAGCTGGCCATCCAGGCGGCCGAGGCGCTGAAGGCGCTCCCCGCCGGCAGCTACACCGTCGAGATCAAGCTCGATCTCGGCATGCCCGCCCTCGTCGTCGGCGAAACCACCATGCGCGTGAGCCGGTAGCCGATGCGCCGGCTCCTCCGGGAACTGGCGGGCTGCGCGCTGCTGCTGGTCGCGCTGCCCGCGGCCGCCGTCGCGCGGCAGGAGTCGGTGCAGGTCTCGGCGGCCGTCCACAGCCTGCACGGGGAGCCGCTGCGGGTCGGGACGCAGCCGACGCTCGAGCCGGATCTCGGCGTGAGCTGGCTGCGCCCTGACACGCGCTTCGGCACGCTCCGGATCGAGCTGCGCGGCACGACGCGCGACGGGCGCCCGCACCTGGGCCGCGCCGTGCTCTCGCTGCGGGACCTGACGCTCGCCGGCGTGCGCTACACGCTCGAGGCGGGCGACTCGGTCTTTTCGCCAGAGCCCGGCGACTACCGGTTCCGCAACCTCTACACGCCGGCGCTCAATTTCTCCGGCGCGTCGCTCAGGGCCCGGGCCGGACGGACCGACGCGTCCGTGATGCTCGGCCGCGCGACGACCACGCGCAACATCTTCGGCAGCGACGTGAAGACGCTGGACCAGTCGCTGTTCATCGCGACGGGGCGCCATCAGGCCTCCGATCGGCTGGAGATCTCGAGCCGGGCCTCGCGCGTCCGCACCCGCGATCTCGATCGCTTCCGGTTCTCGATCGCCGACAGCGACCAGGCGGGAGGCGGCGCCCGGTTCCTGCTCACGCCCGCGGTGCACCTGGTGGCCGACGCCAGCCTGGTCGCCTGGCGCGCGCGCGACGGCGTCGATCGGCACGTCGATGGCTCCGCGCTGGCCGGCGCGAGCGTCCTCCTCGCGCGCGGCTGGCTGCAGGTGAACGTCTCGCGCTTCTCGCCCGGCGAGCTGCCGATCCTCGCGCAGCCGCTCGCCGATCGGCGCACCCTGTACGCGGCCGGCGAATACGACGTCCTGCCGCGGATGCGGCTGTTCGGCGGCTGGGAGTCGTTCCGCGCGAACCTCGACGGGCGCGCCGCGTCGGGCGCGCCGCCAACGGACGGAGGGCGCGCGTTTGGAGGGATCCGGGTCCCGATCGGCCCCGGATCCAGCGCGTCGTTCCGCGCCGAACAGGGAGATCGGCGTTCGCGGCTCGCCGGCCCCGCGCAGACTCGAATCAGCGACACCGGCGTCATCAGCGGCGACGTGCAGGGCGCCTTCGGCCGGGTGAGCGCATTCGGGCGCGTCGCGCGCCGCGAGAACGTCGAGTCCGAGTTCGAGCCGGGCACCTACACGCAGCGCGAGGCGGCCGCGCTCGCGTTCTACAACGTGAGCCGGAGCCTCCAGCTCTTCAGCTCGCTGACCGCGGTCCTGAACGAGTCCACGGCCGGCGGCCACACCTCCTGGCAGCTCGGGGGCGGCGCGCAGGCGCAGCTCCTCCGGCGCGGGCTCTGGGCTCGCGGCGAAGGCCTGTTCACGCGTAACGTGGACCGGCTGAACGACCGGACGACGCCGCACCAGACCATCAACGTGGGGCTGAACGGCGAAATCGCCCGCGGAATTGTGCTGGCGCTCAATGTCTACGCCGATCGGATGCACACCGGGCTCGACCCGGCTCTGGATTCCTGGCTCCTGCGTTCGACCGTGCGCCTGACCCGCACGTTCGTGGAGGCCGGGACGCCGGCCCGCGCGCGGCTCGGCGTGTCCGCCCGCCACGGCGGTACCGGCTCCATCCGCGGCCTCGTCTACACCGACTGGAACGCCAACGGCCTCCAGGATCCCGACGAGCCCCCGCTCGAGAACATCCCGATCCGGCTCGCCAGCCTGGGGCACACCAGCACCTCGCAGGCGGGCGAGTTCGCGTTCGTCAACGTGCCGATTGGCGTCCAGGAAGTCGGGATCGATCTGGCGTCGCTCCCGGTGGATTTCGACGCGCCGCGCGTGCCCCAGGTGCAGGTGGAGCTGCGCCGCGGCGACGCCCGCCGCCTCTCGTTCGGCCTGGTGCCGCTCGGCGCGATCGCCGGCCGCGTCCGGCGCGACGCCAACGGCAGCGGCGCCGCCGACGACGGCGATGACGGGATGGACGGGGCGGTCGTCGTGCTCGACGGCGGCGCGCGATCCGAAAAGGTGCGGGGCGGGCGGTTCCGCTTCGACGCCGTGCCGAGCGGCGATCACGAGGTCACGCTGCTCCAGGAGTCGCTCCCGGACGGCGCGGTGATCATCGGGCCGCGTTCGAACCGGGCCGCGATCGGCCGCGACGAGCTCGCGCCGGAAATCGCCTTTCTCGTGGACGTGCGGGAGCGACCGGAGATCCGGACCGTCTTCCCCACCGCCCCGCCGGCGGCGCCTGCCGCGCGGCCGCGCACGCCGGCGCGAAGCCCGGCCCGTCCGATCGCGGCCGCGAGGCCTTCACGCGCCGGGCAGTTCGCCGTCCAGGTCGCGGCGCTCAACGATCCCTCGCGCGCGGCGGCGCTGGTGGAGGAACTGCGCGCGGCCGGCCGGTCCGCGTATCTCGTGAGCCCGCCCTTCACCGATCCGGACGCGCCGTACCGCGTGCGCGTCGGCCCCTTCGACAGCCGCGCGGCCGCCGGGCGCGAAGCGATCGTGCTCGGCAGTCAGCGCGGCGGGCGGATGTGGGTCGTCAGGGAACGCTGATCGTGAGCTGAATCGGCACGGTATAGGTTCCCGGGCCGGCCTGCTCCAGCGTAAAGGTGATCCGTCCGTGTCTCCGGCCGCCACCGGACCAGCGGGCCAGGATGGCCGGCTCGCCCTGCGCGAGCGCTCCGCGCTCGAACCCCGCGCCCTCGCCCGCGTATCGCAGCTCGAGCCCGCTCGGGCCTTCCGCGCGGCCGACCACCAGGACGTGCCGATCGGGATGGGTCCGCACGCCCGCCGTGAACTCGACGCTGGCCGTCGCGCTCGAGGCGCCGGGCGGCACGTCGAACCTCAGGACGCGGGTGGACACCGCCAGCGCCGTCCGTTCGCCGACTTCGGCACTGGCAACCACCTGGACGACCGCGCGCAGCGGCCCCTGAGGCGCGGCCAGCGCGGCGCCCGTCGCGGAAAGCAGGCCGATGGCGAGGGCAAGCGGGAATCGCATGGGGGCTACGTCGATCGTAGGCTCGCGCCCGCGGCGGGTCTATGCCCTGAGCGACAGCGCGCGAATCGAAAATGCGCGAAAGAAGCGCACAGGAGCGGACAGGAGCGCGCGATGGAGTCCCGCCGGCGCTGTCGCCACGCGTGAAGGCTTCGGAGAAGGGGCGCACACGCGGTGTGCTACGATCGGACAGCGGGACCCTTGATTGGCGCCGCCCGCATGGAAGTGGAAGACGGACCAAGCCGATCGCTTTACCATTTTCCATTTACCATCTTTCATCAGGCCGGCGTGAGCCGGCCCACCCGGCCTGCCCCTCCCGTCAGGAATGATTCAGCTCTCGAACCTCGGCAAGGCGTTCGGCGACCGCGTCCTCCTCGACTCCGTCACGTGGCAGATCGGCGAGGGCGAACGTGTCGGTCTGAGCGGCCCCAACGGCTCCGGCAAGACGACGCTGCTCAAGATGCTCGCGGGGCTCGACGAGCCGGACTCCGGCAGCATCATCAAGCCATCCGGCCTGAGCATCGGCTACCTGCCGCAGGACGGCCTCACCCACAGCGGCCGCACGCTCATCGATGAAGCCGGCCTCGCGTTCGAGCCGCTGCTCGACATGCGGTCCGAGATCGCCGCGATCGAGGAGGGGCTGGGCGACGACTCGGTCGAGGAGGCCGGGCACGCCGCCATGCTGGCGCGCTACGGCGAGCTGCAGGACGAGTTCCGCCGGCTCGAAGGCTTCAGCATCGACCTCAAGATCAACGCCGTGCTGCGCGGCCTCGGGTTCATCGCCGGGGACCTGGAGCAGCCCTGCGAGACGTTCTCGGGCGGCTGGCAGATGCGCATCGCGCTCGCGAAGCTGCTGCTCGGGCGCCCTGGGCTGCTGCTGCTCGACGAGCCCACCAATCACCTCGATCTCGACGCGCGCAACTGGCTCGAGGAGTACCTCGCGGCCTATCCGCACCCGGTCATCCTCGTCTCCCACGACCGCTTCTTCCTCGACGCCGTCGTCACGCGGATCACCGAGATCGGCCTGCGCACGCTGACCGACTACGCCGGCAACTACTCGGGCTACCTGCGCGAGCGGGACGCCCGCATGGAGCGGCTCCGCCAGCAGAAGCGCGACCAGGACGAGGAGGTGGCGCGGATCCGGGCCTTCATCGATCGGTTCCGCTACAAGGCGACCAAGGCGGCGCAGGTGCAGAGCCGGATCAAGATGCTCGACAAGGTCGTGCCGATCGAGATCCCGCCCGAGCGGAAGCGCGTGCGCTTCTCGTTCCCCGCCTGCGCGAAGAGCGGCCGGACCGTCCTCGATCTCCGCGGGGTGTCCAAGGCCTACGGGAGCCGCCGCGTGTTCGACGGCGCGAGCCTGCACGTCGAGCGCGGCGACCGGATTGCGCTCATCGGCCCCAATGGCGCCGGGAAGTCGACGTTGATGCGCCTCCTCTCGGGCGTCGAGGCGCCGGACGCCGGCGCGCGGACCGAGGGGCACCAGGTCGTCGTGCAGTACTTCGCGCAGGACGAGGCGACGCGCCTCGACCCGGCGCTCACCGTCTACCAGACGCTCGCGGGCGACGCGCCGATGCACATGGTGCCGCAGATCCGGAACATCCTCGGCGGCTTTCTCTTCTCCGGCGACGACGTGGAGAAGCCGGTGCGGGTGCTGTCGGGAGGCGAGCGGACGCGGCTGGCCGTCGCGCGCATGCTGCTGCGGCCCTCGAACACGCTGCTGCTCGACGAGCCGACCAATCACCTCGATCTCGACTCGAAGGACGTGCTGCTCGACGCGCTCGAGGATTTCGGCGGCACGCTGATCTTCGTCTCGCACGATCGCTACTTCGTGGACAAGCTGGCAACGAAGGTCGTCGAGATCGGGGGCGGGCAGGCGCTCGTGTACCCGGGCAACTACGAGGAGTTCCTCTGGAGCCGGAAGCAGCAGCAGGCCGCGGCCGCCGCCGTGGAGGAAGCGCCCGCGCCGGAGGCCGCGGCGCCGTTGCCCGCGAAGGCCTCGGGCGCGAACCGGGCCGCGCAGACCTCGTACGAGGATCGCAAGCGCGCGGAGTCGGAGGCACGGCGGCAGCGGCGCGCCGAGCAGGCGCGGCGGAAGCGCCTCGAGGATCTGGAGTCCCGCATCGCCGACCGCGAGCAGGCCATCAAGGAGATCGAAAGCTCGATGTCGGCGCCGGGGTTCTACGATGACCACGAGGCCGCCCGGCCGGTGATCGACCGGCACCAGGCGCTGATGTGGGAGGTCGGTGACCTCATGAACCAGTGGGAGGCGCTCCAGACAGAATCGTAATCGCGTGTCAGATTTGTAACGCTCCCCCCCAACGATCCGCCCCCGACCGGCCGAAAAGGTTAGTAAAACCCGACGCCTCCCCGCGCGATTCCGGGGCACATCCTTTGCCCCCCGAGGGTCCGAGTTTCCGAGAACACGTGCGCGCGGGCGAGGAGTCCGTACGCCCGGGAGTTGCCGGCGGGCGTGGCGGCAGCCACGGTAACCCGAAGATGGAACGCAGCTTGGCCGAACAGGACCGTCCGACGTCGATCGCGCGTGCCGACGAGCCCTCCAGGGCCGTCGCGGAGCCGTCCGCCCGGCCGGCGGAGCCGGGGCGCGCCGGGCAGTCCCCCCTCGTCGTGCCCAACAGGCGAGCCGCCGCCTCGCGGCGCGGCGCCGCGGCCGATGCCCGCGCCTCCCGCCACGCCGGCGGCGATGCCACGCCGGACACCTTCTACAAGGACCTCGTCTGGAACCTGCGCAACGGGGTCCTCGCCGTGACGCGCGACGGCCGCGTGGCCGTCATGAACGACGCGGCCTACCAGATTCTCGGCCTCAAGCCGCAGCCCGGCGACATCGGCCAGAACTTCTCGCGGGTCCTGTGCGACCGGCCGGATGTCGCGCGCATCGTCTCGAGCGCCTTCGAGCTGTCGCACCTGCCGAACCGCGCGGAGCTGCGCCTGAAGAAGACGGGCAAGGTCATCGGCTACACCCTCTCGCAGGTCCGCGACGCACGCGGGCGACTCACCGGCGCCACGCTGTTCTTCAAGGATCTCACCCGCGTCGAGCAGCTCGAGGAGCGCGAACGGCTCCGCGACCGGCTCGCCGCGCTCGGCGAGATGGCGGCGGCCATCGCGCACGAGGTCAAGAACCCGCTGGCCGGGATCGAGGTGATGGCCGGCATCCTGAAACGCCAGCTTCCCGAGTCGCAGGACGCACAGGCGATCCTCGGCGACATCATCAAGGAAGCCAAGATGGCGAACAGCATCGTGCTCGAGGTCCTGGAGTTCGTCCGGCCGATCCGGCTCCAGGTCGAGCACATCACCCTGCGCGAGGTGATTCAGGACGCGGTCGCCATGGCGGAGAGCCACGTGCCGCGCGGCGCCGTCCGCGTGGACGTCGCCCTGCCGGGCGATCTCGCCCCGATGCAGGGCGATCCCCATCAGCTCCGCCAGCTCTTCACGAACCTGATGACCAACGCGTTCGAGGCGCTCGGCGGCAACGGTTCGGTGGCCGTTTCGGCGATCCAGCTGGCCGAGGAGGAGCACGACGGGAGCGACGGCCACACCGGCCCCTACATCCAGGTGGACGTGGTGGACGACGGCCCGGGCGTACCCGCGGACGTGCTGGACCGCATCTTCAGCCCGTTCTTCACGACGAAGCCGCAGGGCTCCGGGCTGGGGCTCGCCATCGTCCGCAAGATCGTGGACGCGCACGACGGGCGCATCGACGTGAGCGCCCGCGCGGCCGGTGGCACGCACTTCCGGGTGACGCTGCCGGTCTCGGGGGAACATCAGCTGTTCGGGTAGTTCACGGGTTCAGCGCCCGCGCGAGCCGAGCCGCAGAACGGGCTCGGCTCGCCACGGGCGCGCCCGGCGGAGCGGAGCGGGGCACGGGGCCCCCGCGAGCGACGCAGTTGGGGGGTCCGCGGGGGCGTAGCCCCCCGGATCTAGTCTGGACGGGGTGAAGAGAGAGGCGCACAAGCATGGGCCGGATACTGGTGGCTGACGATCACGATTCGCTGCGGCGCGGCATCGTCCGCGCGCTGTCGGATGCGCATCATGACGTGGACGAGGCGCCCAACGGCAACGTGGCGATCGAGAAGCTGCACGAAGGCCAGTACGACGTCGTCCTGAGCGATCTGAAGATGGGCGGCAGCGACGGGCTGGACGTGCTGCGCACCGCGAAGTCGATGCATCCGACGACGGCGGTGATCCTGATGACCGCGTTCGGCTCGGTGCACACGGCCGTCGAGGCGATGAAGATCGGCGCCTTCGACTACGTGCAGAAGCCGTTCGAGATCGAGGAGATGGAGCTCAAGGTCGAGAAGGCCATCGAGCACCGGCGCCTCAAGCACGAGATCGAGTACCTCCGGCACACCCAGCAGGACATCTACGACTTCGACCGGATCGTCGGCGCGAGCGGCGCGCTGCAGTCGGTGCTGGCGATCGTCAAGAAGGTGGCCAAGAGCAACACGACCGTGCTCATCCGCGGCGAGACGGGGACGGGCAAGGAGCTGATCGCCGGCGCGATCCACCACAACTCGCTCAGGTCGGGCCGGAACTTCGTGAAGGTGAACTGCGCGGCGCTCCAGGAGAACCTGCTCGAATCGGAGCTGTTCGGACACGAGAAGGGCGCGTTCACCGGCGCGGACAAGCAGCGGATCGGCCGCTTCGAGCAGGCCGACGGCGGCACGCTCTTCCTCGACGAGGTCGGGGACATGAGCGCGAACACGCAGGCGAAGATCCTGCGCGTGCTCCAGGAGCACGAGTTCGAGCGCCTCGGCGGCACGCGGACGCTGCGCGTCGACGTGCGGGTGATCGCGGCAACCAACCGCACGCTGCCGCAGATGGTGGCGAACGGGCAGTTCCGCGAGGACCTGTACTACCGCCTGAATGTCGTGTCGATCGACATGCCGCCGCTCAGGGAGCGCAAGGACGACATCGGACAGCTCGCCGCGTTCTTTCTGAAGCGCTTCGCGGGCGAGCTGAAGAAGCGCCTCGAGGGGCTGTCCACCGACGCGCAGAAGCTGCTGATGCGCTACAACTGGCCCGGCAACATCCGCGAGCTGGAGAACGCGATCGAACGCGCGGTGCTGCTGGCCGACGGCCCGCTGCTGACCGCCTCGGACCTGCGGCTCGGCGAGCTGTCCACGACGCAGCCCTCGGGCGACATGAGCCCGGTGGTCAAGATTCCGCCGACCGGCATCCCGCTCGAGGAGATCGAGCGGCAGGCGCTCGTCGAGGCGCTGAAAATGTCGAACTGGGTCCAGAAGGACGCGGCGGAGCTGCTGTCGATCAGCCCGCGCGTGATGAACTACAAGATCAAGACGCTCGGCATCGACTACGCGCGCGGCCGCCGGCCGCCGATCCCGGAGTCGATGGCGAGCTGAGATCCATTCATCGGCTCACACCCCCACGTACACGACACAGGCACGACGACCACAACCACCACGACGATCACGACGGCAAGAAGATTCTGGAACACGTCGTGGTCGTCGTGAACGTCGTGATCGTCCGGCGCGCCAGCGCCCCCGTACGGGACACGCGCGGCGCAGGTGCGTGTGGAGGTTCGTTCGCCGTACGCTACGCCTTGGGGTGCGCCTTCCGGTAGGTCTCGATCAGCTGCGCCGCGTTGACGTGCGTGTAGCGCTGGGTGGTGCTCAGGCGCGAATGCCCGAGCAGCTCCTGGATCGCGCGCAGGTCGGCTCCGCGCTCGAGCAGGTGCGTCGCGAACGAATGGCGGAGCGCGTGCGGGCTGATGCCGAACCGTGTGCTGCAGGCCGTGACGTAGCGCTTCACGAGCCGATCCACGCTGCGCGTCGACAATCGCGTCCCCTGGTAATTGAGGAACAACGGCTCGCGCGGGCGGCGTGAGGCCGGTGCACGCAGGCGCCTGGCGCGCGCGGACGCGGGGAGCGCGGCCGCCTGCGGCGCTTCAACCGCCACCTGTGCCCGAAGCAGCTCCCAATCCTGGAGCCAGGCGCGAATCGCCGCTTCCGCGGTCCGATTGAACGGCACGAGCCGCTGCTTGCCGCCCTTCCCGAGCACGCGCGCCACGCGCCCGCTCAGGTTCACGTCCTCCACGTCGAGGCCGACGAGTTCGCTCAGACGGAGTCCCGACGCGTAGAACAGCTCGAGAATCGCGCGGTCGCGGCGCCCGAGCGGCGTGGAGACGTCCGGCATCTCGAGCAGCCGGGCCATCTCCGCCTCGCCAAGATGCGCCGGAAGGCGGTGCTCGCGCTTCGGCGTGCCGACGAGGGCCGCCGGATCGCCGTCGATCGCGCCCTCGCGCCGCAGGTACTTGCCGAACGTCCGGATCGCGGCGAGCTTCCGCGCGGCCGACGCGCGCGACTGCCCGCGGCGGTGCAGGTCCGACAGGAACTCGCGGATGCCGTGATGCGTGAGGTCGGCGAGCGTGAGCTCCAGGCGGCGGCGCGAGGCGTGGCCGGACAGGAACTCGAGGAACTGCGAGAGATCGCTCTCGTAGGCGCGGACGGTGTGGAGCGAGGCGTTCTCGTTCAGCCGGAGATGATCGAGGAATCCGTCGAGCGCCTCTTTCATCGCGACACCGGCTCGTGCTCGGCTCGATCGGAGGACGCGCTCCACGCGGCGAGATCCGCCAGCGCGCGCTGCGAGAGCGTGTGCTTCCGCGCTTCCTTGCGGCTCAGCCGCCGGCCGTCCGGCGCGGTCATGCGCGGCACGTCGCGATCGGCGATCGGCGCCATGATGCCGAATGTGATGTTCGTCGGCTGATAGTGGCGCGGATCCGCGTGCGAGACGTAGTACGCGAGCGCCCCAATCGCCGTCGTCCGCGGCGGCACGCGGAGCGGCCGTCCGAGTACGGAAGCCGCGGCAGTGCGCCCCGCAATCAGGCCCGACGCGGCCGACTCGACGTACCCTTCGACGCCGGAGATCTGCCCGGCGAAGAACAGATCGGCGCGCCGCGTGGTCTGCCAGGTCTCGCGGAGCACGGTCGGCCCGTTGATGAACGTGTTCCGGTGGATCATCCCGTAGCGCACGAACTCGGCGGGCTCGAGGCCGGGGACCAACCGGAAGACGCGCGCCTGCTCGCCCCACTTCATCTGCGTCTGGAAGCCCACCAGGCTGTAGTGATCGCCCGCGAGGTTGTCCTGGCGGAGCTGCACGACCGCGTACGGCTCGCGGCCCGTCCGCGGATCGACGAGGCCGACCGGCTTCATGGGCCCGAAGCGCAGCGTGTCCACGCCGCGGCCCGCCATCACCTCGATCGGCAGACACCCCTCGAAGAACTTCGCCGCGTCGAACTCGTGGAGCGAGGCCTTCTCCGCCGTCACGAGCGCATCGTAGAACCGCCGGTACTCCTCTTCGTTCAGCGGGCAGTTCAGGTAATCTCCTTCTCCGTCGTCCACCGCGCACGCCGGCCCCACAGGCTCGGAGGCAGGCGTTGGCGCCCGGGCATCCCGCTGCGCCATACCGGGCGCCAGGCTCCGCCCCCAGCGCGAGGCGCGGAACACGCGCGAACGGTCGATCGTGTCGGCGAGGACGATCGGGCTGATTGCGTCGTAGAAGTAGAGATGGTCGGAGCCGACCAGCGCGGCGATCTCGCGTGAGAGCGCATCGGAGGTCAGCGGTCCTGTCGCGATGATGACCGGACCGCCCGTCTCCGCCGGGATCGACGAGATTTCGCCGCGGCGGATGGTGATGAGCGGATGCGAGGCGACCGCGTCCGTCACCGCGCGCGAAAAGACCTCGCGGTCCACCGCCAGCGCCGCCCCCGCCGGCACGCGCGCGCTGTCCGCCGCGCGCATGACGACCGAGCCGAGACGCCGCATCTCCTCCTTCAGGAGGCCGACGGCGTTATCGAGCTTGTCGCCGCGGAAGGAGTTGCTGCAGACCAGTTCGGCGAGGCCGTCCGTCTTGTGGACTGCCGTCTTCCGGACCGGCCGCATCTCGTGGAGAACGACGGGGACACCCGCGGAGGCGGCCTGCCAGGCCGCCTCACTGCCCGCGAGCCCGCCGCCGATGATGGTGATCATGGCCTGCTGCCTACGCTGAACCTCGCGCCTCGCTGAACCCGGGCAATGGCCGTCATCGGGGCGCCACGAAGATCACGATGAAACGAGGACACGATGGAAAACAAAACGCTCAGGGGATCATCGTGCTATCGTGCTCGTCGTGCGCCCGTGGCACGTGTGCCGCAAGGACAACGTCAGGCGGGGACGGCCTCTTCGTTCGCGTCCCTGACGTACTCGCACTCCTCGTTGTTGCAGATCAGCTGCCGTCCGTGCCGCTTCGTGATCCGCTCCAGCAGGAACGGCGCGCCGCAGTCGGGACACTTCTCCGCCACCGGCTTCTTCC
>Ga0299914_10000322_pt1 | contig 28540 bp, 24 predicted proteins | sample RVTome_10_FD_201361 | JGI IMG/M metagenome (GOLD analysis project Ga0299914, IMG submission 201361) | Soil microbial communities from uranium-contaminated site in the Upper Colorado River Basin, Wyoming, United States - RVT153D57 (version 2) ... | reverse complement strand
AATTTTTTCAGATAATTGTATATTGGAAATATCTGATATTCTAAGTAGATATCATTGCGAAGTAGTTTTAGATGGTGGAAGAAGATTAGGAATTAAAAAAATTCTAACATGTCGTAAACATCCATATACAGCAAAACTAGTGAGGTTGATAGGCGATAGTTCTGTTACTTCTTTAATTGCTAAAAAAATTAAAATTGCTGAAGAATTATTGAATATGCCACCAAGTGCAAAGCTAATATTAAAAATACTAGAATATGAAGGGTCTATGAGCCAGAAGGATTTAGCTACTAAAACATTATTACCTGAAAGAACAATCAGATTATCTTTAGGTCATCTTGTTAATAGAGGATATGTAAAAAAGAAAACATCGTTACGTGATGCCAGGCATAGAACCTATGAGCTCAAGATTTGAGAGAGGCATTTTGAATAAAGGCCTCAAATGCCTGTTCTGGTTTTCCTGGCCGGCTATCAAATTCTGCATGATATTGAACGGCAAAATAAAATTTATGATTAGGAATTTCTAATATCTCCGTTCTTTTTTCATTGTCTGAAAATCCTGATAAAATCATTCCGTTTTTACTTAAAACAGATAAGTAATTTTTGTTAAATTCAAATCTGTGTCTATGTCTTCTAATAATAAAATTATTCGAGTATATTTTTGACGCAAGTGTATTAGAATTTATAAGAATTTTATGACTACCTAGTCTCATCGTTCCTCCCATATTATTTATCGTCTTTTGTTCAGGCATAAATTCAACTACAGGATCGCAAGTATTTGGATCTATTTCAGTAGAATTAGCATTAACAATTCCACATACATTTCTAGCAAATGAAACAATAGACAATTGAAATCCAAAACAGATTCCAAGAAAGGGAATATTTGCTTCTCGTGCAAAATTAGCCACATTAATTATACCCTCAGAACCACGTTTTCCAAATCCTCCTGGAATAAGAATACCATCAAATTTTTTAAGTACCGAAATTTTTTCTTTTGTAGGAGTATCAAATTTTTCAGAATCAATCCATGCAACTTCTAATTTATTTCCTAGCTTAGCTGCTGCATGAGAAAGAGATTGATATACACTAACATAGCTATCAGGAAGAGATACATATTTACCAACTATTGCAACATATACTTCTTTACTATATTCGGAAAAGGATTTTGCTATTAGTTTCCAGTTAGACCATTTTATAAATAGATTCTGTAAGCTTAATTTATTATCTATTATACTAACAATTCCCTGCTCCGCTAGAATTTCTGGTACTAAAAAAATAGACTTAACATCATGACAAGAAAAAACACAATTCGAATTTACGTTAGCAAAAAGAGATATTTTTCTCCTTGCATCATCAGATAAAATATTTTTACATCTTATTACTAATAGATCTGGATTAATACCTATTCTTCTAAGTTCTTGTACACTATGTTGTGTGGGTTTCGTTTTTTGTTCACCAACTACATCTAAGATTGGTGCTAAAGTCACATGAACAAAGAGTGTATTATAATCCCCTTCTTCAAGTTTCATTTGTCGAAAAGCCTCCAAGAAAGGGAGGCTTTCAATATCGCCCACAGTGCCTCCACATTCAATTACCAATATGTCTAAGTCTTCTTGGATAGATATTTTCCTTAGTTTATTTTTAATTGCATCAGTAACATGAGGAATAATCTGGACACACTGACCTAGATATTTACCTTGTCTTTCATCATCTATTACTTCAGAATAAATTCTCCCTGTTGTTATATTATGATCCCTAGATAATTCTATATTTAAAAACCGTTCATAATTTCCTATATCCATATCACATTCACCCCCGTCGCATGTTACAAATACCTCACCATGAGCAACAGGATTCATAGTTCCTGCATCATAGTTTACATATGGGTCTATTTTTACGCATGAAACATTAAGCCCTGTTAATTGTAAAATTTTACCTATAGAAGAGGAAATTACTCCTTTACCTAATCCTGAAAGAACACCTCCTGTTACAAAAATATATTTAATATGATGATCTTTAACTTTATTTCTTGTTAATCGCACATCAAAGTTTAGATAATCTTCTTTTTATTCGTTTTTAAAGATAAATGTGAATCCTTACATATAATTAATTGATATACACAATTAAAGAATAGTCTAAATATAAATAATAAGTAAAAATATGTCAGTATTCAAAACTATTATATTTTAAATAGATGGACAAATAGTATATATTATTTTCATAGTAGCGATACTACTAATGATACTATAACAATATGCTTGTCATAATTAAAATAATCTCCATAAATAGATAATATAAAGATTTTTTATTTTGTGATAGTTTTTTGTTATAATATTTGACCTAATAAATACTTTATAAATATGATAAATGATAGAATATAATTAAGGTAAATTTGAATTTATTACGATTTATTAAATTTTTGACTTCTATAAATAATATGAATAACCTAATTCTACTATTTATATTGTTAATAATCCTACTTTATATTGTTTATCTTAATCAATGAGAATATTTTTACTTTTTATCTTCATATTATTACCAATCCACTATTCAATAAAATTTATATACTCATGGATTTAATGATTAATGATTAGAAATAATAAATATAGTTCGACAGAAACAAATTTTCTCGACTTTACTCATATGTTATAGTATTATTTTCTATATTAATTCCATTGTTTTTTGTAGTACTAAAATCTTCAATAAAATTATTTTAAATTATTTGTATATCCCTATCTTCCGAAATTATTACTTATCCTTTTTGTAGTTATTATTTTATTATTTATTATAATTATATAATAGTACTGACCCAAATGTCCCAAATTAAATATACTTAATTGAGTAAGACTATATGATTAAAGACGATAACTTCAATATTTATTCTTGTATTTGCCATTTCGCTATTAATGATAGGGCTATTGCTGGACAAGGTAGATGCAGAAGAATTTCTAACTCCCAGATCTAATTTTGTAGGTCAAGAATCTAGCCTCTCTACATTAATAAATAATGCATTGTTGGGCAATGTTAACTCTAATCCTATAGATTCAACAATTTTAGATGGTAAGAGAGAGGAATATCAAGTTATACATTCATACCAAAATTCCCATTCTCACCTTTCTTTTATGATAAATAATGCATTGTTGGGCAATGTTAACTCTAATCCTATTGATTCAATCTCTACAGATAATGTGAAAGAACAATTTATTACGATTAACGAAGATGGGGATAATAATAACATGATTTTTGAAGAACCCAAGAAAAAGGTGGAACGGCTAACTTCCACAGTTCCTTTTATATTACCTGTGCCTTTTCCTTAAATATTTCTCATCATATTTTTCTAAAGTTCAAAAAATATATTGATGGTCTTGTAAAATATTGTTGAGGTAGGCGAAGTTAGCTTAGCCTGGTTAGGGTACGAGCTTCCCAAGCTCGGGGTCGCGGGTTCAAATCCCGCACTTCGCATATGTGCTAAAAATTTCCTATTTTTACAAATTGCTATTTCCTATGTACTAGCATCTTTGAGATATTTCCGGTCAGTTCTTAACCTTTCAATGGTCTTGGTAATCAAATTTATGCATCAATTAAAACAATTCTCCTTTCCTATTAATGAAAGTACGTATATATTGTATTTATTATTAAAATATTTTATTTTTTATATATTAATAAATATTAAAATTCGTATATGCACAAATTACAATATATATAAAGATATTTTATTGTATATGATTTTAATTATTAATTCTCAATATGTATACAATATTTACTATGAACGAAACGAAACTTTATAGTTAATAGTAATAAATAAAAGAAGAGTTTTATTTTTTCTTATCTAATGGAAGACTAAAGAAGAACGTTGCTCCAATTCCTGATCTATTGTTTTGTGCCCAAATTTGACCACTATGAGCATCTATAATATTTTTTGAAATGTACAAACCCAAACCTGTTCCTTTATCAGATTTCGTTGCAAATTTACAAAATAAACGTGGAAAAATTTCAGGATGAATTCCACTTCCAGTGTCTTCCACACTAACAATAACACTTTTGTTTGTGTTTTCTATTTTTATCTTTATAAATCCCTCATCAGTAAATTTTAATGCATTACTTAATAAATTACTAACTACTTGATTAATTCTTTCTTTATCTCCAGATACTTTTATGTCAACAGGTTCATAGAATATTTTTATATTTTTAGTTCCTATCTCCCCTGAAGAAACTTGATTTTGGATGTCTCTAATAGAATTAGATAAAATGTCATTAAGATTAAAATAGACTTTTTCCAGCTTTAAAGAGTTACTTTCAATCTTAGTAACATCAAGAATATCAGATGCTAATCTGTCTAACCTTTTTGCATTACGTATTATCAATTGAATCTGTTCTTCCTCGACTTTGACAGTTTTAGTTTTAGGATCAAGATCTTCTTCAATTATTTCGACCTCTCCAAGTATAGGCATTATTGGGGTTCTTAACTCATGTGCGGCGATATTGATAAATTCTTTTTGCATTTTATCATGTACTTTTAATTGTTCATTTGCTTCCTCCAGAAGTTCGTTTGACTTCATTAGAGATATGTTTGTATTTTTTAATTCGCCTGTCCGTGTATTGACTTCTCCTTCTAATCTCTTATTCCATGACAAAATTATATAAATTATTCCAAAAGTAACTGAACCAGTTATAACTACAATTAGAGTACTAAAATTATTTTGTTGGGCTATTAGGGAACCTACATTACTTGCCAACTGATGAGGAAAACTTACATATAATGTCCATAAATATTTTCCACTTATTACAATTGGTTCATATGAGAGTGTTATAGCTGATCCATTATAAGTTAAATCTTCTGCTAAAGATTTTCCTTCTAAACCTTTTTTTATAATTTTATTATAACTTTCCCTCAGCTCATGTGGTATTAAAGATTGGAATTCGTTTGACATATAATTATTACCTATTAGTGACTGATTTCTTGCATATATTATGACACCTTCTCTATCCATCAATCCGACATTTCCAATAATAGAAGATGTCATTTCATTTTGAAGAAATACACCTAGTGATTTTACACTTATTGCTGCTACCAGTACTCCATTAAATATTTGTTCGGTATTATAAGTATTATTTTGGTATTTTAATATCTGTTGTTTTATTAATGGATAAGAAATATATAAAAATGATAACGGGCTTCCTTTAGATGTAATAGAAGTGCTATAATATGGCGTCAGGGTCTTTTTAGGATTTAGGAAAAAAGGCTGGTTTTGGGTGTCTAAAATTTCATTAGCTTTACCAGTTTGATATATTTTACTAGACGTCACAATTCTGCCATTAACATCTATCCAGTAATATGCATCTGTAATATTGAGGGTAGACGATTGTGCAGAATAAAGTAGGTTTTGCACTTGATCAATATCCCTTTCAAAAAGAAAAGGAGAAGATGTTAAAACTTTTAGGTTAGAGTTTATGGAGTCCAGACTATGAACAAGGATTCTAGATAAATCATACGCTTGAATTCTTGCATTAGATTTAATATCTTCTTCTGCTATTTTCTTTATTTGGTCAGCTGTAAAAGACGCAGATTGATACGATATAATAGATAAAGAACCGATTCCAATTATAATTATTATCAACAATAATGAAACATTATTTTTGAAAACTGATAGACCTATCAACTATTGACAATATCATGTTTATTTAAGATTAATAAATTAAATAGGACTAATTCTTATAGTACATTTCTCTATATAGTTCTTTATTTGGGTAGCGTATAATAATCATTTGTTGAATTTATGCGTTCATTGATTAAAGGAAACAATAACCATTAAAAGTTGGCCGAATCAAAATGAAGCATGAAATTTTTTATAATTTCTTTTTGTTGCATTACCACAAATTTCGCATTCTTTGATAGTTGGTGCATATTGTTTTCTACACGTTTTACAAAAATTCCGCCATTTTCTTAATGTTACTATTCCATCATTACCTAAAGAAATGGTCTTTATTTTAAGGAAATTAGATACGTTTAGAACTGAATAATCATCAGATACTAAAATCCTATTCAATTGATAAGCTAAAGATACAATAGAAATATCAGCTTGTGAAAGTTTTTTAATATCACCCAAAAGATTTGCAATGTACATTATTTTATCAATTGATTCTTTCGTTGGATCTTGTATAACTAAGGCTCCTGATGAAATTAATAAATCCAAGGTTATAGAGGATTTTAATAAATGTTTAATCTCTTGTAGAATAGATGTCGTTGTATAGAATTTACAGTGGAGAGAGCGATAGAAACCAGCATAGAAAGCACTAGAATCTAAAATGAAAATGTTAGAATCCAAGTTTTTCAAGTTGTCTAAAGCCTTTCTTTCTTAATCTTATAAAACGAGCATTAATTGGAAATCGAGTTATTTTTATAGGACTATTTTCTTCAACCAAAAATTTATCTTGACCATCAATTACTAAATCTGTCTTGTGATTACTATAAATTTCGATCACCTCTGGAGGTATTACTATAGATGGTAATTTATTAATTGAAGCTATTGGATTAATTATTAAACAATTTAATTCTTCATGTAATACAGGCCCTCCTAAAGATATTGAATGACCGGTTGATCCTGTTGAAGTAGATACTATTATTCCATCCATGCGCTGACTAATGACACCATCTCTAAATTTTATCGTTATAGTTGGTGTTCTAGTAAGATTAGTTCTAAAAAGTAATATATCATTTAACGCAGGAAGAAAGAGTTTATTGGATAAAGATAAAGAAGCTTGAATTCGAATTCTTTCATCATAGTAATAATTGCCATTTAAAATTGCATCGAGAGCATAATCAATTTGGTCCAATTTAATTTCAGAAAGTATACCTCTAGTACCTCCAACATTAATACTAAAAACAGGAATATCACTTGGATGAAATCTAAAAGCTCGTAAAGTAGTACCGTCTCCTCCTAGTGCGATTATAAGATCAATTTCATTTACTAGGGAGGTAAAATTAGAATTGTTATTTTTAAAATTAGATGTTTCAAATGGAGGGATAGATGATACCTTAATACTTTTACTTGAAAGTATTTTAGCAATATATTCAGATGCTTCATATGCAGTTTTATTTAGATTCTTTGTAATAATAGCAACTCCTTCAATTTTTTTAATCATAAATTATACCTTATAACAATATTATAGTCTTAAATGCATTTTTATTATACAGTTATTAAAATTTAATCTATCTAACAAAAATATTAAAAATGGTCTGCAGTGCTACTAATAGATTAAGATCTAAAAAAAAATATTTAAATTGTCTTTGAAATAAAGCACCAACACTAGTATGTAATAATTTGGGCCGATAGCTCAGCTTGGTGGAGCGTTCGACTGATAATCGAAAGGTCGAGGGTTCAACTCCCTTTCGGCCCATGATTTTAATAATATAAACACAGAGTCATACAGCTAAGTTATCTTAAATAGTACAATTGTAGACATCGAGATTGAGACTTCAAACTTCTAAACAAATTCATTTTTGATTTTATGTTAGATTATAATTTTTCTATATCATTATTATAGACGTATTATGATCCAGCACAACTTGATTTCATAGCAAAATTCTCATAGTTAAATAGAATCTTTACTTTTTGGAGGGCTTTTTAATTATTCTTGGATATTATTTAATCGCATTGTTTATTTAGAAAAAATGAGTAAATAATTCTAATAGATGAATATATACTTCATTTGATTATAATATTATATTAATTGTAAGATATTTTAATTAGTTTATATTAATGGATCTATTCTGATTGAGAAACTAGAATTTTCTATATTCACTATTTCAAGACCATATAGTCTTAAATATGGATGTGTTAACTGGATACAGACTACATCATTCAAATTCTTGGTTGTAAGTTTATAATCAAATAACCGTGGAGATAATTCAGAATTAATTCCTGTCTGAAGTAGTATAAAAGAAAGATCTAACTTTTCTTTCAAGGCATTAACCAATTTATACTCATCTATATTTTTATATCTATCAAAATTTAAAATCCCAAATATCATTGAATTGGATTTAATATTCTTTATTTTTTCAGAAATAGGATTAATTAATAAATCAGTGTTTAAATTGTTATCTAAATTATCAAAGTTTGTATCCAAATTAAAATCAATTAATTTAACGCATTTGTCGTAATCAGTAGAGTCTACAACGTTGGATCGGATCAAATTTAAAAGAGAAGTAATATCTCTGGCAATTTTAGTGTCTAATAATAGGATATTGGAATTACTAATACAATTAGTAATGAAATTAAACAAGAACAAAATAATATATTTTATTTCTATGTTTGGAGCATATTCTAATAATACTATAGATTTCTTGGTAAATCCGCCATTTAGATCTTTGTTAAGTGAAATATGACCAGAATCAATTTTAACAATTTCTTTTTGGCTCAAAAATTTATTTGTTGGTGAACTAAGAATCTGATCTAAGATATGACCATATTGATGGTTGGGTTCATATGTTTTAAAAATTCCATTATTTAAGGTGTATACAAACGAATTTTTCTTTATATCAACCCCTCCTAGCTTTGTTAAATTCATCTCTCTTACATTGATGTGATTAAATTGATTTAATTTAAGAGTTACAATACCATCAACAAGATAATCTAAAGTTGTTAATTCGTTTCCTTCGTTTACTAAAATTAATCTTCCACCTGCTCTTTCTAACCATGTTTGTAAAACACGTTCATTATTAAGTCTCGATTCACGATCCATAAATGAAGCTATCCCATCCCAACTGTCTACTATTATCAACGGGGATCTTACATCCATCAATTGATTTGTTATACGTTCGAAAAGAGATTCTGGTTCATCTAAACGTGCATCTTCAAAGAAAGGTTCTAAACTATTTATATTTTTAGAAGATTTATTATGTTTATTTGAATGTTTAATTTTAAGATATTTATGAATCCACTTAAAGTAATAAAATAATTTATTAGGTGATACTCTTGTAGAAATATAAAAGAAATTATTCTTTATATTTAATGCTTTAAGAATTGTCAAACATAGTGCAGTTTTTCCTGCTCCAGGTTCTCCTTTAATCAATAAGGAATAAGTTTCATTATTTAAAAATTGTAATAGCTCATCAGGAATTTTAAAAGAAATATCGTAATTTTTAGTCATTGCCCAACCTCACTTAAATTAATAATTATTCTGTTATAATAATAGTTCTCTATATCAAAATATAAAAAATATCCTTAAAATAATGAGGTATTAAATTAAGATAACCATGGATTGATATTTTTTTGGAAACGTAATGCATCTATTAACCCTTCTGCATAACCTATGCTAAGTATTCCTAATTCAAGTTTATGCTGATTGAAAAATCTTTCAGCGTCCAATAAATAGTATTCAGCATTCTCTAATACATAATCCATTTCTTTATACTGTTCATCGAGTATAGAAGAGGAATTTCTTTCACTTTCAAGATAAGATTTCATATTTTTCAAAGCATCTTTCGCTTTTGGCAAATATTTTTCTAACATTGTTACTGCAACATGTTGAAAGAATTGAGTATTATCCAACGGAGGATCTTTATTTGGATAAAGAGATGTTATAGAATCAATTTCAGTAAAATGAAGATGACCTGTTACTATGATAGAATGAGGCCCTTTGCCAAAATCTATTTTTTTTATGGATTTTACTTTTCCTCCTAAGATATTTTGATCTTTATTTCCTATTCTAGATGCCACTATAATAAATAACTCGTCAGATATAATTTTATAACGTATATTCTGTTCTACTTCGAGAAGCATATCTATAGCCCTTGCTGGGTCGAGAAAGAAAAAGTCATTTTCATTGTTATTATTGTATTCTGTTAGGATTAAAGTATGATTTCCTACTCTTAGATTTTCATAAATAATATTATAGACACTTATTGCAGACATAGGATCTGACATGATTGTTGTAGTCCTTCCAAATTTGTAGTTATGCAATCCAATTTCACCGATCAAAGATGAAATTCCAGAAGCACCATGAATTATTTTGATTTCAATTAGGTTTTTTTTTGCTCTTACATAAAGTTCAATGAAAGTTGTTGCCATAAAAGGATCGCCATAAGTCACTATTGCTACATTATTCTCTTTTGATTGAGAGATAATAGATCTTGCATCTTCAATAAACCAACGAGGAACTATTTGTGTACGTTTATTACCATTCTTTAGTAAAATTTTTAGTTGCTTGATATCATCATCATCGATATAACTTGTAAATCTTTCTATATAGATAAATTGACATTTTTGTAAAGTCTCTTTTGCTAATAGACTTAATCCAGAATAACCATTTATTCCAAGTCCAACAAAACATAACATATTATGTAATTAAACCGCTATTATTAACTCTAATATTATTTATTCTGGATATTATACATTCTTGACATATGAAATAGAGATCTTTTATAGACTTCAATTCCTGAAAGGTATTCTTCTATATTTACATGTTCGTTAACACTATGAGAAGAATGTGGATCTCCAGGACCGTAAGTAACTACGGGAATTTTAAATGCATTTCCAATTATATTCATATCACCTGTTCCTGTTTTTCTTAGTAATGCAGGTCTTTTTTTACAAATATCAAGAATAGAAAGAACAAGAGACCTAACTAAAGGAGAGGAAAAATCCGCTTCGAATGGTTCTGTAAAATCTTCAATTATAAAATTAGTTTTTATTCCTTTTTCTTTTGATATTTTTGAAATGAGAATTCTTATAGAATCAAAAACTTGTTGACATGTGACCCCATTTGGAATTCTAATATCCATTGTTATTTTACATTTTTGAGGAGTGACATTGTGACTAGAACCACCGACAATTTCTGTAATACAACAACTAACAGAATTACTTCTTTTTTCTTTCTCATAATTCTTATTTAATGTGGTCGTTATCGCATTCCAAAAATTATAGACTTCCTCAATAGAATTTTTTGCTAACCAAGGGGCACTTGCATGTGCACTGTCTAAAACGTCACATATTAATTTTAGAGCTAATCTTCCCTTATAAGAAATTGTAATATTTTGTATACCACTAGGTTCACCAAATATTGCGTAATCTATATCCAAATTATTTTTAACAAGATGCTTGCTACCTGTTGCATTTCCTTCCTCATCAACTACACCAGCAAATATTATAGTACCATTTTGTTTGGGGAACTCAGACGCCGCCAAAAGCATAGAGATTAAGGGAGCTTTAGCATCGGATGCTCCTCTTCCATACAAGAACCCCTCCTCTATTCTGATAGGAACTTTATTTGGAACAGTATCCATATGACCGCAAAGCAATATTCTTGGATATCCTCTTCCTTTGGTGGCAATAATATTTCCAACACTATCTATATGAGCTTGTTCAAAACCAAGTTCATTAACACACTTATCCTTTAGGAGATTAGCTAGTGGACCTTCAGACCTAGATGGAGTATAAAGAGTAAGTGACTTTTTTAAGAGTTCTATTGCATAATTAGATGAGACCAATGTATATCTAATTAATTTGGTATTTTAAAGAATAATCTACAATCATATCTTGAATATTGATTTCAGTAATTTTGACAGTATTTTTGAATTCTGTTGTATTATTTACTTCATGTACTAATAGACCTTCTTTTGAACTTTCCATTAAATCTACTCCTACAATCTTTCCACCTACAGCTCGAGAAGATTTAATACATATATCTTCCAGTTCATCGGTAACAGGACAGTTTTCAGCTCGACCTCCTAATGCCATATTAGTTTTCCATTCATCAGATTCAGAGTATCTATATATTGCAGCAGCAACAATATCACCTACTACTATAGCTCTTATATCACGAGGTGGTCTAGAAACAAATTCTTCTAGATAATATACATGGTAAAGAGGAAACATATGCTTTCTATCCTCAAATACAGCTTTTGCTGCATCTTTATCACGTAATAATGCTATCAATCTACCCCAGCTTCCTATTGTAGGCTTAATAATAGCAGGATATCCGAAATTTTCTAATGCTAAAAGTGCAGAATCAGGCGAAAAAGCTGTTATTACTTTGGGTGTTCTTATCCCTTTTTTTTGTAGTAACATATGAGTAAATAATTTGTTTCCACAAGTAACATTAGTGTTTAATGGATTAATTACATTTGCTCCTAATCCTTCTAATGCTGCAGTAGAATGGAGATTCTTGAAATAACTAACACATCTTTGAATAATGGTTCGATTAGTATATTCAGAAGAGGGTGTATTTAAATCTAAAACAATATCTTTGCAATCAATTTTCTTTATTTCAATTCCTTTCTTTTTAGCAGATTCGTAGATAGCCTTTTCTTCCCATCTTATAGTATCATAAAGAAGTGTGAGAGAAGAAGATGTATTCTTTCCCTCAGTCACTGTCCCCAATCCTCGCCGACTACTTGAGCGGGTTTTGTAGTAAATCCACCTTCATTTTTTACCAATTCATAGCTTGATCCACAATCTGGACAAGATACGATTTCACCTTCGATTGAATCTTCTGGTATTTTGATTTCGGCATCACATTCCTCACATTTTACCATATTTTATTCACTCCTTTTTTACATTAAATGTTTCTTCATTAAGTATCTTTCTTTCTAATTTCTCATCAAGATATAATTCTAATACATCACCCATTCTAAGTTCTTTTAACCCCTTGGCAAGGTTTTCTGCTTCACGTATACTTGTATCTAGGCCAAGTAAAGATAACAAATATGCCGCCCCATTTTTTCCTGCTAGTTCTCCAAATACAATCTTTCTTCTGTTTCCTACTAGACGGGGTTCAATAATTTCGTATGCGGATGGATTCCTCAAAATCGCTGCAAGATGAGTCCCAGCTTTATGTTTATACGCACTGTCGCCTACTATAGGTTTAGATTCTGGAATCTCCAAACTTGTATACTGTGAGATAGTCTTTGACAAATCCTTTAACATATGCAGTCTTAAATTGTTATCCGAACCATATATGAGTGTCAATGCAATGGAGGTTTCGGCAAGCGAAGGAATGCCTGTCCTTTCTCCAAAACCATCGATCGTAGTATGAATCTGATCTGCTCCAGCTTCACAACCAGACAATGCATTAGCTAATGCTAATCCAATATCATTATGACAATGTACATCTAGTGAGCTTTTTGAGGTATCTATTTTATCATACACCATTTTGACTAAATTATACATCCCCTTTGGGCGCATTATACCCACGGTATCTGGAATGCTAATTCTTTCTACCCCTAATCTATTCATTTCATTACACATCTCTAAGAGAAAAGAAGGTTCAGTTCGACTAGCATCCTCCATCGTGAAGCGAGATTTTAACCCATGTGATTTTATATATTCAGCTACTTCAATAGCTCTACTTTTTGCCTCTTCTCGAGAAATTTTTAGCTTTGCACTAAGATGAATATCAGATATTCCCATATAGGTAGCTATCCAATTTGAATTAGTTTTGAGAGCAATATCTACATCTGATTTTATTGCTCTAACATGAGCAACAATATCTGCTTTTAATCCTTGTTTGATAATTGTTTTTGTCGCTTCCAAGTGATCGGAGGAGACAACTGGACTAATTTCTATTTGATCTACTCCAAATGAATCCAACATCCATGCAATTTGAATCCTTTGTTTGATAGTAAAAGAAACTCCAGGGTGTTGTTCTCCTTCTCTTAATGTAGAATCAAGAATTTTTAATTTTTTTTTTTCATTTCCTATATTATTGTATTGATGCGCATAATAGTTAGGATCATCTGATTTAAGTATCATTTTAACGATATTATTACACCTTTCGTATCTGATATAAATGTTAACGCTAAAAAATGAAAGTAAAATTCTGAATATTTACTGCAGTAATTAACTAAGGATCAAATATTTTTTAGAGTTTTAAGAATTATCACGGTATTTGTATCGGAAACACCTTCAATTTTTCTAACTTCATCGATATAAGAATTGATTTCAGAAATTTCAGGAGCACTGATAATTGCTGCAATATCATATTGTCCAGTTATTTCATAAACAACATCAACTCCTTCTAAATTTAATAATTTAGACGTTACTGTGGATGTATCAGAGCTTGAGGCAACTGAAATAAGAGTTATTGCGCTAGTTTTTCCCCTATTGTTGATTTCAATTGTGAATTTTTTAATAACGTTATTATCAGTTAAATTTTTAATCCTTCTCCTTACTGCTGATTCGGATAAACCAATAGTATTAGCTATTTCTACAAATGGTTTTCTAGCATCATTTTGAAGAATCTTTATTATTTTTTCATCGAATGAATCAATGTTATTTAACATCTCTTCTTTCCTCTTCTTTAGTTAATAATTTATCCATAATGCTTAAGGTTTTTGCTACCTTTCCCTCATCAAGTACCAATGGTGGCAATAATCGAATTATATTTCTTCCTGAGTATAACATAAGAAGACCTTCTTTAATTCCATCAAATAATACATCCTTAATATCAAAACGGGATTCAAGAGCTAACATTAAACCTAATCCTCGTACATCTCTCACAATTCTATGATTCTCTTTAAGTTGGAACAATCCATTTTTGAAAATATTCCCGACTTTTTCAGCATTCTCAACTAGATTTTCTTCTATTATAGATTCTATAGTAGCTATACCTGCAGAACACGAAAGTGGATTGCCTGCAAAAGTTGAAGAATGTTCTCCAACTTTCATAGCGTCTAGGATTTCAGGTTTACATAGAGTTAACCCCATTGGTAATCCTCCAGCTATACCTTTAGCTAGACACATAATATCTGGAGTTGTTGACCAATGTTCACCTGCCCACATTTTACCCGTTCGTCCTAATCCAGTTTGTATTTCATCAAAAATTAATACTAGATTATTCTGGTCACAAATCTTTCTTATTTGTTGTAGAACACCATCTGATGGAACAATTATTCCTGTTTCACCTTGAATTGGTTCAATAATAACAGTCCCTATAGAGTTATCCAATGATTCTTCAATTTTTGATGGATTACTGTAAGGTACAAATTTTACTCCTTCTAACAATGGTTGAAATGATTTTCTATATTTTTCATTGTGCGTAACAGATAATGCACCAAAGGTTTTTCCGTGATATCCCCCACTCATGGCTATTATTCCACTTTTACCTGTAAATTTACGAGAAAACTTTAAAGCAGCTTCAGTAGACTCAGCACCGCTATTGCTAAAGAAAATCTTAGATAGTTTTTTTGGCAAGATTTTGGATATTTTTTCTAGGAATTCTAATCGAACATTATTATAGAGAGACATGTGACAAGTTATAAGTTTCTCTGATTGATTTTTAATTGCATTTACTACTCGATCGTTACAATGACCAATTAATGCGACACCATAACCACCCATACAATCAATGTATTCGTTTCCAGAAACATCCCAAACTATAGCTCCTTTTCCTTTTGCAATATTGATTGGAAATCGCTGATAAAGATTTCCAAGGTAATTATCTTCATTCACTTTGTTATCACCGTACAATTAGTATGAAATATTGCAGAAGAGATTGGATTTTCAACGTCCCCTGAAGCTATAATTGCTTCCTTGACACCCATATCTAAAGATTCTAGACATGCCATTACTTTTTTCTCCATTCCATGACCAATTTTTGGTAAAGATTCCTTTGCTTTATTATACGTCATTTCTTTTACCAGTTCATCATTTAGAATTAAACCATTGACATTCGTAATAAAAATTACTTTATCCGCGGATATTCCCCCTGCAATATAGGCAGCAGCTCTATCTCCATCAACATTTAAAAATTCAGTTTCTTCGCTTAAAGCTATTGGAGAAACAACTGGAACAAAATTCCCTTCTATTAACGTTCTAATTAATAGTGTATTGATCTTGTTTATTTTTCCTGTATAACCTCCATCAATTATCATTTTTCTACCTTTACTATTAACAACTAGAAGTTTTTTCTTTCTTAATGCTTCGATTGTAGATCCATCAATTCCCGATATTCCTGCTGCACTTATCCCGTTACTTAAAAGCAATCTGACGATAGTTTTATTTATTTTTCCAGACATAACCATGGTATATATTTCTGCAGTTTCCTTGTCAGTATATCTACTTTTTACACCTCCAGGAGAAACAATAAATTTTTGTTCTTTTCCCAATTTATTACCAATAATAGTGACTTCCTTACCTCCTCCATGAACAAGAACAACCTTATCTTGTTTTAATATATTTTTAAGGTCTGAAATAGTTGATGAATGTAATCCATCTACTATGCTACCACCAATTTTAATTACGATCATACCGGTGTTAATGGAGTTAATTTTAATCCATCCATTTCATCAAAACCAAACATGACATTCATATTTTGGATTGCTGAACCTGCTGCACCTTTCATGAGATTATCAGAAGCTGAGAGTGCAACAACCCTATTGTTATCCTCATCAATATCAAAACCAATATCACAGAAATTGGAGCCAATTAAGAATTTTGGGTCTGGAAATTTATACAATCCCTTTTTATCTTTGATAAATCTTATAAATGGTTCATTTTTGTAAGATTGTCTATAGATTTTCCATAGATCTAATTCACCAATTGTTTTAGTCAGAAAAGTATGATTAGTTGTCAGTATACCCCTAACAAGATTAACAGCATGAGGACTCATACTAACTTTTATATTCTTTTTAGATAATCTGCCAAGTTCTTGAATTATTTCGCCTGTATGTCTATGTTTGGCTGGTTTATAAGGTCTGATTACACCATATCTCATCGCATGATGTGTCCCTGCATTTGCTTGAGCACCTGCACCAGAAGAACCAATTTTACTATCTACAACTATATGATCTGTATCAATAAGATCATTTTCAATAAGAGGTTTTAGTGCTAGTAAGGAAGTTACTGCCATACATCCAGGACATGATACTAATTTGGCTTTTTTAATCTCTTCACGATGAAGTTCGGGAACTCCGTAAACTGATTTTGCAAGTAAATCTGGAAAAGGATGTTCCCATCCATACCATTTTATATAATCTTTAGGATTGTGCAGACGGAAATCTGCAGAAAGATCTACTATTTTAATATCTCGTTCATATAAATTTTTAACAATTTTATTCGCATTTCCATGTGGAACCGAAACAAATACTAGATCAGATGAATCGGCAATTTTATCAAGATCCATTGATGAAAAGGTAAGGTCTATGAATCCTTTTAAACTTGGATGAAGTCTATGGACATATTCTCCAACATGTTGTCTAGATGTAACCACATTAACCGTCACTTTGGGATGAGTTACCAATAATCTAAGTAATTCTCCGCCTACGTATCCAGACGCACCTATAACTCCTACTTTCATTGTTATGAACTATAGATCAGAATATTACTGCATCTTATGAATTTTTTTATAATTTAAAGTAAAGACAAATATTAATTGAATTTCTATTTTTTAAAAACTGTTAAAACATAGTCAATCATAGAATTTGCTATATCTACTTGAGATACTTGCGATGCTCCTCTAAATTCAACATTACTATTAATTTCATGTACAACAAATCCTTTATCTTCATCTTCCATCACATCTACACCGAGAATACCTCCTCCGACTGTATTCGATGCCTTAATAACAATATCTTCTAAATCTTTTGTAATTGGTGCAAGCCCTGTATGACCCCCCCTAGCAACGTTAGTTCTCCATTCATTTATAGCAGAATATCGGTATACTGCGGTAATAATTTGATCTCCAGCAACGATACATCTAATATCTCTCGGTGGTCTATTTATCATTTCTTGGACGTAATAGATCCTAGAAAATGCTGAATCATTTTCCTCTCTCATTTCCATGATAATATTTACCATTTCTTCATTTCGAATAGGAAAAACTCCTCTCCCCCAAGAACCAACAAGTGGTTTTAAAACTAAAGGAAATCCAAGTTTATTTGTCAATTCTTTAAAAGATTCAGCACTAAAAGTGAAATATGTTTTTGGAGAAGGAATTTCAGATTTCGCCAAAATGAGTGATGTCTTTAATTTATTGCCACATATCTCATTTACATCATAATTGTTTATTACTCGATGCTTCAAAAATTCAAGACAATATGTTATATACAGGCCTCGATAATGACTTAAACATCGTTGAAGAAAAATATCACCGTTAATAGTGTTATTTTGATTTATATCTGTACTAAAAGAAATAGGTTTAGCATCCATTAAATGAGTAGTTATTCCTCTATTGGTAGCCTTATCGTATAGTTCTTTTTCCTCAAATCGTAGTTTATCATAAATTATAGAAAGTTCCATATTTTCTCAAACTTATTCTCCCCAATCCTCTCCTACTGACTCTGCTGGTTTCACGTCTACTTTACCTTCAGAATTAGAAGTTATTTCGAATTCGGCCCCACAGTCTGGACAGGAAACAATCTCCCCCACGACTGCATCTTCTAGAATATTTAATTCTCCTCCACAGTCTTTGCATTCAATCTTCATTCTATTGTTCATCTCCTTTATTCTCTTTTTTATTTAAATTAATTGCTATAGAATTTGCTGTAATAGATTGCAACCCCCATAATTCAACAAAACCTTTTCCTAGTTGCTGATCAAAAATAGAGTCAGAACTATACGTTGCCAAGTCATTCTTATATAAAGAAAATTTAGATTCTCTTCCTACAATCCGCATGGAACCATTTTGCATTCGCATTTTTACTTTTCCTGTAACTCTGTTTTGTGTTGCATCTATAAACTTATCCAAATCATTAAGCAATGGATCCTGCCAAAGGCCAGAATAAGTCATCCAACTCCATTGCTGATCTACAATATGTTTGAACCGCAATTCGTGAGAGGTTAATACCATTTTCTCAAGATCTTGATGAGCTTGAATTAGAACAATTGCTGCAGGACATTCATAAACTTCTCTAGACTTTATACCGATAATTCTATCTTCTATATGATCAACAATTCCTACACCGTATGATCCTGCTTTAAAATTAATATAATTTATCAGATCTACAAGATCCATCCTTTTGCCATCAGCAGTTATAGGTAGCCCTTTTTCATATTCTATTTCCAAATAACCAACATCTGAATTATTAAATTTAATAAATTTGAAACAATCTTCTGGTGGTTCAACAAAAGGATTTTCGAGATCTCCACCTTCTATTGACCGTCCCCATATATTCATATCAATACTATATTTCTTGACTTCAGTAGATATGGGAATGTTATGTTCTTTTGCAAATTGAATTTCTATATCTCTTGTTAGATTCATGTCTCTAATTGGTGCAATAATTCTTAAATTTGGATTAAGTGATTTTATAGTAATATCGAATCTAACTTGATCATTTCCTTTACCTGTAGAACCATGAGCTATTGTTTTGGCATTTTCTTTATTTGATATCTCAACTACTTTCTTTGCGATAAGAGGCCTTGCTAACGCAGTTCCCAAAGGATACTGGTTTTCATACAAGCCGTTGGCTTTAATACAATGAGAAATATATTCATTTACGAATTCTTCTTTAGCATCTACATAGTAATGCTGAACTGCTCCTATTTCTTTAGATCTATTTTCGATTTCTTTAAAATCATCATTTTGGCCACAATCTACTGTTACAGTAATAACATCAAGATTATGTAAAAGCTGCAAATATTTTATACATACCGATGTATCCAATCCTCCTGAGTATGCTAAAATGCATTTATCTTTAACCATCGTTAGCCGATGCGAATATCGTTATTATATTTATATTTTTGTATTCAGTTAATCATTAAATTTAGTTACACATTAAATTTGCAAATATAAAAAAATTATGATAAAAAACGATAAATGCTATTTTATTAAATATATAAATAGAAAATTTGTATAGAAGATACACAATCGATGAAATAAAAAATAAAGTCATTGAAACATTAGGTAACCATGAAGAAGGAATGTCTAGTATGGAATTGGCTGATGCCATTCATGTTAATAGAATGACAATAACAAAATATCTTAACGTTTTATCAGCAATCGGTTTAATAAAAATGAAAAAAATTGGTTCAATTAATATATGGACAAAAGAATCCGGTGTAGACGATATAGAATTTCCTTTGAATTATATTCATATACAACAGAAATTTTTAACTTCATTGCTTGGATATAATAAAAGAGAATCAAGTAAAATATTACTTAATATTATTTATTCAGAAAGTGAAATTTTAAAAGTTTTAAAAGAAATAATCATTCCCTCATTAAATACTATCAACGAAATTTATAACAGAGGTAGGTTAGGTAAAACTGAGCTTATTTATTTGAATAACTTATTATTTGACCTTTTAATTGTGATTGAAATACATTATAAAAATACTGAGCATAACAAAAATATTCATAATATTTTTATTGCTGGAAATGAAGATCAAATATTATATTCGAAGATCCTTTCATTAGTCTCAGAAGTTTCAAATTGTGATACTATATATCTTGGAAATATAGGGCAACATATAGACCCTTTTTTTGATATTGATTTACAAAGATACATAACTAAATTTTGGTCTCATAAGAAAGGAACAAAAATTATTTTTTTGTGTTGTTCAGAGGAAAGTTCTCTGAAATTTTTACTTAGTACTGCTGATTATATAAAAAGAAAAATGACCGAGCTTATAAAAATAGTTTTATTCGTAAAGCCAGACATGTTAAATTTGACAAAGGATTTAAAATTTGACTTCATTGCATCAGATCTTACTTCATTAATTATATGGTTAGAAGAATTGATTGAACAAAGTAGAACTAACTTTTAATTTACTTCTTCAAAATAATCTCCACTAATAATATTATATCTGATATTTGTTACAAAGTTTATTTAAAAAATATAATCCTTGCTTGATTTCTACTTTGTAATTTCTATCTACTATAGGTTCCAATCCAATGTAATTATTATATTGTATCATCTTTAATGTTTTTAATATAAAATCAAAATTAATATGACCTAATCCTGGCATTTTTCTGTTGTTATCTGCAAAATGGATATGTTTTAAAAAATTTTTTGATTTTGTGATACTATCAGAAAAATCCGTTTCTTCAATATTCATATGATAAGTGTCCAATAGGATTGCAAAATAGTCATTATCAAGAGTGGTTGTAACATATATTGCATCTGCAGCATTACTACAAAAGGGAGTAGAGTACCTATTTAATGGTTCTAGCAAAAGATATACTCCAAAATCCTTCGAAAAACTAGTAAGTTCTGATAATATACTTACTGATTTTTTGAGTAATTTCTTTTTTTCTTTATTTGGGATCATTTCATGGTTCCAATCTATTTTCAGATCATAATCAGATAATAGGCAGACATTAAAAATTGAACCTCCAAAAAAATTACACATTTTTATACACTCTTTAATATAATTTTTTGAATAAGATAGAATCTGGGGATCAGAAGTAAGGAGAATTGGAGTTATCATTCCTTTTGAGCTTGTCCATTTACCAGTTACACCAAGAACAGAAATGCTAAAAGTATTGAAAAGTTCTAAATTTTTTCTTGAATAAGAATTTGAAGGATCACCAGAAAGTTCAATATTGTTTATACCTAATTCTACTAAACTTTTAATTGTATTTTCTAATGATTCTATTTTTGAAAATGAATCAATAGTTATTGAAAAGTTAACCAATTAAATCACTATGCAGGTATAGCTATAGTATATTCCTAAGATATTTTCCTATTTGAACAACGTCTAATGAATTTGATTCGTCTTTTGGTAGATTCGATCGAATATTTGAGATATAAAACGAATATCCTTCTTGTGTTATCTTGTTAACTGGTCTTCCATGTGATCCCTTTAGTAAACCTGTATCAAAAGGAATGGACCTTTTTTTAGGATCTATAAATAATTCCAATGGGTCGTATCCTGGTTTCCTATGGATATCTACCATCCTAGTAAAAGAAGGCGCCATATTTTCATCATACCACCAGTAATAATTAAACCATTTATCACGATTAGAGACGGCTATAATGTCGCCTGCTCGTTCATGATCAATATTAAAAAATTTCTTTTCAACTTCGGTTATTATAATATCTATATCCGAAATATTTTTTAAGATATTTACAAGTCTTTCTTTATCTCGAGAAGATTTTAGGTAAATATTTGCTATTTGATGATCTACAACCGCAAATGCTTTACTATATTCGAAATCGACATATTCTCTGTCTCCAATTTTTCTCACATTTAAAAGGCCATTATCTCTTAATATAATATTTATAGGTATTGCACCGTTAACGTCATTAAAAGAATATTCTGAAAAAATAATAAATTGTGTATTTTCATAAATTTTACTCTTTTTCGTTGAATCTATTATTTTTTCTACAATACTGTCTGCCAAAACCAGATCATTAGAAACTTGATTACTATCTTTTCCAAAGCGCTGAGCAGAATAATCAATATGTGGAATATATGTAAACATAAAATTTGGTTTACTTTTTTCTATTGTATATTGAGCTGCTTTTGTAATCCATTCACTTGATAAGCTAGACGCTAATGGCCCCCAATATGAAGAAAGATCAAATTCTCCAATTTGTTCTACTATTTTTTCATAATAACCTACTGGTTTAGAATAACACCACATTTTCATTTCATTTTCTAAATGAATAGGTTTTGGAGTTATAACGATATCCGAATTTGCATATAAAGTATTTTGCCAAAAGAGAACAGCTGTTTTAAAATTCACATTCTTATTTTTTATAAAATCCCAAATTCTTGGTACTTTTACTAAACTATTATATTGTTCCCAAAATAATACATTATAAGTATCTCGATCCATAAAGCCATTAGAAATTATACCATGTCTATTGGGAAATTCTCCCGATAAAAAGCTTGTTTGTACTGTAGATGTTACTGCAGGGAAAACGGGCTTCATTTTAGAAGATTCACCTTTTTCAGCTAATGCAGAAATAGTTGGTAGTAGTCTAGAATCAAGATGTTTTTCTTCTAAACCAACAATATCAATAACAATAACATGTTGAATCATAAACAGCTTTAATCAATGAGTAATTTAAATAATATGTTAATCATAGTTCAAAAGCTCACAAGGTTTAGTGTCTTTAAAATAATATAAAATCTACTCAACTCATATAGACCTTCCTTGATAAAAAAATAATAGGAGTTATTAATACTAATGCTAAAATAAGGCTATAATAAACCCCTAAAGTATCGGTTATGAAAATGCTATCTAGAATAACTATCATAGTTATTAACTGAGATACAGATTTTTGAGTAGTTGCAATTTTTTTAAACAAACTTATGTGAAAATAAATTATAAAACAAGAAAATATTATTAATGGAATTAATGAGTCATAACTAAATGTGTCCAGAATTATAAAGATACCTATAAAAAATATGAGAACATATATAATTATGAATGGAAGGTTATTCCAAAGATTGAAGTAAAAGTCTTTAGTTTCATTCTGACTTAAAATAGTAATGGCACTTACATAAAAAAATTCTGATAAAAGTGGAATAAAAAAACGAGTATCAAACATACCTCCACCTATCAGAAATATTGATTGACTAGCTCCTAAAAGGACATTTAAGCTTCTTATAATTCCCATGTTAATAGATCCGCAAATTGTATTTTTTAAAAATCTGTTATATGAGAAAATTAAAATGACCATAGTTACAGTAATTATAAATGTATACCATCCTATAATAAATGAAATAGTTAGAGAGTATAAAAAAGATATGAATGTTATAATTAAAGCATTTTTTTTTGATATTTTATTAGATGGTAAAGGACGCCAAGGCCTTTCCTTCATATCTATTTTTATATCAAAGTAATCATTTAATATCATACCACCAATATATAAAAAAACAGATATTGAAATTAATTTAAAAATATCAAAGTAATCAAAATGGTCTATGCTAGTGAAGAAAATATAACCCAATAGAATGTTAGAAATAGTAGTAAAAACATTGGGAATACGTACTAATTTAAAATAATTTAATATAGTAGATGACATATGCTTAATTAATTCCCATTAATTACAACAATAACATAAAACATCATGCTGTAAAAACCTTGTACAATTCAACAATAAAATCCTATTTAATAGATAAATCTTTCGATTTCATATTAAACTAATATGAAATAAAGTAATTTGAGACTAGTTAGATGATCTTCTCCTGTTCCGCAATGGATATTTACAGCATGGGCACCTATTTCCATCATATTTTATATAAATAGCACATTCTGTACATCGTTTAAAATTTTGAGCATATAAAGAGTATTTTCCTCCTTTTTTGTTAGTCAATCTAATACAATATCCTTTACAGCTCAAATTTACTAAATGTAATGGAATTGAATTAATTATTTTTGATGTTTACATTGCAATCGTTTGTATTACATTTTCATTTTAATTTATTAGTTACAATTTTAACTTGAGGTGTTAATATTGTTGGCTTATTTGAAAGATTGATAAGATTCTTTTAATTATTGTTGGTTTAATTTTTCTCCTGCATTTCCAATTATTGTGATCAATATACTCTAAATTAAAGTTAAAAATATCAAAATATGTTCCTGAAAAAGAATTATAGCGATAATGATTAGCAAAAAGAGAATTTTGTCAATATGAGTAACAAGAGGATGTCATATTTTTCGATATTGTAATATTGATAAAAATCTATATAATTTCATATGTAATTACTTTGAGATCTATATAAGATGAATGAAGAAATTTCTAAACTTTCATGTGTAAAGTCTTTAGATCCTCAGCTATCTATACTTAAAAATATTTAAGCATGTCAAGATAAAGGTATATTATGAAAATTCAAGCATATGCAGCTCTTCAAAGAGCAGAAAAACTTGAACCATTTGAATATGATCTTGGTCCTCTAAAATCTGACGAAGTAGAAGTTGATGTTGAATATTGTAGTATATGTCACAGTGACTTGCATATGCTTGATAATGAATGGGGTCTAACTCAATATCCATTTGTTCCTGGACACGAAATTATTGGAAGAGTATCTGCAATCGGTAATATGGTAGAACATTTACAAATTGGGCAATATGTAGGAGTAGGCTGGCGTGCTCGCTCATGCTTAATTTGTGACCAATGCACTCGTGGATATCACAACCGCTGTTTAAAAGGTGAGGATGTAATTGTTGGTAGATATGGTGGTTTTGCTAATAAAGTACGATGTCAAGCTGTATGGGCTTTTCCATTATCTGCAAATATAGATATTAAAACTGCAGGTCCATTATTTTGTGGAGGAATAACAGTTTTCAATCCAATTGTTCAAAATAATATAAAACCACCAAATCATGTGGCGGTAGTTGGGATCGGTGGCTTGGGACACTTGGCGATTAAATTTCTCAAGGCGTGGGGTTGTGAGGTTACAGCTTTTTCATCCAATCCTGAAAAAGAAAATGAGGTAAGACAGTTTGGAGCTCATTATTTCTTGAATTCAAAGGATCCTGATTCTATAAAATTCTCAGTAAATAGATTTGATATGGTATTAGTTACTACAAATGTTGAACTTGATTGGAATTCATACCTTAATACACTTCGACCTGGTGGTAAATTACACATTGTAGGAGCAATACCATCAGTCAAGGTGGATGTATTTCCATTAATTTCTGGTGAAAAGTCGATCGGCGGCTCACCCATTGGTAGTCCGGCAACAATTACTACAATGTTAGATTTTTGCAGTCGTCATGGCATTAAACCTGTTACAGAAGAATTTCCATTATCACGAGTTAATGAAGCCTTAGCCCATTTAAAGGCAGGGAAGGCACGTTATCGCATTGTATTAAGAAATGATATAAAATAGATTCAATGGAGGAGGTGGGATTTGAATCCTCGGTTCTAATCCTATTTTTTATAGAATTCATTAGTGAATTTTAACAACACTAAGAAATAATCTTTACTTTTTTTAAGAATTAAATAATAAATGTAAAATTAAAATTGTTTTAGAAGTTATAAAGTAATACCAGAAGAATTAAGAAATAATAAATGGAACCAGTTATTATTTTTTAACATATCTTGAAATTCCTTATACACTCATTTCCAAATTTTCTAAAGTATATGTTGAATATTGTAAGCTATTGATATAAGTTTTCAAAATTTATTATTATGATTTTAATATAAGCAATACCAATAATAAAAGAAAAATGTGTCCATTAAAAGAAGTATAATTATATTCTTTTTATCAAAATGATGAAAAGTCAGGATGGTGGTCAATATAGTAAAGATATTTTGCTATATCTAATATTAAGAGGACATTTTTTCCATAACTGTTCTAATAAATCTATATAATATCATCTTGGAAATGGTACTACTAACTGACTCAAGTAATATCTCTTTTATTGAACATTCAGGCCAGATTACAAAGAATAGATACAATACCAAAAACCAAACTTTCAATAGTGTCTATAATGAAAAAAGTTCCTATTTTGTCAATGCGGAAAGGTTCAATTATACTATTGGTACTGTATTAATTGCCAATTTGATAAAGAATACGCATATCAAATCTATCTTCTCATGTGATGTTCTTATTATAGGTGGTGGCTCTGCAGGTCTTAGATCTGCAATTGAAGCTCATGATTCCGGTGTTGAGAATATTCTCATAATTAGTCAAAGTAGGAAAGGTGATCCTCATACTGTACTTGCAAGAGGTGGCATCAATGCAGCGCTAGGCACTATGGATCCTGAAGACAACTGGATGATACATGCTGCTGATACCCTACGTGAGGGCGAGTTTCTTGCCGATTATGAACGAGTTGAAGTATTATGCAAAAATGCGTCTGATGCTATAAATGAATTGGTTAATTGGGGTGCCAGATTTCATAGAGAGAAAGACGGTAGATTAACACAACGATTTTTCGGAGCCCATACTTATAGAAGAACTGTATTTTACCAAGATTGGACTGGAAAGGAAATAATTTGCGTATTAATGGAACAAGTTAATCAGCGGCAAATTGAAATTTTAGACGATATCTACATCCTAAAATTATTAAAAGCAGACATTGTAAATGTAAAAAGGGAAAAAGAAGGAACAAAAATTATAGGAGCATTTGGAATAGATTTCAAAAAGAAAGAATTTGTGATATTTAAATGCAGAGCTTTAATACTTGCCTCTGGTGGATATACTCGAGTCTACGATATTAGTAGTTCTCGAAGTTTTGAAAACTTTGGAGAAGGTATAGTTTTTGCATATGAAGCAGGAGTAGATTTAGTAGATATGGAAATGGTACAATTCCATCCTACAGGAATGGTTTGGCCAGAGAAAGCATTGGGTACCTTAGCTACTGAAGCAATACGTGGAGAAGGAGGTATTTTGTTAAATTCAAAAGGTGAAAGATACATGAAAAATTACTATCCTGAAAGGATGGAATTAGGACCTCGTGATGTAGTAGCTCGCGCTACCTATAATGAAATAGTCTCTGGAAGAGGTACTAAACATGGAGGAGTTTGGTTGGATGTAACTCATCTTCCAAAAGAAAAAATTTTGGAAAGACTTTCCACTATGTACGAACAATTCAAAAATATGAATGGAATTGATATATCCAAAGACAAAATGGAGGTTGGGCCTACGGCACATTACTCAATGGGCGGAATAGTGGTAGATATGAAATGTAGAACAAAGATTAGAGGTTTATTTGCGGTAGGAGAAATAATAAGTCATATCCATGGTGCTAATCGTTTAGGTGGAAATAGTTTACTAGATACTATAGTTTTTGGAAAAATTGCTGGTTATGAAGCTGCAACGTTTGCAAAGGAAAATAGTGAAAAGCAGAAAGGAGAAGAAAAAAAGGAAACAAGGTCATCATTATTAAAATTTAATATAAACGATAAAAAAAAGGAAATTGATGTCATTGATATTGGTATTGATGATGATATCTTTATAGTTAAGGAACCAATTATGTTTCTCAATGAAATACAAGAATTAATGAAACATAATGCTGGAATAATAAGGGAAGAGACAAAGCTCAAAAAGGGGTTAAAAAGAATTTTAGAATTAAAAAAAGAGTTTTATTCTAACGATAAAATAATAAAAGAATTTAAAATTAATCATGAAAATATTGTTTTAACTTGGGAAGTAAAGTCGTCTCTGGTTATTTGTGAGGCCATAATAAAAAGTGCCCTTATGCGACAAGAGAGCAGAGGAGCGCATTACCGCTCTGATTTTCCAAATCCTGATGATGATAAATGGAAGGTAAATATCTATTGCAGAGCAGAAGGAAAGGAAATGATTTTATTTAAACAGAATGTTAAAGAAATTAAAGGACCATTAATAGATTTGCTCAAAAATCATACTAAATTTGAACATCATCGAGAATTTGAATAAGTAATATATATAAAGCACAAATTTAACAAATAATAAATAAATTAACAGAGCCCTAAAAATTAACCTTAAATACTATTATTTCTAAATAAAATTGATGAAAATAGACAAAAATTTAAATTTTTTATTAATATTATTGTTATTTTCAACGATGTCAATTCTTACTACTATATCATTATTTACATCTGTCTATGCACAAGAAAATCAAACGGAAGAAAAAAATCAAATACCAGATGCTGCGAAGGGTCCTGCTATTCCTTCAAAAGGATACCTAGTTGAAGAAATCCGAGATGGCCTATTTT
>Ga0299914_10000321_pt1 | contig 28647 bp, 28 predicted proteins | sample RVTome_10_FD_201361 | JGI IMG/M metagenome (GOLD analysis project Ga0299914, IMG submission 201361) | Soil microbial communities from uranium-contaminated site in the Upper Colorado River Basin, Wyoming, United States - RVT153D57 (version 2) ... | reverse complement strand
TCCTCGCCCGGCTGGCCGAGATCGCGCCCGACTGCGCAGCGGTGGTCGCCTACGGCGGCCTGATCCCGCCCGCTGCGCTCGACATCCCCAAGCACGGATGGGTCAACCTGCACTTCTCCCTGCTGCCGGCCTGGCGGGGCGCCGCACCGGTGCAGCACGCCGTGCTTGCCGGCGACGAGGTCACCGGCGCCAGCACGTTCCGCCTCGAGGAGGGCTTGGACACGGGTCCGGTGTACGGCAGCGTGACCGAGGCGGTACGGCCCGAGGACACCAGCGGCGACCTGCTCGACCGGCTGGCCGGGTCCGGGGCTCGCCTGCTCGTGGCGACTCTGGACGGCATCGAGGACGGCGCGCTGGTGGCGACGCCACAGTCGAGCGACGGCATATCGTCGGCGCCGAAGCTGACGGTCGCCGACGCCGAGGTCCGCTGGACCGCGCCCGCGCTTCAGGTCGACCGCCTGATCCGCGCCTGTACGCCTGCGCCGGGCGCATGGACGACGCTGCGAGGAGTGCGGCTGAAGCTGCGTCCGGTGAGGCTCGATCAAGCAACGTCGGGCTTGGCTCCCGGTGAGATCCGCAGCGACCGCGACGCCGTCCGAGTGGGAACCGGCAGTCATGCCGTGCGCCTGGGCGAGGTGCAACCGCAGGGTCGAACGGCGATGCCGGCCTCGGACTGGGCGCGTGGTGTCCGGCTCGAACCCGGTGAGCGGCTCGGCCGGTGACCGGTCGTCGGCGGCGCCGGGCCGATCCTGTCCGGAGTGCGGCGTTCGATGTGTTGCGCACCGTCGCCGAACGGGACTCGTACGCGAACCTGGTCCTTCCCGGACTGCTTCGGGACCGCGGGATCACCGGCCGCGACGCCGCCCTGGCGACGGAACTCACCTACGGCTCGCTGCGCGGCCAGGGAACGTACGACGCCGTCCTGGGGGCGTGCCTGGACCGCCCGCCCGAGGCGCTCGACCCGCCGGTGCTCGACGTGCTGCGGCTGGGCGCCCACCAGGTCCTCGCCACCAGGATCCCGCCCCACGCCGCGGTGGACACGACCGTGGACCTGGCCCGGGCCAGGATCGGCGAGGGGCCGGTCACGCTGGTCAACGCCGTGATGCGCCGCCTGACGACACGCGACCTGGCGGGATGGATCGACCAGATCGCGCCGGCCGAGTCGACGGATCCGATCGCACGCCTGGCTCTGCGGCATGCGCATCCCGCGTGGGTCGTCCGAGCGTTCCTCGACTCGCTCGACGGTGACCGCACGCAGCTGGAAGCGGCGCTGGCCGCGGACAACGAAAGGCCGCAGGTGACGCTCGTGGCCCGCCCCGGTCGTGCCGGTCTGGCCGAACTGGAGGCCGCCGGGGCCCGGCCCGCGCGCTGGTCACGCTACGGCGCGGTGCTCACCGAAGGCGATCCCGCGGGGATTCCGGCGGTGCGCGAGCGGCGGGCGGGCATCCAGGACGAGGGCAGTCAACTGGTGGCACTCGCGCTCGCTGCCGCGCCCCTGGAGGGCCCGGACCGCCGCTGGCTGGACATGTGCGCCGGCCCGGGCGGCAAGGCCGCTCTGCTGGCAGGTCTGGCCACCGATCGCGGCGCCACCCTGCTCGCCGTCGAGCGCCAGCCACACCGGGCCCGGATGGTGGAGAACGCGCTTCGCGGCGATGCCGGCAACCACCGGGTGGTCGTGGCCGACGCCACACAGCCACTGCCGGGAGAGGATCCCTTCGACCGCGTGCTCCTGGACGCACCGTGCACGGGGCTGGGAGCCCTCCGTCGCCGTCCCGAGGCGCGGTGGCGCCGCCGCCCGTCCGACATCCCGACCCTTCGTGCGCTGCAGCTGGCGTTGCTGACGGCCGCGTTGGCCGCGGTGCGACCCGGTGGCCTGGTCGCATACGTCACCTGCTCACCGCACCTGGCGGAGACGTCGACCGTCGTCTCCGACGCGCTGCGACATCGGGTCGACGTCGAGCGCGTCGATGCGCGGCCGCTGCTTCCCGGCGTGCCGGAGCTGGGCGATGGTCCCGACGTTCAGCTCTGGCCGCACCGGCACGGTACCGACGCGATGTACCTCGCCCTGCTTCGCCGCCGGTAACCTGCCGTCCCGTGGCTGTGCAGATCGCACCGAGCATCCTGTCCGCGGACTACGCCAACCTCGAGGCCGAGGTCGCCCGCATCCACGACGCGGACTGGGTGCACGTCGACGTCATGGACAACCACTTCGTGCCCAACCTGACCATCGGTCTGCCCGTCGTCGAAGCGCTGCTCCGCACGACCGACCTGCCGGTCGACTGCCACCTGATGATCGAGCAGCCCGACCGGTGGGCGCCGGCGTACGCCGAGGCCGGAGTCGACAGCGTCACCTTCCACATCGAGGCGGCGGCGGCGCCGGTCCGGTTGGCCCGTGAGCTGAGGCGGCTCGGTGCCCGCTCCGGGATCGCCGTGCGGCCGGCGACGCCGGTCGAACCGCTCGAGGACCTCCTGCCCGAGGTCGACATGCTGCTCGTCATGACGGTCGAACCGGGCTTCGGCGGGCAAGAGTTTCTCGACATGTGCCTGCCCAAGATCCGGCGGGCCCGACAGCTGGTGTCGACGTCCGGACTGGACATCTGGGTCCAGGTCGACGGCGGGGTGTCCGCCGAGACGATCGGGCGCTGTGCCGAGGCCGGTGCCGACGTCTTCGTGGCCGGCTCGGCCGTCTACGAGGCTGACAACGTGTCGGCGGCGATCGACGAGCTTCGGACCCTGGCCGCGGCCGCCCCCTAGCCGATCGGGATCGGTACCCACCGAAGGGTTAGACTCCGCGCAGAACGATGCGTGCTCCGGGGTCGGTGAAACTCCGAACCGGCGGTGACAGTCCGCGACCCGGCCGTCGTCCCTCGCAGGGCAACGGCCGGCTGACCCGGTGGAACTCCGGGACCGACGGTGAAAGTCCGGATGGGAGGCAGCACGCGCGGGCGGCCACCGCGGCCGGGTGCACCAACCGCACTCGGTGCCCAGACCACCCGCCGCGCGGCGTCTCGCGCGAACCCCGGAGCCCGCCCGGCAGGGACGTGGAGGTCCGGGATGGCGAGCCCCGCGGAGGTCGCAGCGATGCGGCGCGCCCTCGATCTCGCCCGCAGCCCGGGCGTCCCTCGCGGGCCCAACCCGAGGGTCGGCTGCGTCCTGCTCGGCGCGGCCGGCACGATCGTGGCGGAGGGATACCATCGCGGCGCGGGTGGCCCCCACGCCGAGGTCGACGCGCTCGTCGCTGCCGGTGGGCGGGCCCGGGGTGCCACGGCAGTGGTCACGCTGGAGCCCTGCAATCACCTCGGCCGGACGGGGCCGTGCGCCCAGGCGCTGATCGCTGCCGGAATCGTCCGGGTGGTGTTCGGCCAGCACGAGACGAACCCGGTCGCCCGCGGTGGTGCCGAGGCCTTCCGCGCGGCGGGCGTCGACGTCGAGGGTGGCGTCCTCGCCGACGAGGCGCGCACAGTCAATCCGACCTGGACGTTCGCCGTGGAGCACGGCCGCCCGTTCGTCACGTGGAAGTTCGCCGCGACGCTGGACGGCCGCAGTGCGGCGGCCGACGGTACCAGCCGGTGGATCACCTCTCCCGAGGCTCGCGCCGACGTCCACCGCCTGCGGGCCGAGTGCGACGTCGTGCTCGTCGGCACGGGGACGGTACTGGCAGACGATCCGCGCCTGACCGTACGTGGCGACGACGACACCGCCGTGCAGCGCGCCGTGCAACCGCTGCGGGCCGTCATGGGCTTGCGTTCGATCCCCGCCCGGGCGGCCGTCCTCGACGAGGCCGCGGAGACCGTCCACCTCGCCACGCGCGACCCCGAGCGGGCTCTACGCGACCTGTTCGTGCGCGACCGCCAGCATGTCTGGCTCGAAGGCGGGCCGACCCTTGCCGGCGCGTTCGTGCACGCCGGTGTGGTCGACCGGGTCGTGGCCTACCTCGCACCCGCCCTGCTGGGCGCCGGTCCGGCGGCGCTGGCCGACGCCGGTGTGACGACGGTGAGCCGCGCCGTCCGGCTCGACATCGACGACGTCACCCGGGTGGGCTCGGATCTCAGGATCACCGCCCGACCCGAGAAGGGATGACCATGTTCACCGGAATCGTCGAGGAGGTCGGCGAGGTCGTCGCGCTCGTCCTGCGCTCGGGCTCCGCGAGGCTGACCCTGCACGGGCCCACGGTCACGGCCGACGCCGTCCACGGTGCCTCCATCGCCGTCAACGGTGTGTGCCTGACCGTCGTCGACACTGCTGACGGCTCGTTCACGGTCGACGTGGTGCGCGAGACCTTGGACCGGTCCACCCTGGCCGACCTCGGTGTCGGCGGCGCGGTGAACCTCGAACGGGCGGTCCGCCCCTCGGGCCGGCTCGGCGGGCACATCGTGCAGGGCCACGTCGACGGTGTCGGCACCGTGCACAGCCGCACGCCGGGAGACCGGTGGGAGGTCGTGCGGATCGGCCTCGACGCCGCACTGGCGCGCTACCTGGTCGAGAAGGGGTCCGTGGCGGTCGACGGCGTGTCGCTCACGGTGACCGTCGTCGGCGACGACTGGTTCGAGGTCTGCCTGATACCCACCACGCTGTCGTCCACCACTCTCGGTCGCCGCCGGGTGGGTGACCGGGTCAACCTGGAGGTTGATGTGATCGCGAAGTACGTCGAGCGTCTGCTGGCCGGGCAGGTGGCTTGATGGACCAGTTGCCGTGGCTCCTCGATGCACGGCTGCACGTGCTCGGCTCGGAGATCCTCTGGCGCGAGATCGTCGGCAACGTGTTCGGGTTCGCGTCCGCGGTGGGTGGCATGCGGCGCAAGGTGTGGGCGTGGCCGGTCGGCATCGTCGGGAACATCCTGCTGTTCACCGTGTTCCTCGGCGGCGTCTTCGCCACGCCACAGGCCAAGGATCTCTACGGCCAGGCCGCACGTCAGCTGTTCTTCCTCTCGGTGAGCCTGTACGGGTGGTGGCGCTGGCACCGCAATGCCGAGACCGGTCCGGCCGTCCGGCCCCGCTGGGCGACCGGCGGCGAACGGCTGCGGCTCGGTGCGCTGGCCGCTGTCGGGATCGCCATCTGCTACGTCGTGCTCGACGCCCTGGACTCGTGGGGGCCGCTGGCCGACTCGTGGATCCTGGTGGGCAGCCTGCTGGCCACCTACAGCATGGCCCGGGGCTTCGTGGAGTTCTGGCTGGTGTGGATCGCCGTCGATCTCGTCGGCGTGCCACTGCTTCTGCGGGCCGGCTTCTACCCGTCGGCACTGCTCTACGGGGCCTACGGGGTGTTCTGCGTCGTCGGGTTCCTCGCCTGGCGGAGGGTCCAGTGGGCAGAGCCGGTGCCGCCGGACCGGATCGAGGTGAGCGCGTGAGCAGGGTCCGCCTCGACCCGGTCGAGCGGGCGGTCGCCGACATCGCGGCCGGCCGGGCCGTAGTCGTCGTGGACGACGAGGACCGCGAGAACGAGGGCGACCTGGTCTTCGCCGCCGGCAAGGCCACGCCCGAGCTGATGGGGTTCATGATCCGCTGGACCAGCGGCTTCGTGTGCGTCGGGGTCGAAGGTGCCACGCTGGACCGCCTGCACATACCGCTGATGACCCCGCACAACCGCGAGCGCATGCGGACGGCGTACACGGTGTCGGTCGACGCGCGCGACGGCATCACGACCGGCATATCGGCCGCCGACCGCTGCCACACGGTACGGGTGCTGGCCGACTCGGCCACCGAGTCGTACGAGCTCGTCCAGCCCGGCCACATCCTGCCGCTGCGCTACCGCGACGGCGGCGTGCTGGCCAGGCCCGGCCACACCGAGGCGTCGGTCGACCTGGCCCGCCTCGCGGGACTCACTCCGGCCGGAGTCCTGTGCGAGATCGTCAACGACGACGGCTCGATGATGCGGGCACCCGCGCTGCGTCGCTTCGCCGACGCGCACCGGCTCACCATGATCTCGATCGCCGACCTCGTCCGGTTCCGCCGCCGCCGGGAGAGCCAGGTCGTCCGGCTGGCGCAGACCCGGCTGCCGACCGCCCACGGGATCTTCCGCGCGCACGGTTACCGGGACGTGGTCACCGGGTCCGAGCACGTCGCCCTCGTCCTGGGCGACGTCGCCGACGGTGCGCCGGTTCTCGCCCGGGTGCACTCGGAGTGCCTCACCGGAGACACGTTCGGATCCCTGCGGTGCGACTGCGGGCCCCAACTGCGCGCCGCCATGGCGGCGGTGACCGCCGAGCGCCGCGGCGTCGTCGTCTACCTGCGCGGGCACGAGGGCCGCGGGATCGGGCTGGCCCACAAGCTGCGCGCGTACGAGTTGCAGGACGCCGGCCGCGACACCATCGACGCCAACCTCGACCTCGGACTGCCCGCCGATGCGCGCGACTACGGCACCGGTGCGCAGATCCTGGCCGACCTCGGCGTGCGGTCGTTGCGGCTGATGACCAACAACCCGGCCAAGCTGGCCGGCCTCGAGGGATACGGCCTGCGGATCGTCGATCGCGTTCCGCTGCCGGTGTACCCGCATCCGGAGAACATCCGCTACCTGCGGACCAAGCGCGACCGGATGGGTCACGCGCTTCCGCACCTGGGCGACGAGCTCGAGGGGAGTGCGACGTGAGCGGATCGGGCACACCCACCCTGACCCTCGACGGCGCGGAGCAGTTGCGGGTCGGCGTCGTGGCGGCGCTGTGGCACGAGCGCGTGGTCACCGGACTGCTCGACGGTGCGCTACGCGCGCTGACCGAGGCCGGGGTCCACGACCCGCTCGTGCTGAGGGTGCCCGGGTCCTTCGAGCTGCCGGTCGCGTGCGCCCGGCTGGCCAGGGCGCGGTACGACGCGCTGGTCGCGCTCGGGGTCGTGATCAGGGGTGGCACGCCGCATTTCGACTACGTGTGCCAGGCGGCTACCGAGGGCCTGGTCCGGGTCAGCGTCGAGACCGGCGTGCCGGTCGGCTTCGGCCTGCTGACCTGTGACGACGACGAGCAGGCGCTGGACCGGGCGGGCCTGCCGGGCTCGCGCGAGGACAAGGGCTACGACGCCGCACAGGCCGCGCTCGCGACGGTGCTCGCCCTGAGCACCGCGTCCGCCTGAGGTAGCGAACCGTAGGCTGCCGGTGTGAAGACCTTCGACGGCCTGTGGGCCGAACTGTCGGCGAAGGTGGCGTCCGGCGCGGCGGCGTCCGGCACCGTCGAGGCCGTGGGTCATGGCGTTCACCATGTCGGCAAGAAGGTCGTGGAGGAGGCCGCGGAGGCGTGGATGGCGGCCGAGCACGAGGGCGCCGAGCGGGCGGCCGAGGAGATCGCCCAGCTGCTCTACCACGTGCAGGTGCTCATGCTCGCCCGCGGGATCGGGCTCGACGACGTCTACGCGAAGCTCTAGAGGGATCGAAGCCATGTCCGAGGCACAGGCCGGCGCCCCGACGACCACGCCGGCGCCGAACGGCGTTCTGCGGATCGCGGTCCCGAACAAGGGGCTGCTGGCCGAGCCGGCGGCCGCGATGCTGGCGGAGGCGGGCTACCGGCAGCGCGGCGACGGCGGGCGCGAGCTGGTTCTCGTCGACTCCGACAACAACGCGGAGTTCTTCTTCCTCCGGCCGCGCGACATCGCCGTCTACGTCGGGTCGGGAACGCTGGAGGTCGGCATCACGGGTCGCGACCTGCTGCTCGACTCGGGTGCTGCGGCCGAAGAGTTGCTGCCGCTCGGTTTCGGCACGTCGACGTTCCGCTTCGCTGCGCGTCCCGGGACTGCGGCCTCCGTCGCGGGGTTCGCCGGCATGCGGGTCGCGACGTCGTATCCCGGCCTGCTGGCGAAGTACCTCGCCGACGAGGGTGTCGACGCCCAGGTGATCCGGCTCGACGGGGCGGTCGAGACGGCCGTCCAACTCGGCGTGGCCGACGTCGTGGCCGACGTCGTCTCGACCGGGAGCACCCTGCGTCAGGCCGGCCTCGAACTCGTCGGCGAGCCGATCATGACTTCCGAGGCCGTACTGATCGCCCGGGCGGGTACGGAGCGGGCAGCAGGTGTGCAGCAGTTGCTCCGCCGGCTACAGGGTGTCCTGGTGGCCCGCCGGTACGTCCTGATGGACTACGACATCCGGGTCGAGCGGGTCGACGACGCGTGCGCGATCACACCGGGTATCGAGTCGCCGACGGTCTCGCCGCTGCACCGCGAGGGCTGGGTCGCGGTCCGTGCCATGGTGCCCCGCAGCGATGCCCACAAGGTCATGGACGAGCTGTGGGAGATCGGTGCCCGGGCCATCTTCGTCACCGACATCCACGCCTGCCGCCTCTGACCAGTCGGGAGCAAAGAGGCGGCTAGGACGCGGAGCCGAGTGCGGCCGGCACGAGGCTGCCGGTACCGCCCATGGCGCGCGCGGCGATCTTCCCGGCGATGTGCTCGGCGTCCCGGCCCATGCCCGGCAGCGCCTCGGAGGACGCCGCGTACTGGAACGGCATGCCCACGAAGTACAGCCCGGGCTCGCCGACCACCACGCCGCGGTCGTGGACCGGTCGGCCGTCGTCGCCGAACACCGGCAGGTCGATCCACCCGAAGTCCGTACGGAACCCCGTGCACCAGATCACGCTGTCGACGTCGACCACACGCCCGTCCGCAACGACGGGCAGGCCGCCCACGGCACCGGTCGTCCGCGGCACCATCTCCACACCCGCGGCCTCGAGATCCTTCGTCTTGGTCCGGATGAGGGGCGCTCCGTGCGCGATGAAGCTCGTCCGCGCCCGACGGCCCATCGGCGTTCGCAGTGTCAGCACGTGGTGGCCGACGAAGCGCACGACGGGGAAGACGAAGCGTGCCATGGCCGGGCCATGCTTGAACGGGATCTGGCCACTGGCGCGGCCCGACAACCACGTACGGTGAGTGCGCGAGACCTCGAGCGCGATCTCCGCGCCGGAGTTGCCGGCGCCGACCACGAGGACTGCCCCGTCGCGCAGCTGGGCCGGGTTCCGGTAGTCGCTCGAGTGCAGCTGGACGATCTCTCTGTTCAGATCCTCGGCGAACTCGGGAACACGTGGCGCCCGATTGGCCCCGGTGGCGACGACGACGTGATCGGCTTCGAGCCGCCGATCGCCGTACTCGACCACGTACCGCCCATCTCGCCGGGACAAGCCAGTCACCCTGACACCGGTTCGAGTCGGCATCTCGAAGCGGTCGGCGTAGGCCTGCAGATGGTCGGCCACCTCGTCCTTGGTCGGGAAGGAGTTCCCTGAGGCAGGGATGGGCCAGCCCGGCAGGCCGGAGTACTTCGCCGGCGTGAACAGGCGCAGCGAGTCCCAGCGGGTTCGCCACGAGTCGCCGATCCGTTGGTGCCCGTCGAGCACGACGAACGGCCGATCACGCCGAGTCAGGTGGTATCCGACGGCAAGACCTGCGGCGCCACCACCAACGATCACCGTCTCCACGGTCTGCGATGTGTTCATGCCGCTCGACGCTAGGCGCGGACCGGCGCGGCGGCTTCGGGCGAATCGCCCAATGACGGCAGCGGACGGGAATGGGTAGTTCTGTGTAGCGCTCGCCGAGGGGTGTACAGCAGGTACCAGAACAGCATCAGGCCGGTGCTGATCAGGTAGAAGGTGTGGAGTATCCACACCGGACCGGCGGGCAGGTGGAAGACGTAGACGGAGTGGATCGCGTTGCCCACGTTCGCCAGCAGGATGTTGCCCATGCTGTACGAGCTCAGGTCCTTCGTCCGAGCCGCCTTCACCAGCATGGGCAGCATGCTCGCGGCGAAGATCGTCGTCGATACCGCACCGGCGACGACGGGAAGGCTGAGGTCCATCGCCGCCTCCCCATCCCGTCGTCCGGATCTGCTCACCGCTATGGGAAGGACGTTATGGGGAGGTGGCTGAGGCCGCGTCGGGAGAAGAGTGCATCTTCTCCACGTCGTTCGATTGGGTAATTCTGCGCAGAGGTGGCTAGACCAGGTCGTGCTGGTAGGCATACGCGGTGGCCGCCGACCTCGACGACAGTCCGAGCTTGGTGAAGATGTTGCTCACATGCCTGGCAACGGTCTTCTCACTGAGGAAGAGGTCACCGGCGATCGCCCGGTTGGTCTTGCCTGCCGCCACGAGCCGGAGCACTTGCACCTCGCGCGCGGTCAGTCCGCCCGCGGCCGTTGCGTCTGCCGGCCGGGAGAGCTCGTCGAGTCGGGTGATGTCGGGCTCGGCGCCGAGCTGCTGGAATGCCCAGCGCGCCGCGTCCAACTCCATCAGCGCGGTGTCCTCGTCCCCGAGGTCCCGGCAGGCGCGGGCGATGTGCACCCGGGTCCGCGCAGCCTCGTACGGCGCCTCGAGGTCGTGCCACGCGGTCCACGCACCGCGGAGCACACCCAGGGCGGCACGCGGCTCGCCCTCGGCAAGCAGGACGGCACCCTCAGCACGTGCGGCCGTCGCGCGCAGTGGTGGCGAGTCGAAGTCAGCGGCGATCTCCGACAACTCGCCGGCAGCGCTCCTCGCAGCCGGGGTATCTCCGGTGGCGACGAGGATGTCGACGTACGCTCCGAGCAGCTTCGACCGGCTCATGGGGTCTTGGGCTTCGTCGACCGCGCGGCGAATCGTCGCGGCAGCGGCATCGAGCTGCCCCTGGGCGAACCGAAGCTGTGCAAGTCCGGGCTGCGGCTGGCGACCCTGCCTGCTGGCCAGCCGGTAGGTCTCCTCGGCCTCGGCGAACTCGCCACGAAGTCGGTGGAGCTCGCCCTGCTCGTAGTAGGCGGCGCCGATCGCCGGATGACCGGGCGACATCAGGAAGCGCTCGCACGCTCGCCTCGCCTCGTCGATCGCGTCCGGCCATTCACCATGCAGGACCATGATCTGCGTGCGGTGCACCAGGCACTGCCCGCTGTACGGGACCAGTCCCTGCTGCGACTCACACCAGTGGGTCAGCGCGGCCGTCCACTCCTGCGCCCGGCGCAGGTCGGAGATCTCCTGACACGCCTCGATCACGCTGCAGTAGACGCTCCCGGCGACGGCTGGGGACACCTCGCCGGAGGTCACGGCAACCATCACCTCGTCGAGGAGCGAAAGACCTTCGACGATCTTGCCCATATGGAGCAGCGTGCGCCCCTGGCCGTGCCGGGCGAGATTGATCAGATCCCGGTCATCGAACCTGTCGCCGATGGCGGCGGCCTGGGTGAAGGTGGCATTGCCGGTCTCGTAGTCTCCGGCCATCGTGCTCTGGAACGCTGCCGGCAACAGCAGAAATCCCCGTTCCACACAGTCGCGCTCGCCGTCGTCGAGCAACCGGCGGGCCCGAGCCAGCCAACCACCGGCGCGGGCGAACTCGCCGCTGTTCATGAGGTTGAAGCCCAGCCAGAACGCACACCGTGCCGCTCGTTCCTCGTCGCCTGCGCTCACCAGGCCGTGATGCGCACGTTCCAACAGGTTCACACATTCGCCGTCCTTGCCGACCAGGTGAGCAGCCATGGCAAGGCGCTCCAGATCCTCGGGCTCCAGGGCCGCCCCCCGGTCCGCTTCCGAGAGGTGGGCATAGGCGTCTACCCATCGGCGCCGATCGATGGCTGTCCGGCCCTGGTCGAGTGCGTCGGCCGTCGTCATCGACCCTCCCCACCGCGCAAAGCTGTCGAGCGGCCGCCATCGGGGTCGCCCGGCGCATGAGCAACGTACCGCCGTCGCTCCTTTCGAGCACCCGGCCGGGCACTGCGCGGGCCGCCCGCGGCAACGTAGCGTAGGAGCATGGACCTTCCGCAGTCCCCGGCCGAGCTCGCGAGCAGGCTCGACGGCGTCGACTACCTCGCCGACGACGGCCTGGCCACGGCGGCGTTCCTGGCGCTGCGGATGGGGCGCCCGTTGTTCGTCGAGGGAGAGGCCGGGGTCGGCAAGACGGCGCTCGCGCAGGCGCTGGCCGACGCTCTCGACGCTCCCCTGATCCGGCTGCAGTGTTACGAGGGCCTGGACGCGGCCCAGGCCCTCTACGACTGGGACTTCCCCCGACAGTTGCTGCATCTTCGTGCCGCGGAGGCGGTGGGTGTCGACGACGCCGAGCGACTCGAGCACGAGCTCTACGACCGCCGGTTCCTGGTGGCCCGGCCGCTGCTGCAGGCCGTGGAGGCGAGCACGGCGCAACGGCCGGCCGTGTTGCTGGTGGACGAGGTCGACCGCGCCGACGACGAGTTCGAGGCCTTCCTCCTCGAGGTGCTGGGCGACTTCACCGTGTCGATTCCCGAGATCGGGACGATCCGCGCGGAGCACCCGCCGGTCGTCGTCGTCACGAGCAACCGCACCCGTGAGGTCCACGACGCGCTCAAGCGCCGGTGTCTCTACCACTGGCTCGACCACCCGGACTTCGAGCGCGAGGTGGCCGTGATCCGCCGCCGCATCCCCGGCGCCGACCAGCGGCTCGTGTCCGACGTCGCCCGCGCGGCTCAGCGCCTGCGCCGGATGGACCTGGTCAAGCCGCCCGGGCTGGCGGAGTCGATCGACTGGGCGGCCGCACTCGCGACGCTCGGTGCAACCGGGCTCGACCGTGACCTCGCCGCCCGGACGCTGGGTGCCGCCGTGAAGTACCGCGAGGACCAGGAGCGCGTGCTCGCGGCCGTGGGTGACGGCGGGTTCACGTGAGCAGCGCTCTGCCGGCGCTGGTCGGATTCGCCCGGACACTCCGCGCGGCCGGCGTCCCGGCCGGCCCGGCCCGGGTCCACGCGTGGGTCGAGGCGTTGGGTCACCTGGACGCCGACCGGACCGCCGACGTCTATTGGTCGGGCCGGTTGACCCTGTGCGCCTCGCCCGAGGAGCTGGCCGCGTTCGACTCCGCCTTCGGCGCCTTCTTCGGCGACGCCCCGGTGCGGCGCGTGCGGCGACCCGTGGCGACCGTGACGCTCCCCGTCGCCGTGCCCGCCGACGACGTCCCGACCGGGGAGCCCGGCGACGGGCCCGACGTGTCGGCCGTGACGGCCACGGCGAGCCGGGCCGAGGTCCTGCGCCATCGCGACCTCGCGGAGCTGTCGGCCGCCGAGCGGGCCGAGATCAGCCGGCTGCTGGCGGCGTTGCGCCCGTCCGGTCCGGCCCGCCGGACCCGTCGCCGTCGGCGCGACCACCACGGTGAGCTCGACGTCGGTCGGACGGTCCGGGCCATGCTCCGCCGCGGCGGCGAGCCGGCACGCCTGCATCACCGCTCCCGCACCAGCACGCCGCGCCGGCTGGTCCTGCTGGTCGACGTCAGCGGGTCGATGGCCGCCTATGCCGACGGTCTCCTGCGCTTCGCCCACGCCGCGTGCCGGCGACGCCGGTCGACCGAGGTCTTCACCATGGGGACGCGGCTGACCCGGATCAGCCGCGAGCTGCATGGTCTCGACGCCGACGCGGCGCTCATCGCCGCGAGCGCAGCCGTCCCGGACTGGAGCGGCGGCACCCGGCTGGGCGAGCAGCTCAAGGCCTTCCTGGACCGCTGGGGCCGGCGGGGGATCGCGCGTGGTGCCGTCGTCGTGGTGGCGAGCGACGGCTGGGAGCGGGGCGACGTGAGCCAGCTCGCCGAGCAGATGCGGCGGCTGCGGCGGCTCGCCCACCAGGTCGTGTGGGTGAGCCCGCATGCGGGCAAGGACGGATTCGCCCCCGAGACCGCCGGCCTGCGCGCGGTCCTGCCCTCGGTGGACGTGCTCGTGGCGGGGCACACCCTCGACACGCTGGAGGACCTTGCCGACCTGCTCTGCCGGGAGGATGCCCGTGCGTGACGTCTTGGATCGCCTCGTGCAGTGGTGGACCGACGGGGAGCGGGTCGCTGTCGGCACGGTCGTCAGGACCTGGAGCTCGGCGCCGCGACCGCCCGGTGCCGCGATGCTGGTCGGCCCCGGCGGCGAGGCCGTGGGCAGTGTCTCGGGCGGCTGCGTGGAGGGAGCCGTCTACGAGGTCGCCGAGCGGGTGCTGAGTGGCGATGCCCCCAGCCTGGAGCACTACGGGGTCAGCGACGACGACGCCTTCGCCGTGGGCCTGACCTGCGGCGGCACGATCGAGGTGTTCGTCGAGGCGATCGACCCGCGGTCGTTCCCCGGCCTGGCCGCCCTGGCCGACGACGTCGAGCGGCGGCGGCCCGTCGCGGTGGCGACCGTGGTGAGCGGTCCGGGCAACCTCGGTGCGCACCTGGTGGTACGACCGGACACGAGGCAGGGGTCGCTGGGGTCGGACCGCCTCGACGACGCCGTCACCGACGACGTCCGGGGCATGCTCGACCAGGGAATGACGGGGATCCGGCGCTACGGCCCGCACGGCGAGCGACGCGGCGACGAGCTCGGCGTGTTCGTCCAGTCGTTCGCCCCGCCGCCGCGGATGCTGGTCTTCGGCGCCATCGACTTCGCGGCCGCGGTGGCCAGGATCGGAGCGTTCTTGGGCTACCACGTGACCGTGTGCGACGCCCGGGCCGTGTTCGCCACGCGGGCCCGGTTCCCCGACGCGGACGACGTGGTCGTGCGGTGGCCGCACGAGTACCTCGCCGAGACCGTGGTCGACGACCGCACGGTCATCTGCGTTCTCACCCATGACCCCAAGTTCGACGTGCCCCTCCTCGAGGTGGCGCTGCGGACCCCGGCCGCCTACGTCGGGGCGATGGGGTCGCGACGGACCCACGACGACCGGCTGGCCCGGCTTCGCGACCGGGGCCTGTCGGACAAGGAGCTGGCCCGGCTGGCGGCCCCGATCGGGCTGGACATCGGCGCGCGGACGCCCGAGGAGACCGCCGTGTCGGTCGCGGCCGAGATCGTCTCCGCACGGTGGGGCGGCAGTGGACGGCCGCTGTCGGAGACCGACGGGTCGATCCACCGCGAGCACCCGGCGTGACCGTCGCCGGTGTGGTCCTTGCTGCCGGCGAGGGCCGGCGCTTCGGCGGCTCGAAGGCCGTGGCTCAGGTCGCCGGCGAGCGGCTGGTCGACCGCGCCGTCCGGTTGGCGCGCGAGGGCGGCTGCGACCCGGTGGTCGTCGTCGCAGGAGCCGTACCGCTCGACGTCGCCGGCGCGGAGGTCGTCGACAACCCGGACTGGGCCAGCGGCATGGGCTCGTCGCTGCGCGCGGGACTTTCGGTCCTTCCGGCGGCGGCGGACGCGGCCCTGGTCCTTCTCGTCGACACCCCGTGGCTCGGACCTGGATCGGTCCGGCGCCTACTGGCGGCGCATCGCGGCGGGGCTCGGCTGGCGGTCGCCACCTATGAGGGGGAGCGCGGACATCCGGTGCTGCTGGGCCGCGACCACTGGCCGGGCATCGCCGCCTCGGCCCAGGGCGACAGCGGTGCCCGCGCGTACCTCGCGAGCCGCCCGGACGAGGTCCTCGAGGTGGACTGCACGGGAACCGGCGAGCCGATCGACGTGGACCTCCCGACCGACGGTGTCGGTCTCCCGCCCGAACGGCGTCGCTAACATCGCGCCGTGGTCGAGCCGCTGGTCCTCGCGCTGATCGTGTTCGCCGGGATCTACACGGTCATGGCGCTGGGGGCGGCGGTGGTCGGTCGGAACCCGCGCGAGTACGTGGTCATCGCGTCGACCGGCCTCGAGATCCTCGTGGTGGTGCAGGTCCTGATCGCCGTCATCATGCTCATCGGCGGAGACCGGCCGGACGAACTGGGCACGTTCATCGGGTATCTCGTGGTGGCTGTGCTGCTGGTACCGATCGGCACGCTGTGGGCGTTGGCCGAACGCTCACGATGGGGACCGGCCGCCCTGGCCGTCGCATGCTTCGCGCTGCTCGTCGTGGTCATCCGGCTCGACGACCTGTGGAGCACGGTCGGTGGCTGACCGGCGGCCAACCTACAGCGGCCCCGGGCGGCTGCTGGTGGCCGTCTACGCCGTCTTCGCCGTCTCGGCCAGCGCGCGAGCGGGCGTGCAGATCGTCAACCATTTCGACGACGCGCCGGTCGCGTACCTGCTCTCGGCGTTCGCCGCCGTCCTCTACATCGTCGCGACCGTCGCCCTGGCGCGGTCCGGCCCGACGGCACGGCGGGTCGCATTCGTCGCGTGCACGGTCGAACTGGCCGGAGTGCTGGTCATCGGGACCGCGAGCGTGATCTGGCCCGATGCCTTCCCGGACGAGACCGTGTGGTCGGCCTATGGCCGTGGGTACGGGTTCGTCCCGCTCGTCCTGCCCGTCCTGGGGTTGGTGTGGCTGCGACGGTCAGGCGGCGCCCGGCAACGGCGGCGCGGCCAGGGCGAGCGCGTCTAATGCCTGCACGAAGCACTCCGCGGGTGGGGTGACCAGGCCGGCGCCGACCTGACCCGTGCCGGCCACCCGTCCGGCCATCCCGGTGTTGATCTGCGGGAGCACACCGGTCTTGACGACGGCGGCCACGTCGATTCCGGTCGGTGCGCCGCGGAAGTCGAGGATGGGCAGGGCGAAGGCAGGGTTCTCGCCGACCGTGATCTCGTACATCAGCCGGGTCGTCCGGAGCGCGTCGGGAACCGTACCCCCGACGAAGCGGACGATCGCCGGGGCGGCGGCCATCACCAGACCGCCCAGGCCCATGGTCTCGGCGATCGCCGAGTCGCCGATGTCGGGGTTGGCGTCCTGGGGACCGTACGACCCGAGGAACAGGCCGTCGGGCACCAGAGCCGGTCCGGTGAACCAGCGATCGTCGAGGCCGGAGACCTGGATGCCGAAGTCGGTGCCGTTGCGCGCCATCGTCGTGACGACGCTGCTGCCCGGGATCCCGGCGGCCGCAGCGGTCTGGAGCTTGCCGGCCGGCATGACCAGGTTGAGGAAGAAGTGGTCGTTGCGCGCGACGAAACGCACGACATCCGCGAGGTGCGCCGGGTCCGCCGCTTCGACCAGATCGGGCATGAGCTCGCGCAGGAACATCAACGTGCCGGCGCGGTTGCGGTTGTGGCCCTCGTCGCCCATCTGGACCATCTGGGCGATGATCGCCTTCACATCGAGCGGGCCATGCCGGACGACCGCGGCCCGGAGTGCCGGGCCCAGCACGGAGCTCATCCATCGCAACCGCTCGATCACGTCGGGGGAGTAGGCGCCGTAGCGGAGGACCCGGCCCAGGCCCTCGTTGAGCGAGCACCACGCGGTACCGCCGCTGACGGCGTCGCGCAGCTCGAAGACCCACATCGACGGTGAGATGACCCCGGCCATGGGACCGACGGCGCCGCGGTGGTGACACGGTTCGAGGTGCACGCCGCCACGCGCGAGCGCCGTCTCGGCCTGGTCGGCGTTCGCGGCCAGGTCTTCGAGGAGCATGGCTCCGACCAGGGCGCCGCGCAGTGGCCCCGACGCCCGCTCCCACTCGATCGGCGGGCCGGCGTGCAGGAACTGTCCGGGTCCGATGCCGAGAGCCTCGCGGGCCGGACGGACGTCGACCAGCTCGGCCGACGCGCTCAGCATGGCGGCGAGCGCCCGGTCGTTGGCGGCGCCGCGACGGGGATCGGCCATCACCACGGTCAGGGCGTCGTCGCTGCCGGGCAGCGGAGGTCTCCAGTCCACCGGCGTGACGTGGACCGCCTGTGCGGCGAGCGCGTCGGCGAACAGGTCGACGCCGGCCGTGACCACGCGCGGCTCGACCGACAGGTCCACCGCTCAGCCCTCCACCAGGTCGACGGCAGCCCGCGCGGCCGCGGCATTGGACAGATGGACCGACGCGCCCGCCGACTGAAGAGTCTCGGCTTGGCGGACCAGATCCTGCGGGTCGGCCGCCGTTCCGACCAGCGACACCAGCACGGCGAGATCGCGGCCGACCTCGGCCGCCGAGTCTTGTGCCCTCCGGATCGCCGGGCCGAGCTCCGCCGCCGGATCGGGGTGAGCGCCGTGGCCGAGGACGACGTCGAGGAGCACGACCCCGCAGGTCGGGTCGGCGCCCTCCTCGACGAGCCGCTGTGCCCGCAGGCTGTTGTCGATCATCGGATGGGGGCGTCCGCGGGTGAGACGATCGTCCCCGAAGTCGATCATGAGGTGACCGTCCGCGCGGAGGTCGTCGGGAAGCCGCCACTCCGGCTCGAGCGGGATGTTGGACCGCACCGGCCCGAGTCGGGTGCTGGCGATCAGCATGGCCTCGTCGCAGAGCGTGCCGCCGGCGAACAGCCCGCGCAGGGCGCCGGCCCGGGGTCGGCGAGGTTCGGGGGTCGACCAGACCTGGGGGTCGCGCCAGGACAGGCCGAGTCCGCGAACCACGCGCTCGGCAGCGTCGGTGAGGGTTGGCTGACCCGGTCCGAGCAGGGCGAGGTCGACCGGTAGGCCGAGCTGGGACGCCCGCAAACGGACGTGTGCGGCCACCTCCGCGGCCGGGGGCTTGGAGACGACGATGACCCGTTCGGTCGCGGAATCGGCGGCCAGCAGGTCGAGCGCGGCGAGCGTCGATGCGGCCCCGACCTCGGCGGACAGATCGCGCCCGCCTACTCCCAGGCAGTGGCTCACCCCGACGCCGGCCGCGTCCAGGAGGCACATGAGCTGCTGTGCCCCTGTACCCGACGCCGCGACCACGCCGACCGGGCCGGGGCGGACGACGTTGGCGAAGCCCAGCCCGACACCCGCGACGACGGCCGTGCCGCAGTCGGGTCCCATCACCAGCAGGCCGCGCCGGGCGGCTGCATCCTTGAGGGCGATCTCGTGCGCGAGCGGCACGTTGTCGCTGAAGATGACGACGTCGAGTCCGGCGTCGAGGGCCTCGAAGGCGTCGGCGGCCGCGTAGCTTCCCGGCGTCGAGATCAGCGCCAGTGTCGCGCCCTGCGAGGCAGCGCGGATCGTGCGCGGCGCCGGCTCACCGGTTCTGTCTCCGCGCGGCTCCTGTCGCTCGGCCAGGATGACGTCGACCTGCCGGACGGCGGCGCTCAGCGCGTCGTCGTCGACCGCCTCGACCGCCACCACCATGTCGTTGGCGGATGCGCCGCCGGGCGCCGAGAACCCCATGCCGGCCAGCAGTTCGAGGTTGAGCTCGGTGGCCATCGCGACGAGTGCCGCGACGACCCCGGGCTGCGCGCCGACGCGCTGGCTGACCTGCATGAGACTCACCGAGTCGCGGTACGCGCCGGGGCGGACCTGCAGGTGCCGGTTCACTCCCGAGCCCGGCGTGCCGTGGCGACGGCCAGGAGCACGCCGTGACCGAGTGCGGTGCCGGAGCTGTGACCGACCATGACCAGTCGGCGTACGGCAGCGCCGATGTCACCGCGGCCGTCGAGCGCTGCGATGAGCCCGGCGAGCTCGGGCACGCACTCGCCCCGGCTGGCATGCACGAGAAGCGCTGCCGAGACGTGTGTCGTCTGGGTGGCCGCCACCTGCCCGATGGCCCGGGCGAGCCGGTCGGCGCGGGGGTCGCCGAGTGCCCGCAGTGTGACCAGGACACCTCCGAGCAGGTCGTCGCCCGCAGGCGTCAGCCCGGAACCCCGTCCGACCAGTGCCGCTACGGCGCCCGGCACGCGTCTGCCGCACAGCCACGCCGCCAGCAGCGGGACCGCCGCCGCGACGGTCGGCTCGAGCGGGTCGAGCAGACCACGCACCCCCTGGGTGCGAGCGGCGACCTCGGGCCGTAGGTCGAGTCGCGGGCGAAGCGGCCGCCACCAGCGGCCCACACCGAGCCAGGTGTCGCCGAGCTCGACGCCGCCGTTGCCCACCAAGGCACGGCCGAGATGGGTCGGAAGAGGTCCGGGCAGCACGAGCGAGGGCGGCAGGCGCACCGCCTCGGGAGTGCAGATGCACACGAGCGGGACCCGGTCGTCGTCGGCCACCACGTGGACGGCGGTGCCCAGGGTCCCCACGACCCGGGCCGCCCGGGCCGGACCTTCCAGGAGCGGGGCCAACACCGTCGAGGCCGCCGCGAGCCTGGTGGTCGTGGCGGCGCGGGTCGGCGCGAGCGTGCGGACCGGCAACCGATCCTCCCGGTGAGGTTTCTCGGACGCTAACGGGACCGGTACCGTCCTCCGCATGGGGAATGTTGCCGATCCGGCCGCGCAGACTCACCAGGAATTGCCAGCCGAACGGCCCGCCGCTCGCCTGGCATCGGAGGTCACGGTCCGCGAGGTGCTCGGCATGTCCGCCATGAACGGCGCCCGTCTGCTCGCCGGTGCCTCGGGCCTCGAGCGGGTCGTGCAGCGTCTCAACGTCATGGAGGTGCCCGACGTCCTGCCGTGGGTGAAGGCTCACGAGTTGCTGCTCACGACCGGCTACCCGGTCCGGTCGACGCCCGATGGCGTCCCGGCACTGCTGGCGGCCCTCGACGACCGCGGCCTCGCTGCTGTCTGCATCAAGCTCAACCGATACCTCGACACCCTTCCCGACCAGGCGCTGGCCGTCGCGGACGAGCGTGGCCTGCCGCTCATCCAGCTTCCCGACGGCGTCGGCTTCGACGACATCCTCAACCAGGTGCTCACCGAGGTGCTCAATCGCCAGGCCGCACTGCTCGAACGCAGCGAGGAGGTGCACCGGGCGCTGGTGGCGGTCGTACTCGACGGTGGCGGCCTGCCCGAGCTGGTATCCGAGATGGCCGTGATCCTGGGTGCTCCCGTCCTCGTGACGACCGCGGACGGCCGGGTGCTGGCCGAGGGCGGCGAGAGCGGTGAGCTTGCGGCGTTGCGGACGACCTCGTGCTTCGACCCGTCGGGCCGTTTTCTCACCGAACGTGAACCGCGCGGGGTCCACCGGCACGACTCCAGCGGGTGGCACGCGGTTGTTCCCGTGGTGGCAGGGAAGTTCGACCACGGGCGCATCGCCAGCTTCTCGCGCGATCGGCCACTGGACGAGCGCGACCTGCACGTGCTCGAGCGGGCCGCCACGGTGGCCGCGCTGGCCGTGACCAAGCAGTTGGCCGTCCGCGCAGTCGAGGGCAAGTATCGCGGCGACTTCCTGCGCGACGTGCTCTCCGATCGCGCCGGAGGCCGGGATCGGGTCGTGGCGCACTGTCAGTCGCTGGGGTGGGACGTCGACCGGGCGCAGGTCGTGGTCGTGGCCGAGCTGGATCCGGCCACGGTCCTGGCGCAGCAGCCGGGTCCGGAGCTCCGTCCGGTCCAGGAGCGGTTCGCCGCGGCCTGGGAGGGAGCGGTACGGGTGCGCGACCCTGCGGCACCCGTGGTCGGCTTCACCCAGGAGGTGGTGGCGCTGCTCGCCGTCCCGGCCGGCGCAGACCCGGACCGGATCGTTCGCGACGTCGTACGCGAGGTCTCCGGGGACGGCGGTGGTGGGCGGCGGCCGTTCGCCACGGGGGTGAGCCGGGTCGTCGAGGAACCCGAGCAGATCCCCGAGGCCTACGAGCAGGCACGGCGCGCGGTGCACGTGGGACGCCAACTCCACGGCACCGGTGCGGTCGCCCACTTCGACACGCTGGGCACGTTCCGGTTGCTGAGCCTGGTGCGCGATCCGGCCGAGTTGCGTGGGTTCGTCAGCGAGACTCTGGGCGATCTGGCCACCCAGGACGACCCGGAGGCCGCCGACCTGCGGCGCACGCTGCAGGTGCTGCTGGACACCAACCTCAACGTCGCCGAAGCCGCCCGCCGGCTGTTCGTGCACTACAACACGCTGCGCTACCGCATCGGCAAGCTCGAGCGAATGCTCGGTCCGTTCGCCAGTGACCCCGACCTGCGGCTGGACCTCGCCCTGGCCCTCAAGGTCCTCCAGATGCGCGGCATCTAGCCCAGGACGCAGGTCCCGAACCGATTGCCCTGCCGTCCGCGGCCGCTTCGTCAGAAGTTGCCGATGCTGACCCCGCGAGGTACCCCTAAGTTGCCGCCAGACTGATCAGCGTTGCGTCGCTCTCCCGAAGGGGCCCTGCATGGCGCTCGACTGGAAGGTGGTCCACGGCGGGAAGACCCCACCACCCGGTGAGGTCGTCCGCCCCGACGAGCGACTCTCCTGGGGCCGCACCGTCGGGCTCGGTGCCCAGCACGTCGTCGCCATGTTCGGGGCGACGTTCGTCTTCCCGATCGTGATGGGGCTGAACCCCCAGCTGGCGATCATGATGAGCGGCATCGCGACCATCGCGTTCCTGCTCATCGTCCAGGGCAAGGTGCCCAGCTACCTCGGCACGTCGGCGTCGTTCGTCGGCGGTGTGGTCGCCATCCGGGCTCAGGGCGGCGACAGCTCCGACGTGACCGGAGCCATCCTCATCGCCGCCCTCGTCCTGATCGCGGTCGGCGTGGCGATTCACATCGCCGGCTCACATGTCCTGCACGCCGTCCTCCCACCCGTGGTCACCGGCGCCGTCGTCATGCTGATCGGGTTCAACCTCGCCCCGGTCGTCGCGGACATCTACTGGCCGCAGGACCAGTGGATCGCGCTCATCGTCATGGTCGCCGTGATCGCGATGGCGGTCGGCCTGCGCGGGTTCATGGGCCGGATCGCCATCTTCCTCGGCCTCGTCATCGGCTACGTCCTCTCGTGGCTGTTCGACGTGATCTTCGGCCCGATCACGTCGCCGGACGCCACCGGCGAGGAGACGACGCGCGACCGGGTCAACTTCGACCCGGTGGGGGACGCCGACTGGTTCGGATTCCCGCCGGAGACGATGGTGGGCCCGGACGGCGCCGAGATCGCCGGCTGGCACCTGCCGAGCTTCTCGCTGACGTTCACGCTGCTCGTGCTGCCCGCGGTGATCGCGCTCGTCGCCGAGAACACCGGACACGTCAAGGCGGTGGCCGAGATGGTGGAGCGCGACCTCGACCCGGTGATGGGCCGCGCCATCGCCGCCGACGGCGTCGGCACGGCCATCGCCAGCTCCGTCGGTGGCTCCCCGACGACGACATACGCCGAGAACATCGGCGTCATGGCCGCCACGCGGGTGTATTCGACGGCCGCCTATTACGTTGCGGCGCTGGTCGCGATCCTGTTCGGGCTCTCGCCGAAGTTCGGTGCGCTGGTCGCGGCTGTGCCGGGAGGCGTTCTCGGCGGCATCACCGTCGTGCTCTACGGCATGATCGGCATGCTCGGTGCGAAGATCTGGATCGAGAACCGGGTCAACTTCGCCAACCCGGTCAACCTCGTGCCGGTCGCCGCCGGCATCATCATCGCCATCGGCGACACGTCGCTGGAGATCACCGAGGACTTCGTGCTCTCCGGCATCGCCTTCGGCACCATCGTCGCCATCGGCGCCTACCACTTCGCGAAGGCGATCGCGCCGCCGCACATGCGCGACGAGGGTGCGCTGATCCTGGTGGGCGGTCACGACACGCAACGTGTCGACGAGTTCGTCGAGGACGCCGGCCGCGCCGACGAGAGGGTCGAGGACGACCTCGACGACAGGAGGGACGAGCGCTAACGGGGGTCGGACGCGGGGGCCGTGCGCCGAGGGGCCGTACGGCCCCCGCGGCGCGCCTGACCCGACCCGGACTCGGGACGCCCGGCCAGGCAAGGGAGGATGCGACTCGTGAAGCCGTCGCCGTTCGTCTACCATCGGCCGACGACGCTCGACCAGGCCCTCGAGATCCTCGCGGAGGTCGGAGCCGACGGCAAGGTCCTGGCCGGTGGCCAGAGTCTGATCCCGTTGATGTCCATGCGCCTGGCCGCGCCGGCGCACCTGGTCGACATCAACCACGTCGACGGTCTCGACCGGGTCGAGACCGAGCGCGACGGTGTCCGCGTGGGTGCCACGGCGCGCCACGCCGCGGTCGAGCGCAACCCGGCAGCGTTCGCCGCCGTTCCGCTGCTGCGGCAGGCGCTCGTCCACGTCGCGCACCCCACGATCCGCAACCGCGGGACGACGGTGGGCAGCCTCGCGCACGCCGACCCGTCCGGTGAGATGACCGCGGTGCTGGCCCTGCTCGGCGGGACCGTGACCCTGGCCGGCCGCGGGAGCGAGCGGACCGTCGGCGCCGCGGACTTCTTCCAGGGTCCGCTGGAGTCCGCCGTGCGCCCGGACGAGGTGGCGGTCGAGGCCTTCTTCCCGGCGCCGGACGGCCGCACCGGGTCGGCCTGGGCCGAGGTGTCGCGCCGGCACGGCGACTACGCCGTGTGCGGGGTGGGTGCCCTGGTGACCCTCGACGACGACCTGCGGGTCACGGCGTCCGTGGTCGGCCTGATCTCCGTGGGCCCCACGCCGGTGGTCGTCGACGTCTCCGACGCGCTGGCCGGCCAACCCCACGACACCGCCGACGTGGTGGCCGCCGGTGCGCTCGTACGCGCCGCCGTCGACCCCGAGCCCGACATCCACGCCACGGCCGAGTACCGGCGGCACCTGGCCGGCGCCCTGACGGAGCGGGCACTGCGGGACGCGGCGCGTGCGGCCGGCGCCTCGGTGGACGGCGGTGACGCATGACCGAGGGGCATCAGGTCGCGCTGACCGTCAACGGCGTTCCCCGCGCTGCCCACGTGCCGGCGCGCCGCCTGCTCTCCGACTTCCTCCGCCACGACCTCGGCCTGACCGGGACCCATGTCGGATGCGAGCACGGCGTGTGCGGTGCCTGCACCGTTCTGGTCGACGGCCGACCGGTGCGGTCCTGCCTGCTGTTCGCCGTGAGCGTCGACGGCGCGTCGGTCACGACCGTCGAGGGTTGCTGCGAGCCCGACGGCTCGCTCGGACCGGTCCAGCAGGCGTTCTGGGACTGCCACGGCCTGCAATGCGGGTTCTGCACGCCCGGCTTCGTCACGACGATCACCGCCTACCTCGAGGAGAACCCGGAGCCGACCGAGGACGAGGCCCGCGAGGCGATCGCGGGTAACCTCTGCCGCTGCACGGGCTACCAGAACATCGTCGCCTCCGTCCTGCGGGCGGCCGACCTACGCCGCGGGGTAGGAGCGTGAGCACGCGCACCATGGGCGAGCCGGTCGCCCGCCGGGAGGACCCGAGGCTGCTGTCCGGCCAGGGTCGCTTCCTCGACGATCTCGGTCACGGTGCGCTGGCCGTCGCGTTCGTTCGCAGCCCGCATGCCCACGCGAAGGTCGTCGACATCGACGTGACCGGTGCCCTCGACGTCGATGGCCTGGTGGCGATCTACACCTACGACGACCTCGCCGGCCCGCTGGCCGAACCGCTCCCGCAGCTGATTCCGCACCCGACCCTGACGCACAGCCGGACGCCGTACGCGCTGGCCAGGGACGAGGTGAACCACGTCGGCGAGGCCGTGGTCATGGTCGTGGCCGCCGACCGCTACCTGGCCGAGGACGCCTGCGACCGCATCCGGGTGGACTACGACGTGCTGCCGCCGGTCGTCGGCATCGAGGCGGCCCGAGCGGCCTCGCGGCTGGTCCACGACGACGTGCCGGGCAACATCGCCGCCACGATGGTCCAGGAGAACGGCGACGCCGCCGCGGCGATCGGGGTTGCGCCGCACGTGCTCGAGCTCGACTTCGCCGTCGAGCGCAGCGCGTCGACGCCGCTGGAGGGCCGGGGTGTCTACGCGCGCTGGGACGCCGCCGACGCCAGCCTGCGCGTGTACTCCTCGACCCAGGCGTCCACCAGCGTCCGGGCCGCACTGGCGGCCAAGCTCGGCCTGCCGCCGAACCGGGTGGAGGTGGTCGCGCCCGACGTCGGAGGCGGCTTCGGGGTCAAGATCGTCCATCCGTGGCCGGAGGAGGTCCTGGTGTCGTGGGCGGCGATCACGCTGGACCGCGAGGTCAAGTGGGTCGAGGATCGCCGCGAGCACTTCATCGCCAGCGCCCACGAGCGGGGCCAGGCCCACCGGGTCCGAGTCGGCTTCGATGACGACGGTCGCCTGCACGGGCTCGAGGTGACGTTCTGGCACGACAACGGCGCGTACACGCCCTACGGGATCGTCGTGCCGATCGTCACGGCCACCCAACTGCTGGGCCCGTACAAGCCGGGCGGCTACCGGGTCGAGTTCCAGAGCTTGTACACGAACACCGTGCAGGTCACGCCCTATCGTGGCGCGGGCCGGCCGCAGGGCTGCTTCGTCATGGAGCGGGTCATGGACGCGATCGCGGCGGAGCTGGGGCTCGACCGGGCCGACGTGCGGGAGCGCAACTTCATCCGCCCCGACGAGATGCCCTACGACCACGGCCTGATCTTCCAGGACGGCCGCCCACTGATCTACGACTCCGGCGACTATCCGGCCGGCCTGCAGAAGCTGAAGAAGCTGGTCGGCTGGGACGAGTTCGACGGCTACCGCGCGCAGGCGCGGGCCGAGGGTCGGCGGGTCGGGATCGGCATCGCCTGCTACGTCGAAGGCACCGGCGTCGGCCCCTACGAGGGCGGTTGGGTCAAGGTCGAGACCGACGGAAGCGTCCTCGTGGCAACCGGGCTCACCACCCAGGGCCAAGGGCACCAGACGGCGTTCGCCCAGGTCGCCGCCGACATCCTCGGGGTGCCGCTCGAGCGTGTCACCGTGATCACGGGGGATACGCGGCGGTTCGGGTACGCCGTGGGGACCTTCGCGTCCCGCGCCATGGTGATGAGCGGCAACGCGATCGCGGCGGCGGCCCGCACGGTCCGCGAGAAGGCGCTGCGGATCGCCGGCGAGAGTCTCGAGGCCGATCCTCGCGACCTCGAGATCGTCGGTGGGGTCGTCCAGGTCCGCGGCGTCCCGACAGCGTCGATCCCGTTGTCGACCGTGGCCGTGCTGTCGAATCCGCTGCGATACGCCTTCGATGCGGAGTCCGCACGAGCCACCCAGTTCGCGATGCCGGCCGACCCGGACAAGCCGCCGGTCGCCGACGGGGACTCGCCGGGGCTCGAGGCGACCGGCTTCTACTCCCCGCCGCGGGCGACGTTCGCCAACGGCATGCACGCCGCGGTGGTCGAGACCGACCCGGAAACCGCCGAGATCCGCATCCTGCGGTACTGCGTCGTCCACGACTGCGGGACGCTGGTCAACCCGCGCATCGTCGAGGGCCAGGTGCACGGCGGGGTCGCCCAGGGCGTCGGCGGTGCGCTCTACGAGCGGATGGCCTACGACAGCGACGGCCAGTTGCTCAACGCGTCGTTCATGGACTTCCTCATGCCCTACTCGACCGAGGTGCCGACGATCGAGACCGACCACCTCGAGACACCCTCGCCACTGAACCCGCTGGGCATCAAGGGCGCCGGAGAGGCCGGCGTGATCCCCGGCATGGCCGTGCTCGCGTCGGCGATCTCCGACGCGGAGGGGTTCACGGTGACCCGGATGCCGATCTCGCCCAGCGAGCTGTTCCACCTGCGCCGTTCGCACGAGGAGGGCACCAGCCGATGAAGGTCAACGGTTCCGCCGTTCTGCACGCTCCGCGCGAGCGGGTCTGGGCGGCACTGCAGGACCCCGCCGTGCTGGTGCGGACCATCCCCGGCTGCCAGCAGCTCGAGCAGGTGGGCCCGGACTCGTACCGGGCGACGGTCATGGCCGGCGTGGCGTCGATCAAAGGCACGTACTCCGGTGACGTACGGCTGTCCGACCAGGCCGAGCCCGACTCGTTCATGCTGCACGCCTCCGGTGCCGGTGCGCCGGGAACGGTCAGCGCCGACGTGCGCGTGACCCTGGCCGGGGCCGACGACGGCACCACGCGGCTGGACTACGACGCCGACGCCGTCGTCGGCGGAGCCATCGGTGGTGTGGGACAACGGATGCTGGCCGGCGTCGCGAAGAAGACCGCCGGCGAGTTCTTCTCCGCCGTCGACGACGTGCTCACCGGCCGCGCCGAGCTCGCGCCGGCCGTCCCAGCGGCCGTCGGGCCGGCTGGAACGCCGGCAGCCGCGCCGGCGGTGTACACGGCGCCGCCCCGGCAGCGGCAGGCCGTGCCGGTGGGTGTGGTGCTGGCGGCCGTGGTCGTGGGCGCGCTGATCGCGCTGGCCGGGGTCGTGGTCGGCCGGCTGATCGCGTCATGACGCATCCACCGGCAGCCGGAGCCGGAGGAGTGTCCTGCCGCCGTCCGGGTGGGTGACGTCGAGCGTGCCCGCGAGCGCCTCGCCCGAAGACCAGCGGCGGGTGCTCGCCGTGCTCCACTACCTCCGTGCCGACCGCTGATGCGGCCTTAAGACCGCCTTAAGGCTGCTCTCCATCATCAGCGTGTGGACACGTTCGTGGTGCGGCTCTTCCCCGTCGGGGGAGTGGAAGGGCCGGAGCTACGGGGGGTGGTGTCCAGGGTGGCCAGCGGGAACAGCGCGCACTTCCACTCCGTGGAGGAGCTGGCCGCGTTCCTCGCCGATCCCCTCCGGGGGGAGGGGATCGACGAGGAACCCGCACGGTGACCGACGGAGTGTCACAATCGGGGCACTCCCGATCGCCCAGCGGCCCGAAGAGGTTTCGTGTCGACCGACTCCTCGGCTCCGCGCTCCGGCCAGGTGGGCCGGAGTCGCCTCGACGCTCGCCTGACGGCGGCCGCCGACCACCGACTCACGCTGGTCGTCGCCGGGGCTGGATACGGCAAGACGACACTGTTGCGCAACTGGCCGGCGCCGCTGCCGGTGGCCTGGCACACGATCGGCCCGGCCGACCGGGTCCCCGGTATCCTCGCCCGCCACATCGTCGATGCCCTGCGCCTGCGCGTACCTGACCTGTCTGCGGACCTGGTGGTGGCCGCGAGCAGGCTGCGCGGCCACGACGGCGACGAGGTCGGCCAGGCCGAGGCATCGGCGGCGGCGCTCGCGGAGGCACTCGAGGCCGTGTTGCGCCGGAGCACGGCGCTGGTGCTCGACGACGTCCACGAGATCGGGTCCGTCGCCGAAGTGTCCGGGTTCGTCGCCGCGCTGAGCCGGCAGGTCCCCACGGCGTTGAACCTGGTGCTGGTCAGCCGTGACCCGTTGCCGTTCCGCACCGCGCGTATGGTCGCCCACGGAGAGGCTGCGGAGCTGGGTGCTGCCGATCTCGCCTTCACGGTCGGTGATACCGAGG
>Ga0299914_10000320_pt1 | contig 28649 bp, 32 predicted proteins | sample RVTome_10_FD_201361 | JGI IMG/M metagenome (GOLD analysis project Ga0299914, IMG submission 201361) | Soil microbial communities from uranium-contaminated site in the Upper Colorado River Basin, Wyoming, United States - RVT153D57 (version 2) ... | reverse complement strand
GGTGGGGGACGGGCAGGCCTTCGCGATCTTCCGCGCCCCCGGCGCCAAGCTCTGGGTGTTGCCCATGCGGCGCCAGGGCGGGCAGTGGCGCCCGACGACGCTCCTGCCCTCGGTGCTGGTGCCGGACCTGGGGTAGTCCGCCAAACTCTCAATATCCTCTTTCTTTAGGAAAGGCTGCACTATCTTAAAAAAGAATTAAACAACAACTGGGACGAAATGTGCTTTCCTATGATCCATGAAGCGCCTCCTTGTCGGCCTCTCCGCCGCCAGCCTCATGCTCGGAGGTCTGGCCGTTGCCGTCAGCGCCAAGCCGGTCACGCTGACGGGGGGGAACCTGGTCCTCAGGCTCGACGGCAAGATCACGCCAAAGGCGCTGTCGAGGACGAAGCCGACCCCGATCACCTTCCGGCTCAGCGCCGATGTGCGGGCCAAGGACGGAGGTCATCCGCCAGCGGCGCGGATCTTCGACGCGGAAATCGACCGCAACGGCGCGCTCGACCCTGAGGGCCTCCCGGTGTGCCGGCGGCGGCAGCTCGTGGCGCAGACCACGGCCGGTGCGAAGCGTTCCTGCCGGGCCGCTCTCGTCGGGCAGGGATTCGCCGCGGCTGAGATCGAGTTCCCCGAACAGCCCGCCTTCGAGGCCCGGGGGCCGCTGCTCATCTTCAACGGTGGCGCGAAGGGAAGGGAAACGGTGCTCCTCGCTCACGTTTACGCGAACGTCCCGGCGCCGACCGCCTTCGTCACGCCCGTCAAGGTGACCGAGATCAACCGGGGGAAATACGGCCTGAGGGTCTACGCGAAGATCCCGGTCATCGCCGGGGGGAGCGGCTCGATGACCATGCTCCAGCTGACCAACCGGAAGATCTTCACCCACAAGGGGAAGAAGCGGAGCTATTTCCTGGCGCGATGCACGACAGGGCACCTCTTCGGCCGCGGCAAGCTCTCCTTCAGCGACGGAACCCGGCTGCTGGGAACGCTCAGCCTGCCCTGCACACCGAAGCGATGAGCGACGCGGCGCGCAGCATCGCCGCGCGGAGCGCCGGGCTCGCGGTCGCCCTGGTCCTCGCCATGGTCTGCTGGCCCGGCGCGTCGCCGGCGGCCGATTTGATCTCGGCCCCCGAAAGGTGCTCGCCGAAGACCGGCTGCTCGTTCAGCGCCACGACGTACTCGATGCTGACCGGCGAGTCTCCGACCATCGCCATGCCCCCTGTGCTCGACTTCCCTCACGACGTCGTCTCGTCCGGCCGGAGCGTTGACGGGAGGACGCTCTTCAGGTCCGCCCAGGTGGGGGCGGGCAAGTCGGCCGTCGTCGAAGGCGCCGAGTACCTCGACCCTGGCGTCTATCGCTTCATCTGCTCCATCCACAACTTCCCGACGATCTACGGGACGCGAATGGAGGCCGATCTCGTCGTGCTCGACGGCGGCGCGCCACCGAAGCCGCGCCCGACGATCGATCTCCGCCTGCCGCGCCAGTCCCTGGTGCGTGTCCTGCGGCAGGGTGGCCTGCGGGTGCTGGCGAGGGGCGACGGAACCGCGAAGCAGGTCAAGCTCATCGCTCGGATCGGCAAGCGGATCGTGGCCACCAAGGCGGGTGTCGCGCTCGGCTCGGAGACGTTCAAGCCGCTCAGGCTGCGTCTCCGACGCGACGCCCGCCGAGCGCTTCGCAAGCGCGGGTCGGCGGTCGTATCCCTGGTCGGGGCCGCCCGGTTCGGCGAGCCCAGGGCGCTGCGGCGCAGGTTGCGTTAGGGGCCGCATGCTTGTCCTTGCTCGGAAAGGCGATCATCGGGGCGGCACCGACGGCTGTCTCGGGAGGCTCGCCTGCTTGGCGATCGGCGTCGCCTTGGCGCTCTCCATCTGGCTTGCGCCAGCGGTCCCGGTCGCTGGCGCGGCGGTCGTCCGCGTCAAGGACGACTTCTTCTCACCGGCGCGACTCCGAGTCGAGAGGGGCGATCGCGTGATCTGGCGCTGGCGCGGCCGCTCGGCCCACAACGTCGTCGGCGCCGGCTGGAGGAGCCGGACGATGCGGCGGGGCTCCTACGCGCGCAAGTTTCGTCGAGTCGGAACCTACCGCTACCTATGCACCCTCCACCCGCGCATGCGCGGCCGAATAGTCGTACGTTCCTGAGATGGCCGAGAAGGATCTCTACGCGTCGCCCGCGGGTGCCGTCTACAGCGCCTATATGGAGCACCGCTGGCTCAGCCGGCTCGTTGCCCGCACCGTCTGGGGCGGCGACACGGCGCCCTACTACGAGGGTATGGAGGCGATCGGCGAAGTGCTGGAGGGCCGGACGATCGTCGACTGCCCCTGCGGCGCCGGCCCGGCCCTTCGCGCTGTGCCATCCGGGCGGCAGCTGCGGTACATCGCCGCCGACCTCTCGCCGGCGATGCTGAGACGAGCTCGTCGCCGGGCACGCGTTCGCGGCGTCGACGACGTCGAGTTCCTCCAAGCGGACGCCACCGATTTGCCGCTGTCAGCCTCGTGTGCCGACCTCTTCCTCTCCTTCTGGGGATTGCACTGCTTCGAGCGGCCGCGGGTGGCGATCGCGGAGGCGGCCCGCGTGCTCGTCTCCGGCGGCCGTCTCGCCGGCGCCTCCTTCGTGCGCGGCGATGCCCTGCGCCAGCGCCTCCTGATCCGCCCCGGGCACGGCGCCTTCGGCGCAGTGCCGACGGAGGAGGAGGTGGTGGACGGACTGGCTGCCGAGGGCCTGCTGCTCACCGCCAGCTCACGTTCCGGACCATTTCTCTTCTTCGACGCGAGGGCCGCATAGCGGCAGGCCTCCTGCCGCGGCGCCGGCAACGGCTATTCTCGAACGATGCGTGCCCTGCCGGGAAGGAGCTCACGCAGCTCGCTTGTCGAGACGCCGGCCTCGGTCACTCGCGACAGCGTCGCGGCCGAGCAGCGGCGACGCATACTCCGTGCCGTTGCCGAGCTCGTCGCGAAGCGAGGGTACGATGCCGTCAAGGTCGACCTGATCGTCAAGCGGGCCAGGGTCAGCTTCAAGACCTTCTACGCTCACTTCGCGGGCAAGGATGAGTGCTTTTTGGCTGTTTTCGACACCGCCGCCGCCGTCGCCGCGAGGTCGATGAGGGCGGCGGTCGCCGAGGCGGGCGACTCGTGGCCCCGTCAGGTCGACGCCGCCCTCCGCGCCCTCTTTTCCCTGGTTACCGCCGACCCCTCGATGGCTCGCGCCTGCCTGGTCGAGTCCCTGACCGCCGGCCCGCCCCTGATCGCTCGCTACGAACGGGCCCTTGGAGATTTCGCCGCGCTGCTCGAGCCGGGCCGCCGCCTCAGCGCCCACGAGGCCGATCTTCCGCCGACTCTCGACGACACGGTCGCCGGCGCGGTTTCCTGGTTCCTCTACCAGCGCCTTGTCGTCGGCGAGATCGACGAGTTGCGGCGACGCCGGCCAGAAGCGCTCGAGTTCGTCTTGCGCCCATACCTGGGCGAGCGCGAGGCGCGTGCCCAGGCAAGGGCGCTCGCGGCCATTGGATCGGGCGACGACGCGGCCTGAAGGACCATGGGAGAGCGTGAGCGGATTCGGGAGGCGGCGTTCGAGCTGGTCCTCGAGCGAGGTTGGAGGGAGGTGACCGAGGAGTCGGTGGCCGAGCGAGCCGGCCTCGATCCGGCTGTGTTCGAGCGCAGCTACGCGGACGTGGAAGAGTGCCTGCTCGCCGTCTACAACGAGGCGGCTGCGGAGATGATGGCCAGGGTCGCCGATGCGGTCGCGGCGGAGGAATCCTGGTTGGAGCAAATGCGCGCCCTGGGGCAGGCGATCTTCGAGTTCCTGCTCGAGGACGAGCGTCGGGCGCGCTTCTTCGTCGTCGAGGTCGTCTCCGGCGGCGATCGGGTTCGGCTCGCCCGTGAGCGGGACCTGAAGGAGATCTGCGCCCAGATCGATCGCGGTCGCTTCGAGCTCGACGACCCGGACTCGGTGGGTCCCGACACCGCGCAGGCTGTCGCCGGCGCGGTCTTCCTCCGCGTCTCTCGCAAGGTGATGGCGGGCGACTTCCAGGGTCAGGGCGCCGTCGAGATCGTTCCCGAGCTGATGCACTCGCTGGTCCTGCCGTACCTCGGCGAGGAAGCGGCGATCGCCGAGCTCCACAGGCCCCCGCCCCCGCCTCCACCCGTGCCCACCCGCCGTGGCTGAGCCAGGGGCTCCGTCGGGGGACGCCGCGGAGCTCGGCCCCCTGCCGGCCGGCCACCATGGGCTCTCTTCCGAGCAGGTCGCCGAGTCCCAGCGGGAGCGCCTGCTCGCTGCGGTGGCGCACGTCGCGGCGGCCCGCGGCTACGGCGAGACGACGATCACCGAGATCGCCCGCACCGCGGCCGTCTCCAACCGCGTCTTCTACGCCAACTTCGCCACCAAGGAGGAGGCCTGCCTGGCCACCTTCAATGCCATCGTCGTCCACCTCGAGGAGCTGATCTCCAGCGCCGTCGAATCCGAGCCGGATTGGCCCCGCAAGACGATCGCCGCCCTTCGGGTCACCCTCGAGCTCTTCGCCACCGAGCCCGACCTCGGCCGCCTTTGCCTGATCGTGCCGCTCGCCGCGACGCCCGCGATCGGCTCGCGCTTCCGCGAGGCGCTCTCCACCGCGCTTCCATACCTCCGGGCGGGTCGGGCCGCCCGCCCGGACGCGGAGTCCCTGCCTCCCTTCACCGAGGACGGGATTCTCGGCGGCCTGGTCACCATCATCGCCCGATCGCTGCGAGGTGGCTCTCCGCCGCTCGAAGCGCTCCTCCCCGACCTCGTCGAGTTTGCCCTCAGCCCGTACCTGGGGGCGCAGGAGGCGAGGCGGATGGCCGAGCGCTCCTCGTAGGGCGTCAGCTGTGCGGCGGCGCCGCCATGAACTCCACTCGGTGGCCGCCCGGCATGGTGAGGAAGGCGCGGGGCTCGCCCCAGAGCTCGCGGTGGCGCTCGGGGGCGTGGCCGGCCCGCTCGAGGGCGGCGAAGGTGGCCTCGAAGTCCTCGACGGCGACGGCGGCGTGGCCGAGGGCCGGCACGGTCGCCGCCTCGGAATGGATCAGGTGGATCTGGGTACCGGCGCGCTCCAGCCAGGTGACGTAGCCGCCCAGCTCCTCCGGCGCCTCGACGCGGGCGAAGCCGAGCAGCGCCCAGCAGGCGACGCACTCCTCGACCGCGTCGGGATGGACCTCGAGCGAGACGTGGTGGAGCATCAGGGTCGCTCCTCTCCCCTTGCGCGGCGCAAGCGCTGCAGGTCGGTGAGATCCTCCGGTCGGCCCCCCTGCTCCTTGAGGGCGACGAGGTCGCCGAAGCCCACGACCCTTACCCGGAGGCCGCCGATCTCCGCCGTGACGGCGCCAGGTGCGAGCTTCCCCCAGAGGCCCTCCGCGCCGATCCACTGCATCACGTCGAAGCGTCCCAACCGTGTGCGCAGGACCCAGTTTCCGCCCAGCGCGAGCGCCGCGATGATGACGAAGTCGACTCCCTCGGCGACGAGGGCCTCGAGGATTCCCTGGATGTCGAGCTCAGCCACCGCGCTGGCGGCGCCCCGCCTCGGCGACACGCGACATGAACCTGGACAGCTCGAAGACCTGTTCCACGCGCTGCGCGGGCGTCAGCTCCAGGTAGTCCCGGCGCAGCGCCGCGCGCTCTGCCTTGCCGTCAGGCGTCCAGTTCCCGGTCAGCCTCTTCGTCGCCACCGCCAAACCGTACACCCGCCAGCCGCGGCGCGAATCTGCATTTACCCGCGTCCAGGCGGAGCGATCGCGGATCGTCAGAGCAGCAGGGAGGCGAGGGCGGCGAGGACGACGATGGCGGTGGTCCAGGTGACCGCCTCGGCGACGATCTCCATGTCGAGGCCGTAGGCGTGGGCGATGACGAGGGAGTTGAGGCCGGAGGGCATCGCCGAGAGCAGGCGGTAGGCGGCGGGCAGGTCGATCAGGGGCGCCGCCAGCAGCATCAAGAGGGCGGGGACGACGGCGAGGCGGGCGACGACGGTGAGGGCCACCGGACGGGTGAGGGGCGGCGGCATCGGCAGCTCGCCGTGCTCGGCGTTCTCGGCCAGGGTGGCGCCGACGGCGAAGAAGCCGATCGGCAGGATGGCGACGATCAGCGCCTGGGAGGCGTCGACGAGGACGTCGGGCGCCAGCGCCTCGGGCGCGAGCAGGCCGGCGATCGCGGCGTAGAGGGGCGGGTTGCGGGTGAAGAAGGCGGCGACGCGCTGGCGCGGCGTTTCCCCCGCCCTGGTGCCGAAGGCGGCGCCGACGGCGAAGGCGCCGAGCAGCAGGCAGGGGCCGGTGACGAGCACGTCGTAGAGCACCGCGGTGGAGAGCTCGCCGCGGCCGAGCAGGGCAACGGTCAGCGGGTAGCCGAGGTAGCCGGTGTTGACGCTGAGCACGCAGCAGACGACGGCGCCGACCTGGTGGCGGGCCAGGTTCAGAACGCGGCTCGCCACCCACCAGGCGAGCACGGCCCCCAGCGAGGAGGCGACGATGCCCAACGCCAGCCCGATCCCCTGGTCGACCTCGATCTCGCTGGCGGCGACGTTGAAGAAGATCACCGGCGGCAGCAGCACGTAGAGCAGCAGCGTCAGCGAGCGCCGCGAGGCGCGCGCCGCCCCCGCCGGCCAGCGCCGCTCGGCAGCGACGCCGACCGCGACAGCGATGACGATCGCGGCAGTTGTAAGCAGGACCCCGATCGCGGCACCCTATGCCGGGGGCCTCACCCGCCGCGGAGGGCAAACTCGACCGGTCGCGCTCTTTACCACCGTATGCGTGGGTCAACTCGACAGTCGAGCGCTGATAGCTGAGCGGTCCAACCTGTTGCGCCATCTCCCGCGGACAGGACCCGCGGGCCGAGGCGCTATGCGTACAGCGCCTCGATCTCCGCCTCGTACTTGCGCTCGATCGGCCGCCGCTTCAGCTTCATCGTCGGGGTCAGCTCTTCGCCGCCCGGCTCCCACTCGCCCGGGATGACCTTGAAGCGCTTGATCTGCTCGACCCGCGAGAGCCGCTGGTTGGCCTCCTCGACCGCGGCGGCGACCTCCGCGGCGATCGCCGGGTCGTCCTCGGCGGCGCCGCGCATCGCCAGCGTTTCCAGGTCGAGGGTGATCAGGGCGACGTTGTAGGGGCGGTTGTCGCCGATCGCCACCACCTGCGCGACCAGGGTAGAGGCTGCCTTCACCTTGGCCTCGATGTTGGCCGGCGACATGTTCTTGCCCCCCGCGTTGATGATCAGCTCCTTCTTGCGGTCGACGATCTTCAGGTAGCCGGCCTCGTCGAACTCGCCGACGTCGCCGGTCAGCAGCCAGCCGTCCTCGGTGAAGGCTTCCGCCGTCTTCTCGGGCATGTTGCGGTAGCCGGGCATCACCTGGGCGCCGCGCACCATCACCTCGCCGTCGTCGGCCAGCTTCACCTCCACCCCCGGGACCGGCGGCCCGACCGTGCCCGGCCGTATCCCGCCGGGCGGGTTGAGGGTCGTCACGGCGCTGGACTCCGACATGCCCCAGGTCTCGCAGATCTCGATCCCCATCGCGAGGAAGAATTCGAGCACCTCGGGCGGCGTCGGGGCGGCGCCGACGATGAACGATTCGACCTCGTCGAGGCCCAGGGCCTGGCGGACTTTGGCGAAGACCAGCTCGTCGGCTTTGTCCCATTCGGCCTGCAGCTCGGGGGGGATCTCGCCCTCCATGTAGGCGGCCACCTTGCGCCGCCCGATCTCCATCGCCCACTCGGTGGCCTTGCGTTTCTCGGCGTCCTGCTCGGCCGCCATCGCGCCCTCGAGCACGGCCTTCAGCTTCTCCCAGATGCGCGGCACGCCGCCCCAGGCGGTCGGCTTCACCTCGATCGTGTAGGCGACCATCTCGCGCGGGTTGGGGCAGCAGTAGACCGTGTTGCCGTAGATCATCTGCCCGTAGAGGCCCGCCCAGCGGTCGGCGATGTGGGCGGTGGGCAGGAAGGAGATGCCGCGCCCGCCCGCCGCCACCGGGCGCACCTGGTCGCAGGCCCGCCAGACGGCGAGCATGTTGGCGTGCGTGAGCTGCACGCCCTTGGGCGGCCCGGTGGTGCCGGAGGTGTAGATCAGGCAGAGCACGTCGTCGGGCTCCACCGCGCGCCAGCTGGCCTCGAAGTCGAAGCCGGGGTCGCCCATCGCCTCCAGCTCGGCAAGCGAAATTGGGGGCCGATGGGCCGATACGTCAAGCCCATCTTGACCTATCGGCCCATCGGCCCCGGGGGCCTGGGTTGCGTCGCCGTCGATCACGACTACGTGCTCGAGGCTCTCGACCTTCTCGCGGACGGAGAGCACGAGGTCGAGGAAGGCCTGCTCGGTGACCATCACGCGGTTGCCGGCGTCGGCGACCACGTACTCCACCTGCTCGGGCGAGGAGGTGTTGTAGACCGAGAAGCAGGCCGCCCCGGTGTGCATCGCGGCGCAGTCGGTGAGGTGCAGGGAGGGCCGGTTGACCAGCATGAAGCCGATCGTGTCGCCGCGCCCCAGGCCGAGCGCGGCGAGCCCGGCGGCGCGCCGGCGCGCCGTCTCCGCGTACTCGGCGAAGCTCGCCTCGTAGTCGCTGTCCTTGAGCCGCAGCGCCGGGCTACCGGCCAGCTGAGCGGCGGTGAGCTGGAACGCCTCGCACATCGTCGCGGCCGACAGGGCGTCGGGTCGGGCGCTCGTATCGGCCTGCGCGGTCTCGAGTGGCTTCACTTCGTCTCCTCCCTAGATTCCAATCCGGAACACCATGGTTCCGGATTGCGCCGCGACGTGCAAGCCGGTCAGCCGAAGAGCGACGCGGCGGCCTGCTCGGCGACCTCGACCAGGGGCTGGGGGACGACGCCGAGGGCGACGGTCGCGGCGGCGGCGAGGAGCGCCGGGGCGACCAGGTAGGCGCGGCGGCCGGCGGCGGCGTCGACCGGGTCGGCCTCGGGGGAGGCGCCGGCGATCGCCGGGCTCGCCGCGGCGGGGTCGGCCTCCGGGCGCATCCACATCGCCGCGACGACGCGCAGGTAGTAGGCGAGCGAGATCATCGTGCCGACGGCGATGAAGACGGCGAGCCAGGTGTAGTCGCCCTCGACCAGGGCCTCGATCAGGTAGAGCTTGCCGATGAAGCCGACCGTGGCCGGCAGGCCGGCCAGGCCGAGCATCGCGATCGTCAGCGGCCAGGCGAGCAGCGGGCGCTCGGCGCCGAGGCCGCGCACGGCGCGGATGTCGTCGCCGTAGGGGGTTTCGCGCTCGCGGGCGACGAGGACGGCGAAGGCGGCGAGGTTCATGAAGAGGTAGCCGGCCAGGTAGAAGACCAGCGCCGCGACGCCGGCCTCGCTGGCGACGACGAGGCCGCCGAGCACGTAGCCGGCCTGGGCGACGCCGGAGTAGCCGAGCAGGCGCTTCAGCGAGTCCTGGCCGAGGGCGCCGACGTTGCCGACGACGATCGAGATCGCCGCCAGCACGGCGAGCGCCGGCTGCCACTCGGCCGCCTGCGGCGCCAGAGCGACGTCGAAGAAGCGGACGAAGACGGCGAAGGCCGCCGCCTTGGTCGCCACGGCCATGAAGGCGGTGACCGGCGTCGGCGCCCCCTCGTAGACGTCCGGCGTCCACTGGTGGAAGGGGGCGATCGAGGCCTTGAAGGCGAGCCCGACGGCGACCAGGGCGATGCCGACGAGGACCAGCGGGTCGCCGAGCACGCCCTCCCGCGCGATCCCCGCGGCGATCCCGGCGAAGCCGGTCGAGCCCGAGCCGCCGTAGAGGAAGGCCATGCCGTAGAGCAGCGTCGCCGAGCCGAGCGAGCCGACGATCAGGTACTTGAGCCCCGACTCCAGCGAGCGCTCGCGGCGCAGGTTGCCGGCGCAGAGGACGTAGAGCGGGATCGAGAGGATCTCGATCGCGACGAAGAAGCTGACCAGGTTCTGTGCCTGCGCGAGCAGCACCATGCCCAGCACCGAGCCGAGCAGCAGCGCGTGGTACTCGCCCGAGCCGACCTGCTCGGCGGCCGGCTCGCGGATCGAGAGCAGCACGGCGCAGGCGGCGGCGAGGATCGCGATCAGCGAGATCGAGATCGCCAGCTCGTCGAGCCGCAGGGCGCCGGAGACGAGGCTGGTCGAGTCCCCCCACTGCCAGATCAGCAGGCCGGCGGCGGTGGCGAGGACGGCGAGCGTGAGCGCCGGCGCGGTCCGCTGGAAGGGCCTGAAGACAGCGCTGAGCAGGACGACGCAGAGGCCGGCGGTGAGCGCGAGGACCGGCGAGAGCGCCGCGTAGTCCATCTCCGGGGCGTGGAAGCTCACCGGGCGACCTCAGTCGTGGGGGCCGTTGGAGGGGTCTCCCAAAACGCAGCTCCGCGGAGTTGCGGATGTTGCTCTCCCGAACGAACTGGCCGCGTCGTGCTGAGTGTTTTGGGAGACCCCTCCAACGGCCCTTCGATTGCCGTCACGGACTTCGCTACCGAGCTGTCGGTGCGACTGAGGATCAGCTGGGGGTAGAGCGCCAGGCCGAGGATGCAGACGACCAGGGGTACGAGCACGGCTCCGTCGCGCCAGTCGATCTCGCGGGATTCGACACCGTCGGGGCGGCGATTGTGCATGGTGCGCTGGTAGAGGCGGAGGGAGTAGAAGGCGGCCAGGGCGACGCCGGCGATCGCCACGCAGGCGAAGACGATCTTCGAGTCGAAGAGGCTGTTGAGGATGTAGAACTCGCCGACGAAGTTGGCCGAGCCGGGCATCGCCAGGGTCGCCAGGGTGACGATCAGGAAGAGGGCGGCGAGCACCGGGGCGCGCATCGCCATGCCGCCCATCTCGCGCAGGTCCTCCGTGCCCGAGCGCTCGGCGAGGATCGCGACGATGACGAGCAGCGGCGCCACGACGAGGCCGTGGTTGACCATCTGCAGCACGGCGCCGTCGGCGCCGTCGGCGCGCAGGGCGAAGATGCCGGCGGTGATGAAGCCGAGCTGCGCCACCGAGGAGTAGCCGGCGACGAGCCGCACGTTGGTCTGGGTGAAGGCCATCACCGAGCCGTAGAGGATCGAGGCCAGGGCGACGACCAGCACCACCTCCTGGAACTCGACCGTGGCGTCGGGGAAGAGCGGCAGGACGACGCGCAGGAAGCCGTAGGCGCCGACCTTGGCCAGCACGCCCGAGAAGACCGCCAGCACCGGCAGCGGCGCCGCCCGGTAGGCGTCCGGCATCCAGCCATGCAGCAGGAAGGCCGGCATCTTGACCAGGAAGGCGACGGCGAAGAACCAGAAGATCCAGCGCTGGCTGCCCTCGCCGAGCGGCTGCCGGGCGAGCTCGGCGATCGAGAAGGTGAGGTCGCCGCCGTCGGCGGCGATGATGCCGGTGGCGATCGCCGCGACCAGCATCAGCAGCGAGCCGACCAGCGTGTAGACGATCATCTTCAGCGTCGCCGCAGCCGCCGTCGGGCCGCCCTCGCGGTCGCTTCCCCAGGCGCCGAAGAGGAAGTAGAACGGCACCAGCATCAGGTCGAAGAAGAGGACGAAGAGGAGCAGGTCCTGGGCGAGGAACGCCCCCAGCGTCGCCGTCTCGCCGAGCAGCATCATCAGGAAGAAGAGGTGCGGGCGCTCCTGCTCGCGGAAGGCGGCGAAGGCGGTGCCCGCCGTCCAGAGCACCGCGGTGAGCAGGATCAGGAAGAGGTTGAGGCCGTCGATTCCGAGGCTGTAGGAGACGCCGAGGCCGGGGATCCACTCGACCTCGACGGTGTTCTGCAGGCCCGCGGCGCCGCTGTCGAAGCCGGCCACGGCGGCGATCGCCAGGGCCAGGGTCACGGCCGTTCCCAGCGTCGCCCACCAGCCGGTCAGCCGCCGCGGCACGAGCAGGCCGAGCAGGCCGAAGGCGAGCGGCGTCCAGAGCAGCGAGTTGGTCATCGTTCCGCCGTCCACCGGGCGACGTGAAGCGCCAGGCATGCGCATGCGAATTGCCCGGTCATGAGCTGCTCAGCAGGAAGTAGAGGGCGAGGCCGGCGAAGCCGACGACGAGGAGCAGCGCGTAGCCGCGCACGAAGCCGCTCTGCGCGAGCCGCACGACGCGTCCGCCGGCGCCGACCGCGTCCTCGGTGCCGCTGACGAGCCCGTCGACGACGAGGCGCTCGAAGGTGCGGTCGGCGAAGCGGCCGACCGCCAGCGCCGGGCGCACGACGAGCAGGCCGATCGCCTCGTCGAAGTACCACTTGTGGAGGCAGAGCAGGTAGACGGGGCGGAGGCGCTCGCGGAAGCGCGCCGGCAGCTCCGGCCGCCGCACCCAGAGCACGTAGGCGGCGCCGATGCCGAGCAGCGAGATCAGCCCGCCGATCCCCAGCCCGCGCCACTCGGCGCCGACGCTGGGGTGGATGTGGCTCAGCTCGGAGTCGGCGAAGACCGGCTCCAGCCAGGCGAAGAGCACGTCGTCGACGCCCGGCACCTGGATCAGCCCGGCGAAGAGGGCGCCGAAGCCGAGCACGCCCATCGCCACCGCCATCGTCCAGGAGCGCTCGGCGATGTGGTGCTCGGCGCCGGGGAAGCCGACCGCGGCGTCCTCGCGCTCCTCGTTGGCCGGGTTGATCGGCGGCCCGTGGTACAGCTCGCCGGTGTCGATCAGGTGCTGGGCCTCCGGGCAGGGCCTGCCGGGCAGCACGCGGAAGATGAGCCGGAAGGTGTAGATCGCGGTGAGGAAGGCGCCGACGTAGCCGCCGATCGCCATCCACTCGTAGACGCCGCCCCGCGCCGTCGCGTAGTCGAGGATCGAGTCCTTGGAGAAGAAGCCGGAGGTGAAGGGGAAGGCCGCCAGCGCGAGGCCGCCGATCACCAGCATCAGCGAGGTGAAGCGCATCGCCCGCCAGAAGCCGCTCATCCGGTCGATGTCCTGGCGGTTGGCCATCGCGGCGATGATCGAGCCGGCCGCCATGAAGAGCAGCGCCTTGAAGAAGGCATGCGTCATCAGGTGGAAGAGGCCGGCCGAGAAGGCGCCGATCGAGACGCCCATGATCATGTAGCCGATCTGGCTCATCGTCGAGTAGGCGATCGCCCGCTTCAGGTCGGTCATCGCGATCGCGATCGTGCCGGCGACGAGCAGCGTCGCCAGCCCCGTGAAGGCGGCGATGTCGGCGGCGGTCGGGGCGAGGTCGAAGAGCGGGTGGGCGCGGGCGATCAGGTAGACGCCGGCCGTCACCATCGTCGCCGCGTGGATCAGCGAGGAGACCGGCGTCGGGCCCTCCATCGCGTCGGGCAGCCAGGTGTGCAGCGGCAGCTGCGCCGACTTGGCGAAGGCGCCGAGCAGGAGCAGCAGGCAGATCGCCGTCACCGTCCACTCGCCGCGCTCGAAGGCCTCGGGCGCCCGCGCGAAGACCGTCTCGTAGTCGAAGCTGCCGAGCTGCTGGAAGATCAGGAAGGCCGCCAGGACCAGGCCGATGTCGCCGACGACGTTGATCACGAAGGCCTTCATCCCCGCCGCGGTCGCCGTCGTGCGCCGGTACCAGAAGCTGATCAGCGCGTAGGAGGCGAAGCCGACGAAGGCCCAGCCGACGATGAGCAGCACGAAGTTGCCGGCGAGGACGAGCAGCAGCATCGAGAAGACGAAGAAGTTGAGGTAGCTGAAGAAGCGGTGGTAGCCCTCGTCGGAGGCCATGTAGCCGAAGGAGTAGAGGTGGATCAGCGTGGAGACGCCGGTGACGACGAGGACCATGAAGGCCGAGAGCGGGTCGAGGTAGATGCCCAGCTCGATGTCGAGGCCGGCGACCGAGGCGTAATCCCAGAGCGAGGAGGCGTGGTGGCGCGCCTCGGGGTGCTCGCCGAGCAGGCTGACGAGCGCCGCGACGCCGCAGGCGAAGGCGAGCCCGATCGCGGCGGTGCCGATCGCGCCGGCGGCGCGCGCCGGCAGCGCCCTGTAGCCGATCGCGATCGCGATCGAGCCGAGCAGGGGGAAGAGCAGGACCAGCCAGGCCCAGGCGGTGGCGCTCACGGTCAGCCACCCCCCTTCCGGTGCGCTTTATGTACGTATAGGGAGCAAAAGGCGCACCGGAAGCTCATCCGCGCAGCTCCCTCAGCTCGTCGACGTCGAGCGGCAGCCGGCGGCGGTAGATGGCGACGATCAGGCCGAGCCCGATCACCACCTCACAGGCGGCGACGACCATCACCACGATGGCGAAGATCTGCCCGTCCTGGTTGCCGAGCATGCGGCTGAAGGCGACCAGCGCCAGGTTGCCGGCGTTGAGCATCAGCTCCAGGCAGAGCAGGATCACGATCGGGCTGCGCCGGGTGAGGATTCCGGTGGCGCCGACCGCGAAGAGCAGGGAGGAGAGGACGATGTACCACTCGGTGCTCATGCGGAGCCCCCTGCGGGCGGCACCGCCGGAACCTCCCCTGGACGCGCCTGCGGCGCTGAGTGTCCAGGGGAGGAACCGGCGGTGCCGCCGGGCGTGCGCTCGGCGGAGGTCGGGTCAGGTCCGGCGGGAACTCCCGGCGAATGCCGGCCCGACGGACCTGACCCGACCTCCGCCCGCTTGCCGGCGAGCACCACCGCGCCTACGGCGGCGAGGAGAAGCAGGATGGACGCGGCCTCGAAGGCGAGCAGGAAGCGCTCGAGCAGGAGCTTGCCGATCGCGGCGGGGTCGCCGAAGCCGGCGGCGACCTCGGGGCCGTCGCCGCCGAGGGCGAGCAGGGAGGAGCCGAGCACGGCGATCGAGAGCTCGACGAAGAGGGCGGCGCCGAGCAGGGGGGTGAGGAGGCGCTGGCCGGGGATCGGGTCGAAGGCCGACTCTTCGTCGCCGCCGACGTAGGCGACGACGAAGACGTAGAGGACCATCACCGCGCCGGCGTAGACGACCACCTGGGCGGCCGCGACGAAGGCCGAGCTGAGCAGCAGGAAGAGCACCGCCAGCGAGAAGAGGTGGACGATCAGCGCCAGCACGCCGTAGAAGGGGTTGCGCTGGGCGACGACGCCGATCGCGCCGCCGAGGGCGCCGAGCGCGGCCGCGAAGAACAGCGTCTCTTCCACTACTCGCCCTCCGCCCGCAGCGGCGTGCGCTCGATCGGCTCGGCGAGCAGCATCTCCTTGGTGAAGATGAGGTTCTCGCGGTCGTAGTCGGCTATCTCGTAGTCGTGCCCCATCGTGATCGCGTCGAAGGGGCAGGCGATCTCGCAGTAGCCGCAGAAGATGCAGCGTGAGAGGTTGATCTCGTACACGGCGGCGTAGCGCTCGCCGGCGGAGACCCGCTCGCCGGGGAGGTTCTCGGCGGCGACGACGCGGATGCAGTCGGCCGGGCAGGCGGCGGCGCAGAGCGAGCAGCCGACGCACTTCTCCAGCTCCGTGTCCTCGAAGCGGTGCAGCTTGTGGCGCCCCCGGAAGCGCGGGTAGACCGGCGTCTTCTCCTCCGGGTACTGGATCGTCAGCGGTCCCTCGACCAGCCGCGCCATCGTCGTCTTCAGCCCGCGCAGCGTCTCGCCGAAGGCGCGGTAGGCGCCGCCGAGCCCGCCCGGCTCGGGCGCTCGCTGCACCTCGACCACGTCCCGGTCCTTCAGGTAGGGGAACTCAGCCACGCCCCCTCCTCCCTTGGCCCCTTGTGCGTCTATCTGACGCATGGGGGGACACGCGCGCCCTCACAGGACCACCACCAGGACCGCGGTGACGAGGGCGTTGAGGGTGGCCAGCGGCAGCAGCACCTTCCAGCCGAGGCTCATCAGCTGGTCGTAGCGCAGGCGCGGCAGCGTCGCCCGCACCCAGATGAAGAGGAGGACGAGGGTGAGCATCTTGGCCAGCATCCAGACCGGGTCGAGGAAGCTCGGGCCGGGGCCCATCCAGCCGCCCAGGAAGATCGCCGCGGCGACGCCGGAGACGACGAGGATCTCCATGTACTCGACGAGCAGGAAGGTGCCGAAGCGCATGCCGCCGTACTCGGTCATGAAGCCCTGGACGAGTTCCGCGTCGGCCTCGGGCATGTCGAACGGCGTGCGGCTCGTCTCGGCGAAGCCGGCCAGCATGAAGACGAGGAAGCCGACCGCCTGCGGCACGACGAACCACATCGCCCCCTGGGCGTGGACGATGTCGACGAGGGAGAGCGAGCCGCCCATGACGATCGCGCCGAGCAGGGCGAGGCCCATCGCCACCTCGTAGGAGATCAGCTGGGCGGCGCCGCGCATCGCGCCGAGCAGGCTGTACTTGGAGCCCGAGGCCCAGCCGCCGAGCAGCACGCCGTAGAAGGCGATCGAGCCGACCGCGAAGAAGTAGAGGATGCCGATCGGCACGTCGATCCCGTAGAGGCCGACGCCGCCCTGCACGTCGCCCCAGGGGATGATCGCCAGGGCCAGCACGCCGGAGAGCACCGGCAGCACCGGGCCGAGGACGAACAGGGTCGGGATCGCGTTGGCTGGCCTGAAGGCCTCCTTGGAGAGCAGCTTGCCGACGTCGGCGAGCGGCTGCAGGATGCCGAAGGGGCCGACGCGGTTGGGGCCGTAGCGGTGCTGGAAGCGGCCGATCAGCTTGCGCTCCAGGACCGTCATCAGCGGCAGGACGGCGAAGACGACGCCGAAGATGACGAGGCTCTTGACGACCATGATCCAGGTCGCTTCGACGAAGGTCGTGTCGGCGAGCGGCAGCATCAGGCGCCGGCCTTCTCGATCGTCACGCCGACCGGCGAGCCGTTGAGCAGCGCGTTGGCGTTGGCCTCCGCCACACCCTCGAGCAGGAAGCAGACCCCCTCGGGCACCCGTTCCCGGATCGCCACCCGCGCATTCACGCTCGTGTCGTTCCGCGACACCGTCACCTCATCTCCAGCTTTCAACCCGAGCTTCTCGGCGTCGACCAACGAAACCTCGACGCGCTGCCGCGGCTGCAGGAAGCGCAAGGGGGGATTGAGCTCCGTGATCGGTCCTGCCCAGAGATCCCGATACGTAGAGAGGGCAAGCGTCCCTGAGGGGCCCGTGGGGCCCGACTCGCCGGACACTCTGCCCGAGGCGCCCTCCTCTCCCGCGGCAGCCCCTTCGCCTCCTCGCCGAGCGGCGTCCGCCGAGGCGGGCCTCACGGACCCCCCCGCCTCTTGCCAGCGAATGCCCCGACCACCGATGTCGGAGTCCGTAATCCCCGCGTAGAACGGAACAGCTTCGGTGAGCGCCGCGAAAGCCGAGGGCTGGGATGAGATGCCGGTGTCGTGGCCGAGGGCGAGGGACAGCTCGGCGAGGACGCCCCAGTTGGGGCGGATGTCGCCGGGGCGCGAGGCGCTGGGGCGGACCCGCTGCAGGCGTCCGTCGGGGTGGGTGACGGTGCCGTCCTTCTCGGCGTGCGTCTCGAGCGGGAAGACGACGTCGGCCATCGCGGTGGTGGCGTTCTCGAAGGTCGAGAAGCAGATCACCTGCTCGGCCCGGGCGAGGGCGCTCCTCCAGGCCTCCGTGTCGGGGAAGTCGCGCAGCGGGTCGACGCCGAAGAGCAGGAGCGTCTTCAGCTCGCGCGCCTCCAGCGCGGCGCGGATCTCCTCGGTCCCCATCCCGACCGCTCTCGCATTCGCCGTCTCTGTGACGGTCGATGCGGGAGCGGTCAGGCCCGGGCCGGCGTCGGGCAGGCAGCCGGCCTCGCGCAGGCCGCGCGCGTTGGTCAGCTCCGGGACCTCGAGCAGGCCCGAGCCGTCCTTGGCGGCGAGGTCGAGCGCGGCGGCCACGTCGAGGAGGGCCGCGACCGCGCCCGCCCCCTCGCGCCCAATCCGGTCCCCCCAGACGACCACGACGCTCGCCGCCCCCCGCAGCGCCTCAGCCACCCCCTCGACCCACCGCCGACGGGCCGATACGTCGAGGTCGCCTTGACTTTTCGGCCCGTCGGCCCTGAGGGTTGCCGCCAGGTCGGCGAGGAAGCGGGTCGCGCCCCCGGGCGCGTAGCGCCGCACCGCGGCGGCGCCGCCGTCGAGCGCCGTCGGCGCCTCGGTGGCGACCGCCAGCCTGGCGCCGCCCCGGCGGATCGCCTTGCGGATGCGCAGGTCGAGGATCGGGCTCGAGTGCAGCGGGTCGGTGCCGAGCAGGAGGATCGCCTCGGCCGCGTCGATGTCGCGCACCGCCGCCGAGATCGCCGGCTGGGCCAGCCGCACCAGCGCCTCGCGGCTGGCACCGCGCGAGGGGCGCGAGTCGACGTGCGGGGAGCCGAGCGCCTCGCGCACGATCCGCTGCACCAGGTACCCCTCCTCGTTCGAGGCGTCGCCGACGATCGCCGCCACGCCGCCGCTCGTCGGCGACTGTCGAGTTGACCCACCTATTCGGTGGTCAAATCGACGGCCTGTCGAGTTGCCGAGCATCTCGGCGGCCCTGGCGATCGCCTCGTCCCACTCGACCTCGGCGCCGCCGCGCAGGCGCGGGCCGCGGATCCGCTCCTCCGCGTCGAACATCTCGAAGCCGTAGCGGCCACGGTCGCAGAGCCAGCCGTCGTCGACGTCGGGGTTGTCGCGGGCGACGACCCGCTTGACCCGCTCGTCGCGGACGGTGAAGGCGACGTTGCACTGGCTCGGGCAGAGCGTGCAGATCGAGCCGGCCTGCTCGATGTCCCAGGGCCGGGCGCGGAAGCGGTAGGTGTAGCTGGTCAGCGCCCCGACCGGGCAGAGGTCGGTGATGTTGCCGTGAAAGGGGGCGACGTAGGGGCGGTCGTCGAAGGTGCCGACGAAGCTGCGGTCGCCGCGCTCCAGCAGCTGCAGCTGCTCGTCCTCGGCGACCTCCTGGCTGAAGCGCACGCAGCGGTAGCAGAGGATGCAGCGCTCGCGGTCGATCGCGACCAGCGGCGAGAGCTCGACCGGCTTGCGGAAGTGGCGCTTGGGGTCGGTGAAGCGGCTCTTGCCGGGCCCCCAGCCCATCGAGATGTCCTGCAGCGGGCACTCGCCGCCCTTGTCGCAGACGGGGCAGTCGAGCGGATGGTTGACGAGCAGGAACTCGACCACGGCGCTCTGCGCCTCCTTCACCTGCTCGGTGCGGGTGTGGACGACCATGCCGTCGCGCACCGGCGTCGAGCAGGAGGTCTGCAGCTTCGGGATTCCCTCGACCTCGACCAGGCACATGCGGCAGGCGCCGACCGGCTCGCCCAGCTTCGGCTCGTAGCAGAAGACCGGGATCTCGACGTCGCCCCGCTTGGCGGCGTCGTGCAGCATCTCTCCCTCGGTCGCGCGCACCTCACGCCCGTCGATGACGAGCGTGATCGCCTTGCCGCTCACCGCCCCCACCCCCCGGTGTCGTACTTGTTCCCGGTATCCGGGAACAAGTACGACATGTCGCCCTCGTCGGCTGAGGTCGTCGCGACGGTGTCGCAGTTGCTCCCGGTATGCGGGAAGAAGTACGACCGCACGGGGTGGTTCATGTTGCCGCTCCCAGAGTCTCGGCTGGCGCTTGGACGACGGCCATCCGCTCGCTCGTGTCCTCGATTACGGCCTCGAACTCGTCGCGGAACTTGCGCACCATCGCGCCGACGGGCATCGCCATCGAGTCGCCGAGGACGCAGAGGCAGTTGCCGATGATGTTCTCCTGCACCGAGGCGACGATGTCGAGGTCCATCGGGGTCGCTTCGCCGCGCACGACCCTTTCCAGCATCTTCACCGTCCAGTTGGTGCCCTCGCGGCAGGGGGTGCACTTGCCGCAGGACTCGTGGTGGTAGAAGCGCGCCGTGCGCAGCGCCATGTGCGGGATCGAGACGCCGTCGTCGGCGACGACGATCGAGCCCGAGCCCAGCATCGAGCCGGCGTCGGCCATCGCCTCGAAGCTGTAGGGGAGGTCGAGCCCCTCCGCGGCGGTGAGGACAGGGGAGGAGGAGCCGCCCGGGTAGAAGGCCTTCACCCGGCGCCCCTCGAGCGGGCCGCCGGCCAGGTCCATGATCAGCTCGCGCGTGGGGACGCCCAGCTCGACCTCGTAGTTGCCGGGCCGCCGCACGCAGCCGGAGACGGAGACGACCTTGGTCCCGGGCGACTGCTCGGTGCCGAAGCCCTTGAACCACTCGGCCCCGTTGCGGACGATGTGCGGCACGTTGGAGAGCGTCTCGACGTTGTTGATCAGGGTCGGGCCGCCGTAGAGGCCTTGCACGGCGGGGAAGGGCGGCTTCAGCCGGGGGTTGCCGCGCTTGCCCTCGAGCGCGTCGAGCAGCGCCGTCTCCTCGCCGCAGATGTAGGCACCCGCCCCCCGGTGCACGACCAGCTCGAGGTCGCGGTGGGTGCCGAGGATGTCGCTGCCGAGGTAGCCCGCCTCGTAGGCCTCGGCGACCGCGGCGTCGAGGATGTCGGCCTGCGAGTCGTACTCGCCGCGGATGAAGACGAAGGCGTGGCCGATGCCGGCCGCCAGGGCGGCGATCGCGATCCCCTCGATCAGCTGGTGGGGGTTGCGCTGCATCAGCTCGCGGTCCTTGAAGGCGCCGGGCTCGGACTCGTCGGCGTTGCAGCAGAGGTACTTGTCGACGCCGCCGCCGCGCGGCAGGAAGCTGGCCTTCTTGCCCATCGAGAAGCCGGCGCCCCCACGGCCGCGCAGCCCCGACTCTTCGAGCTCGGAGAGCACCTCGTCGGCCTCCATCTCGCGGAAGGCCTTCTCCAGCGTCGCGTAGCCGCCGTGGCCCTTGTAGCCGGCGAGCGTGCGCAGGGCCGGGTCTTCGGCGTTCTTCAGCAGCATTCGCGTCTCAGGCATCGGGGCCTCCTGGCAGCGGCCGCTTCTCCAGCGCCTTCTCGGGCAGGACCTCGGCACCGGCGCGCAGCTGCTCGATCGCCGTGGCCGCTTCCGCCGCCTCCAGCGGGCCGAAGTAGCGCTCGTCGATCGAGGCCATCGGGGCGATGTCGCAGGCGCCGAGGCACTCGAAGCCGGTGACGAAGAGGTCCTCATCCTCGCCGGCGGCGGCGCGGAAGGCCTCGAGCAGCTCGTCGCCGCCGCGCATCCAGCAGCTGATGTTGGTGCAGACGGCGACCTTGTGGGCGCCGACCGGCTCGGTGTGGAGCAGGTCGTAGAAGCTCGCCACCGACTCCAGGTAGGCGGGCGTCACCCGCATCACCGCGGCCGCCTGCCGGATCCCCTCCGGCGTGCACCAGCCGTAGAGCCGCTGCACCGCCCAGAGCGCCGGGATCGAGGCCGACCTGCGGTCCGGGTAGTGCGACATCAGCTTCTCGATCCGCTCGCGCAGCTCGGCCGGGCACTCGACTTCGTGCAACTCGGGGACCTGCTCCGGCGAGCGGTCGGGCAGGCGCCCCTCGGTGACGGCGCGATCCACCGGCAGGTTGGGGTTGACCGTGCCTGCGCCGTCGACGGGGCTCACCGGTCCACCCCCCCGAGGATCGGGTCGAGCATCCCCAGCGAGCAGATCATGTCGGCGACGTAGGTCCCCACCGACATGTCCCTGAAGGCCTGCAGGTTGACGAAGGAGGGGTCGCGGAAGTGCACCCGCGCCGGCTTCGCCGAGCCGTCGGCGAGCACGAAGCAGCCCAGCTCCCCGCGCGGCGACTCGATCGCGTAGTAGATCTCGCCCGGCTCCACCCGGTAGCCCTCGGTGACCAGCTTGAAGTGGTGGATCAGCGACTCCATCGAGGTGGACAGCTCCGAGCGCGGCGGCAGCACGTACTTGCGGTCGTCGGCGATGAACGGCCCCTCGGGCAGGCCGTCGAGCGCCTGCTCGACGATCCGCGTCGACTCGACCATCTCCGCCAGCCGCACCCGGAAGCGGTCGTAGTTGTCGCCGACCGTGCCGACCGGGACCTTGAAGTCGAACCGGGGGTAGGCGAGGTAGTCGAAGGTCTTGCGCAGGTCCCAGGGCTCGCCGGCGGCGCGCAGCAGCGGCCCGGTCACGCCCAGCTCGAGCAGGCGCTCGCGCGGCACGACGCCGGTGCCCTTGGTGCGCCGCAGGAAGACCTCGTTGCGGTCGAGCAGGTCGAGGTACTGGCCGACCCGCACCGGCATGTCGGCGACGAAGGAGCGCAGCTTCTCCTCGAAGCCGAGCGGGATGTCCTCGATCACGCCGCCGACCTGGAAGTAGCGCGTGTGCATGCGCTGCCCCGCCGCCATCTCGAAGAGGTCGAGGATGCGGTCGCGCTCGCGGAAGCAGTACCAGAGCATCGAAACCGCGCCCAGGTCGAGGCCGGTCGTGCCCAGCCAGACCAGGTGCGAGTGGATGCGGTTGAGCTCGAGAAAGATCACCCGCAGGTACTTGGCCCGCTCGGGGATCTCCAGCCCGACGAGGCGCTCGAGGGCGCCGCAGAAGGCCTCCATCTGAAAGAAGTAGGAGACGTAGTCCATCCGCTCCACGAAGGGGATGACCTTCCAGTAGCTCTTGTCCTCGCAGGACTTTTCGATCCCGGTGTGGACGTAGCCGATCACCGGCCGCAGGTCGCGCACCACCTCCCCCTCCAGGTCGACGACCAGCCGCAGCACCCCGTGCGTCGCCGGGTGGTGCGGCCCGATGTTGACGGTCATCACCTCCGTCTCCGCCTCCCCGCCAGGGGGGCGCTGGGGCTCAGCCATAGTTCCGCTCGTTGTAGGTGAAGGTGACCGGCTCCCCGCCCATAGGGAAATCCCTCCGCTGCGGCCAGCCCACGTAGTCCTCGGGCATCAAGATGCGGCGCAAGTCGGGGTGGCCGCGGAAGACGATCCCGAAGAAGTCGAAGACCTCGCGCTCCTGGAACTCGGCGGTGGGGAAGAGCGATACACACGAATCGATCTGGGGCAGATCCGACTGCGGGTCCTGACCCGGAGGGGCCTGCGGGCGGGCAAGTGTGTCCGTTCTCGGCCCCTCCCCCTGGTCACCCACAGCCGGATCTGCCAGGAGCGCCTTTACCCCGATCCGCTCGACCCGGTCGCGATTGAGCAGCTCGTAGTGGACAGCAAAGCGAGGCTCGGCCGGCAGGTAGTCGGCAGCGTGCAGGCTGGAGAGGAAGCGGTAGCCCTGGCCGGGCGAGTCGCGCAGCCAGCGCAGCACGGGCAGGACCTGGGCCGCGTCGACGACGAGCACGGCCCGCTCCTGCGCGAAGCTGGTGTCGACCACGGCGCCGGGGTGGTCCTGCTCGATCTCCCCCCGGATCAGCTCCAGTCCGGGGGCGTCAGGCACCGATCAGCTCCCTGGCGACGAGGTAGGCCTCGTCCCCCTCGGCGCTCGGCGCGCTGCGCGGGCCGCCCCGCGCCCACTCCTCTGTGCCGGCCGCGCCGTAGCGCGCCCGCCAGCCCTGGTCGGGGTTGCCCTGGATCTTGCGCTGCAGCTTGTTGAAGCCGTAGAGCACCGCCTCCGGCCGCGGCGGGCAGCCGGGGATGTGCAGGTCGATCGGCATGAACTTGTCCGCCCCCTGGACCACGGCGTAGTTGGAGAACATGCCGCCGCTGGAGGAGCAGGCGCCCATCGAGACCGCCCACTTCGGCTCCAGCATCTGGTCGTAGAGGCGCCGCACGACCGGCGCCATCTTCACCGAAACCCGGCCCGAGAGGATGATCATGTCCGCCTGGCGCGGCGAGGCCCGCAGCGCCTCGGCGCCGAAGCGGGCGAGGTCGTAGCGGGGGCTGCCGACCACCGCGATCGGGGCCTCGATCGCGCAGCAGGCGAGCCCGAAGGTGAGCGGGAAGATCGAGTTCGAGCGCGCCCAGCCGAGCATCCGCTCGAAGCTGGTCATCACCACCTTCTCCTCGACGTGGCGCTCCAGCTCCTCGCCCTCGAGGTCGCCGCGCAGCATGTCGCGGGCGCGCAGCTGCCGCGCGCGCATCGTCTGGCGCTCTACCTCCAATCCAGCGCCCCCTTGCGCCAGACGTAGACGAAGGCGACGAGCAGCAGCACGACGAAGGCGATCAGCTCGCCGAGCACGAAGACGCTGTCGGCGTCCTCGAGGATCACCGCCACCGGGTAGAGGAAGACGACCTCGATGTCGAAGAGGATGAAGAGCATCGCGATCAGGTAGAAGCTGACGCCGAAGCGCAGCCCGTGCGAGGGCCTGACCGGGATGCCCGACTCGTACGGCTCGCCCTGGCGCCGGCTGGCCGCGGTCGGCCGCTTCGGCCGCTTCGGCCCGATCGCGTGGTTGAGCATCGCGAAGGCGCCGCCCACGGCGAGGCCGAGGAAGGCGAAGACGAGAATCGGCAGGTAGCTCTTCAGCACTGGGAGTCCGTTTAGGCTGGGCGGCCCGCGGCGCCGTCGCCGCTGCCGACGCCTTTTATACACCCCTCTTGTAACAGATTGCTACATAGTGCTCTTCCGCATCAGCAAGCCGAATTCCGACCCTCCTGGGAGGAAATAGCCAGTGCCCGAGGCGCACCTCGTCGTCGGCTGCGCGGTGATCGCGCTCAACCTCGCCGCCTTCGCGGTCGGCGGCGTCGCCTGGCTGCGCCGCGCGCCCTCGATCCCCTTCTGGTACCTGCTGCGCGCCGCCCAGGCGGCCGTCTTCGCGCAGGTCATGCTCGGCGGCCTGCTCGTCTTCGCCGGCCGCGAGCCGGACGAGGAGATCCACTACCTCTACGGCCTCCTGCCGCTGCTCGTCTCGCTGATCGCCGAGGGCGCCCGCGCCGGCGCCGCCGAGCGCGAGCTGGGCGACGTCGACGTCGAGGCGCTGCCCGCCGCCGATCAGCAGGCGATCGCCCTCGCCATCGTCCGCCGCGAGATGGGCATCATGGCGGTCAGCTGCGGCGTGATCCTCTTCCTCGCCCTGCGCGCCGCCGCCAGCAGCAGCGCCTTTTGAAGCTCGTCTGACGGAGAGCCGGACACCCCTCCCAAAACGCTCGGCAGGAGCCTCGCTGGAGTGTTTTGGGAGGGGTGTCCGGCTCTCCCGGAGACGTGCGGCCGATTAGCGTCGGTCGAGGCCGAGCTGGATCGCGGCGATGGCGGCGAAGACGGCGCCGGTGGCGAGGTGGAGGACGGCGTCTGCCTCGTTGTTGGGGAAGGTGAAGACGCCGGCGGGGCTGGTCGAGAAGATCGCCCAGACGCCGGTGACGATCAGGGCGAGGGCGACGTAGATCGCGTAGAGCACCGCCCAGCGCGGCTTCAGCGCGAAGTAGAAGGCGGGCAGGAAGAGCAGGAAGCCCGAGGCGGCGTGGACGCCGTTGAAGTCGACCCCGAGCACCCGCTCGGTCGCCGCTCCCTCGCCGAAGTCGAAGCTCGGCTCGGCGATCAGCCCCGCCGTCGCCCAGGCCAGCTGGAGCACGGCGACGGCGACGATCGCCCACTGGGCGAAGGTCCAGCGCGCCGGTCCTGCCGTGGTCGCCTCCATCGCCAGGGAACCCTAGCGCCGGGCGTGTCGCTCGGAGGTCTGGCGCATCACGCCAGCGGCAGGTACTCGCCGCCGTGGAAGACGAGCGGCGCGCCCTCGCCGCCGGCGAGGAGGTCGCGGACCTCGCCGGTGACGATCACGTGGTCGCCGGCGGCGAGGACGTCGCGCAGCTCGCAGCCGATCCAGGCGAGGGCACCGTCGATGGCGGGGATGCCGCCGCGCGCGCTCCAGGCGACCCCTTCCCACTTCTCCGGCACCGGCGCCTTGCTGGCGAAGGCGCGGGCGATCTCCTCCTGGCCGGCGTGCAGGACGCTGACGCCGAAGTGGTTCGCCGCCTGCACGGCGCGCAGCGTGCGCGAGCCGCGGTCGAGGCAGGCCAGCATCAGCATCGGCTCGATCGAGAGCGAGGAGACGGCGTTGGCGGTCGCCCCGGCCGGGCCGTCGGGGCCGCTGGCGCTGACCACCGTGACGCCGGTGGGCAACTGCGCCATCGCGGCGCGGAAACGGGCTGGGTCGGGCGGCGGCATCGTCGAGGAGCGAGTCGGCTCAAGACAATATGATGCGCGCCGCGTGCGTCCGGCCCTGACCACAGCCACCGCGGTCCTCGCCACCCTCGGGCTCGCCGCCTGCGGCTGGGGCGAGGAAGGCGTCTCGGTTTCCGCGGGCGAGCCCGCCCACGAGGGGGCGGCCCTCTTCGCCACGCACTGCTCCGCCTGCCACACGCTCGACGCCGCCGGCACGCAGGGCAGCGGCAACCGCGGCGCCCGTACGCAGGGTCCCAACCTCGACCAGCGAACCGAGACCTACGACGATGCGCTCTTCGCGATCCAGAACGGCGGCTTCTCGGGCGCGATCATGCCCGCCAACATCGTCGTCGGCGAGGAGGCCGAGGCGGTGGCGCGCTTCGTCGCCCGGTACGCCGGCAGCGAAGCCGGCGAACCGCCCCGTCCCGGCGACGAGACCTCGCCCTAACCCCTCCGAGCCATGCTCGACCTGAAGCTGATCCGCTCCGACCCCGAGCGGGTCAAGGAGGGGCTGGCGCGCCGCGGCGCCGCCGAGCGGCTCGACGAGCTGCTCGCCCTCGACGCCCGCCGGCGCGAGCTGCTGCCCCGCATCGAGGGCGCCCAGGCCGAGCGCAAGGCGCTCTCCAAGCGGATCGGCGAGGCCAAGCGGCGCGGCGAGGAGGCCGCCGAGCAGATGGCGGCGGTGCAGGGCCTGAAGGAGACGATCGAGTCCGGCAAGGAGGAGCTGGAGCGGGTCGAGGCCGAGCTGGAGCGGGTCGCGACGGCGCTGCCCAACCTGCCCGACCCAGACGCCCCCGACGGGGCGAGCGAGGAGGACGCGGTCGTCCTGCGCGAGGAGGGGGAGCGGCCGAGCTTCGACTTCGAGCCCCGCGACCACCTCGAGATCGGCACCGAGCTGGGCCTGATCGAGATGGAGGCGGCGGCGCGCGCCTCCGGCTCGCGCTTCGCCTACCTGAAGGGCGACCTGGTGCTGCTCGAGCTGGCCCTGGTCCGCTTCGCCCTCGAGCTGGTCCGGGGGGAGGGCCACGAGCCGGTCGTGCCGCCCGTGCTGGTCCGCGAGGAGGCGCTGCGCGGCACCGGCTTCCTGCCCGGCGACCGCGACCAGATCTACGAGATCCCCAGGGACGAGCTCTTCCTCGTCGGCACCTCGGAGGTCTCGCTGGCCGCGCTGCACGCCGGCGAGATCCTCGCCGCCGAGCGGCTGCCGATCCGCTACGCCGGCTTCTCCAGCTGCTTCCGGCGCGAGGCCGGCGCCGCCGGGCGCGACACGCGCGGCATCTTCCGCGTCCACCAGTTCGACAAGGTGGAGATGTTCTCGTTCGTCGAGCCGGGCGAGTCGGCGGCCGAGCACGAGCGGCTGCTGGCGATCGAGGAGCGCATCCTCGGCGAGCTGGAGATCCCCTACCGGGTGGTCAACGTCGCCGCCGGGGACCTCGGCGCGCCGGCGGCGAAGAAGTACGACTGCGAGGCCTGGATCCCCAGCCAGGGCCGCTACCGCGAGCTGACCTCCTGCTCCAACACGACCGACTACCAGGCGCGCCGGCTCGGCTGTAGGTATCGCGCCGCGGAGGGCGAATCTCCACATGTGACGCACACGCTCAACGGCACAGCGGTCGCCGTCGGCCGCACGATCATCGCCCTGATCGAGAACCGCCAGGAGCGGGACGGCGGATTCACCCTACCCACTGTTTTGCATTCGTACGGAGCGCCTGAGAGGATCGAGGGACGGTGAACGCGGAGCGAGCAAGCGCGCATCTCCGGTTCTTCGCGCCGCGCGCGGAGCGTGGGCAACTGCCATGAGCGCGACCGTGCGGGACGCCAAGCGGGTCGTCCTCTGCGACGACCACGAGATCGTCCGCGAGGCGATCAAGGCGCGGATGGCGAACTCGCACTCGGTCGAGATCGTCGGCGAGGCGTCCGACGGGCGCGATGTCGTCGAGGTGGTCAAGGAGCTGGAGCCCGACGTGCTGATCATCGACGTCGAGCTGCCCAAGCGCGACGGGATCGAGGCGACCAAGGACGTGCTCAGGGTGCGGCCGCGCACCAAGGTGATCGTCTTCACCGCCCACGCCCAACCCGACCTGCTCGCCCTGGCGCTGCGCGCCGGCGCCTCCGGCTACGTGCTCAAGTCGGCGCCGGCCGAGGACATCGCCCGCGCGGTCAAAGCGGTGACCGGCGGCGGCACCTTCCTCGGCGGCGACTTCGCCGGCGGCAAGCCCTCGGAGGTGGAGAAGCTGCTCACCCTCTCGCCGCGCGAGCGCCAGATCCTCGAGCTGCTCGCCGAGGGGCTGCGGGTGAAAGAGATCGCCGAGCGGATCCAGCTCAGCCCCGCGACCGTCCACACCCACGTGCGCAACGCGATCGCCAAGCTGGAGGTCGACACGCGCACCGAGGCGGTGGCGCTGGCGGTGAAGTTCAGCTACCTCGGCGCCGGCGGCAAGGCCTGAGCGGGCGCCGCGTGCTCCGCTTTTTCCGCGGAGCTCGGAGAATCGGATATGGGCGGGCTCCGCTCACGCGTCCGCGCGCGGCTTCAGCTCCAGGGCGCAGCCGTTGATGCAGTAGCGCTGGCCGCCGCGCTCGGTCGGGCCGTCGTCGAAGACGTGGCCGAGGTGGGCGTCGCAGTGGCGGCAGGCGACCTCGGTGCGGCGCATGAGCATGCTGTCGTCGGGGCGCAGCTCGACGTGCTCGAGGTGCGCCGGCTCGGTGAAGCTGGGCCAGCCGGTGCCGGAGTCGAACTTGGTGTCGGAGGAGAAGAGCTCGGCGCCGCAGCAGACGCAGTGGTAGGTCCCCGCGGCCTTCTCGTCCCAGTGGGGGCCGGTGAAGGGGCGCTCGGTGCCGGCGCGGCGGGTCACCTCGTACTGCTCGGGGGTGAGGTGCTCGCGCCATTCGGCGTCGGTCTTCTTCACTTTCGCCATGGGTCGAGGGTATAGGGCGGTGGGGGGCCGGGGGGGGGGGGGGGGGGCGGGGGGGGGGGGGGGGGGGGGGGGCGGGCGCGGGGGGGGGGGGGGGGGGGGGGGGGGCGGGG
>Ga0299914_10000319_pt1 | contig 28695 bp, 29 predicted proteins | sample RVTome_10_FD_201361 | JGI IMG/M metagenome (GOLD analysis project Ga0299914, IMG submission 201361) | Soil microbial communities from uranium-contaminated site in the Upper Colorado River Basin, Wyoming, United States - RVT153D57 (version 2) ... | reverse complement strand
TTCCTTGCGCACGTCGTTGCCGCTCCTTCCGTCTCCGACTCTTCGAACAAGCCGGAAACCTAGGCGCGGAGCGGCGTGCGCCTTCCTCTCAGCTGCTTACTTCACCCACGGAAACGTCAATAGCGCCTGTTTTTTGGGGGGTACTCCAACCGCCACCGCCGCCATACACTTTGCGGGGGCCTAAGTTGTCCAGGGTCGATCTTCGCACCTTCTGTCAAGTCGCAAGTGAAGGGGCTTGACGATCGCCAAGCAGTCGCTCATGCAGGACAGCTGACGCTCTAGGCTTGGTCGGAGTGACTTCTTGCACCCATCTCGATCACGTCCGGATCACCCGGCTGCCTGAGACGGTCGAGGGCTGCGAGGAGTGCTTGGCCATCGGAAGCCAGTGGCTGCATCTGCGCATCTGCCTGGAGTGCGGAAAGGTCGGCTGTTGCGACGACTCGCCCAACCGTCACGCCAGCGCTCACGCACGCAGCGGCGGCCACCCGCTCATTCGCTCGCTTGAGCCCGGCGAGACGTGGTCTTGGTGCTTCGAGGACGAGCTCGCGCTCGCGATTCCCGACGTGCAGGGAGAAACGCGCATCCCACCCTCCCCGCTGGGATAGTCGAGTGCCCGGCCCGGTCAGTCGAGTGCTGTCGAGCTCGCAGCTGGCAACGCTCGCCGAGGTCGGCGAGGAGCGAACCGCGGAGGCTGGCGAGACGCTGTTCGAGATCGGCGACGAGACCTACCCCTTCATCGCGATCGTCGAGGGCGAGGCCGCAGTGCTCGACAGCGCTGGCCAAGAGGTCGTCCGTCACGGCGCCTCGGGCTTTCTCGGGGAGATGAACCTCCTCTCCGGGCAGACCGTCTTCCTGACGGCGATCGTCACCGAGCCGATGCGCTACATCGCCGTCGATCGGGAAGCTCTCAGGCGCCTGCTCTTCGAGGACGGCTCGCTGTCCGACTTGCTCCTCACCGCGTTCATCCAGCGGCGTGAGCTGCTACAGCAACGACAGGGGGTCGGGATCGAGATCCTCGGCCCGCGCGATTCGACCGAGACCCGACGGCTGCTCGAGTTCGCCAGGCAGATGCGGCTCCCCCATTCCTGGGTCGACCCCGCTGAGGACAAGGAGGCGGCGGCGCTGCTCGAGCGGGCTGAACCCGGTGACGTCCCACTTGTGCGGCTCCCCGGCGGCACGGAGCTACGGCGGCCGAGCAACGGGGAGCTGTCGCGGGCACTCGGGATCGGGTTGGAGCTGGCCCCCCGCGAGGAGGTCGATCTCCTCGTCGTCGGCGGCGGGCCGGCGGGCCTCGGCGCGGCGGTCTACGGCGCCTCGGAGGGTCTCGACACGCTGGTGGTGGAGAGCACCGTCCTCGGCGGCCAGGCCGGAGCCTCACGGCGGATCGAGAACTACCTCGGCTTTCCGGCGGGTATCAGCGGCACCGAACTGACCAGCCGCGCGGTGACCCAGGCACGGAAGTTCGGTGCCCGCACGGCGACGCCCTACCGTGCCCGCGCGCTCGAGCCCGGTGCCGAGCGCCACGTCGTCAGGCTCGAGGAGGGCAACGAGATCGCGGCGCGGGCAGTCCTGCTCTCCACCGGCGCCGAATACCGGCGCCTACCTGTGGCAGACCTCGAGCGCTACGAGGGGATCAGCGTCTTCTACGCGGCCGGCCCACCCGAGGCGCAGCTCTGCGGCGGACAGCGGGTCGGGGTGATCGGCGGCGGCAACTCGGCGGCCCAGGCCGCCGTCTGGCTGGCCCGAGGCGGCGCGCTCGTCACCCTCCTGCACCGCCGCGCGGACCTCGGCGAGACCATGTCCCACTACCTGATCGAGGAGCTCGAGCGCTACGGCGTCGCTGTCCGCGACCGCAGCGAAGTCGGCGACCTGCACGGCGAAGAGGGACGCCTCGAAGCGGTCACCCTCACCGACGGCACCCGGCTGCCGCTCTCGTTCCTCTTCCTCTTCCTTGGTGCCTCCCCATGCACCGATTGGCTCGGCGACGTGGTTGCGCGCGACTCCAGCGGGTTCGTCCTCACCGGGCCCGACGCCGGTGCGGACGGCCTTCTCGAAACCAGCGTCCCAGGCGTCTACGCAGCCGGCGACGTACGCGCGGGGTCCATCAAGCGCTGCGCGACCGCGGTCGGTGAGGGCGCGACGATCGTCCGCTTCGTTCACGAGCGCCTCTCGCCCGCAAGCGCTTCGCATCACTAGGCGAGCACCCGCCAGGGCGCTACCTTGGGTCGATGGCGTCTCCCGACTTGTGGCCGGCCGTTTCCTACGAGGACTGGAGCAAGACGTGCGACACGCTTCACGCGCACACGCAGGTGCTGGGGAAGATCGCCGCGAAGCTGGCGCCGCCTGAGCCACAGCTCCAGCACGCGGCGCTGCGGCTGACCGCGCGCGGCTGGGAGACGGCGCTGCTGCCGGTGCCGGACGGCTCCGGGGCACTGGTCGTGGCGCTGGATCTGCACAGCCACGAGGCGGTCGCCGAGCACAGCGACGGGCGGGCTCGGCGGCTGCCGCTGACCCCGCACCGAGCCGTCGGCGAGGTGACCCGGGAGCTGCTGGCGGCAGTGGGCGAGCTGGGGGGCCCGGTCGAGATCGACCCGACGCCGCAGGAGGTGACCTGGACCATCCCGCTCGACGAGGACACCGAGCACGCGACCTACGAGCCCGAGGAGGTCGCCGCCTACTTCGCCGCCGCAACCCAGGCAGCCCTCGTGCTCGCCGCCTTTCGCGCTCCCTACCGCGGCCGCTCGACCCCGGTCAACGCCTGGTGGGGCTCCTTCGACCTCGCCGTCAGCCTCTTCTCCGGCCTCTCTGTCAAGCCGCCGTCAGACGACTTCATCATGCGCAACGCAGGGGACGTTCAGCAGGTCGAGGTGGGTTGGTGGCCGGGCGATGGCCGCTACGGCAAGGCGGCGTTCTTCGCCTACGCCCATCCCGCGCCCGACGGGTTCGGGGAAGCCGAGCTCAACCCCGAGGCCGCGCGCTGGGACAGCGCCCTAGGGGAGTACGTGTTGGACTGGGACGACGTTCGCGCCGCCCCCGACCCGCACGCCTACGCGCTCGAGTTCGCCCGCTCGGCGTTCCAACACGCCTGCCTCGTCTGCGGCTGGGATGAGGGGCTCGCGGCAAGCGCCGAGGGAGCGCCACCGCCGGTCGTGTAGATCGCCCTGGCCCCAACCCCGCGCGTGCGTGGGCGCTGGTACGGGTGGTCCTGCACGCCAAGTGGGTCGTAGCCCAGCTCGTCCGCCAGACGAGCAGCCCGGCGGGATCGCCCGAGGGTCTGTGCTACCTTCATCAAGCGGACTATTAGTCCGTTTAGGCTCGAAGGCGGTCGCACTTCAGCAGAAAGGACTTCCGTGTCTGACCTCAGGATCGCCATCATCCTCGGCAGTACGCGCCCCGGCCGCAAGGGAAAAAGCGTGGCCGACTGGGTCGTCGACAAGGCCGCCGAGCGCACGGCGGCGGAGTACGAGCTCGTCGACCTCGCGGACAACCCGCTTCCCCATATCGACGAGCCGATGCCCCCGACCTGGGCCAGTACGCCGGCGAGCACACCAAAGCCTGGGCGGAGAAGATCGGCTCCTACGACGGCTTCGTCTTCGTCACCCCGGAGTACAACCACTCGACCTCGGGCGTGCTGAAGAACGCGATCGACTACCTCTACGCCGAGTGGAACAACAAGGCCGCGGCGTTCGTCAGCTACGGCTCCCTGGGCGGCGCCTGAGCGATCGAGCACCTGCGCGGCATCACCAGCGAGCTGCAGATCGCCCACGTGCGCCAGCAGCTGAGCTTCTCGATGTTCACCGACTTCGAGAACTTCTCGGTCTTCGCTCCCGGCCCCCAGCACGACGAAGCGGCGGTCATGCTCTTCGACCAGCTCGAGTCCTGGACGCGGGCGATGAAGTCCGTCCGTGAGGGGGAGGCCGTTCATGCCTGACGGGGAGGGAGTCGCCCTCGGGCTCGACACCTTCGGCGACGTCTCCCGGGGCGCGGACGGCGTGCGCGTTTCCGAGGCCCAGGCCCTTCGCGACGTCGTCGCGGAGGGGGTGCTGGCCGAGCGGGTCGGCGTCGAGCACTTCGCCCTCGGCGAGCACCACCGCGAGGACATGCCGGCGTCGGCCCCCGACGTCGTCCTCGCGGCGATCGCCGCGAGGACCGAGCGAATCCGCATTGGCTCGGCGGTGACGGTGCTGAGCTCCGACGACCCGGTGCGGGTCTTCGAGCGCTACTCGACCCTCAACGCGATCTCGGGAGGGCGGGCCGACGTGATCCTCGGACGCGGCTCGACGATCGAGTCGTTCCCGCTCTTCGGCTATGACCTCGACGATTACGAACTGCTCTTCGAGGAGAAGCTCGACCTCTTCGTGCGGCTGCTGGAAGGGCCGACGGTCAGCTGGAGCGGCTCGACCCGGCCGCCGCTGCGCGAGACGCGGATCGTACCCCGGCTCGAGGGCACTCTCTCCACCTGGGTCGGGGTTGGCGGCAGCCCTGATTCCGTGCGGCGCGCCGCCCGCCACGGCCTGCCGCTGATGCTGGCGATCATCGGCGGCTCCCCCGCCCGCTTCACCCCGCTGGCGCAGCTGCACCGCGACGAGCTCGAGCGGCTGGAGAAGCCGCCGCGGCCGATCGGCGTGCACTCGCCGGGACACGTCGCCGAGACCGATCGAGAGGCCCGCGACGAGTTCTGGCCTAACTACGCGGAGGTGATGGGCCGGGTCGCCGCCGAACGCGGCTTCGCCCCTCCCACCCGGGAGTCGTTCGTGCGCGAAATCGGCCCGGACGGGGCGCTCTACGTCGGCGCACCGGAGACCGTCGCCGGCAAGATCGTCGCCACCCTCGACACCCTCGGGGCCACCCGCTTCGACCTCAAGTACGGGATGGGGGACCTCCCCCACGACAGCCTGATGGGGGCCATCGAGCTGTACGGAACGCAGGTGGCGCCGCTGGTCAGGGAGACAGTGGGCCAGCGGGGTGGCACCCGTGCTGCCGCCCGTTGAGCCCGTACGATCCCCGAGACGAACGGCGACGGAGTCAGGTGAGCTTTGGCGATGGACAAGCAAGGTGGTCTTCCGATCGTCGGCGAGCGGCGCGAGCGCGCCGACGCGGCAGCGAACCGGGTCCGCATCCTCGATGCGACGCGCCTGGTACTGGCCGAGCGCGGCGCCGAGGGGATTACGCTCGACGCAGTCGCTGAGCGGGCAGGGGTCGGCAAGGGGACCGTGTTCCGCCGCTTCGGCGACCGCTCCGGCCTCTTCCAAGCCCTCCTTGACGAGCACCTGCGCGTCTTCCAGGACGCCTTCATGTTCGGGCCTCCCCCACTCGGCCCTGGAGCGCCGCCGAAGGAGCGCCTCGCCGTCTTCCTCGAAGGCCTGCTCGACCTCGAGGATGGCCACCTCGAGCTGATCCTCGCCCTCGAGAGGGATCGCTGGAAAGCCCCGATCGGCGGCTACATCGTCCTCTCCCTCCACGCCGAGAATCTGATCCGGGAGATCTCGCCGAAGCTCGACGCGCCGATCCTGGCGCAGCTCCTGCTCAACGCCGTGAACGTGAACGTGGTGCGCCACCTGCGCCAGGAGGCGGGGATGAGCCTGGCGGCGATCAAGGCCTCGGCGCGGGCGCTGGCCGCCGGGTTGGCGAACGCGCGCTCCTGAGTCGAACGAACGACTCGTTCCGGAGCGACTCGAACCGGCCCTTTTTCATTTCCGCCACTTCTCGCCGGAAGTGGCTGAAACCCCGCATATCCGTGCATATCCCTGCGCATCCAACTGGATCGGCACCGCCGGTCCTCTTAGCCAAAGGCGCTGGTAAGAGGCTCTTTTTGACGCCTTCAGCGATGCGTGGCCCCTGTGGATCGCACCCAGGAGGTCGCCGGTTCGAGTCCGGCTAGCTCCATGAACAGAAGCCCCTGCACAGCGGGGCTTCTGTTTTTTGGGGGCACTCCAACCGGCCCTGAAATCGCGCTCCATTTCAGCCACTAGGGGTGAAATCGCCCCGATGCGAACGGATTAGCAGCGATTCTCCCTATTTCGCCTCGCTTTTCGGCGGCGGTGGAGCTACGGGGATGCTCAGTCGCCCCAGGAGCCAGCGGTCGCGGGCGTGGTAGGGAGAGGCTTGGCCGCGTCGACTGGGCGGACGGCCGAAACCGCGCGCGGCGTCACCTTCCACTTGCGCTCGCGCATCGCCTCCTTGATGTGGGCGGTGCGCGCGATGACGTTCTTGAACTCGGCATAGAAGAGCTGCGAGGCGAGCCCGTAGAGGACGAACCATGACTTGTGTGTCCGCACAGACGGGTGCGACAAGCGCCACGCCGTCCAGGCCTGCACCGGACCCGCGCTGAACGTGAGCAGCGTCGTCGCCACGAAGACGGGGACGAACCACTCGACCGGCGGATCGTGGCGCAGCAGCCAGTAGGCGAGGATGGCGAAGGTCTGAAGCGATAGCCACGGGAACAGCTCGCGCCAGCCGAGCAGGTGGAGGCAGCCAAGCTTCTGGCGCAGCGTCAGCTCCTTGCTGCGCAGAGCGGCGACGAGGTGGCGCAGCGCGACCTGCGACCAGCCCTGGGCCCAGCGCATGCGCTGGTTCCAGAGGGCGGTTGGGCGGTCGGGGGCCAGCTCGGTGGAGACGAGACCGGGATCGGAGACGATGCGCCCGCCGGCCCGCACCACGCGCAGAGAGGAGTCGATGTCCTCGGTGAGCATGAAGCTGCGCATCCGCGTTCGCTCGATCACGTCGCGGCGCCAGTAGCCGTTCGAGCCGCCGAAGATCGCGAAATCGTGCAGCCGTGCCCTGCCCGGATGGGTGACCGCGTACATCGCCTCGAACTCGGCGGCGACAAGCCGCGTGAGGGGTTTTTCGGAGCCGTTGCGCACGACGCAGTGGCCCTGAACGACATCCGCTCCCGATGAGAGCCAGCGCCAGGCGCGCAGGAACGAGCCCGGCGCCGGGTGGTGATCGGCGTCGAAGATCCCGACGAACTCGCCACGCACTCGCGCCAGCGCCGCGTTGACGTTCTGGGCCTTCGAGGCGCTTCCTTCGACGCGCAGCGGCTGGAAGCGCGGATCGCGTGCGGCGATCTCGCGCAGCTTCTCCTCGACCGGCAGCGAGCTCGGGGTGTTGTAGGCGAGGACTATCTGCAGGTCCGGGTAGTTCTGACGCAGGAAGGTCTCTACGGTTTCCACCACGGTCTCGGCCTCGTTCGGGAGGTAGGCGGCGATGATCGCCGTGGCCGGCGGCGGGGCGCGATCGTCCAGGGGCGGCGGCTCCACCTGCCGGAGCGCGGCTATGGACTCGGCCACTATGGCCAAAGCGGTGAGCGCCAGGGCGGTGACCACCGCCAGGTACACCGGCCCCGTAACGTCGATGCCGAGGCCGTCCATGGCGATGTAGAAGAGCAGCGGGATACCGAAGCAGAGCAGCTGCTGGAAGGCGACCTGCAGCGGCGTGCGGAGACGCTGCAGGCGTTCCCGCAGCCCGCTCGACTCGGCGTTCGCCGGGCGAGACAGCTCAGGGCGCCACCTCGCCGGGTAGAGGTCGAGCTGCTCGGTGGCGTGCATGAGCGCGGTCCAGGCGCGATTCTCGAGCTCGTCCGCGTCGACCCCAGGCGCGGAGGCCGCGTACCCGAGCGAGGGGGTGAAACGCCGGCGCTCCCCGCCGACGGTGAACTCCTGCTCGTACAGCTTGCGGCTGAGGCGCTCCAGGCGCACCTGGGCGCCGTCCGGCGGCGTGCCGGGCAGCAGCAGGGCGAGCTGGCCACGGGACAAGCCGACCGCGTCGAGCTTGCGCCCGTCCGCTTCGACCGCGCGGACGATCTGGGCGAGCAGCTCGTCGCGCACCCGCGAGCCAAGACGCGCCTGGACGGTCGGCAGCTCGTGGAGCGAGAGGTAGGCGAGCGATCCCGGCCTGCCCTCGCGATTCACCCGCTCGACCTCCTGTGCGAGCCGCGACTCGAACGCAGCCTCGGTCAGCGCGCCGGTGACCGGGTCGATCACGAGGCGCTCGCGCGGCACCGGCCGGCGCTCCAGCCGTACGGCGACCCGCGCCGAGAACTCGGCGTCGCCCACCTCGCGTCCGGCGACGTCGTCGGCCCCGAGTGTGAAGGCGCGCAGGCAGGTCTCGCTGTCGTGCTCGTTCGCGAGGACCAGAACCGGTACCGCCTCGGTCGCGGAATCGTCACGCAGGAGGGGGAGCAGCGACAGCGCGGCGGCGTCGCCCGGCGGCGTGTCGAGCACCACCAGGTCCGGCACGGCCTCCTCGACTCGCCGTGCCGCCTCGCCGGCATCCCGGCAGGTCACGGTAAGCGAGCCCTCGGCCTCGAGCAAGCGCTCGATCCGTGCGGCCAGCGCCCCGTCGGCGCATACGAGCAACACGGCGTCGTGCCGCGCGTTCAGCGCGCCCTGCTGGCGTGAGAGATCGCGATCCACAGAAGACACCCCCACTTATCGTCGCCGCACGCCGACTTCTGAACCCCTGGTTCGACCACTGCAGCCCGTAAAGCCAAAGGGCCACGCCACGGCGCTTCTCCAGCAACCCCTCAGATGCGGCGCGCGATCAGCCGAAGGAGATTACGAGGCGCGGGGACTCCTTCTTCTCACGGTCTCGCGCCGTCTCAAAAGCCGATGTGGATGTGGTCGTGGTTGTAGCCGTGGCCGCTGACCAGGCTCGTGATCGTCACCCCGTCGTACTTTTCGGCGAGGTAAAGGAGCAGGGTGAGCACCCGCGGATCGATCCGGCCGAACGCGCACTCAGCTCGAGCTGGCCGTCGTCGAGTACGTCGCCTGGTTCAACAACGATCGCCTGCATGAATCCCTGGGCGATCTGCCACCCGCAGAGTTCGAGGGCCTATACGTTGCCCAGGGAGTCAACTGAGCTATCTACAGAGAAGATTGGAAACCAACTAAAAAGTCTCCGTGAACCCGGTCTGGCTCAACCTATCCTCGTTTTGCTGCCCTGCTTCTACCAACCGCCAAGAGGGGGCGAACTCGCGCAAAGCGGGAAAAGGTCGACCTGCCACATGCAGCATCGTCGCCTTTCGGGGCGGATGCGTCTCGTCGCCTTGAACCGGGTATCTGCCGCATATGCGAGTCATCGTCACCGGGGCTACCGGCAATGTCGGGACCAGCGTCGTTGAGGCACTCGCCGAAGACAACCGGGTTATGGAGATCGTAGGCATCGCGCGGTGGCCGACGCAGGGGTTCCCAGCCTCGTATATGCCTCCTCCGTCGGCGCCTACAGCCGCGGGCCGAAGGACCGGCGCGTCGATGAGTCCTGGCCCGTCGCCGGGATCGCGACCTGCGCCTACTCGCGGCAGAAGGCAGAGGTCGAGCGCCGGCTGGATGCCTTGGAAGAGACGGCAGCGGGCCGCCGGTCGCGAGGGCGGCAAGAAGTCAGGGAAGTCGAGCTAGACGACTGAGGATGGCGGACTCGCCGACGAAGATAACTCCCTACCGCAACGGGCCATATCTCATCCGCGGCCCCTTCGTGATCGTCGACCAGAACGGGAATGAGATCGAGGTCAAGCGGCGCGTGGTAGCGCTGTGCCGTTGCGGGCGCTCACAGATCCGCCCGTTTTGCGATGGCACTCACAAGGCGATCGGGTTCCGGGCAGATAGCGGGCTCGCCGTGGACACCGAGGACCCTGGAGTGGCGGCGGCGCAGTCGGCGCAGAGGGGTCGCCGAGTGCCCGAGCCGGCGGCCCCCGTAGAGGACTCCACCTCGTAGCTTTGCCGCCAAGGCAAGCCAGGAACAGAGCGAGCGCTCCGCTATCCAGGCGGGCGCCAGCAGCGAGCCACTGAAGGGAAAGCGCGTCGCTCCCCCCGCCCTCCTGCGACCGATCTCCGCGACGACGATCGAAGTAATCGCGCCGGCGAGGAGACGATGGATGCGACCTCGCCGCAATGAATGAGCTGCCAAGGGAGCCAATGCGAGGAAGGTGCCGATCCGAGCGGGGATAGCGAAGTCGTCATAGGCCTGGCGGATCCGCTGCGAGAGGAAGTGGGCCGTGCTCGGCGGCCTCCTCGGCACGTAGAGATCGAGCGGCGTCGCCACCTTTCCGCCGGCAGCGCGGATCGTCCGCATCAGCTCCAAGTTCTCGAAGAGAGCATCGCCGTCATAGCCGTCGGTAGCGAGGAGGGTGCTGCGGCGAACGGCGAGGGTGCCGGGAAAGTCGCCTACCGGGAACGTCGGATCGCCGGTGAAGACGCGGTTCAGCAGCGAGCGAGCGCTGTCCCAGCGAGCGTGCCAGGGCAGCTCGTCAAAGTAGTTCTGCGGCCGTACGAGATCGGCCTCGTCGAGCGACTCCACTGCGCGGCGCAGCGTCAACGGGTCGTAGCGGACGTCGTCGTCGGCCAGCACGATCAGCTCGCCGGAGCACTCACGTACCCCGGTGAGCACACCGTTCACCTTGCCCATCTGGAAGTCGAGATCGGGGTGCGGGGCCAGATGGCGGGCGATGCCGCGCAGAGCTGCGGCGTGCTCCGCGAAGACCGGCGCAGGCGAGCCGTCGACCACCAGGATCTCGTCGGCCACACCGGCGATCGAGCGGAAATAGGAACTCAGCTCCTCGATCGGGCCGGACTCGGCCCAGCGTAGCGGCAGGACGTAGGAGACGCTGGGGTCCGCCTCGCTCATCGCGATCAGGTCTCGGTGTTGACCAGCGCTTGACGCAGCGAGGTGCGGTCTTCCGCCCAAGCCTCGATCAGGTGCCTGCCGTAGCGGTCTTCGAGGAGAAGCATCGCCCGAGCGCCGAAGAGGATGTCAGCGGCCAGCTCCGGCTCCTGGCGCGCCAGCCCCCCGGCCAGGTCATAGGCGGCGATGTTCTCGTGCACCGCGTCGGCCTCGACGTGCTCGTCGTAGAAGTCGGTCGCCTCGACGCCGAAGCCGAGTCGCCGCAGGGCATTGCCGTAGCGGCGGTTGGGCAGGGCGGACGTCATCTCGAACATCGCCAGGTGGCCGGCGATCGCGCCGCGCCGGCTGCGGCGCAGGCCGGTCGCCGACATCAGGTTGACGGTCGCGAGCGTCTCGCCGGGCGCGTGTGCGAGATAGGCGTTCTCGCGGTCGTCGAGGCCGAGTGCTCGCATCGTCTTCGCAAAGAGCCATGAGTGCATGCGCTCGGGCCGGCCGCCGCCGTACTCGTCGGCCTGCACCTCGAGCAGGGCCGTCTTCGCGGGGCCGTCGAGGCGCGGGATCGCCCAGCTGTGCGGGTCGGACTCCTTCAGCTGGTAGAAGGATCGGTGGACGACGAACTCGCGGAATTCCTCGATTCCAGCCTCGACCTCGAGATGGCGAGAGAGTGAGACGCCATCGTCTTCGGACTCGAGGCGAAAAAGCAGATCGCCGATCTGGGCCGGATCGACCGGCTCGCCGGGGGCTATCTCGGCCTCCAGCGCATCGAAGAAGACCTCCTCGAGCACCGCCCGCACCGCCAGGAGAGTCGGATCCCACTCCCAAGCAGGATCGACGTTTGGGAAGGAGCGGTAGTGGAGCTCAAAGCAAAGGTAGAGCGCCAGCTGTAGATCGTCGTCGCCAAGAGGGCTCTCGACGAGGGCGGCAAGCCGCGCTGCCTCCTCTGCGGGCTCGGCGGAGAGATATGCATCCTCCCGCGGAACCGAGAGCATCCCCACGACCAGATCACAGATCGGCCCCGCTGAGGGCAGTGCCTTGCCTGAGTCCACCTGCTTTTCCGCAACCCTGTTCATTTGGCCATCCACGGGTTTACTCACCTGCGGGAAGACGGGACTGGTTTTCGAGCACGTTTGGCTTTAGCGGGACGCCTGCGCTGCGCTCTCGGCACCTCCTCGGTGACGACGGCGCCGGTCAATGACTTGATCTGCCCCTCGAGGAACTTCGCCATTCGTTCCTCCTCGCGGCGGATCCCTTTTGCGAGTTTCGCCGTCTCGCGGTCGCCAACTTTTTCAGCAAGGATCTCGATAGCCAGGTAGGTGGCGATCTCCTCGTGCTCGTTGAAGTACTCGGTCTTGGCGTTCTTCAGCATCTTCTCCTGCTCGCCGCTGCCCCGCACCATGTGCAGCGGCCCCTTGGCCATGGCCATCGCCTTGCCAACCGCAGTCTGGGTCAGCTGCCCGCCGCCGCCGAGGTTCTTGATCCGACGCTCGAGGGCCTTGGCGTGAGCCTTCGTCTCTTTGAGGTGGGCTTTGAGGCGATTCCTGTAAGGCGCCTTGGTGGTCATCGCGATATGTGCCTCGAGGCTGGTTTCCAGTTCCTTCTCCTTGCCATATGCCTCGCTCAAGTACTGGACCAGCTTCGCGTCGCGCTCGTTCAAATCCGCCATCTGCGCTCCCTTGATCGTTGTTCCTCACGAGCTACCCCGGCGAACGAGCCGAGAAACGGGGGCAGATACGAGTTGCTCCAGCGCTGGCAACCCGCCCCCGTCATCGACTGCGTCGGCGATCACCGCCAGCAACTCCCCGGGCTCGGCTTTCTTCCTCTTCGTCGAATTCTCGGATTCATGTTTTGTCACCACGCATAACGGGGTAACTCCCAGCCATGCTCAGAGAGGCAAGATCTGGAAGCGCGACGCTAAGACAGCGCTCGGCGCCTTCCCTCGCCCGCACCGTGCAGGCTCTGCGAGCGATCCGCGGTCAAGAGTCGCGCACTGGGCCTGAGATGCGAATCATCGCGATTCGTGGCGGCAAGCAGCTGGCCTAAGACCATCGGCTGCCATCGCGAAGCGATTGACCAGCGGTCCCTGACGACGGGAGGAGATTGCAAGGTGGACAAGAGTCCGACGGGTGACGCCCCCTCACCAGGAAAGCGCGCGCTCGTAGTCGTCAATGAGCAGGTCGCCGGGGGTGAGCTTCGCGACGTACTCCTCGGGCATCTCAGCACGGGGGTCTCCGAGGTCTTCGTGGTGGCTCCGGCCCTTGCCGATTCAGGCCTGAAGCACACGATGGGTGACATCGACGACGCGATCGAGCCAACCCGTGAGCGCCTGCGAGGCACGCTTAAGGAATTGCGGGACGCCGGGCTCAACGCCGACGGAGAGGTCGGCGATTCCGACCCGGTGCAGGCGATCAGCGACGAGATCATCAAGTTCGACCCCGAGCAGATCCTCGTCGTCGCCCATCGTGACGAGGAAGGGGCCTTTGCAGAGAAGGCCCTGCTTGAGCAGGCCGAACGAGACTTCGATCTGCCCGTTACCGAGCTCGTTGTGAACCGTGAGGCAGAGCCCGAAGTGCTCGACGTAAAGAGCTCAAAGCCCGTCGCCGGCCGAAAGAAGGGTTGGCGCCCCACCTACAACTGGCCGCCCCTGTCGCGACGCGATGTGATCGGCATTCTCGTTGCCATCATCGGCACCCTGGCTCTCGGGGCCCTGGCCGCCGAGTGTGTCGGTGACGCAACGGGCCCCAACGATCTCGAGGAAGGCCGCCTCGGCGCCGCCTGTGCGGCATCGATCCTGATCGCGCTCGCCATGGCGCTGATCAACCTCGCCCACGTGGTCGGACTTTTCCTCTTTCAGAGCGTGGGCTACGAGGGCATCTTCAGCCGTTTCTTCGCTCGCCTCAGTCTCTTCGGTACGCCTGTCGCCATCGCCGTCGTGCTTCTGCTTCAGCTGGCGAAGTAATCGCCGACCGCTGGGATATCGTCGAATCGGGCACCGGGGTGGAGAGTTAGCCCACCCGGCAAGCTCTACAGATGGACCGACTCCAAGATGTGCCGACACCCCAGGCTCATCTGGCCTCCATCTTGCGGGCACCGTAGACGATGTCCGCCGGGATCTGGCCGCCTGTAAGGCGGCCGCTGTGCACGCGGTCGTAGTTGTAGAAGCGAAGGTAGGCCTCGAGCTTGTGCCGCAGGCTTGAGAGGCGCGGGTGCCTTCGCCAAGCCAATTCGCGGGGCAGCTCGACCGAAAAGTATGCTCGCGCAGTGCGACCTCTTCGGTATTCCATCAACGTCACTTTGGACGGATGCTGCGATCACCGTGCAATTTCCCCGGACGAAGAGACCCATCGTCACGCGACGGAGATCCTCGCCCAGGCCGATGCTCTCCTCTTCGGCCGGGTGACCTACGAGATGATGGAGTCAGCCTGGCGGCCGCCGGGGCAGATGGAAGCGATGCCTGATTGGATGGCGCCTTTCGGCCGGACGATCGACGCGGCAAAGAAGTACGTCGTGTCGAGCACCCTGGACCGGGTCGATTGGAATGCGGAGCTCGTGCGTGGGGATGTCGGGGAGGTAGTTCAGAAGCTGAAGCAGGAGTCGGGTAAGGGACTGCTCGTGGGAGGCGTAAAGCTCCCGCTGGCGTTGGCGGAGGTGGGGTTGATCGATGAGTACGAGTTCGTAGTGCAGCCCAGGCTGGTGGGCCATGGGCCGACGTTGTTCGCGGGGCTATCGAAGCGTGTCGACTTGAGGCTCGTGAGCCGGCAGGAGTTCGGCTCAGGGGCGGTGGCGATGCGGTATGAGCCTCGGGTTACCTAGAGGCGCCTGCCGGAATCGAACCCGCCCGGATCAGCACGATTGCCAGACTCCAACCAGCCTCCTTCACTTTCACCCACTTCTTGCCGGAAGTGGCTGAAACCCTGCATATCCGTTCATATCCGTTCGCATCCGGAAGATCCTGGCCCCATGCGGCTCTCTAGCAAAGGGGCTGGTAAGAGCCTACTTTTGGCCCCTTCGGCAATGCGCGACCTCCGGATCGCACCCAGGAGGTCGCCGGTTCGAGTCCGGCTAGCTCCATAAACGGTTGCTTGCTTTGATCTCTGAGTGGGCGGCCAAATCGGGGTCGCGAAGACCGGAGGAATGCGGGGGGGCCAATTTGACGATTCCGTCGGAATCTCAGGACGGCCGATAGGCTCGTAACAGCGTGGGTGCGATGAGCGAGGACAGAGCGCTGAGCAAGCTGGAGGCCTCCTTCGCCGGGGAGCTCGTACAGGCGGGCAACGGCGCCTATGACGAGCACCGGGCGGTCTGGAACGGCTCCATCGATCGGCGCCCCGCCCTGATCGCACGGTGCACCAGCGCCGCCGATGTGAGCGCGGCCGTGACGTTCTCGCGGCGGACCGACCTCCCCCTGGCCGTCAGGGGCGGCGGCCACAGCTTCCCCGGCCACTCGGTCTGCGACGACGGCGTCGTCGTCGATCTGGGACCGATGAATGGCATCGACGTCGATCCCGATGCGGGCACGGCAAAGGCCGAAGCCGGCGTGCTGCTCGGAGAACTCGATCGTAAGACGCAGGTGCACGGGCTCGCGGTTCCGGCAGGGATCGTCACCCACACGGGGCTCGCCGGACTCACCCTCGGCGGCGGCATCGGCTGGATTCAGCGCAAGTACGGGCTGACGATCGACCAGCTCCTCTCTGTCGATCTGATCACCGCGGAGGGGAAGCCCGTGCGAGCGAGCGAGGCCGAGAACCCGGACCTCTTCTGGGGCGTCCGCGGTGGCGGGGGGAACTTCGGCGTCGTCACCCAGTTCGAGTTCCGCCTCAACCCGCTCGGTCCGGAGGTGGTGGCCGGGCCGGTGTTCTGGCTGATCGAGGAGTCGCCGAACGTGCTGCGCTTCTACAGAGATTGGATCGCCGCGGCGCCGGACGATCTGATGACGATCGTGATCAATCGCAAGGCACCGCCGCTTCCGTTCATCCCGCCCGAGCTTCACGGCAAGCTGGTCGTCGCCATCGTCTGCTGCTACGCCGGATCGGTGGAGGAGGGGAAAGAGGCGGTCGCACCGCTGAAGGCGTTCGGATCTCCCGTGCTCGATCTGTGCGAACCGAAGCCCTTCCTCGAACACCAGGCGATGTTCGATCCCTCCTTCCCGCACGGCCAGTGGTACTACATGCGGGCCTGCGACGTGGCGGAACTCACCGATGAGGTAATCGACATCACGGTCGAGCACGCGATGCGCATCCGCTCCCCGCTGACGGCGTTTCCGATCTGGCAGATGGGCGGGGCGATCTCGCGGGTGGGCGAGGACGAGACGGCATTCAGCGGCCGCGGCGCCGGCCACACCTTCAACATCACCGCGGCCACCGCCGGGCCCGAAGGCTTTGACGAGGAGCGCGAGTGGGTACGCAACTTCTGGTCCGCCCTCGAGCCTCACCAGACATGCGGCACGTATGTGAACTTCCTCATGAGCGAGGGCGAGGAGCGGGTCCGCGAGGCCTACGGGGCGGAGAAGTACGAGCGGCTGAAGGCGCTGAAGCGCCGCTACGACCCTGACAATCTCTTCCGGCTGAACCAGAACATCCCGCCCGATTAATTAAGAGACCGATTCTGTCAGCTGGGACTCTCGCGATCGGCCTCGCGCTCACCATCCCTCGTAGCGATCGTTGTCGCGCAGCTCGAGAAGCTCGAAGCCGGCAGCCTCGTTGACCTTCGCCAGCACCTCCGATAGCAGCGGCAGCACGTCGTCGGGAGCGATCGGTCCGTCGGGCAGGACGGTGAAGTCGAGATCCTCCGAGAAGCGGTACGTCTCGATGTAGCACTTCTTGAGGCAGGTGCCGCCCTTGAAGACCCAGGAGTCGCCGAGTGACTCGCTCGCCCCGATCCCCCACAGCAGCCAGCCGAGGACGTAGTCCTTCTCGACCACGTCGTCGCGCAATCCCCACCTCGCGCACCCGCTCGTCGAGGACGGCCCGGGTGATCACGCAGCCACCGAATCGATCCGCGCGTTTACGCGCAGGTTCCAATGCGAATCGCGGACGCCGGGTGCGTCGATGCCGGGGTCGAGCATCACCACGCCGCTTGACATTCGCTCCCGGCAGCGTTCGATCAGGCCAGGCTCGTCGAGGCCCAGCGCGTCGAGCAGGTAGCCGAGGCGCTTGTAGACGCTTCGGTTGCCGAGGCGGTCGCAGTCGCTCATTCGGAGGGCGGCGCCGGGATCGGCTTGGCCTCGAGCGCCCGGGCGACCGCGAGCAGGTTCGCCGCCGCGGTCCTGCCCGTTCATGCCGCTACGGAGGAAACTCCGCGCTCATTTACAGAACCAGCGAAGCCGCCTTCAGGTGCAGTGCTTCCAGCCGTCGCAGCTGGCCCGTAGCCCGCTCGGCCAGTTCGCCCAGCTCGAAGCCCGAGAGGTCGTCGGCATGGGTGTGCTCAAGCGCCCGCCACAGCCGGCGCTTGCCGGCGACGCCGATCTGCAGCAGCTCCAGCTCCTCGAGGAGGCGGAGCGGCGAGTAACCCCACAGCCGCCCGTTCAGCTTCAACCGGCCCAGCCGCTCACCGAGGACGGCGGCGAGCGGTTTGAGCTTGCTCTGGCCAACTCCTAGTCGATCCATCACCGCTTTCAGGGTCTCGCGGTCAGCTTCGACCTCGGCGCAGATCTCGATCAGCACCGGCCCAAACTCCCGATCGTCGTCGTTGCTCGCCCGCAGCCGGCGCGCCAGCTCAACCCCTGCCGTCGCTCCTGCCAGGTGGTCGTTGAGGTAGATGGCGAGTTGCTTCCCCATGCCGAGGTAGCTCGTTAGCGAGGATTGAGCCGTCGCACGCCCTGCGGGCGTGAACGGCGGTCCCGGATCGTGAGCATGGCAGCGATCTACCCAGACAGAGGCTGCGCCGAAACATGGAACGAACAGAGAATGAAAGACGAACGCACATCCCGAGCCTGCGCTGTCGGACCAAATCGTTTGCATGGTTGTCGTCGGGGTAGCTCGCGAGGTACACCAGCAACGACAGGAAAAATGGGCTCCCAGGAGACCGGCCAGATCACCGGCACCAAGGACAAGGACTACAACGTGATCTGGTTCACCGAGCAGTGCCTGAGCAACGTGCTGCGACTTGAGACCTACATCGAGGATGCGGACCGCGAGGGCGACTCTGAGCTGGCCGACTTCTTCCGGCGCGCCCAGGAGACGAGTCGCAAGGGCGCCGAGCAGGGCAAGGAGATGCTGGCGAAGCGCCTCGAGGGCGAGAGACCGGCGATTTAGGAGAACTGCGCCGTGGGAATCTCACTTGGGGGAGTCCTCGTCATCGTCGGCATCGTCCTGATGTTCGTGTGGAGCTTTTGGGCCGGTCTGATCGTGACGTTGATCGGCCTGATCGCCTTTGGGGGCTTCGCGCGCGGTAAGTGGTACTAGCGGCGTTGCGCCTGCGTCCCGAGAGGGCCTCACGCCGGGCATTCGCGATGGCAACGAGCTTGAGAGGTTCGTAGCCCGCGAGCCACGCGCGGTGGACGGATACCATGGCTCTATGAGCAGCCGGCGAGTCCCCGGTGGCGTGGTGCACAAGCTGCCCGCGGACCTGCGCAAGGCGCTGATCGTCAACGCCACGGCCCTCGATTCCTGGAAGGACATCACCCCCTTGGCCCGCAACGAGTTCATCTGCTGGGTCGAGGACGCCAAGCAGGAGAAAACCCGAGAGCGCCGCATTCGCCGAACCCGGGAGGAGCTGGAAGAAGGCCGGCGTCGGCCCTGCTGCTGGCCGGGGTGCAAGCACCGCGAGCGCAACGGCAGGTAGCGGCGCCGACGGAGGTCCAGCAGAAGCGATCCTCTGTACCGTGTTTCGTTTCGTGCGACGAGCTCTCATCAAGACCCTGGGAGCGCTGCTGCTCGTCGGGCTCGCGGTTCCGCCCCTGTCCGCGGCGAGCCTCGCCAACCATGTCGATCCGCTGGCCGGGACCCAGCCGGGGCCGCACACCTTCGGCGGCGGCCACAACTTTCCCGGCGCCACCGTCCCCTTCGGCATGGTCCAGTGGGGGCCCGACACCACTCCCTCCGATCGCCACTCCGGGGGCTACGACTACCGCGACAGGCACGTCACCGGATTCAGCCTCACCCACCTCAACGGCGCCGGTTGCTCCCTGTACGGGGACTTTCCCTTCCTGCCGACGACCGAGCCGCTCGACGCCTCGCCGGCATCCCGCCACTCCGCCGGCCTTGCCGGCCGCTTCGAGCCGGGCTTCTCCCACCGCAACGAGCGGGCGAGGCCCGGCCTCTACTCGGTCCGCCTCAACCCGGTGCGGGGCGCCGCGATCGGCACCGTCCTGACCGCGACGACGCGCACCGGGATGGCGCGCTTCTCCTTTCCCCGCTCGCCCCACGCCAGCGTGCTGATCGACGCCGGCGGCAGCGCCAAGGCCAACGACCTCGCCCAGGTGCGGATCGACCCCGGCAAGCGCCTGATAACCGGTTCGGCCTCGAGCGGCTACTTTTGTGCCCAGCGCCCCCGCTACAAGGTCTACTTCGCGGCCGTGTTCGACCGTCCCTTCGCCGCCCACGGAACCTGGACGCGCCAGCGGTTGAGTCCGCGCTCGACCGCCGCCTCCGACAGCAGGCGGCCCTCGAACGTCGCCGCGCGCACCGCCCAGGCCGGCGCCTACGCGACCTTCGACACCCGGCGCAAGCGAACCGTCGCGGTCCGGGTCGGAATCTCCTTCGTCAGCGTCGCGGGCGCCCGTGCCAACCTCGCCGCCGAGAGCCGCGGCGCCTCCTTTCGCCGCATCGCCGCCGCCGCAGAGCGGCGCTGGAACCGCGCGCTGCGGTCGATTCGGGTGCGCGGCGGCGCCCGCCGCGACACCGAGACCTTCTACACGGCCCTCTACCACGCGCTGCTCGCGCCCCGCACCTTCAACGACGTCGGCGGCGCCTACGTTGGCATGGACGGCAAGCTCCACGACAGCGGTCGCCGCACCCACTACGCCGACCTCTCCGGCTGGGACGTCTACCGCACGCAGATCCCGCTGCTGGCGATGCTGATGCCGCGCCGGGCGAGCGACATCGTCGCCTCGATGCTCGCCGCCGCCGCGCAGAGCGGCTGCCTGCCGCGCTGGTCCTACGCCAACGGCCAGAGCATGACGATGGTCGGCGACCCGGCCGACCCGATCATCGCCTCCGCCTCCGCCTTCGGCGCCCAGGGCTTCGACCAGGCCGCCGCCCTGGCGGCGATGGTCAAGGGGGCGACCGCCGGCTGCCGCAGCGCCGACGGCAGCTACGTCCAGCGCCAGGGGCTCGAGGAGTACGAGGCCCTCGGCTACGTGCCCTTCGACATCGACGTCAAACGCCGCAACGCGAACTCGCTGTTCGGCGACCCCGATGCCGTCTGGGCCTCGGCCGCGACCACGCTGGAGTACGCGGTCGCCGACTTCTCGATCGCCCAGTTCGCGGCGCGCGCCCTGCGCGACCGCGCCACCTACCGCGCCTTCATCGCGCGCTCGGGCAACTGGCGCAACCTGCTCAACCCGCGCAGCGACCTGATCGAGCCGCGCTTCGCCAACGGCTCCTTCCCTCGCCGCTACGACAACCTGCGCGGGGCCGGCTTCGTCGAGGGCAACTCGGTCCAGTACACCTGGATGGTGCCCCACGATCCCACCGGCCTCTTCGCCGCGATCGGCGGGCGCGCCAGGGCGACGAGCCGACTCGACCGCTTCCTGCGCAAGCTCAACGGCGGCGCCGGAGCGACCCACGCCGACCACGCCCTGCTCGGCAACGAGCCCAACCTCAACGTGCCCTGGCTCTACAACTGGACCGGCCGTCCCTTCAAGACGCAGGCGACGGTGCGACGGGCGCTGCTGGGCCTTTACGACACCTCTCCCTCGGGATATCCCGGCAATGACGACCTCGGCACGCTCTCCTCCTGGTACGTCTGGGGCGCGCTCGGGCTCTATCCGGAGGTGCCCGGGACCGGAGTGCTGGCGATCGGAAGCCCGCTCTTTCGCCGGTCCACCGTGCGGCTGGCGGGCGGTCGGAAGCTGCGGATCGCGGCGTCGGCGCCGCGGCGCACCCCGCTTCGCCGCGCCCCATACATTTGGCGAATGCGCTTCGACGGAGACGCCTACGGGCGGCCATGGACCACCTTCTGCGCGCTGGCGCGGGGGGCGGCCCTCAGCTACCGGCTGGGGCCGCGACCGAACCGCGCCTGGGGCGACTCCCGCGCAGCCCTGCCGCCCTCCTTCGGGCCGAAGCGAGCTATGCCGAAGAACCGCTGCGCGCCCTGATGCCCGACCGACTCAGCCATCGCGTCCTCTGGGTGCTCGCCGGCCTGACCGCGCTCGGGATCGCCGTCCGCTTCGCCGGCCTCGGCGTGCAGAGCTACCACCACGACGAGGTGATCACCGCGGCGCGGGTCATCCCCGGCAGCTTCACCGAGATGCTCGGGCAGGTGAAGGCGAGCGAGTCCAACCCGCCCTTCTACTACGTGCTGGCCTGGGGCTGGGCGAAGGTGTTCGGCAGCGGCGAAGTGGGGCTGCGCTCGCTGACGGCCCTGTTCGGCGCGGCCACCGTCCCGGTCGCTTTCCTGATCGGCCGCGAGCTGGCGAGCAACCGCGCCGGCCTGGTCGCCGCCGCGCTCGTCGCCCTCAGCCCGATGCTGATCTGGTACTCGCAGGAGGCGCGCTCCTACGCGCTGCTCGTCTTCTTCGGCGCCCTCTCCCTGCTCTTCCTGGCGCGGGCTCTGCGCACCGGCAAGGGGCGCGACCTGGGCCTGTGGGCGCTTGCCTCCGCCCTCGCCCTCTGCAGTCACTACTTCGCCGTCTTCGCGGTCACTATCGAGGCGCTGTGGCTGCTTGTCGCCTTGCGAGCCAGGTGGCGCGTGGTCCTTCCCGCGCTCCTCGCCGTCGGCGCGGTCGGGCTGGCGCTGCTGCCGCTGATCCTCGCCCAGATCGATCCGACCCACATCGGCTGGATCGACCACAGCCGGCTCTCGACCCGCCTCTTCGAGACCGGCGGCAGCTTCCTGATGGGAGAGACGGGGCACGTGATCGCGCAGCCGCCGCGCGAGCGCTACGCGCTGATCCCGGCGCTGCTGATCGGCATCGCCCTGCTGCTCGTGGCGTTGCGCGGCTCGGCCCGGGAGAAGCGCGCGGCCGTCCTCGGCCTGACGCTTGGCGTCGGAGTCGTTCTGCTCGCCTCCGGCGCCGCCCTGGCCGGTCGTGACTACATCGTCGAGCGCAACCTGCTGCCCGCCTTGATCCCACTCTTCCTCGCCGCGGCGGCCGGCTTCGCGGCAAGCGGCGCCCGCCGTGTCGGAATCGCCATGGCGACGGTGCTCTGCGCCTACTGGCTCGCCTTCGACGTCTACGTCGCCCGCACCAACAACCTGCAGCGGCCGGATTTCCGCGAGGTGACCGAGCATCTCGGGGAGCCAACGGGGTCGCGGTCGATCGTCACCTGGACGCTCGCCGCCGACGGAGTCCAGTTCTACCTCGACCACCCGTCGCGGCGCAAGTACCGCGGCAAGCTGCCGATCCGCGAAGTGGCGGTGATCAGCAAGGCCGTGGTGGGAAGGCCTGCGGGCCTGCCGGCGGCGTTCCGCCCCGTCGAGCGGCTGCGGTTCGAGCGGCTCACCCTGACGCGCTACCTGGCGAGCGACATCCACAGAGTCTCCACGCTGGCGCTGCGCGACGCCCGCACCGGATTCGGCCGCAACGCGGTGATCGCGGACGGCATGCCGTCGCTGGAAAGGGTGAGTCGATGAGTCCCGCCCGTGCGCTCGCCAACCGGATCGGCCTCGCCACTCGCCGACGGGCAAACTGGCTACAGCTGCTCAAATTCGGCCTCGTCGGCGGTTCGGGCTACCTTGTCAACCTGGCCGTTTTCGCCGCGCTGGTCGGCGTCCTCGGAACGCACTACGTGCTCGCCTCGATCGCGGCGTTCTGTGTCGCGGTCTCGAGCAACTTCTTCTGGAATCGTCGCTGGACCTTCCGCCCGGGCGAGAGCAACACGGCTTTCCAGGGCGCACGCTTCTTCATAGTCAGCATCGCAGCGCTGCTGATCAACCTCGCCTTGCTAGAGGCGCTCGTGGCGGGGGCTTCGCTCGGCAAGCTGGCCGCCCAGGCGATTGCCGTCGCGGTGGCGATGCCCGTCAACTTCGTCGGCAACAAGCTCTGGACCTTCGCCAACTCCGCGCGTGAGCACCGTTGACTTTCCGCCGCCGGCGGTCGTGCGGAGCGGCCGCCGTCAGGCGCTGCGCGAGGCTGCTCTGACCGTCTAGTGTCCTCAGGCTCCGGTCCGCTCGGCCTCCAGGTCGACGACGACGTGGGTTACGGGGAGGTCGATCTTCTCGCGCGCGCGTTGGACCACGCCGTGCTCCAGCCAGCGCGACTTATGCGGCGGGTGGGTGGAGATGACGATCTCGTCGGCGGGGAAGGTTCGCAGGGCGTCCTCGATCGCGAGGTTGGGATCGGAGTCGCCGACCTCGCCGCGGGCCTCCAGCCCGAGCCGGCTGATCGCGCTCAGCGAGAGCTCCATCCTCTGCTGGGCGAGCTCGATCCCTTCGTCGAGGTCGGATGCCCAGTGCGCGGCGCGGGAGCTGACCAGCGCCGGCGTGACGAGGAGGATCTCGCACTCGCGGCCGCGGCAACGGTTGCGAATCTCCTCCAGCAGGGTCCTGCCCTCGACCGTCTGGTTGGCGATGACCAAAAGGCGGTGCTTGGCGTCCCCGTCGCTCCTCAAGGCGATGTCGCGGGGCAGCGACCCGCGAGCATTGCGGTAGGCGATCCCGACTCCGAAGCCGATCAGCGCGGCGCCCCAGGCGGCGCCGATCGCGGGCTCGGCAAGCAGCGCCAGCGCGATCACCGAGGCAGCCCCCACCCCGATCGCCAGCACCCAGCGGAACGCGTCCGCCTCGGAGCGCAGCGGGTTGTGCATGTGCTCGTTCTACCACCTCCGAACGCGACGGTGGTGGGCATCCTCTTGCAGGTTCCTACACTTGAACGATGGCCCAGTCGCGCACTGCCGACCCCTGGCGAGACACCGAAGTAATCGACGCTCGCGCCCCGCGGTTCAACCAGGCCGTGGTGGGGACCGTCGCGCTTGCCGGAGCGATTCTCGGCTGGCCCCTCCTCTGGGCGCTGATGGGAGCTCAGCTGCTGATCGGCCTGACCCTGGGCCGACGCTTCTGCCTCACCTGCCTCGCCTACTTCGAGCTGATCCAACCCCGCTTCGGCGAGGGAGAGCTGGAGGACGCGCGGCCGCCTCGCCTCGCCAACATGATGGGCGTCGCCTTCCTCGGCGCCGCCGCGCTGGCCTGGTGGCTGGGCTCGCCGGCGGTCGGAACGGCGCTGGGCGCGATCGTCGCCTTTCTCGCCCTGCTCGCCGCGGCGAGCGGCTTCTGCGCCGGCTGTGAGATCTACCGGCTGAGCGCCCGCCTGCGCGGGATCTCGCCGCAACGCCACAGCCACATGGACCCCGCCGACCTCGGCCCCCTCGACGGGCATCGCCGCGCCTTCGTCGAGTTCACCCATCCGCTCTGCGCCGAGTGCCGCGAGTGGGGGCGGCGGCTTTCCCGCGAGGACGATCCGCTGGTCGAGCTCGACGTGCGCAAGCGCCCCGAGCTCGCTCGTAAGTACGGGATCGCGGTGGTTCCGACCGTCCTCGTCGTCGAAGCGGACGGGACGGTGCTCGAGCGGCTCGCGCCTTAGTAACTATCCGAAACCCGCTGAGGCAGGGTGCGCGAGGAGGATCGCTCGGTGGACCCACGCCGGGACTGAGCGGAGCCGGAGGGCAGTCTGGACCACGCGGGAGGCGACCTCAAGCGATGCCTCTCATTGGCCCAACTGCGCCGATCTCGCGGAGCAGAGGCGCTCGCGGGCGATCCAGTCCGCGCCACGCGCCGGCCCCCGCCGCTCGCGCCGGCCCCCGCCGCACTCGCTGTAGCGATTGCGGCCGGCGGTGCCGCGGGATCGAGCGGCAACGGCCGTCAGCAGCCGCGGAAGGGGATCGATCGGCGTGTCGTAGCGGCGCGCCTCGAAGTGCAGATGTGGTCCGGTCGAATACCCGGTGGAGCCCACGTAGCCGATGCGGGTGCCGCCTACGACCTGCTCGCCGACCCAGCTCGTGATCGAGGACAGGTGGGCGTACCAGGTAGTGAAGCCGAGCCGGTGCTGGATCACCACCAGGTTGCCGTAGCCGCCGTAGTTGTAATCCGCGTAGATCGTCGTCCCTCGACCCGCCGCGCCGACGCGCGTGCCAAAGGGAACCGGGAAGTCGAGGCCCTCGTGCCGGCGGCCTCCGCCCCGCACGGCGCCGAATCCGTCGCCGAACGGGCCCGAAACCGGCCGCAGGAACCGCACGGGATCGCCCGGCGGCTCGCCCCCGCGGCGCAGCGAGCCGATCGTCACCGGCCCGACGAGCCCATCGACCGCGATGCCCGTGGCGCGCTGGGCACGCAGCACGGCTCCCCTGGTCAACGGCCCGAAGAGCCCGTCGGCCCTCCCCGGCCCGTGACCTGCGCGCTGGAGCAGGAACTGCAGCGCCGCAACATCCCAGCCCCGCTTCCCGAACCGGATCACCCGGCTTCCGAGCCGCGGTCTCCCACGCCAACCGAGTGCCCGCCGCGTCTGCCGCCCCGCCACGCCATCCACCTGCAGGCCCCGACGCCGCTGGAAGGCGTTCACGCCTCGCCGGGTGAGCGGGCCCTTGACCCCGTCCACGTAGCCCCGGTAGAGGTGCAGCGCCTTCAGAGCCGCCTGCAGGGCGGCCACGTTTGCCTGGGACGCATCGGCGCGTTCGGGAACAGCGATCGCAACGACGATCAGCGCCCCTGCGCCGATTGCTCGGATCGCACGCATCTCCAAATATTGGGTAATGCCGCTCGGAACCACAACCCCCGCAACGATCCATGCATTAGCGGAACCCCGAGCGCGCCCTACCATTCCCACATGGGCGATCCACAAGAGGCCTCGATCGGCCCCGGTGGGCGCTTGAAGGAGCGCTACCGGCTCGAGCGGCTTCTCGGACGGGGCGGCATGGCATCGGTGTGGCTCGCGACGGACGAGAACCTCGAGCGGCCGGTGGCGATCAAGGTCCTCTCGGACACGATCGCCTCCGATCCGGAGTTCTCGGCCCGGTTCCGCCGCGAGGCGCGGGTCGCGGCGAGCCTCTCGCACCCGAACCTGATCGGCGTCTACGACTACGCCGAGGGCGCCGAACGCCCGTATCTCGTCATGGAGTACGTGCCGGGCGACGACCTGGCCGAGCGAATGTCGCAGCAGAGGGGGATCGATCGCGAGAGGCTCGCGCGCGAGCTGCTCGGCGCCCTCGCCCATATCCACGCCGCGGGGATCGTGCACCGGGACGTCAAGCCCCAGAACGTCCTGATCGCGCCGGATGGAAGCGCCAAGCTGATCGACTTCGGGATCGCCTTGCCCAAGGACGCGACCGCCTTGACGCGCACCGGGCACCTGCTGGGCACCGCCCGCTACATCGCCCCCGAGGTGATGCAAGGCGATGCCGCCACGGAGCGATCCGACCTCTACTCGTGCGGGGTAGTGCTGCGCGACTGCGCCGGGGAGGGCCAGCCGGGCCGGCTGCGCGCGCTGGTGGAGCGCCTGACCGCCGCCGATCCCCGCGGCCGCCCGGCCTCGGCCGAGGAGGCGGTCGTCAGCCTCGATCGAGGGCCATCCGTCCCGGATCGACCGACCGAGCCGATCGCGCCGCCGCTCGATCCCCGCCGGCCCGAGAGGAGCGCGAAGCGTCCCGCCTGGGGAAAGGCCGTCGTCGTCGGCGCGGCCTTCGCGGCGCTGGCCGTCGCCCTCCTCCTGGCCAGCGGCGGATCGGAGCAGAAGCAGGGCGGAGAGGCCGGCACGAACGTGGCCGGCGGCGAACGCGAACGTGTCGAAGCGCCGGACGGCGGGGGAGCGGACGCGGCCTCGGCGGTACCGGAGCCGAGCGGGGACGATGCCGCGCTGGCCGGCGCCCTCAACGAAGAAGGCTTCGAGATGATCCAGGCTGGCCGCTCCGAGGAGGCGATCCCGGTGCTGGAGGACGCCATCCGTGCCTTCCCCCCGGGCACCGACGACCTGGACTACGCCTACGCCCTGTTCAACCTGGGCAACGCGCTGCGCCTCAGCGGACGCCCCGAGGAGGCTATCCCGGTGCTAGAGCGCCGGCTGGAGATCCCCAACCAGATCGGGGTCGTTCGCCGCGAGCTGGCCGCCGCCCGAAGGGCAGCCCGTTCTTGACCAGATGAGCGGCGAGGGAGATCATGCCGACCACCCTGTCCGCTTCGCAGACCGGCAGGTGCTGGACCTCGTTCTCGCGCATCCGCGCCGCCACGGCGGTGACGTCGACTTCGATCGCCTGATCGAGCGAGCCGAGCGCCAGCGCGCCGAGCTGGAGCCGTTCCGCGCTCGAGCCGGCCGGGAGGCGTTCACCGCTCCGACGGCCTGAGCGTGGGCGGGAGCCCCGGCGGCCGAAGCGCCGCCGGGGCCATTCCCGTCCTCGAGGGCATGGCGCCCTCGACTCTGACTACCAGAGCGATTCCCTCCAGCCGCTGCTGTTGAGCTGGAGGACCTTCGCCCTGTTCGCCGCCTCGGCATCGCCACCCTCGGCCTCGGCGTCGCCGCCGTCGCCTCCGGTCGCGTCGCCGCTTTGCGCCGTGGTGTCTCCACCCTCGGCGTCGGCGTCGTTGTGGCCGCCGCCCTTGCCGTAATGCCCGCAACCGCAGGACTCGTACCACTCCTGCATCTCCTGCGAGCCGGACTCGGCGTAGGCGTTGCCGTTGTCCTTCTGGGTGTTGCCGGTGTTGGCGTTGCCGCCGTCACCGCCCGTGGCGTTGGCGTCGCCGCCTTCCGCCGTCGGGCTGCCCTGCTCGATGCTCGACTCGTTGCTCTGCGAGGAGCCCGAGCCTTTCACCGAGTGGCTCTTGCAGCCGCAGCGCCCATGAGATGGGTTGCTGGAGCCGCTCGACACGTTGGCCTGCTTGACCAGCGCGTCGTTCTCCGCCTCGGCGTCGCCACCCTCGGCGTTGGCGTCGCCGCCGTCGCCTCCGGTCGCGTCGCCGCTGCGCGCCGTGGTGTCTCCACCCTCGGCATCTGCATCGTTGTGGCTTCCGCCCTTGCCGTGGCGCCCGCAACCGCAGGACTCGTACCTCTCCTGCTTCTCCCGCGGCTGGGACTTGGCGTAGGCGTTGCCGTTGTGCTCCTGGGTGTTGCCGGTGTTGGCGTTGCCGCCGTCACCGCCCGTGGCGTTGGCGTCGCCGCCGTATGCCTCGGGATCGCCCTGGCGGACGTCCGACCGGTTGCTCTGCGAGGGGCTCGAGCCGTCCTTCGAATGGCTCTTGCAACCACAGCCTCCCTCATAGGAGGAATGACCGGACTTGCGCTGCGACGACACGTTGGCCTGCTTGACCACCGCGTCGTTCTCCGCCTCGGCGTCGCCACCCTCGGCCTCGGCGTCGCCGCCGTCGCCTCCGGTCGCGTCGCCGCTGCGTGCCGTGGTGTCGCCACCCTCGGCGTCGGCGTCACCGCCGACCGAGACGGCAACCGCGTTGCCGTTCCCGATCTGCGTGTTGCCGCTGTTGGCATCGCCGCCCTTTCCTCCGGTGGCGTTGGCATCGCCGCCGTAGGCGCTCGGGCTGCCCTGCTCGACTTCCGACTCGTTGCTCTGCGGGCCGGACTTCGAGCCATCCTTCTGGCACCGGCAGTCCCCGTATGAGGAATGGCCGGACTTGCGCTGCGACGACACGTTGGCCTGCTTGACCAGCGCGTCGTTCTCCGCCTCGGCGTCGCCGCCCTCGGCCTCGGCGTCGCCGCCGTCGCCTCCGGTCGCGTCGCCGCTGCGCGCCGTGGTGTCTCCACCCTCGGCATCTGCATCGTTGTGGCTTCCGCCCTTGCCGTGGCGCCCGCAACCGCAGGACTTGCTCTCCTTCTTCTCCTGCGGCTCGGACCTGGCGTAGGCGTTGCCGTTGTGCTCCTGGGTGTTGCCGGTGTTGGCGTTGCCGCCGTCACCGCCCGTGGCGTTGGCGTCGCCGCCTTCCGCCGTCGGGCTGCCCTGCTCGATGCTCGACTCGTTGCTCTGCGAGGAGCCCGAGCCTTTCACC